>VOFK01003348.1_pt1 | contig 25861 bp, 47 predicted proteins | sample 5384121 | NCBI WGS metagenome assembly VOFK01 (sample SAMN12384730, study PRJNA508395) | human gut metagenome | isolation source: healthy gut J | host: Homo sapiens | reverse complement strand
CTCATGCGTAGGACTATTTCCACGCTCCTTGTCCCCAGTTCTGAAATACTGAGCAACTCTTCATTCTCATTTGGGTCAAATACAATCCCAGTGTCCCCTGATGGAATAAAGAACATATTAAAATCCACCAACTCATTAGGGGAACAAATAGATTGACACCTCGCGTTCCCTCTATAAAAAGCCTTTATAAGAGTTCATACCAGTGTTCCTCATCACCCATCCATTTCGGGTGTGTTCAAAAGGCATCATACAGCACCTGACCGGCTTTACCATAGTCCGACGCTTCAAACCAGAATGTCTTTGTCTTCACACTCGTATGGCTTGATGATGACAGGGTACGTCACTTTTTTTCCCCAATACCATTTTCGCCTCCGGGTAGTTGTCAAAACAGAATATCTTCTTTCGGTCGCTCACGCTCATTTCAGTCCCTATTTTTCGTTAATGTCATATATTAGTTGTTTTGGACTTCTCCCAACCAAGGCATGGGTCAGTCACAGACTTTCCATACACTCCTCCATCAATGGGCTGGTTGCCATCTTCCAGATAGCTCTCTATCATCAGCCCCTTCACCAATTTTTTAATCTTGGGTATTCCTTCATCAGGCCCAGCACCTCCATTGCGTTGTCTATCTGACGCATATACTGCTTGTCGGAATTGCTGTGGTTGCAGTCCACCACCACCGCAGGATTTTCAACATTCCTTACTGCGAAACGGTCACAAATCTCCGACAGGTGCTCATAGTCGCAGTTTCTGGTTGCGGCACCGCCTTCTTTCCAGATAACCTCGAAGTACGCCGTGTGCATACTCATTGCCCTTTGACATCACTTCCCATCCATTGAAAATAAAATGGTGCGGATGCTGGGCGGTCTCAATGGCATTCAGCATTACGTTGATACTGCCACTTATGGGATTCTTTTAGGCCAACAGGAATAGTTTAGTCCACTGGCCACCAGCCTATGCTGCTGGTTCTCTACCGAACGTGCTCCAATAACAGCATAGCTCCAACAGGTCTGCCAGATAGTGAATAGTTTCAGGGTACAAGAGCTCATCCGATGGGAACAATCCAGTCTCTTCCACTACTTGCCGGTGTACGTTCCGCACAGCCGCCACACCCATCGACAGGTCTTCACCCTGCCCGGATATAGGGTTGGTGAATCATACCCATATCCCCTCTTACCAATGGTTCTGGGCTTGCTGGTATAGACACGAGGCACAATAAGAAATATTCTCGACCACCTTTCTGTATCTCTGCAAGGCGTGCAGCGTACTCCCAGTACATCCATCCTGTCTGCAGAGCAAGGACCGATATTCAATAGCAGTCTTTTTGACTCCCCGGAGAATATCTTTTTATCTCTTTATCGTGCTCCAACTTCTTTTTGGCCATTCCCTTACTCAACGGGTATATCTTAGCCAATTCTTCCGGTGTAGGAAGTTTCTTCAGGGAAATCCATAATCAGAATGCGTTTAGTTCCACTTTGTTGCTAAGTTCTGCTGACATATAGGCTGCATAAATAATCTTTTATGGTATCATATGCCAAAGTGAAACCCGACTGAGGCTCACGGTCATAATACACGCACTCCATAAAATCACGCATCTCGTCAGTATAGCCTCGTATTATATCTCATCCTCCAGGAAGGGGGTTGTTCCATCCTGTCTTGGAAGGAAGCATCTCTGAAATATAGACATCATCCAAGTTGTCCTCATCCAGGAAGTAAGTGCTCATCAGGTTGGACATGGTGAGGGTTGCAGTTGATGGCAGCATCGTTACAATACAGTTCCACATAGTTCTTCGAACCGCCAAGCAGGGTGTCGGTATATCACCACGGCCTTGTGCCGTCGGTAAAGTCCAGTATGATAGTCCCGAAATCTTCTACGTCATGCGGTCTGGCGGCAATATGCCGGTGCTCGTATTCATTCAATTGGGGTGTGATCCGATCCATCACGCCCAGCACGCTCTTTTACTTTAATCTCTACCCACGGGCTTGCCTGCTGTTTCAGCCAGAGGATGGCCGAAAGAGATGTGCACCGGTACGAATCATGGTGCCACCGCCGGTCTTGCTCCATTCTCGGCCACGGGCGAACTGGATCCCCTTCAGGCTCCTCCTTTCATGAACAGGATACGGCTCTTCTGGCCTTGATAATCTCTGCGGTCTTTCTCACGGCAAGGGGGCATACACGAGTTCTCTGCATACATGAACTTCTTGCCGGGTTTTCTTGATAACAGTGCGCAGGTAGCGTATCTGCTCCAACATCTTCAGATACATCACGCGTTTCGGCACCTTGTCACCGATAGGCTCTTCATCGCCGGGAGTTCCGGAAATAGCCCGTCAGCGGCTTTTCGCATATCACGTGCTTGCCTGCCATCATAGCCTTCTCTATCATCTCCTCGTGAGAGCGTAGGGAGGCGTACAGATGTCTATCGACATCTATCTCAGGGTCGTTGATCATATCGTCAAAGCTGTACGAAATCTGCTCAAAAGCCATAAAGACGCTGGGCTTCCTCTAGCTGTTCCTTACGTCTTGCAACGATGGTCTTCAACCTGACAGGCACACCCTAAAAAGCGCTTCAATGCCATAATGTGCAATTCCGTAGCGTCCGGCACCCGCCATTCCAATGGTTACTTGCTCCATATTCAGATATTTAGTGTTTTGATAATATTCATTAACTCTTTTCTGTTCTAGTCTTCTTTCCTCCCATTTACTGTACTCGATAGGGAATACGAAGTCTATCCTGCTGTCGTCATTCTTCTTGTCGTTTTTCATGGCTTCCACCATATTCTATACGGTATAGGGTACGTCGTAGTAGAGTTGGTAGGCATCCACCGCAGCGCGTATCTCATCAACAAGCCCGGAAGCACACAGTCCCAGATGACAAGCTATCTTAGCCTCTCATACCAGTCCCGTTGCAACAGCAACACCATGTGAAATACTATAGTTGAGAGTTTCTCAATAGCATGGGGAACGGTATGTCCCATGTTCAGCACTTTCCGGAGTCCTTTTGGTCTCGTACTCATCCTGTTCCACCACGTCGCGTTTCATCTTGATGCAACTGGCCACCATCTGGTCTATACGCTCCTTGATTGTGTTCTGTCGTATCATCTCCACAAATACCGGCATTAGCTATCAAGTCGCTCTTTGATGACCCTCTGCCATGCCTTCTGCAAAGATGTCTGCTGGTAGGTTGGTTACCACTTGTGTGTCTGCCACCACTAATGAAGGTTGCCAGAAAGCGCCTATCAAGTTCTTCCCTGCCTGCAGGTCAACAGCTGTCTTGCCACTTTATTGAGGCATCAACCATAGAGAGTAGCGTAGTAGGCATTTGAATAAAATGGATGCCTCACATATACAGTGCAGCGGGCACTCCCGTAATGTCCCCTATCACACCACCACCAATGGAGAGGAAAAATGTCCTTTCTCGTAAAATGACAGGAAGCGAAATACTCCAAAATACCTGACAGAGTATTTATGTTCTTGGAACTTCCGTATGGGACGTATTTACATACATCATATCCGTATTGTTCCATTGCCCATACCGCCTTTGCAGCATACAGGGCATCTACGGTATCATCCGTGATGACCCCCCCACCTTCCCTCCTTTTACAGAATGGCTCTACCAGCGGGGCAAGTCAGCAATGACTCCCTGCCCCAACAGGACATCCTACTTCCTTGAGGTGTTTACCACTATCGTTTCCATCGCTACTTGTATATGGAACTTATACTGCTCCACAAAATTAGTATCTTTTTTCTTTTTGTGGCGGCAATAGCATCCCTCGATGGGCATTGGCCAGTCCGGCAATCAGATACGATGTATTGTAGCCCCAAGTGGGCTCCTGGTCTTTCATGACCAACATATCACTTCCCACCAAGTCCAACACGGGCTCCACATGATACTTCTTGCCGTTAAAATAGCCAAGCAATGCCTCCAGGTGACAGTTGCCAGCACCTCGTCCCATGCCATAATAGGTGGCATCCAGCATCTTGGCATTCAGGTCGTGTGCCTCTATGGTGTTAGCGAAGGCACACTGCTGGTTGTTGTGGGCATGGATGCCTGTCAATTTGCCGTAGGGTGACAAATGGTCTTGGAAGTGCCTGGTCAGTTTACGGACTTCCTTGGGATAGAGCGCTCCGTAACTGTCCACTATATACACGCCCATCACTGGTGTCTGGGCCAGTGCATCCAAGGCTTTCGACAACTGCATCATCGTACATTTTGAGATGGCCATAAGGTTACAAGTCACCTCATAGCCTTGCTTGGCGGCAAATTCTATCATCTCGATAGCTTCCGAAAAGGTCTCTATATAGGTAGCCACACGAATAAGGCTCAGCGGACTATCCGACTTCTTGTGGATATCGTTCTTGAAGTCACAGCGTCCAACGTCTGCCATGACACACAAAGTTTCAGCCCCGTCGGGTTGTCACCCACAATGCTGAAGATGTCCTCGTCCGAGGAAAATTTCCACTTACCGAACTTACTGGGATCAAACATCTTCTTGTCTGCACGATAGCCAAACTCCATGTAGTCAACACCTGCAGCCACATTGGTTTCATAGACCTTCTTTACAAACTCATCGGTAAAGAAGAAGTCGTTCACCAGTCCCCCGTCACGGATAGTGGCATCTACTATTTTTATTCCTTCTATATTTCTCATGACGGTCTTAATGCTGTTCGTCTATCTTGGCTTGGATAAAAATCAATCAACTTGCCTACTATCCTCAGTTTAGATTCTTCTTTTCATGTCCTCCACCTCAAACTCAATATCATACTCGTCTTCGATGGTAGAGATAAACTGAATGAAAGCCATAGAGTCAATATAGCCTGCCTCAATATAGTTGAGAGTCATAATATCGACGTCTTTCAGGTACGGTGTATTCGCGCTGAATATATTCTGTCACGAATTCTTTAATATCTGTCATAGTCGTAATTTCTTTTTATTTGTTATTCCTACATTTTTATATGGTCTAGTATGCGGTTGCGCTGCAGCTACCCATTGTGTTCTTCGGTAGCATATCCACAAAGAAAATCTTGTGTGGCTGCTGGAAGTCTGCCAGTTCTTGCAATAGGTTTTGATGGTGCGCTCTGTCAGTTCGCAATCTTCCTTCACCACCACAGCCAGTGCCACTACTTCACCAAGCTCGTCGATAGAGAAAGCTGCGCATTCTTCCACAGCGGTCAACTGGTTCACTACGGCATCCACATCATTTGGATATACGTTGATGGCTCCTGTGATAATCAACTCCTTCTTGCGTCCGGCAAAGTAGAGATAGCCATCCTCGTCCATATAGCCTAAGTCACCAGTACGGAAGAACCCCTTCGGTGGTAGCCATATCCATCATGTTTTCAGCTTTATAGTAGCCCCTTACAGGTCAGCTTCGACTTCACGGCAATCTCTCCCACTTCGCCCACAGCGCATTCGGTATCCTCGTCGTCACGTAGTATCTTCACTTCCGCTTCATCAAAGGGCAGGCCAACACTCTTTTGCTTGTTACGGGCCTTCTGGAAGCAAATATCAGTAGCCGTAGATGTCTCTGAGGTGCCATACATCTCGTGGAACTCGCACTGCAAGCGGTCTATCAGTTCCAGCTTCACCTTCTCCTCCAGCAGGGCTGATGAAGAAACGATTGTGTGGAAGCTGTCTATACTTTCGGTATTCTCCTGCTTCAGCAGTTCAAGTATCTGCGCCAACTGGGCAGAAACCGCAATGGTAAACGTCGGTTTCTGTTCTGCGGCACACTTCAGCCACAAGGCCGGAGTGAATCGTGGCAGCAGGATAGAGGTCGCACCCAAAAGCAACGGCATAATCACCAGGCGCTCTGCCAAGGAGTGGTACAGCGGTGTAGCAGCCAGTATTCTGTCTTCCTTCACCAGTCCATACACTCGGATATGAGCCAGCGAGCGGTCTATTTTTGTTCTGCTGAGAAATGTCAATTGGCTTCGGTGTTCCCGTAGAGCCGGAGGTCATGGTCAGTATCAGACTCTCATCGCCCTTGATATTCTCACAGGCAGGACGTGTAGTAGGCATCGTTGCCACCTCACTGAAAGGGAATGCTCCTTCAAACTCTCCGTCTAGGCATACGGTGATGCCAGGGCACGTCCACTCCACCTTTCTTCTCGCATTCGTTCAGGAAACTCTTGCGGGCTATCAGGTGTTTCATGTCGCCCGACTTCATGGCCACCTTAATTGACTCCAAAGGGAGTGTAGGGTTCAGCGGAACCAGACATACGCCCAGGTCTGCCGCACTGAAAAACAGCGCAACTGATTCTATGCTATTGTTCATGGGGATGGCCACATGGTCACCATACTGAACACCTTTCGCAACAAGGTAGTTCGAATAGCGGCTCACCCGATTTGCCATCTCTTGATAGGTGGCTGTTTTTCCGTCGCACCAGATAGCCTGCTTATCGGCATCTCTGCTGCGTTCTTATAAAACAAATCTGCTAACTGACTTCTCATATTAATCGTATATTTGCAGTTCGGGTATCACTAAGTTTTCTGTCTCAAAGCAAAAGCTTCCCCATGACAGCCCCACGCCAAACGAAAAGCCCACATTGGTATGCTTTCCGTTGCGCAGTTTCTCTGCGCAACCTATCACCATCGTAAAGGGTATACTGCAAGCACCTGTGTTTCCGAAGTCTTTCATCACTATGGGTGCCTTCTCCGGGTCTATCTTCAGCTTTTTGATGATTTTCTTCACCATATAGAAGTTGGCCTGATGGAAGAAGAAGTAGTCAATCTCGTCCTTTTTCCTTACCTGCAAAAACCCAGCACTGCATTGGTGCTCTTGGGGGCAGTCTTCAGGGCAAAGGAGAACACATCCATTCCCTTCATAAAGGTGTGCAGACGGTTTCGCTTCACATTCTTTTTCATACTCCACCAGTTTCAGACTCCCTTCTGTCACGGGATTCCTGCGACCTCCGTCGGGAACAAGAATGGCATCAAACTGTTTACCTATGGTGCCCAGTTCACCAATAGATGGGTGCCGCTGTTGGATCATATTCTAAAGCAGTAGCAGTGGCCACTATCGCTGAACAGCGGGTAGCCGGTCTTGTCGTAGTAGCAGCTCTCCGCAGAACCCTGTATACCATTGAGTAACAGTACACGCTTGATGCACCCTGTCTGCATCAGTGAACAGGCATTGGTCATGCCGTATGTCCAGCCTGTGCAGCCCAGAGTCATGTCGAATGCCATGCACGATTCCGGCAGGTCAAGCTTGCCTCTTGCAGCACACAAGCCGTGTCCGGCTGGATATAGTCTTTGGAAGGGGAGCCAAAGATGAGCAGGTCTATGCTTTCTTTCTCCCATCCCAACTCTTCCATCAGTTTCTCAGCGGCTCGCTGGGCAAAGTCAGCACACGTCTGACCTTCCTTAGCTACATGGCGGCGTTCCACGCCTATCATACTTGTATAATGTTTTCGAACTCGTTCTCGTCAAAGTAAGGATATTCGCTGTTCTCCTCCACCTTCGATGGTGCACAGGCTGCGATGCCCGCCAGTTGATTCTTACGTTGTTTATTTTTATTTTTGCCATAATAGTAATCGCTTGTTTCAACAACTGACGGATAACCCTCGTCAATAGTATTTGTTCCGTAACCCACGGCTGCATCTGAAAGGAGGTATGCTATTCCCAATGCAGCCATGCCGAGAGGATATTTTTTTTGCATCTTCACTCAACTGTTCATCAGTAATGCCACCACTATGAATAAGAGTGTCAGCAATTCTTTAAAATAATATTGACCACGATTCTCTGGGCACTCAATTCCAGTGCAGCATTCTGGATGAAAGCACTAATAGATGCACTGTACATCGTATTACCGGGTGTGCCTTTTCCAAGTGCAGCCATGCTGCTTGTGAATTTACAACAGAAGAGCCCTTGCCTAATATTCTTTTCTTAAGTAGTCTTTGCAAAAGTAGAATAGGGAAACCGTATTTACTTGTAGCAATCCTTCGAGACTATCTTCCTTAATAAATTTAATAGGAGCTATTATTGTAGTTCCAGCATTGCTCACAAAAAGCCTTGTACTGGAGGAAGGCTTGCAACAAAGTCATTCAGTTTCTCCGTTTCAGACAAGTCGAAACAAATCATCTGATGTCCTTCACCCTCCAGCGTATCAAGCGTTTTTTCAGCCTATCCCCTCATTACGGGCTGTAATGACAACCTTTGCTCCAAGCTTAGCACATTCGATAGCCGTTGCGGCCTATGCCGGACGAAGCACCGGTCACCAGAATGGTCTTCCCTGTTAGAGAATATGGATTATACATATTGTTTATGCTTTGGCTTTTATAGCGTTGAACAAGTCCTCAACGGTATTGGAATTCCAGATTTCATCACCCTTGATGGTAATATCATATTCCTCGTCCACCATAGCTATCACGCTCAGAGCCACAAGCGATGACCCACTCGTCCAGTTCCCTTAAAAACGGTCTCTGCCTTTAATCTCGCTGGCATCGGTGTCGTCAAACTGCTCTGCAAAATTCTCAATAAATTCGTTTAATTCCATAATTTTCAATAATTCAATTATTATTACTTGTTTTATTTAATATTTCAACAGTTTGGCTGGATTACCGAAAACGGTAGTTCCAGCCTTGACCTTTCTAACCACAAAGCTTAATGCAGCTAACACCACTGCATCTTTCTCCACTACTACATGGTGGTTCAATATGGCATTGGTATGTATAGTTACATTTTCTTCTATTCGTACGCCTCCAACAAGAAATGCCCTGACATCAATGCGGCAATAATCACCAACCCTACAGTCGTGACCAATTCCAGCAAACGTCTGCACCAAACAATTCTCGCCTATAATCGTATCTGATCCTATGTGGGCGTGACTATCGATGATACACCCATCACCAAGTTTCACATTTTCTCCCAATTGGGCTGTCTCATGTAGCAAGGTAATGAACTTCCCCTGTCTTTTTATCATTTCGCAGAGCGTTCTTTTGTTTTCACATTACCGATAGAGCAGGTAAATACATCATCTTCTGAAGGGCTGATAGTTCTTTATTGTATCTAAGACTGGCGGATACCCCCTCACAACCATCCAAGGAATTCAGATTGTCATCTATGAATCCTTTTTATGTCATACTCTGTTCCATAACCAATGGAATGCTTGGCTGAATGGTAAATATCCTTTTTACCATTCCTCCGCCGCCTATTATTACCAAATGTTTCATTATGTTATTCCATATTAGTTTGTTCCATCAAATGTGTCTCTACTGTAGCGACCTTTCTGGGATATTCCTTCTCTTTTTTGAAAATTTTACAATGGTCATAAAGAATATTTTCAGGTCTAAGCCAAAGGTCAGATGATCACATAATACACGTCATACTCGAAGCGCTCGGTAAAGGCAACTCATTACGCCCGTGTATCTGTGCCCATCCGGTAATGCCCTGGTCTTACCTCGTGACGGCGCATTTGCTTTCCAGGCGTATAAAAAGCTCCAGATATTCCGGCATCAGGGTCTGGGGCCTATCAATGCCATATCACCTTTCAACACATTAAGCAGCTGTGGCAATTCGTCTAATGATGTTGAGCGTACTATTTTTCCCACTTTGTAAGCCTGACCTCATCAGCGTAACGGTTCGCCTTTTCGTCAAACTCATCCTTCATTGTTTAAACTTGATCACCTTGAATATCTCAGCATCCTTACCGGGTCTGGCTTGAATAAAGAATGTCCAGCCCCTTTGTTGGCAAAATGAAGCCAAATGGTCACAGCCAACAATATGGGGCTAAAAGACAAATCAGAGCGACCAAACTGATAATAAAATCAAATGGACGTTTAAAAAGAAGTGCTTATACATATTTATATTTTTTCTCCGCATTCAATAATTTGCCCTCCATCACTTATCACAACGCCCGTCTTAATAACTACCGCAGGATTGCCGGCTATTATGGAGTTGGGGGGGGCATTTTTGGTTACAACAGCACCTGCGGCTACAACGCAATGATCTCCAACGGTTACACCGGGCAGAATGATACTGCGAATACCAATCACACAATTCTTTCCAATCCGAGTGTCAAAATAACCTTCCTTTCCCATTTTTGCCTCTGCAGTGATCATGTGCCAGAATAATAGCATCTCTCAACACCCATGTATTTTTACCAATATGAATACCTTGGGGGTTAATGTTTTTATCAGAACTGCGGTCCGTAAAAGCTATTACATTTCACCTATATCCATCTAAATGCCATTTAAGATATTTGGGGTATAAAGATGTCATCTTACCCCATAACCAAGCACGAAGATTAAAAAATTATTTTTATCCATTTTTTTTTATATCCATTTCAGGCTTTCAATGTTCCTGCAATATTGACTCTTTCCTTATTAAAAATATACAATGCAAGATATACTCTCTATGTAAAAAGATTAAATTATGATAATAAGTCAAATCAGCAAAAAACAGCAATCCCGTGTATAGAGATGTACACACCTTTACAAAGATGTCCGCTTTGATTATTAGCATGCCAAGGAATAGTAGCAATAGTGTCGTTCCTATCAAACCGTAACAGTATAATAGTTTCATAAAACCCGTAAAATAGACTCCATCAGGTAAATTATCCAAGCCAAAACCTGTTAAAAAATCAGATATATTAAAATCACCAAAAATATGTATCCCACAAAACAGCCTCCCATTAATGGCATTATAATCATCACCTGAGGTTGAAGTAAAACGGTTTATAATATTATGTGTAAAACTAATATTGTCTAATAAAAAAAACACCAAAAAAAGTGCGATAAGGATTACAGGTAAACTCCTGATAAAGTTTTCTTAGTTTTTTTTGCCTTGAAAAGAGCAGGCCCCCAAATATGACACTGAAACAAATCCCATTCCTGAATACTTGCAAATATACAAGAGAAATAAAAAATTCTTCGTCTTTGGTCTATGGGTAAACAAACAAGACCAAGACCGATTGGCCTAATATTGAATACTGTGCAGGTTCTAAGAAAAATGCACATGGCCTATACATTCCTCAACAGCTCCGGTAGTAATCGCATTGTTGTATTGTTCCAACAAATCATTTGCAAAAAAAGGAAGGAGGTAAAAATGGAAATGTATGCCTGTCAGGATATGAACGATTTGCTGGAAGATTACACAGAATGCAGCGACAATTGCGACCTTTTTCCAGTACTTTTTCTTAATAAAAAACATTTACTATACCTGTACAGATTGCCGATATAATAATATCACACTGCCGCAAAGAAATGCAAGTTGTAAAGAACTCTTAAACATCACATATGTCAAGTACATGAACAATGGTAATAACATATAAATTGGCACTCTCCATATGCCTATTGGCTAACTGCAGAGAGAATACAACATTGCAATTGCTGTCAAAAGCGTAAGGAATCCGTTTCCAGTACCAGGCACACTGTACATCATTACTAACGGGGAGAAATAATAGATAATAAAGTGAAACCACTTACTGGTTTTAACAGGTATAATCATCTTATTAACTAATCAGTTCTTTTAACATGCTTTCAAGTCTCTTTGCCTCATGCTGTATATTGTAACAATCTGGAACTATTGCATTGGTTCTATCATAAGATTCACAGCACGAATCTAAAAGATTAACACTTTCAGCAGCCCAATATGCAGATTTTTCGCTAAGCGGTAAGAGTTTATTCTATCAGAAATTACTGCCTCTTTTGGTATAACGACTTCTGAGGAAACAACGGCAAGGCCTGTTGCTTGAGCTTCAACAAGTACTATTCTAAGCCTTCAAATACTGACGGCTGTAACAAAAGATCCATTCCTTGCAATCTATTGACATCCTCTCTTCGTCCAAGAACCATTTTACTGATGAACATATCCCTTGCTCGTTTATTTCTACTTCCATTTTTCTCTCAAAATTCCTTCTCAATTATCCAAAGCTCACTATTCGGACGAAGTTTATGAAAATTTCAGCGAAGACTTTAAGCATGAACAAAAGGATTCTTCTGGTCTACAAGTCTACCAACAAATCCTATTACCGTCTTGCTCTGACAGTCAATTCTTTTCTTATACAATCTCTATGTTCTTGTTTAAAAGCGAACTTCCCAACATCAATAGCATTATATATAAGCTTCGAATTAACACCCTTCCCAAACATATAATCTGAGGACAACTGGGAATTTGTGAACATCACAAAACCACAGAATCTCGAAAAGAATTTTTTCTAAATTGTGTGCCATCAAAATACATTCTTCCGCCTTTCTGTAGTCCATTATTATGAGCATGTAAAATTACCTTATATCCCCTAAGTTTTGCAATAACATCTGGTATGAGGTTAGACATTGTAAATAGTTGATGATATAATATATTTGTGCCAGACTTCTTCTCTTCACCAAAAATACGCCACAACTTGTTTATATACCCAAGAGGATGTCTTCTTACCCAAGGAACAAAAAAATATTTTTTCCACCTCTTTTTCGTTATCCGTTCTCTATATGCACATTCATCCCCGTCAACAATATAATCAAACACACAATCATCAGACATGTATTCGCTCATATTGAGGGTATATACCTCAATCCCCCCTAAAACGTTTCCGGTAAAACCGTATATTAATACACGCATTAATCGAATAATACTAAAAGATTATATTACTTTTTATCTATGTAAGAATTTTTTTTTATCGCATATTTAGTCCTACAATCTAGGAACTTGTTAACGAACAGCTATCAGCCTTTCTGGTGTCATTTTTATATTATTTCGAATAAGTTTTTTTTTCAAGGAAGAACCATCGAGTTCAGGGTTGGTAAAGACCTCCATTAAAATTGGATTTTCACTTTCCCGCAAAAAAAGTGAAAGTTTTTTTCTTCTAATTCGCCTTTATTATGAACAGCTATGTATTGAAAATTAGATAAACCAATAGCATCTTGTATTTTTTTTGTATGATGTCCAGCCGCTATATGCTGTTCAAGTGTGGATATTTTTTTCTTCCCAATATTAAAATGGAATTCGCCCCCCGCAAAATTATTAATGAGTAAAACTCTAGTGTTATTTTTTAAAGTCATGGATAGCTGCATTTAGATCATACAAATAGCTCAAATCCCCCTATAACAAGCAGCGAGAGACTATCAAGCACTTCGGCTTGGCCAATAAAAGTAGAGAGCTCCATCTATTCCATCTGCACAATTGTTACCTGTTGCAATAGTATTTTGTGGGAGCTTACTCATATTTGTGAATTTCATACTATTCAGAACACTTGCATGAACATTACTGCCTTCAGGGCAAAAGATTCCAAAACCTTTTTTGCAACATAATAATTAGTAAATTCATCTATAGAATTATCTCGGCTTTCATTCAAAGCCCTCCACAATTTATCATACTGCTTATCGTTTGTCGTGATATTATAGGAAACTTTGTCAAAAAATTCCTCTGGAGTAAACTCGAATATTTTAGTAAGCGACCTGCTTGTGTCAAAAATACGACCTTCAAAATTGATTTCCCAGTGTTCAATTCCCATTCCCGCAAAACGTGAGACAATGTCTGAGAAATATTTTTGTTCCAAATGTAATAATAAGATCTGGTTTCAAACTTAGCAGTTCCTTCTGATTAAGTGTTATTGACAACAACATTGTTTGAATAAAGTCTTTGTCTGCAACATTTGAAAACGCATCAAATGATACCGCACAATTATATTTCTCATAAAAACTTTCTTATACTTGACCTTAAACACCCTGTAAACTCCTGATACTGACCACAAACAACAAGAATTCTTTTTTTTGCTGCAAGTACATTTTTCCACTCATTAATTTGTGACCAATCCTCAATTCTATTTATTTTTCGACACACAGGCATATTACCATCGTAAAAGATGGATAGTTCATCAATGCTACTGGGCTCTAGAAAGTTTATTTGAATAGGGCCTCTTCCATGATGATCCATTTCTAACAATGCTTCATTAATACAACGATTGCAGAACCATTCATCCATGGAATCATTCACTTCGGGCAAATCTACAGCATATCGACAATATGGTGCGAACATATCAACTTGGTTTATTACTTGACTAACACCATGAAATCTCGATATCTTTGTTGTCTGAAGTTAATGCTACCAACTCAATATTTCTCTCATAAGCCTCCTTCATAGCCGGCTTTATAATTGTATGATGCAGTAGCTGATGTACAAGCAAAACCAACGGGTTCATCTAATGCCTCAGAGAGTCCAAGAGCAAAAAATGCGGCACTTCGCTCGTCTACGATAGAATAACACCTAAAAAGGGATCCATTTCAACAATATGTACAAAGCCACATGTCTCGTCCCAGGCGAAAGGACAAAATGTCGTATATTATTTTGTTTTAATAATGATACAATCTGCTGTACCTGTTTTATCTTTGTCTTCATAACCTCTATTTTACTAAGATTGCATAATTGGGCTTAAAATTCATTGTCGTATATTCAAACGAACGACCGTCTACAACATATGTGTTGATGTTATTCCTCTGCATCCAAGTATTAAGACGCCCCCAACAAACACCGTCGGAGTATTTTTACAATTAATTTGAAACCGTCAGGAAAAATCCCTGAAATTAAATATATTTGTACCCAATGCCAATAAGTATTCTGGAATACATAAAACCGATTGCTTTCCTCCTATAAGTTGTCCTACATATTTTGAAATAACACCATATTTATACTCTGGTGGTGGTATAAATTCATAGTCTTTATTACCATATTGAGGATTATAACATAAAAACTTTTTATCCTTCGCGCACAAATCTATAATTGAAAATAGATTGGTATAATCAATCTTTTTTTTCTTCGTTTACCTCCTCCCTTTATTTTTATAAGAGAAGGTCCATGATGTTGAATAGCATTACATACCACACCTTCAATTGTTTCCATTATTATCGATTAGGATAGATGCATCAACGCACCTATTCAAATAGAACGAACTATCCAAATTCATACTATTCAATGCCAATACAATCACTTGCACTCTTTGAAGCCATGCTTCCCGTGAGTGCAGTATATGTATTAGGTAAGTAGGCCTCCTCCACTATAATAGCAACTGGAGAATGGCTAATCTTTGACATTCCATATGCGTTAAAAACAGCACTTCTAACATCTTCAATATAATACCATTCTATATTGAAGGGTATGATATTTTTTCTTTTTATCTGTGTAGTTGTATTAACAAATCTTACTACACCTTTAGCGTTTAAACACATGAAATAATGCTATCAATCATAAAAAACCTATTTGATGTTCATGTTTTTCCTATACTAATCGATTACACTCTGATGTCTCCCAAAATCACAATGAATAGTCTCCACTAATACACGATGCTTCATCACTGAGTAAGAAGCAAGCAACATTAGCCATTTCTGCCGGATGAAATATACGGCCGTTTGGGCTGTCATCAGTTTTGAAAATCTCCGTTTTCACTATATCCTGTCATTTCAGATGAGGTTACTCCTGGGGCAATTGCATTTACTCGTATACGTTCATTAAAACAATAATAACGACACAATGCACCAACATAGCTTTTTAAAGATGCCTTTAGTAGGCCGTATGGTATAGAAGTACAAAAGCTTCCACGTTCCGATGTAACGAATAGAATATTAGCAAAGTCTATCTTTTCATTTTCGATTTTTTTCAACGAAATATTTAGCAAGAAAATATGGTGCCTTAAAATTAACTTTGAACTGAGCATCAAAACCACTCTCCGTTACATTTTTAAAAGAGCCCTCATGTAAAGATATACCCGCATTACTCACAAGGCTATCTATACCATTCATTCTTAAGAACGCTTCATTTAAAAAAGATGGTATGTCAATAATACTAGAAACATCAAACTTAATATATTGACAAGATTCGCCTAATTCCCGGCAGGCTCTGCGGGAGAGTTTCTTCTTGCCTTCCGCAAATCAACACTTTTGCTCCTTCAGATACGCATTTTTTGGCAATCCAATAACCTATTCCCTTGCCACCACCAGTTATTAAAATTTTTCTTCCTTCAAGACGTCGTGTGTCGTAAAATTTTTTACCGCAATACTAATATGTGGCCGTGGTATTCCCCAAAAATGTATCTAAACGCCCTTTTTAACAATTGCTGTATTCATATAATATTTCCAAAAATATATTTATAAAAAATTGTCATACTCTTGTCTATAAGTCGATAAGACGTCATCTACAAGCGAATAATTTATATTATTATTATCAATATGAATTGTATTGTATCTATCGGATAAATTTAGTAATGCCAACAAATCTGTTATTCTTGATGACTGAGATTGTTTATGCACATATTGCCTATCAAACACATAAAAATTCTTATGAAATAATAAAGCGAACACTGTGGCATGAAAGGAATCCGTCATCACATATTCCGCCCCATCAATCATAGAAAAGAAACTCCCATGGTCCACCATCTATATGATTCTCTATGTTTTTTTGCATGTAACCGAAAACTAACAACATGATATCCTGTCTGTTGTGCCAACTGCATTGTGGAGTCAATAGCTAAAACCGAAGGATGGTCAAGAAAAAAATACAATATATATTTATTCCCTTGATTTAAAGTATTCGCGTTTTTTTTATACAACTCTCTCCACATATCTTTATTATGAAGAATTACTGGATCTGCGAGACAAGTCGCATCTCGATTAGTAAGTTGTTTTACCATCTTGACTGCACTTGGCTCTTTACTGAAATCGCATAGTATTCTTTAATAAATTTTGCATATTTTTTTTATTATAAGGTGCAATTACATCCCCTCCAAAACTAGCAGCCCAGGACACCCTTTTGTATTTGGGTGCAAAGCGCAAAAAGTAATGATTATACAAATTGATACGATTTGCCTTCCATACTTGATCGCTTCCAGAAAGAAACAATAAAAAATGCTTTTTCCTTGCTTCTCTTTTCTAATTTAGAATAAGAATAATTTACAACATTTAAAAAAGAATCATTAAATCCTGTAATCAAAGATTCTGACTTATCTGTTATTCTCAATGCCCCCCCGTCTTTCCGATGTAAATATTGAAAGGATTATTCTAAATGATTTCGGATTCAATAAACATAATGAAAAAAAGACTCCATGCAGTAGAGATATAGCCCAAAAATTCTAACTCTTGAGGCTTTCTTTCAATAATTTCACAATCAAAACCTTTTTAATCCAAGATATTTTTGAGTCGCAAAACATTGAAGAGCTGATCCATAATTAAAGTCATGAAAAGTAACTAAACCAATTTTTGCATAACTCTTACTATTCTCTATAATTATTCTTGTATTCATTGGGTTACATATAATCTGCGTATATTATCTCTTGATGGAATACTTATGTTTCTTTGCAATAACATACAAATAATTGAACGCCTCGATTTTAAAAAGCCAAGAAAAAGCAATGTAACATATGGCTCCTGTAAAAATTTGCATCAGAAGGACCAAAATATTATTCAATTCTATTTTCCCCACGATTAAAAACCGCTACAACCATTATTAGCCCTATCATGCCGCAGGATAATAAATCACTCAATTGAGCCTTTATTTTATATCCTATCAAATTCTGCGAATAGAAACCATACAGGATCACGGCTATTATCTGTGTCATCAACATACTAACTGCTATGGCAATTGTAGTATCGAACAATACGATCGAAGAAAACAGAAGTATCAATCCACATATCTTCGCTATTATCTCCACTTTCAGATAGATATCCGAGCGACCTATTGCCTTGATTCCTTGAACGGGAACAACTTTGCGTGGGCTGTAACCACCAGGGAAAAACACATTATCTGTATAAAAGGTACACATGGCAACCATTTATCAGTCAGCAGCAAATGTACAATGGTGGGCGCAGTAATGGCCAGACCAAACAGAATCGGAGTCATAATATATGCACTCGTCTTTGCTGAACGTCTTGTAATCTCCTTTAGCCTTATGCGATCATCCTGCTGGTTCGATAATGCAGGGGAAAAGAACCCGGTTTATTGTGCTGTCAACATTGGATGCTATAAAATGAAATTGTGTTCCCTTGTCATAATAACCTAAATCGTCAGCACTGTATCTCTTTCCTATTATCAATTTACAAAGCTCCGAATAGCCGGTAAACATAAACCCCTGTTGCGAGAAGCTTCCATCCATAATTTATCAATGGTAAAAGCCGAATAAATGAGAATTGCAATTTGGGCAACCATTTCACGATAGTCATCAGAAACACTGTATTAAACAGGATGTTGGAAATAACCTGTACTACCAATGCCCAAATGCCATAACCTGTATAGGCCATCACAATTCCAATAGCCCCAGACAATATTGTGCTACCGAAGGTGGACATGAACGACTTTTTAAAATTAAGATCATGCGACACCTTAGCCAACTGTATGCTATTGTAAGCAGACAGCGGTATCTTCAAGGCCAGCACCCTAAGTACAGGGTGAAAGCAAGGGAATATCATAATAATTGGCGACTGTAGAGCAATAACAAATAGCAAAACAAAAGAAATGATACCACGATATTGAACCAAAAACATAGTTTGATAATCAAGATCGTCTGCATCGTTCTTTTGTATGAGGGCGAAAACTAAAACTGGATGTTACAAATACGTTGGCGACATTGACAAATACCATCACCAATGCGATAATTCCATAGTCAGCTGGCGAAAGGAGTCTTGCCAGGATGATGGTGACAACAAAGTCACTGCCTGAGCGCATATTGTCTCCAAATACACCAAGTACAGCCCAGAAAAAACTTTTCTTCTTGATACTTGTTGCTCCTCCATTTAATTTAACTTATTTTTTACTTGATTGCGATAGAGTTTCCTTTTAATTCAGACTCATGCAACTCAACTACGGAGGACAAAAATCAAGTTATAAAACGCAGGCACATGATAGAAAACGCCCCATATCGTCCGCTGCATTTTAGGCATCATTTCAAAATAAGATGTCTCCTTGGCATATTTGAAATTTTTGCACAAAAATCATCCCTAAATTTCTTCAATAGCTCTTTCTTCTTCAGTTCTTTAATTTTTCCACTCCTCTTCACGTTAGAGTATGCCCACAAGGCTGTACTGGCAGTTCGAAAACGCTGGGTAGTCAGAGAAAATAGGCCAATTCTTACTTATATACGATATATAAAAATCATTAGCATAAATTGTATCAGATATTCTCCTCTCAGTAACTTCTGCACGCGAAATACTATTGAGGGGCCATATATGCGTAGTAAAGAGGTTCCGTAGTGCATACATATCTCTTACACTTTCCCACCATCTGCAGCATTGTCCAACGTATCTACAACCTGACGTCCTTCAGGTATATCAACTTCATCAAACCATGATTTATTGAATAACTTTTACTGAAAGATTATTTGTTATATGCCTCTTCATCAAGAAATCTTCCCTTATATTCAGCTCCGAGTCTAGCACAACGACTGCTGGTTCTACCCCTTTTAGTCTGTTTTCTATCTCGCTCTCATCAATATAGCACAAGGCCTCTCCCTGGGCTATATCAGCTCGATAGATTCTTTGAGCTCGACCAACCGTTCAATCATCAACTCTGAGATATAGTTATCGCTATCCACAAGTGTCACATATTCTCCTATAGCTTTTTTCACTCCATTGATAATTCCACAGGCAATTCCTTTATTAACCTCGTGATGCAGAACTGCAATCTGCGGATATTTTGCAGCATACTCATCAGCTATCTTACCGCTGTTGTCCGATGACCCATCATCAACAACAACAATTTCCAAGTTCTTGTATGTCTGTTTTACAAGACTGTCCAAGCACTTGCCTACCAAGTCTTCCATATTGTACAATGGAACAACTATACTTACTTTTTTATCCATACTCATTTATATATTAACTTCCAGAGTTTTGAATAATCCAATAGTTATCAAGAATGCTGCTATTCCAACAATCCATTTATTCTCAACGACTTGAGCAACAAAAAAACAAGATAGGGAAATGTAAGACATGTAACTCATATGACAATCCACCAAGGTTTGCGATTTTATTATTTGTAAAAATACAGTTTTTCTTAATTGACAGGCAATAGCGAATCAATGAACATGACAACAATGTCATCACGGTAAAGATTTGCATCGTAATAGGGGCTTTCACCATAATTGTTTGACGTAGAGAACATGGTTATAGCCCTTCCCCCCCCGACATTGTTTGCCCTCATCATAGAAACCACACAAATTATAAACAGTAAAACAGCAACAATAGCAGATATATGTCCTGTCTTCAACAACGGTTTCTTTTCTTAGTTCTTATTGCAAGAATTCCTCCAACTGAAAACGCATCAAACATTCCCCAAGGCATCGTATATGCTAATATTGCATTACCTGTTATTTGCGGTATAACACACCGATACACAATACTGAACACGAGCATACACCAGAAAAATCCTCAACCTATCATTCTTAGTATATTCAATCACTCTTGTCCAAACTATGAATAAATAAAAATCTAATATTAGATACCCAAAATGGTAACTTTGCAGGCACTCTTGTCCCAACATCACCTTTTATTGCCCAATAGAAGTTCTGAGCATATACAAAATAACTCCAAAATCTCCTGGAACATTTTGGTTTAAAACCCAGTAATAAATGGTCAGCAATATTACTACTGTAGATAAAACGGAGAGAGCCTTTCCAACGCTTTTTATCGCAAGTGCTTTTACGTTAATATTATCTTTCTTTTCTTCAATTAGTTCCTTGTAAAAAAAAAAGGAGGTGATTGACAAATAGATAGTTACCCCCATTCTATGGGGCAAACAGCCTGCATGATGAAATAAAAAGACTCCTATAAATAGGTAAAACTTCAAGCTATCAATATTCAGGTTCCCATATCAAAGAAGCCGACAGTATTTTTAATGATTCTACACCATTATCTCTCTACTCAACCACGAGGCAGTGCTACATGTTGAAACTCTCTAAACACCAGATGTGCAGTAATATTAACTTCAATCACTCTTCCATAAGCTGCGTTATTTTCGTAACACTCCTTCCCGGCAGGCTTCGGCTTTGCTCATCTATTAACATGTTTCTTGCTTTTCAAGTAATTCATCAAATTGCTTGTTAACAGAGCAATGTATAATCACACATTTCCTTCATCATCTCGGAATCAGAGGGACGGTCGTACCATAATCTGAACTTGGCATCGGTGTTTCGGCTCCATTGGTATTGGGCGATCTGACTTGAGTCTGGAATGAATGGAGACAGTTAAATGATTTCCCACTTTTCATGGCCGATTCAGCCAAAGCCTATGGCATCTTCACCATTGCGACCATATTCGCCAAGTGCAAAACCTCATCCCATGGCCAACGCAATGATTAACCGTCTTCGCTTTTCGCCGACGGCTCAATATCGGCCCAAATACGCTAACAATAAAGTTGGTTGGAAATGAACAATAATGGAGAACCATTTTCATCTTTTTTGGTGTAAATATATACTTCAGGTTCATCCCCCACGCCAAACTTGAATGGCAGAATGTAATCTGACAGGGTTTTAAACAATGAAAAACCTTCAAACACTTCATGTTGTCAACAAAATATCGTCAGCGGAACATGGTTGGTGTTGCAACATTGGGGCAGTAAAACATTATTATGATCAACTTAATAGAATGAAACAGTTCTCATATGCCAAAATGTAACTCCACTTCAAATGAGCATTATATGACATAAATGGTTACAGCTGGCGAGGGGTGTATCAAATTATCTATTATTGAAGGTATACCACTATATAGAGGGGCATATACAATATATGCGAAGCAAGAAAAGCAAATATCTGCCTCTAACTTTTGTTGTTAATCAGCACTCGATAGCATCATCATAGTCACCGTCACGCAGGTACTGCTTCATCTGCAAGGCAAACGGGGAAAGTATATTTTTTATCTCGTCACGGTAGATACCCAGCTTGATGTCATACACCATCATGCGGTTGTCACCACTACCGTTCTTGATGAACTTATACAGACCCTCACCCGACTTGTGACCCAGTTTCTTCTGGTCAATCAATTTCTGCACATAGTCGGGCAGTACAAACTTCTCGTGTACATAGTCGTTCGTATTCTCATAAATATTGTCCACAATGGCTTTATGCACATCCAGCCCAGCAAAATCTGCCGTAGTGATAGGAGGCATAGTGCGACCAGCAAACGGACCAAGCAGGGCGTCAACATAGTCAATGCCACCATTATCTGCATAGCGTTCTGCATACTGCAATGCCTCATTCATTACATAGAAGCCTATGCGGTTGCCAAGGAATGCAGGCAAGTCTTTGCTCTCTCTGCAACGGTATGATGCAGCACGTTGGTCAGATAGTCCTTCAAATCTCCATACAGCGCCATATCACTATGGGTGATGCCGTCCAGCTCGCAGAGCGGAAGCTAATATGGGATTCCGGAAAGAACTGCCCTCGAACATCTTCTTCTTTCAGGATAGCATTCTGCCAGACGGGTAATTGACAGTCCGGAAGAACCAATGCCAGCAATAGCGTCTTTCCTCAACGCCTTTCCTATCTTTGTGTGGAGGTCAATCTTCAACTCCAAATTCTCCGCAGCACTCTCAAACACAAGGTCGGACTTCGATACACACTCTTCAAGCATCGAGTAGTCAGTCGGTATCAGGTGACCCACAATGCTACCTGCCTTCACTGTCTTTCCGGCCTTCAAAGCGGCCTTCTTAGACTTCTCTTTGTCACGGCTTATCATGTAAACCATGGCGTCGCCAAATGATGCAAAGATACCGGATACATTCGTATCCATTGTGCCATTTGCGCCAACGACGGTAACTGTTTTTTATCTTTAAATTCATATTCAAGTATAACGTAGTGCGCTATACTCGAATAGAATTAAAAAAGTTTATCTTTATATTCTAAGACCCCATCAACATGACAGTTAAATAACATAGTGTTTATGCTATCGTGCCCGAGGTTCAAGTATCAGCGCCTGTTTGGGTATGAGCTGCCAACCGTATTTACTATAAAACTTTACTAGTTCATTTTTACAGAATAATAGTCCTAAAAGTTTTTCTTTCTTTAATCAGTTCATTAACATTAAGCATACATTCCCCATTCCGGGCTTGGCAGAACAAACGCAGCCCACACCAAAAAGGATGCAAGTGAGCCGTTCAGCATACCCGTAACTGGAGAAAGTGTCATATAAGCCATATCTTTATCACCATCTTTCAGGAAGACATGTTCATCTTCATCGTGCATATTGTCCACAATCCACCTAACCTGACTCTCCAAAGAATAAGACCAACCGACGGACTTCATGGCAATAGCACGAAGAAGGTCCCTAAAGAGGATATCTCTGTTAATGTGCTTAATAACTTCTAAATTCATCAAGTATTGTTTACTTAATTATCTTTTTAAAAACAGGCATAGCATACCTACTCACAACAATGTAACTATACATGTTGCAATTAGTGCTGCTATAACCATCAAATAATCATTCTGAATAAGATGCTTTACAAAAACTTTTATCGGATAATGAAAACAGTAGAGCTCATAAGTCATACCACCTAATGCCACCAAAGGTGCTGATGATAAAATTGATGATGGCGTGTTGTATCAATACAGAACCTTAATATCCCAACAGATAACAACGCAATGACAAAATGGATGTTTCCTGTCAGAATGTTGCACATATCCTCCCTGAGCTATGCCACAACTGATAAGATTCTCCCCTATTGAACAACCTGAAAAGAAATGCATTGTAAATGGTTAATCCCTACAATGCCTAATATTCCCAGAGTAATCTCCAGCAACATCACGACATTGCTTTTCCCTTTCTCTTTGATGTTCAATGCCAACAAACCACCTAAAGCCCAACAGTCCAATTGTCCAATAGGTATCACATAGGATGCAGCCATATTTGCCCATTAATATGAAAAAGATGTTCGCCATGCTATACCAAAAATGACAGAGATCACAAGGCTACCTTTAAGTATTTTCTCGAAACCATCCGCATGATGACCACCCACAACAGGAACAGCCATACATCCAGACCAATATACCAGAAATGACCAAAGGAAACCATCAAGATCATATGTTGCATGATCAAAAAGAACCCGAAAATTCTGTAACGAAAAGAATATACCAGAGAGACTCTGGGTTGACTCTACGGGTATGAGCAAATAGAACAACTGTAAAGAGAAATACTATTGTCAAATAAGCCGGATAGAGACGTTTTATTCTATGCAAAAAACTTCACCTACGGCAATTTCGCTCTGCTCAGTTTTTTTTAAGAACTTACTAGTAAGGAAATGGAGGCTATGACTAAAAAAGACTCCTACTACCAACATATTTGCATCCAACGACTTACACAATGAAAGACGAAAATTCCAAGGAAGAAGAGGGAATCTCAAGCCCTCAACGGCAGTGAGATTTCGGGATGACATTTTTACCAGCCTTTTTTGATTACTTCAACTATCTTTTCTCTATCTTCTTTGCTTACCCACCAGCCACAAGGAATGTGAACGAAGTGACTTACCACTCTTCCATATTTGGCAGCTCGTTTTGACTCCTTGAAGATGCTATGGGTATCACTGCGATGATGTAGCTGCGAAGCGCTAATGCCGTTTTCTTCCATCATGCGACAGAAGTCATCCTTCGCTCTACCTTCATGGTATAAAGCCAGTATGAGGGTTCTGTATTATTGTTGTACTTCACCATCTCTATTCCGGGGATACCTTTCAGCGCGTCATCATAATACTTACCATTAGCAATGTACTTGCCTATGGTTTCTTCAATATGCTTCATCTGACAGAGGCCAATGGTGGCGTTTACATTGTTCATAGCATACTTATACCCAACCTCAGTAATGTCATTCTCCAGGCGGCTCTTATCCTTGGAAGAGACCGAACCAACGCAGACGCTTGGCACGCTCTAACTGTAAGCCATCTTTCATAGCCAGGAATCACTTCCCGTCAACAGTGGTCATGTGCTTAATGGCCTGTAGGGGTAAATGGTGTAATCGGAATAATTTCCACTATCTTGCCATTGTACTTGCTGCCCATTGCATGGACGGCAACGTCCTCGATAATGGGGATATTGAACTCCTTGAGGAGATTTTTTGTAGAACTCGTCCATGTCGCACACCATACCGGCATAATGCACCAACACAATTGCTTTGGTCTTTTCAGTAATCAGAGAGCGAACGCTATTCGGGTCAAGCAGACCGTTCTGAGGATCAACATCTCCCCCAAACCACTTTTAGCGCCTACCATAGCAATGGTGGTGTTGGTAGGTTCTGCGGTCATAGGAGTACTGATAACCTCGTCTCCGCCTTAATACCCGCAAGTATATAAAGCTAGATGTAATGCATCAGTTCCTGAATGGACGGAAATAATATTAGGATTGCCTATATATGCCTTTTAAATTTATCTTCAAAGTCATACACAGGCTGGCCTGTAGCCACATAGCCGCTATAGATTATTTCTTCAAGAGCGGGCATCAATTCCTCGCGTGGAGGAAAATCCAGGGTTTACTAAAAGGTATCATAGTCGTTTAACCGATTTTTTATTTCCCTGCTTTCTTAGCCAACTCCGCTTCATACTCCTTCAGCTGCTCTGAACATAATCCAGCGAGAGCAGCATCTTCTTTCATTCCTTCGAGGTCAAGGCGGTGGGTATTGTCCAGGGTTATACTGCTCACAATCCACACGATGACCGAGATTATCAATATACTGGTCGTAGTTGAGGTTGCGCATGTCCCGGCGCTTTTACGATAGCGAGAGTCACCCCATATCTCTGCCTTTGCCATCTGCACCTCACGCTGGTACAAAGGGTCTCTCCTTGTCTTCCACCTCTCCATGACGGGCACCAATTACCTGAATGTCGTTATCTGCATGGAAGATTTCTTTTACAGCCCTGAGCCAAAATTTCAATGGCAGCAGGGGGCTTTCACAGGCGCAATACGTAAC
>VOFK01002423.1_pt1 | contig 25869 bp, 44 predicted proteins | sample 5384121 | NCBI WGS metagenome assembly VOFK01 (sample SAMN12384730, study PRJNA508395) | human gut metagenome | isolation source: healthy gut J | host: Homo sapiens | reverse complement strand
TCAACTTGCTGGCTGATTTCGATTCCAAAATCTGCAAGCTGGTATACCTTATCGGGATTGTTAGTAAGAAGCCTTAAGCCTTAGCGCCTAAGTCTTTCAATATCTGTGCTCTATGGGTACTCGCGTGTCTCCCGGAAATACAAGTGCCAGATTAGCCTCCAAGTGGAACCATTTCTGATCCTGAAGTGCATGCGCTTAAGCTTATTAACAAGCCCATTCCTCTGCCCTCCTGTCTCATATAAAGAAGCACACCTCTGCCTTCATTGTTAATCTGCGTCATCGCTGACGCTGGGGCTGCTGACCGCAGTCACATTTCATTGAGCCAAATGCGCTCCGGCACCTGAATGTACCCTGCACAAAAGATGCCGCCATCACCAATGTCTCCCTTTACCAATGCAAACATGATGCTCACCATTTAACTTATTAACACAACAGCGTGTGCGCCATGAATTCACCATATTTGTCGGCGGGCTCTTGTAACTGCCACGCACGATGACTTCGTAAAGAGCGGTGAGTATGCCGAGTGGCCTTGCTTCTCACATTTTGCAAATGTGTTTCACGAACTGGCAGGAAAGACATGGGGAATTGTCGGACTTGGCAATATAGGAAGAGGCGTTGCTAAGATTGCGGCAGACTTTGGCTGTAATGTAATATACTATTCAGCAAGCGGTCACAGCTATGATGTGCCATACGAAAGATATGAGCTTGATGAATTTTTGAAGAAATCGGACATCGTGTCAATTCATGCACCGCTTAACAAATATACAGAAAATCTGTTTAATTATGAGACACTTAAGAAGATGAAGAAGAGCAGCGCAGTTTTTCTGAATCTTGGACGTGGCCCGATTGTTAATGACGCAGACCTTGTAAAAGCGCTTAATGAAGGCGTGATTGCAGCGGCAGGACTTGATGTAATAACTACTGAGCCAGTTGCTAAGGACAATCCTCTTCTTACAATTAAGGACAGCAACAAGCTTATCGTTACCCCCTCATGTTGCATGGGCGACATACGAGGCGAGAACCCGCCTGATGGACGAGATATATCTTAATATCAAGGCATTTATGGCTGGGGAAGAGCGAAATGTTATTGTTTAATGTATGGTAATAAATATATATGAGATGGATGCGGATTCCGGTTGGAGTCCGCATTTTCACTATAATTAGATGTTAAAAAGAAGAATGTTTTTTAAAACGCAATATATCAAATTAAATTGATATTCTTCGCACGAAATTGATATATTGCGGATGAAAGTTGATATTCTTCGTGCAAAAAAGTCAATGTATTTCTAATCTTCCTCAATAACCTCAATTTCCATATAAGCAAATTCGATATCTTCAACAAAGTTGTCTTTGGTAAAAAGCGTACTTTCGAGTGGCGCTGGAATTCTGAAAACATTTGAATCGAGCCAGATTGGCTCGGCAAGGTCGAATTCATAGCATGCGTCATGAATAGCAGCGAATATTTTGCGGGTTCTGTTTAAATCAGAATCCGCATTTTTTAATTACAGTGTCTTTGATAAGATGCCCTCTGTCGTCAAAGAGCTTACACCACATTCTAAACATATCAGAAATCCTCACTATCTATCAGTATTGTGAATGGTCCGTCGTTTTCAAGGCTGACCTTCATATCAGCACCGAATCTGCCGGTTTCAACTTTAGGGACACGCTCACGGCACATTGCGACGAATTTTTCATAAAGGGCGTTAGCCATATCAGGCGCCGCCGGCATTAGTAAAGCTTGGGCGGTTGCCTTTGCGGCAGTCCGCATAAAGTGTAAACTGGCTTACAATAAGCAGCTCGCCACTGACATCTGCCAGCGACAGATTAGTTTTGCCATTCTCGTCTTCAAAAATACGCATTTTGCATATCTTGTCTACATATTTTGGAAGCATTTCTTCTGTATCGTCCTGACCAGCCCCGAAAAGAATCAGAAGCCCATGTCCGATATATTTCCAACAACTTCGCCATCTATCTTAACATTTGCATGATTAACACGCTGTATTACGAATCTCATATTAAACTCCTTAAATGTGTGAATAACTGAATATTATACGCTTAGTGGAAATGTGTCAACTTGTTAAGGAAACATTATTATTATATGAGTTTTATCTTCTGTCTGCCGATTTAGCCGCCGTTTCCTATAAAATTTAAAAATAAGTTAACTTTATAGGTGGAATTTGAGAAAAATAGGTGTATTTTAAAAAAATCATTGTGAAAATGCAGAAAAAAGACCTATAAGATGACTTCAAAAACAGAATTTATAGGAATATTTTTTGCTGTGTAGACAGCTTAAATGATAGAAAATAGCAGAAATGTTCCTATAAGAGAATTAAAAATACGACTATCTATAGGTATCATGTTGCAATCAATAATCAACAGATGATACAATCTAAGCAACAGCAACAGCAACAGCAACAGCAACAGCAACAGCAACAGCAACAGCAACAGCTAACAGCAACAGCAACAGCAACAGCAACAGCAACAGCAATAATGTAGGAGGCATGAGTATGTTAAAGAATATTCTGGTAGGTCAGTCAGGCGGACCGACAGCGGTTATTAATTCATCATTATATGGAGTGATTGAGGAAGGACTTAGAAATAAGGAAAAAGATTGGCACTGTGTACGGCATGGTGCATGGAATTGAGGGATTTCTGGCAGGCAATTTTATTAATCTTTCTGAAGTGGCAGATAATGAGCCGATTGACAGATTAAAGATAACACCGGCTTTTTTCTTGGAAGCTGCAGGTATATGCTTCCAGAAGATTTAGGGGATAAGGTGTATGATAAATTGTTTGATACATTTGCACAGATGAACATTGGATATGTGTTCTATATTGGTGGCAATGATTCAATGGATACAGTGTCAAAATTATCAAGAGTGGCATTATTGAAGAAATCGGACATTAGATTTATAGGTGTACCTAAGACAATTGATAATGATCTTGTAATGACAGATCATACTCCAGGTATGGTTCAACTGCAAAAATATGTTGCTTCAACATTAAAAGAAATTATACTTGACGCAACATGTTATGCACATCCGTCTGTGACAATTGTTGAACTTATGGGAAGGCATGCAGGCTGGGTTACAGCGGCCCTCAGTACTTGCTAGAACAGAGTATAGCAGAAATCCTTATCTTATATATATGCCAGAGCATGCATTTGATATGGAAGAATTCAAGAAGTCACTTAAGGCGGCACTTGAACAGGAAACTGCAGTTGTTGTGTGCGTATCGGAAGGAATTGCGGACAAAGACGGCAGATTCATATGTGAATATGCAGATGCGGCATCGGTTGATGGCTTTGGACATAAGATGCTTACAGGCTGTGGAAAGTATCTTGAAAATTATGTGAAAGCAGAATTTGGAATCAAATGCAGAAGTATTGAGCTTAATCTTCCACAGAGAGATGCTCATCACTTCTTGCTTCAGCAACAGATATTGATTGAAGCCGAAAAAGCAGGAAAGGCAGCGGTTGTAGCAGCTCTTGACGGTGAAACTGGAAAAATGATTACGTTTGTAAGAGATGATACTAACGGATATGAGATTAATTACGGACTTGCAGATGTGAACGATATATGCAATAAGGAAAAGAAGTTCCCAGCAGAGTGGATAACCGCAGAGGGAACAGATATTTCTGATGAGTATATTAAGTATGTAAGGCCACTTATTCAGGGAACTAATATTGCTGAATACTCAGATGGTGTTCCGGTTCATCTGAAGCCTGCTTATTACAGATAAGATTAAATATTAAATAAAAATAAAAATGACAGCATGCTATTGACAGCGTGCTGTCATTTTTGTAATATAGCAAAGCGACTTAAGATTTTTATTAAAAGAATGGCAGGTTCGTATGTCGTTTTGTTACGAAGGGAGCAGATATGCAGCGAGAGTCACTCCATTGTGGAGAACTTATAAAGCGTCTTAATGATATTCTTGGAAGATGTTGCCAATGAGGAGTTAAGAGCAGATGACATGACATCTTCACAGGTTAAGATGCTTATGATAATTAATGAAACTAAAGATGAATGTATTACGCTTAAGGAGCTAGAGAAGCACTTTGGCGTAGCCCAGGCGACAATAGCGGGAACAGCAGCAAGGCTTGAAAAGAAGGGGATGATAGAAAGCTTCTATGACCCTTCAGATAAGAGAGTCAAGCATGTGAGAATAACAGACAAGGGCAGAGCCATGTGCGTTCATGCAGGCAAGGCAATGCATGACAAAGAAAAAAATGGTTTCTTTCAGCGCTTTCTGCTGATGAAAAAGAAGAATTACACCGTCTGTTACAAAAAAGTATACGATGATGTGAATAACTGTGAAAGGAAGTGTAAGAAATGTTAAAAACTTTATCGGCATATATTGGTGAGTATAAAAGAGTCTCGATAAAGACGCCAATATATATAATTGTTGAAGTTCTTATGGAGATACTTATTCCGTTTGTTACGGCAAAGTATTATCGATAAGGGTATTCAGGCGGGGGAGACATGAGCAAGGTGTTAATGTATGGCGGACTTATGCTTGTGCTTGCATTTATAAGTCTGTTTGCTGTAATTCAGGCAGGAAAATATGCGGCTTTGGCCTCTACCGGATTTGCATGTAACTTAAGAGAGGGAATCTATTCGAATATCCAGAACTTCGCATTTTCTAATATAGACAAATACAGCACAGCAGGTCTTATTACCCGTATGACTACTGATGTTACAAATGTGCAGAATGCATATCAGATGATTTTAAGAATTGCAGTAAGAGCACCACTTATGATGATATGTAGTATGGTTATGTGTTTTGTTATCAATCCTACATTAAGTCTTATATTCTTAGGTGCGCTTATTTTTTTTCTTGGGTTTGTACTTTTTCTTTATTATATATAAGGTGACTCCAATATTCACAGAAGGTTTTGCCAAATATGATGATTTAAATGCAAGTGTCCAGGAGAATATCACAGGAATCAGAGTTGTCAAAGCATTTGTAAGAGAAGACCATGAGAATAAGCAACTGATGAAAGCTTTTAAAGAAGTAATCGTAAAGTACATCACCTTGATCATAGGAAACGCCTCCATAGTCTTTTCGAAAACTATGGAGGCGTTTTTATACGATTACGGAAGCTTGTCGTCATCACAAGCGATTCAATCTCTGTCCGTCCTGCTTATTTATGCATCTCAACAATCTGTGTCGGAGCCATTTCTACGTTTCGCCGATCAACGTGACGCACCACACTGGCAGCCAACGACAAGAAAGCACGGCCAGTCACCGAATCTCCATCCAGTACAACAGGCGTACCATTGTCTCCTCCTTCGCAAATACTCTGCACAATAGGAATCTGTCCCAGCAAAGGAACATTCATCTCCTCCGCCAACTTCTTGGCTCCTTCCTTACCGAAGATATAGTATTTATTCTCCGGAAGTTCGGCAGGAGTAAACCAAGCCATATTCTCAACTAATCCGAGAATAGGCACATTCACCTTATCATTAGTGAACATATTGATTCCCTTACGGGCATCCGCTAAAGCTACCGCCTGCGGAGTGCTGACAACAATAGCGCCTGTCATAGCCAACGTCTGCACGACAGTCAAATGAATATCACTCGTGCCCGGAGGAAGGTCAATCAGGGAAATAATCCAGTTCACCCCAAGAGGCATCGCCAATCAACTGTTTCAGCGCATTGCTAGCCATTCCACCACGCCACAACGTAGCCTGATCGGGATCGACAAAGAAGCCGATAGACAATAACTTCACACCGTATTTCTCAACAGGAATAATCAAGTCGCGACCGTCAATACGTTCGGCATACGGACGCGCGTCCTCCACCTGAAACATTTTCGGCATAGATGGTCCGAAGATATCCGCATCAAGCAAACCGACCTTATAACCCAATTTTGCCAAAGCAACTGCCAGATTCGCCGAGACGGTAGACTTGCCTACCCCACCCTTACCGGAAGATATACCGATGATATTCTTCACCTGCGGAAGCAGCTTTCCTACTTCCGGACGGGCAGCCTGCTTGCTTTCCGTCGCAACCGTAACTTGCACATCAGGCGACACATAAGTATGAATAGCTGTTTCGGCAGCCTTCACCATAGATTTCATAAACGGATCGGTCGGCTTCTCAAATATCAATGAGAAACTGACTGACATACCATCAATCCGGAGATTATCAGCAACCATCTCCGCTTCCACCAGATTCTTTCCCGTACCGGGATAACGCACCGTAGCCAGTGCATCCAATATTAATTTAGGATAAAGTGTCATAATTCATTCAGAGTTGAGAGCGGAACGTCGAACGTTCCACTCAATTATTCTTTATTTACTAGTCTGCAATCCACTCCGCTTACTACGATTATAACTGCGGTATGAATCCAGTTCAATTTCCACATCCGGTTCCTTCAACTGTCCTTCTTGCGGAAGGCGGAATTTGATATACTTGATATTTAAACCCCGGTCGAGCCATTGTTGTTCATAGTAGGTCTTGATACCAAGAATATCGTCTACCAGATCCGAATGATATAAATCCTCCGTCATAAACTCCACCGGAAGCCCGTTCGTTTCTATCATATACTTTGTATAAGTGAACATAAAGTTACTGTCCGTCTTCAGGTGAATGATACCGTTCGGTTTGAGGAACTTCCGATACCGTTCCATAAAATAGGTCGAAGTAAGCCGCTTGGTCGCCTTCTTCATTTGCGGGTCGGAGAACGTAAGCCATATCTCGCTCACTTCGCCTTCGGCAAAAAGAACCGTTCGATGATTTCAATGTTCGTGCGCAGGAATGCCACATTCTTCATTCCGGCCTGCAACGACTCCGTTGCCCCCGTCCACATACGGGCTCCTTTAATATCTACCGCAATAAAGTTCTTTTCAGGAAACATCTTCCCCAGACCGACCGTATATTCTCCCCGTCCACAGCCCAGTTCGAGCACAATCGGATTATCGTTCTTGAAAAAACTGCTGATGCCAATTTCCCTTCATGTCAAAAGGCACATTATCCACTGCCGAATACGGATATTCGAACACATGCGGATAACTCGCCATATCGGCAAACTTCTCTAATTTATTCTTTCCCATTCAATCTTTATAAGTTTCTCACCACAGAGAACACAAAAAGACACAGAGATTATAAATGAATTATAAGGCTCCGTGTCCTTTGTGTTCTCTGTGGCGAAAGATAGTACTATTCGACAATTGTCACCCAACCATGCGTATCCGGTTCATCACCGTACTGGATACCCCGCAGCTTGTTGTACAATTTCGTACAAATCGGTCCCGGCTTTCCATCCTTGGAGATAACGTATGATTTGCCATTCTCCAGATCATCAATACGTTCAATCGGACTAATAACGGCAGCCGTACCGCAAGCACCGGCTTCTTCGAACGTAGCCAGTTCTTCTTCCGGAATCGGGCGGCGTTCGACTTTTTAATTCCCATATCTTCCGCCAACTGCATCAAGCTAACTTATTAGTGATAGAAGGCAGGATAGAAGTTGATTTCGGCGTGATATACGTATTATCTTTAATACCGAAGAAATTGGCAGCACCACATTCATCGATATATTTCTTTTCTTTTGCATCGAGATAGAACTCGCAAGAGTACCCTAGGTCATGTGCTTTCTTGTTGGCACGAAGACTGGCTGCATAGTTACCACCCACCTTGTAAATACCAGTTCCATGAGGAGCGGCACGGTCGAATTCACGAATGATTACGTAAGGATTGGTAGAGAAACCACCCTTAAAGTACGGTCCCACGGGGGTCACAAAATACCACAAACATATATTCGTCAGCCGGATGCACACCCACCTGAGCACTTGTTCCAATCAATAACGGACGGATATAAAGAGAAGCACCTGTCTCATAAGGAGGGATAAAACGTTCGTTCAGTTTCACAACTTTCAGGATAGCTTCTTTAAAACGTTCGGTAGGAAGCTCCGCCATAAGGATTCCCTGGCAGGTAGATTGCAGACGCGCCGCATTTTCTTCCAGACGGAAGATACGCACTTTTCCGTCTTTTCCACGGAATGCTTTCAGTCCTTCAAATGCTTCCTGACCATAGTGCAAACAAGTAGCCGCCATGTGCAAGTTAAGATATTCTTCACTGCTGACTTCCAGTTCACCCCACTTACCATTGCGGAAATTGATTCTCACATTGTAATCTGTCCTCATGTATCCAAACGACAGATTCGCCCAGTCTATTTCTTTCATATTGTAACGTATTAGTTTATTTTCTTATGCATTGAATTGCAAAAATAACCTTTGTTCTTCAGACTGTTGCTTTTCTTGCAATAATTTTTCGACTTCGCGATCCGCTTTCGTCAGTTTTTTCGGTGCAAAAAGGCAATAATTTCATTGGCTTCTTTGATTTTTTTTTCGCTCAAGATGTCGATATCCAATTCATTATTGTCTATCTGCCTGACAATCTTTTCGAGACGCTCCATAGCGCCGGAGCCTATGTTTCTTTTTTTTGCTGCCACAGTGATATGTATTTAATGGTTGATAATAAAACTCTAAATATACCGGGTTCGGAACGTTCGCTACCGGACGGTGGACTGCACTTCTCCTTTCAGAAGCCGGTGGTCAACTGATCGCCCGGCTGCAGTAAAGATGCGTCGGTTACCGCTTTCCCCATCCTTTAGCGTGATGCTATACCCCCCCGGCTGAGTAACTTTTCGGGAGAGTTATCCGCAACGCGCTGTTGCAATAGTTCCAGCCGGTGCCGCTGACGGGACAGCAAGTTTTGCGTCACCTGCGACAAGTCCTTCCGGGCTGTCAGCAGGGTAAAACGGGCTTCGGACAGCTTCCTATGAACAAGTGCAGGAATACGGGCTTGCATTGTAACCAGCCTTCTCTGCTCCTGTTCCAGCAAAGTATAAGCTCCCCTTGCTGAAGACGGGCGGACAATTCTTCAAGACGTTCCGCCGCCTCCCTACCCGTTGAATTAAGAGTTCGGCTGCGGCAGTCGGAGTCTTTACACGAGTATGCGCCACGGAATCGAGCACGGTGTCGTCACGCTCATGTCCGATACCGGTTATGACAGGTAACGGGAACTGCGCACAGGTGCTGCCAGCAGGTAAGTATCAAATCCGGATAAATCGGAAGCAGCTCCTCCGCCCCGGATAATCACGACTACATCAAACTCGCTTATACGGGTATTGATACAATCCAAGGCGGCCAAAACGGATTCTTCCACCTGATTACCTTGCATCAAAGCCGGAAATAGCTCCGTGTAAAAGAAGAAGCCACCGGAATTATGTTTCAGTTGATGACAGAAGTCGCCGTAGCCGGCTGCCGTAGCTGAAGAAACAACTGCAATACGTTGGGGAAGAACCGGCATTTCCAGCTCTTTGTTCAACGTCAGTACTCCTTCTTCTTCCAGTTGCAGCAGTATCTCACGACGGCGACGCGCCATATCTCCCAAGGTATAAGTGGGGTCGATATCGTGTACCGTCAGACTATACCCGTAGAGTTCATGAAATTGCACGGTCACCTTGACCAGCACTTTTATTCCCGAAGTGAACAGCTGTCCGGTAGATTCCTCAAAATAAGGTTTCAGCAGACGGTAAATATTATTCCAGATCATACCGCGTGCCTTGGCTACGAGACTATTGCTACGCGGATCCTTTTGTATGAATTCCAGATAGCAATGTCCCGTCGTATTGGAACGAACGTCACTCAGCTCCGCCTGTATCCAATATTCATCGGGCAAGCACTGCTCCAGGCTGCGGCGAACAAGCGCATTCAGTTTCTAAAAGAGAAAGCGAGTCCATAATCAACGGCGAGTGTTTACCGTAGATTGATAAGCTTTCCACAAATCAGGAATGCCGTATCCATATATATTATCGGGGAAAAACTGCCCGGTCGCCCGACCGGCGTACCAGTTCGATAATCTCTTTTGCAGTCAGCTCCGGACAAGCCTGCCACAGACAAGCCACCATTCCGCACATAATCGGAGAAGAAAAGGAAGTTCCGTTAGCATGGCGCAAATTACCGTCCGTTCCCATTACATCCGAGCCCAGACCTACGGCAACAACATCCGGCTTCACCCGTCCGTCGGCCGTATTCCCAACAGAAGAGAACGGAGCCAGAACTCCATATTTGTTCACCGCACCTACGGTTATCACATTCTCCGCATCTCCCGGAGGCGTAATCTTCTTCCACGAACCGGACCCGGAGTTTCCCGCACTGCATACTACAACGATTCCCTTATCTGCCGCCTTCGCCGCCTCACGGGACATCAATGCATAATGTCCGTTCAAATCACGATAGCGGTAATTCTTCGTCGGGTCATCAAATGAATAATACCCGAGAGACGTATTTACCAAATCCACTCCGACACTATCGGCAAATTCGATAGCTGCCGCCCAGTAATCCTGTTCCACCAAATTCTCCGAATACTCGTCCTCACTGCGAAGCAACCAATAAGAGGCCTCGGGAGCCGTACCAATCATCACATTCCGGCTGATTCATTGCCATACAGGAAAGCACGGACATTCCGTGACTGCTCTCTGCATAGATATCGGCTTCCGGATTCACGAAGTCACGAGTACCCAGAATATTGATATTTTTCATTGCCTCTATCTTGTCAACATTATGAAATCCGGCATCAATAACAGCAATCGTCATCCCCTGCCCCTTGAAGCCTGCTTCATGGAGACGGTCCGCATGGCTCATCTTTATTTGAGTAATTGCGGGACCGTAAAGGCTGTCCGTACGTAAAGGTTTATTAATCAATGAATCTCTCTCAGAAGCTCGTTTGGCGACACCTCTCCAAACTCTCTCCGTGGAACGGACGAAGGGTAACCCGGCTATTTCAGCAATCAACATACTGTCATTACAGGAAACAGTGACGAAATTATCCCACTTTCCTGTAACAAGCACATGAACGCCTTTCTTGCGTATCGCATCCACATATTTCTTACATACCGGCAGGTCAGTAGAATCTATCTCCAATCCCTGTCTTTTTCTCCGTTCAATAGATTTCTTGGATAAATACATCTCAGGCTTTTTGCAAAGAGTAGTCCGTAGCCGCTTTGTCTTTCAGACTAATACGATACTTCAGGGTATCCTCCGGCGTGAATTGCGCAAAAGTACCCAAACAAATATTCAAGGCAAAAACCAATAATACAAGTTTCTTCATAAGTTATCTTTGTTTTAATCAATCAAAAATCCTTCGTTCTCCAAAATCACCAATCCGATTCCTCGTTGCGAAGCAATAAAAGCTCCGCCCAGTACCCGCCTTCCGTCATAGAACACAGCAGATTGTCCGGGGGCAATAGCCGAGGCCGTTTCAAGAAATCGCACCAACAGTCGTCCATCCGCCAACCGCTTCACCCGGCAAGGCAACGGACGGCTTCGATAACGAATCCTTACCGTCAGATTCTCGCATTGGAACAATTCCCGTTCATCCACAATCTTATCTTGCTCCGTCAGCATATAATCCGTCCGCAACTGTTCGGCATCGCCAAGCATTACCGTATTTTTCTGCGGATTGATTTTCAACACATAAGCCGGTTTGCCCAACGCAATCTCCAGGCCTTTTCGCTGACCGATCGTATAATAGGGCGCACCTTTATGCTGCCCCAAACTTCACCTCCTTCGGAATTGACAAACCACCCTGGTCCTATTTCGTTATCCAGTTCCGGGCACTGTTCACGAAGGAAGTCACGGTAATCACCTTTAATAAAGCAGACTTCCATACTCTCTCCTTCTTTGGACTTGGCTTCGTAGCCTTTATCAGCAAGGTATTCGCGTACTTTCACTTTCGTATAATCCCCCAAAGCGAAAATACAACGCCTCAATACATCCTGCCCCAGTTGCCAAAGAAAATAAGACTGGTCTTTCTTGTCATCATCTCCGGCTACTATATAAATATCCCCGTTTCTCTCTTCCAAGCGGGAATAATGTCCGGTAGCAACCCAGGCACAACCCAGCTTGTCCGCCCACTCCGTCAGGACACGAAACTTAAATAAAGGGTTACACATCACACACGGATTCGGCGTACGTCCTTGCTTATACTCGTCTATGAAATTCTTTACGATCGTCTCTTTGAAAGGGATACGCTCATCCGCCACATAATGTTCAATCCCCATTTGCGCAGCCAGCTCTCTGGCGTCTTGCGGCTCGTCGCCCCCCAAACACGCATCGTGACTCCTACTATTTCATATCCCTGTTCCTGTAACATCAGACAAGTGGCGGTACTGTCAATACCGTCGCTCATACCGACTAATACTCTTTTTATTTCGTTCTTTCATCCGAATTCTGAAAATTATATGGCAACAAATATACGGGATTCTTCGGAGAATATAAATTTATTGCGAACGAAACATCATAGATGTAGAGAATACTATTTTTATTGTTCTTCTGGAATATTATTTGTTACTATATCTTTTCACAAACTGCTAGTTGTCACAAAGTTTGAGGAAACAATTCAGGTTGCTTCAAATTCGGCTGAATAACCCGAACCCAAATTTCTTTACTCGGCAACGAGCGACCAGGTAATTGATAACTAATCTGTAACAGATTCTCCGAAATAAATTCAAATTTCAGTTTACTATCTGCTCCTGTTAGTTCCGGATCAGTTCTCGATTTAAAGATTTTTTCAACATAAGTACAGTCAGATGTTTGAGCATAAGTTCCCATTGCCGTTATAACAGCTCTCTCATCCGTTATTGCTAAATGTATATTGAAAAAGTTCTTATCCGATGATAATATTTTCATATAAGGTCCGGTTTGGATATCAAACTTTCCGTATCCTAAAGGTTCCACATGAGTACAAATTTGCCAGACTCCTTCCAAAGACGCCTTTATATTCTTATTCACCTTCAGTCCTTCATTTGAAGAGGAAGAATTATTTTCCCCCACTCAGTCGGAAACTAACCGGGATAGTATATGACACCGGGACTTTCTTCCCTTTTTCTCTACTAGGTACCCATTTTCCTGGAATTCCTTTTACTACTCGAAGCGCTTCCTCGTCCAACAACGGGTCAACTCCTCGCACAACCTCAAACTGTTTATATGTTTTCCTTAGAAATCATCAAGAGCTCACTACTGTGAATAAATAAGCTATCATCAGTAAACAAATAAGCTAACATACGTAAACAATTTTGCTAACTTATGTGAGTTTTTGAAGAACATTGAGAGTTTACAGAAGAAAACCTAAGCACTAATGTATAGTATATAGGAGAATTGTGTAGTATAGCCAGTCAACCAAAATCAAGACCAGACACGCTATGAGGGTAAAAGTTACCCTCACCTTACCCTCATAGTTACCCTCATACCTGTAACCATGATGAATAAAGGGATTAAGGCTATCTATGAAAGTATGAGGGTAAAATGTATGTATAACTTTTACTAGTGAAGCTGTCTTTCCTCAAAACGATACTTAATTGAAGTGATTTTATAAAAAAGAAGTTGCTTTTCTGAATAAAATTGCCTATATTTGAAATATACCAAAAGCGAGAACAATTATGGCTAACCCCAGATTACCGGGCATTTCCGAGAACGAGCAAGCCTTATTGTATGCCAAACTGAATGAATACAACCGAGGCAGAGCCTCTTTCAAAGAGGAGGGTGTTTACTTGGTGGTGTTACCCCGACCGGGGAAACCAAACTATTCCCTTTGGCTCTATTCTCCCCTGCCCGAAAAACAGTCGATTCTTTACATACATGATCTGTCACCGGATATTAACGAGTCTCTCCGAGTGGCCAGTACGATGTTCTATTACTCGAAACGCTGCCTTATTCTTGTGGATTATAATGAGAAAAGAATGCAGAGTAATGGTGACGATCTGATCTTCTTCGGGAAATATCGCGGACACTTCCTGCATGAAATCCCCTAAAAATAGACCCTTCCTATTTAAGTTGGATAGCCTATAAGTTTACTCCAAAGATTCCCAAACAGGAACGTTTCGTCAAAATAGCACAGGCGTATCACTCCATACACCTGGATATAATGCAGAGAAAATCGAGAGAGAAACGTTCGTCAAGCCGGTATCTGGGAGAGCTGGGAGAGAAACTGACAGACTTGAAACTGAAAGTGACCCGTGTGCGGCTGGAAGATGACCCGTACAAGACAAGAGTAAACGGAACCACCCCACAGTTTTTGTCAAACAGATACTCATACTGACCGATGCAAGCGGCAACTTGGCTGTTATGAGTATTCCATCTAAAAATCCCAGTGCAGTATCATGTACTCTATCCGGGATAGAACATGAATACCGACTGGGAGAGATTATCTACATCGAATCGGCGAAAGTGTCACGCCGATACGAAAGCTATGGTTCTAAATATACACGCCTTAGTCATGTGAAGTTTACCAACCTCAACGTTTAGTCCAATCGTCCTTGACAAAGCTTGCCGGATAAGAGACCTTATCCACGATGCCGTCTTTCTGACGGATCCAGGAAGTAAATGTACGGGCGCCTTCATCCAATACGATGATACGGGCGCCGTTCGGCAAATGGTTATACACAGTGTTCCCCACCGGTATAGCGCCCGTAAGCCAATAGGATGTTTTTCCACATGACCGCGTAATCATTATCGTGGTCGTGTCCGACAAATACTCCCATTACATCTCCCGCTTCTTTCATAGCGGCAAACATTCCCGTGTTTATTCTCGGCGAACAAGCCTCTTCCATTCGAGTACCCCGCAGAGCTGCATTTTCGTCACGGACAGCTTTCATGATATTCGGGCAGAGGAATATGGAAAAAGGCCAGAGCGGGCACTGGTTGGCCACCGTTCTGAGCTTTTATAAGGCTGCGCTTTGCTGGCGATACCAATTTATCTGATCGAACGTAAGCCAGTTATATCCTTTCACGTCTTTCAACGGTGAATAGGAATGGCTGTCCATACAATAAAGCAAAGCTGCATCTTTTTTAGGATCGGAAGAAGACTTCACTGTCAGCACATAATCCGGTGACAAAGCAGTTCCCCGGTCGGGCATTAAATTCCCCGGAACGGTACGGATTATATCGTACAATTGCGTCCGGTCAATCCTTGTTCATCATCATGATTGCCAAAAGTCACAACGAAAGGGAGTTTACGTTTGGACACCTGCTCCAGAACCTTCAACATACCGGAATCTGCCGGAGCGGAATAAATCACATCACCGGTGAAAATTACCACATCCGGTTGTTCGGCATCAAGCACCTGGTTTATACGTTCCAACGCTACATCCGAGGCCGGATTGCCATATTTAAAATGTACATCGGTAAATTGTACTATTTTAAACTTACCGTCTTTATTAAACTTCAACTCGCTCTTTTGAGCCATACAGAAAGTAGTTAAGAATAAAGCTAACAGTGTTAAGCAGAAATTTAAAGTTCTAATCATGTTTTATTTATTTTAGGGGGTTAATTAGTCTTCTCTATCAGTACCGTGGCATAAGCGGAGATACCTTCTTCACGACCGGTAAATCCAAGCTTCTCGGTAGTAGTAGCTTTGATCGAGATATCATCTGCGTCAATCCCCATTACGGTTGCCATCGTCTCCTGCATCAAAGGGATATGTGCCTTCAGCTTCGGACGTTCCGCACAAATCGTCGCGTCAATATTGCCGACCTTATATCCTTTGCCGGCAATCAGTTCCACAGTCTTTTTCAACAGAATCTTGCTATCAATATTTTTAAACTCTCCGGCTGTATCCGGGAAATGATAACCGATATCACGCATATTGGCCGCTCCCAATAAAGCGTCGCAAACAGCGTGCAGCAGCACGTCGGCGTCCGAATGTCCCAACAGCCCTTTCGTATGCTCCAAAAGGACACCGCCCAACCATAACTCACGCCCCTCGACCAGTTGATGTACATCGAAGCCAAAACCTACTCTTATTTTCATAAATTGTATACTAAATGTTTTTTTGATGAACGGATGAATCAGCGGATATAGAAATCCAGCAGTTTCTCACCTTCCAGATATCCCCTGCAAATGCTGTCCGATACTGACCGGACCTACACCGGCAGGCGTACCCGTAAACAGGAGATCTCCGATTTTAAGCGTCTCAAAACGGCTGACATAAGCAATGATATCGTCTATCTTGAAAAAGCATATCTGCCGTACAGCCACTCTGCACTTCCTTACCGTCAATCAGGAGATTAAAATTCAGGTTCTGGATATCCTTATAGCGATCTACCGGAACAAAAGTACCAATAGCAGCCGATGAGTCAAAGCCTTTGCAGAGTTCCCAGGGGTTGCCCTGCTCGCGGAACTTCCGTTGAAGGTCACGGGCAGTAAAGTCAATGCCTACGGTCACTGCGTCATAATAGCGGTTAGCAAAACGGGGGAGCGATATTCTTCCCCAGCCGGTTGATACGGACCACCAGTTCCGTCTCATAATGTATCTCGTTAGAAAAATCGGGAATGAAAAAGGGTTTACTATCTTTCAGGATAGCGGAATCGGGCTTCATAAAAATCACCGGTTCCGTATTTATCTGTGTATGTCCCAGTTCTTTGTTGTGCCGGGCGTAGTTCATTCCTACTGCAATAATCTTCATTTATTTCTCGTTAAAGTTCAATCGGTTAAACATTACAGCCAGATGAGCATAAAGTGATGTATTCTGCACCACAATATTTTCCGGTACACGAATACGGAACGGTGTAAAGTTCCATACCGCCTTTATACCTCCGTCGACCATTTTATTTTGTAATTTCCTGAGCTATATTAATAGGTACTGTCAGCACACCGATATTCACGTCATATTCTTTCATCTTTGTTTCGAAATCATCAGAATGAAAAATAGGAATGCCATTCAGGTCTTTTCCCACCAATTCGGGGTTGACATCAAAAGCGCCACAATCTCCAGTCCGAAATGATGCAAACCCGAGTCCCGGAGCAAAGCGGCCCCCAGACTACCTACACCAAACAAGAAGGCTTTATGCATATTGGTAAATCCTAGAAAAGCTCTCTAATACCTCAATCAGTGCCGTCAATGTTATACCCCACTCTCGTACGCCCCGATATATTGACGTACGACAAATCTTTGGGATTTGGGATGCGTCAATATTTATTTCCTTAGAGATTTGTGTAGAAGAAACGTATTGTTCTCCTTTTTCTTTCATCAGTTTTATATTAGACAGATACCAGGAAGTCTGCGCAAGGTAGGCTCCGGCACTTTATCCGCCTCTTTTGGTATATAAGTGCTCATACTTCTTACATAATTTGGTATTTTGCAAAAGTACATTATTTTTTGAGACTGACAACCCAATATCGCAAAACCTTAATAGAGATTAAACAAAACAATGAAAACCAATGCAAATTTTGCTCTTTTCCATAAGTTTGATACTTTTGGGAAGAAATAAAAAGAAGAAGCATGAAAAAGAACGATTGGAAAGACAGGCTGAATGTGGTGTATTCCACGAACCCTGATTTTGGCTATGAAATGGATAATGACGAAGAACAGGTCACTCTCGATAAAGACAAAACAAAACCTCCGAGTTTCCATTGACAAGAAAAACCGGGGTGGTAAAGTGGTAACATTAATTACCGGATTTGTCGGTACGGAGAACGACTTGAAGGAACTGGGCAAGCTGCTGAAAAAGTAAATGCGGAGTAGGTGGTTCAGCTAAAGACGGAGAAATCATCATACAAGGGGATTTCAAGACTAAGGTCATGGAACTGCTTGTCAGGGGAAGGATACACGAAAACAAAAGGTATAGGAGGCTAACTTATTTAAAAGATATAAGAAATGAAGAAAGTTACTTTATTTTGTGCAGCAGCGTTATTCTCACTGCTGTCGTTTGCACAGAACGACAAAGGGGATATAGTCAAAACAGGCGACAAGATGCCTGCTTTCACCCTTACTTCGACCGTCAACGGAACAGTAAATTCCGCAGACTTGAAAGGGAAAGTAGTACTCATTAATATCTTTGCCACTTGGTGCGGTCCTTGCCAGAGTGAACTGGCAGAAGTTCAGAAAACCCTTTGGCCCAAATATAAAGACAACAAGGATTTCCGCATGATAGTGATCGGACGTGAGCATACCGATGAGGAATTAACGGCATACAACAAGCGCAAAGAATTTACGTTTCCTCTCTACCCGATCCCAAACGGAAGTCACGAATAAATTTGCCAGTCAGTACATTCCCAGAAGTTACCTGATTAACAAAGAAGGGAAAGTGATATCCGCTACTGTCGGTTACCAAAAAAGAGGAAATGGACAAGTTGATGAAGGAAATAGACAAAGCATTGAAATAACAAAAAAATGAGACTGTCCTCAAAAAAAAAAAAGATTTGAAGACAGCCGCCTATATTCTCAGTTTCCTGACTGATTATTCAGCTTTCAAAGTGAAACGCTTGAAGTCAAGAACCTTCAGTTCAGGATCAGCAGCTGCCAATACTTCTCTTACAGTCTTCTTAGCATCCATGATATCTTCCTGATTCAGCAGACAAACTTCTTTCAAGAACTTACCCAGACGGCCCTTAGCGATGTTCTGAATCATTTGTTCCGGCAGGTGTGCAGCCTTTTCAGCAGAAACAGTAGCAATGATTTCCTTTGCCTTAGCCACATCTTCAGCTGTAATCCAGCCTTTAGCCATATTACTTTCCATGTGCTCTTCGCTATCTACATGAGCCGGGTTGATGTTAGCTTTCTTCAGAGCTGCTTCTACAGCTTCTGTACCTGTTCTGCTTTTGTCTTCTCGATAGCAACAGCGATTTCCTTTTCTTTTACTTCTTCAGAAACACCATCTTCATCAATAGCGATCGGGTTCATTGCAGCAATCTGCATAGCTATTTGCTTAGCCAACTGATCGTCCACGTTCTTGTTGAAAGCAACAATCGTGCAGAGACCGTTTCTGTTCATGTGATTGTAAACAGCAGTGCTTACTCCCTCTACAGTCATGTAACCATCAAGCTCCATTTTCTCACCAGTGATACCGCTACGGTCAACTACTGCATCCTGTACAGTACCGTTACCCATCGGCAATGCTTTTACTTCCTCCAAAGTAGCGCATTTATTAGCCACAGCAAGATCAAGAATATCCTGAGTCAGCTTCACGAAATCTGCATTCTGAGCCACAAAGTCAGTTTCACACTTCAAAGCAACGATAACAGCACGGTCACCGGTAGTCTTAGCCAAAACGCAACCTTCAGAGCTTCACGCTCTGAACGCTTAGCAGCAACAGCTTGCCCTTTCTTACGGATAATTTCCATTGCCTTGTCGAAATCGCCTTCAGCTTCAGTCAATGCGTTTTTGCAATCCATCATACCAGCTCCGGTCATTTTGCGCAGCTTGGTAATATCAGCCATACTTACAGCCATAATAATTTCCTTTATTTAAATGAATAATAATTTTCAAAACAAAAAAATGTGCCAATCTGCCAATCAAGATGCAAGTGTATAAGCATACCCTTGCACATTAGCAAATTGGCACATTATATATTAAGCCTCTTCGTCTTCCTTCAAGAAGCAGCTTTAGCTGCGTTGATAGCTTCTTCGTCAGATTTGTCGAGTCTTGCTTTAGCTGATTTCTTCTTGCCTTTGTTAGCAGGAGCTTCACCGGCAGCTTCCATATCGATCTTTTCAGCTTTTCTTTCTTCCAAGCCTTCGATCATAGCAGCACAACAAGCATCCAGAATAACTTCTACTGATTTAGTAGCATCATCATTAGCAGGAATTACGAAATCTACGTTTGAAGGGTCAGAATTAGTATCAACGATACCAAATACAGGAATACCCAAACGGTTAGCTTCGCGAACAGCGATATTTTCTTTCATTACGTCGATAACGAACAATGCAGACGGCAGACGAGTCAGGTCAGCGATAGAGCCCAAAGTCTTGTCCAATTTTGCACGTTGACGAGAGATCTGAAGAATTTCTCTCTTAGAAAGGTTAGAATAAGTACCATCGTTAGTCAATTTGTCGATAGTAGCCATCTTCTTCACAGCCTTACGGATAGTCGGGAAGTTGGTCAACATACCACCCGGCCAGCGCTCGATTACATAAGGCATATTAACAGATTGAGCTTTCTCAGCGACAACTTGTTTAGCTTGTTTTTTAGTAGCAACAAAAAGAACTTTCTTGCCTGATTTAGCAATCTGTTTCAAAGCTTCAGCAGCTTCATCTACTTTTGCAACTGTTTTTGTGGAGGTCAATGATGTGAATACCATTGCGTTCCATGAAAATATAAGGAGCCATTGCAGGGTTCCACTTTCTCTTAAGGTGTCCGAAGTGGCAACCGGCTTCCAATAATGTATCAAAATTTGTTCTTGACATCTTGTTTTTCTTTAAATCGTTTACTTTCTTTTTTGTTTTTTCTAAACCAACCGCCGGGTAGTCTATGAGTAGAGTCCCAGTAGTTTAGATACTAAACATATTCCTCGGTCAGGCAGCCCATTAACGCTTGCTGAACTGGAATCTTCTACGAGCTTTCGGCTGTCCCGGTTTCTTACGCTCAACAGAACGCGGGTCACGAGTCATAAAGCCTTCTGCACGAAGAGCAGCTTTATCTTCAGCGTTGATCTTAACCAGTGCACGGGCAATTGCTAAACGCAAAGCCTGAGACTGACCTGTGAAACCACCACCACACAAGTTTACTTTGATGTCATACTTCTCAGCAGCACCAATCTTGTTCAATGGTTGTTTTACAACATACTGAAGAATAGTTGATGGAAAGTACTCTGCAAGGTCTCTCTTGTTAATAGTAATCTTTCCTGTACCTTCGCTTACGAAAATACGTGCAATTGCACGTTTACGTCTGCCTAATGCATTTACTACTTCCATTATATCTTATTTATATGAATTAATATCAATCATTTTCGGGTTCTGAGCTGCTTGTTTGTGTTCGCTACCAGCGTAAACATACAAATTGTTCAGCAATTTAGCTCCCAAAATGTTCTTAGGAAGCATGCCTTTCACTACTTTTTTCAGTAATCTCTCTTCACCGTTCGGTTTAGCGATCAAACGGGCAGGAGTCATTTCTCTCTGACCACCAGGGTAGCCTGTGTATGACAAATAAACTCTGTCATTCCACTTGTTACCAGTCAGTTTTACTTTGTCTGCATTGATGATAATAACGTTATCACCGCAGTCTACGTGAGGAGTAAAGTTCGGTTTGTACTTTCCTCTCAGCAATTTTGCAACTTTTGCTCCCAGACGACCTAGTGTTTGGTCTGTAGCGTCAACAATAACCCATTCTTTGGTTACCGTTGCTTTGTTGGCAGAAATGGTCTTGTAACTTAAAGTATCCACTCTAATTTTGTTTTTTAAATGTTACTACTAAAAATATTCTTCACCACTTATTAGCCTTCCCCGGACAAAGGACGACTAACTTGCTATGAATTAATCTCTTATCATTTTGTGATAATAATCGGCTTGCAAAAGTACGGCTTTTCTTTGAATTGGCAAACTATTTCTAGCTTTTTTTGAATATATCTAGTTGGCAAACAAGAAGAAATAGAACGAAAAACAGATAAGGTGATAAAAAAAAAACTGCATATCTTCTCCTTTAAAGAAGTAATATGGACTATAATACAACAATCAAATTATCTTTATCTCACAATATCTTCCGGAAACTTGTGCCGGCATATTATTCTTTTTCCAGGTTTCATAATACCAGGTGTTCAGTTCATTTCCGTTCAAGTCGTTCTTGATGAAGTATTTCAAATGCAGGTAATCACTATCTTTTATCTCAAATTCCAGAATATTGTCCTGATTATCCAACATCGGAAGATGGATGTTCTTCTCGATACTTTCTCTATAAGAATCATCTGTCAACTTGCTTCCACGACCCATATCCCGTAACAATTGCACTGGAACCGGGAATAATGGTAAAATTCACGATTCTTCCATCATCACTCAATACCTTAAATGTATTACTGGGTTTCAACGCTCCCGGAACATCGGGAGACTCCGACACATAATGGCAAAGTTGCCAGATTCCTTTCAACTCGGCCACCTTGAATTTTAGTTTTCTTTTGGGCCATCGCACCTGTTACCGCCAACAACATTATTGAAAGCATGGTAAAGAAATAGAGTTTTTTCATTGCCGTATTATTTTAGTTAACACTCTTGAATGCGTATGTCCAAATATAAAGATTTATTTTGAGAATAGAACAATAAAGTGCATAAAAAAACTCGCATAACAATCAAAAGATTATGCGAGTTTTACATAAATATACCGAAATATTAGAAATCAGCATTTCTCGGTGTACGCGGGAACGGTATCACGTCACGGATGTTTGACATGCCTGTTACGAAAAGTAACAAACGTTCAAAACCAAGCCCGAAGCCGGAGTGAGGACAAGTACCGAACTTACGGGTATCCAGATACCACCACATATCCTTCATCGGGATATGCATTTCTTCAATACGAGTCATCAGCTTTATCATAATCTGATTCACGTTCAGGAACCGCCTATGATTTCACCGATTTTCGGGAAAAGAACATCCATTGCACGTACCGTCTTACCATCCTCGTTTTGCTTCATATAGAAGGCTTTGATCTCCTTCGGATAGTCAGTCAGAATCACCGGACACTTGAAATGTTCTTCCACCAAATAACGTTCGTGTTCGGAAGCCAAGTCCACACCCCAATAAACCGGGAACTCAAATTTGTGGCCTTTTTGCAACAGCTTCCTCCAGAATCTTGATACCGTCTGTATAAGGCAAACGTACAAAATTATCTTTTCAATACACCTTGCAGCCGTTCAATCAATCCCTTATCGAACATATCATTCAGGAATTTCACGTCATCCGCACAGTTATCCAACGCCCATTTCACACAATATTTAATGAACTCTTCTGCCAAGTCCATATTGTCTGCGATGTCGTTGAAAGCAACTTCCGGCTCAATCATCCAAAACTCAGCCAAGTGACGGGGAGTATTGGAGTTTTCGGCACGGAACGTAGGACCAAATGTATAGATAGCTCCCAAAGCTGTGGCAGCCAACTCACCTTCCAACTGACCGGAAACAGTCAAACTGGCCTGCTTGCCGAAGAAATCATCATCATAAGAGATAGAACCTCTTTCGTCTTTCTTCAAGTCATACAGATTCATGGTAGTCACCTGAAACATCTGTCCGGCACCTTCACAGTCAGAAGCCTGTAATGATTGGTATGGAAATAGAAGAATCCCCTGTCATGGAAAAACTTGTGGATAGCAATTGCCATGTTATGACGAATACGGAACACCGCACCAAAAGTATTGGTACGCGGACGCAAATGGGCAATCTCGCGCAAGAATTCCATAGAGTGCCCTTTCTTCTGCAACGGATATGTGTTATCGCAAGTACCCAGCACTTCGATTTCACGAGCCTGCACTTCCACCTTTTGGCCGGAGCCTACCGATTCCACCATTTCACCGTTCACGCTGATACAAGCGCCGGTAGTAATCAGTTTCAGCATCTCTTCATCAAAATTAGCCAAATCTACTACGACCTGCAAATTATTTATTGTAGAACCGTCATTCAGTGCGATAAAGTTTACTTGTTTGCTACCTCTGCGGGTGCGAACCCATCCTTTCACATTGACCATAGCGCCGATATCCGTACGCTTCAACAGATCAACAATTTTTGTTCTACCAATCTTTTCCATTTAACTTATTCTTTTTAGATACAAGAAGACGAGGTTTAAAAACACAAGATTCATTTTTCCTTGCTTTCTTTCCCCGTCCTCTGCCAAGTTGTTATTTATTAACTTATTATTCAAACGAACCCATGCGGAGGTAGTTTACTTCTGCTTCCGACAGGTAACGCCAGTCTCCGCGACGCAAACCTTTTTTAGTCAGTCCGGCGAAGAATACACGGTCGAGTTTTTACTACTTTATAACCCAGTGATTCGAAAATACGGCGAACGATACGGTTCTTACCGGAGTGAATTTCGATACCTACCTGGTCTTTCTTGAAATCATCGGTATAGCTGATAGCGTCTGCATGGATTTCACCGTCTTCCAACTGGATGCCGGCTGCAATCTGATCCATATCCGCTTTTGTCAGGTTCTTGTCCAGATGAACATGATAAATTTTCTTTTTCAGAAATTTCGGATGTGTCAGCTTGGAAGCCAAGTCACCGTCATTTGTCAGTAACAGTACACCAGTCGTGTTACGGTCAAGACGTCCTACCGGATAGATACGTTCGTTACAAGCGCCTTTTACCAAATCCATTACCGTACGGCGCTCCTGCGGATCATCCGATGTGGTAACAGTATCTTTCGGCTTATTCAGCAATACATATACCTTACGTTCAATGCTAACCGGTTCATCATGGAACTTCACAACATCCGAACGCTTGATCTTTGTACCCAATTCAGTTACGACTTCACCGTTTACAGAAACCACACCTGCTGTGATAAACTCATCAGCCTCGCGACGTGAGCAAACACCGGCATTAGCCAGGAACTTATTCAGACGAATCGGTTCATTCGGGTCAACAAACTGTTCCTTGTACTCGATTTGTTTCTTTATGCTATATTTAGCATTCGGGTCATAATCACTGGTACGCGGACGAGGACGGTAACCGCCCTGCGAACGGTCATTGTTAAATCTCGGACGATAGCCGCCAGCATTGTTGCTGCGATAACCGCCACCTTCGCCACTATTGAAGCGAGGACGATACGGACGATCACCACCATCGCGGTTGTAAGGACGCTGAGGACGGTCACCACCTTCACCACTATTGAAACGGGGACGGTACGGACGGTCGCCATAAGAACGTTGTTCGCCGCCTTCACGGTTGTAAGGACGCTGAGAACGGTCACTGCCGTCAGAATTCGGATTAAATCTCGGACGATACGGGCGATCACCGCCTTCACGATTGTAGGAAGGACGTTGCGGACGATCACCATAAGAACCACCTTCGCGGTTGTAAGGACGTTGCGGACGGTCGCCACCTTCACTATTGTTATTGAAGCGAGGACGATACGGACGATCACCGCCTTCACGATTGTAAGAAAGGACGTTGCGGACGGTCGCCATAAGAGCGATCACCATACGAACGCTGTGGGCGTTCGCCCCCTTCATTGTTGGCATTAAATCTCGGGCGATACGGACGATCCCCACCTTCACGGTTGTAAGAAGGACGATACGGACGTTCTCCTCCCTCTCTGTTGTACGACCTGTTACCATCACGGCCGGCACCTGTATTCTCTTCATTGAAAGAATTTTTCGCGCCATTCTTCGTTTTCTGTGCTCATTTTTTATTCGAATAAAAATTAGACTTTGGCCTCACGGCCTATTTAAAAAAACGTTTATTGTATAAGTAAACAATTAAAGCCCCGTATAAGTATGCGGGTAATTGCTCTTAACTCTTTTTTTAATATCTTCGTTTACATTCAGTTCTTCGATAAACTCTTTGATAGAATTTTCCGTAATCGCCTGATTTGTCCGCGTCAAAGCTTTCAACGCTTCATACGGATGCGGATAAGCCTCACGGCGCAGGATTGTCTGGATAGCCTCAGCTACTACGCTCCAGCAGTTATCCAAATCACGGTAAATAGCCGGTTCATTCAATAATAGTTTGCGTAGTCCTTTCAAAGAACTCTGAATTGCAATCACAATATGTCCGAAAGGTACGCCTACATTACGCAGAACGGTAGAGTCGGTCAAATCACGCTGCAAACGGGAAACCGGAAGCTTCACAGCCAAATGTTCCAGAATGGAAGTGGCGATCCCCAAGTTTCCTTCCGCATTTTCGAAGTCAATCGGGTTCACTTTTGTGCGGCATTGCGCTCGAACCGACTTCTCCGGCTTTTATCTTCTGTTTGAAATACTCCATAGAGATATATTGCCAGAAGTCCCGGTTCATATCTACCATTATAGTATTGATACGCTTCATTGCATCAAAAACAGCAGAGAGGTTATCATAGTTTGAAATCTTCGAGTCGTATATTCTTCAATGTTCCAGTCCCAGTTTTTCTGCAACAGCAATACGTAACTGAACGAAGTACCTGAT
>VOFK01004029.1_pt1 | contig 25895 bp, 32 predicted proteins | sample 5384121 | NCBI WGS metagenome assembly VOFK01 (sample SAMN12384730, study PRJNA508395) | human gut metagenome | isolation source: healthy gut J | host: Homo sapiens | reverse complement strand
TCAGTGTGCTTCGTTCAGTTACAGCATTAACTCTGTGTATTATACTCAAAACGGTTTTGGCTACTAATACCGGTCGTGGAGGAGGACGGCAAACTTGAAACCGGACTGTTAAAGTATGCGTTTTCTGGCAGATGTAGTAGAAGGAGTAGAGAGGCAGGATGGAATTAAGTTTGACTATATATGCCCTTTCAATGAACCGGACGGGCATTGGAACTGGAAGAGGACCGAAGCAAGAAGGGTTCTCCGGCAACCAATCGGGAAGTTGCCGGACCGTTCGTTTGCTGAGCAAAGAGTTTGTGAACCGGAAAAATGGATACGCAGATTATGGTGAATGAATCTTCGGATTATCGTTGTATGCTCCATACCCATCAAACGGATTGGCAGCGTGGCTATCGATTCAGTCTTTCTTTTGTCCGGATAGTGTGGATACTTATTTGGGGGGTATACCCAATGTTCCCCGATTAATGCTTGGACATAGCTACTGGACAACGACTCCTCTGAGTGAATTGCGTGCCAAGCGCTGCGAACTGCGTGAAGCCTTGGATAAATACAACGTCGGCTTCTGGCAGTCAGAAACCTGCATCATGGGGAATGATGAAGAGATAGGCGGTGGTCACGGCTTCGACCGTACGATGAAGACAGCGCTTTACGTCGCTCGTATCATCCATCATGACATCGTGTATGCGGGAGCGAAGAGCTGGCAGTGGTGGCGTGCCATTGGCGGCGATTATAAAGACGGATTGATTCGGGAATATACCGATGAAGATCTCAGAGATGGACGTGTGGAAGATTCCAAACTTATGTGGGCATTGGGTAATTACAGTCGCTTTATCCGTCCGGGAGCTGTCCGCCTGACTGTTTCTGCTTTCGATAAAATGAAGAATTTAATTCCCGGTGGTGATACGGATCAACAGGGGTTGATGTGAACTCTGCTTATAAAAATGCCCGGGATGGTTCGTACGTTATTGTTCTCATTAACTATGCACGGGCGGAGAAAGAATTTGCCATCGACAAAATTGACGGTAACAGAGTTCAATGGCAAGTTTATCGGACTTCTGATATAGAAGGAGAAGACTTAATGCCCGTTGAAAAGGTAAAGAGTGGAAAACGGTCAGGATTCCGGCACGTTCGATTATAACATTATTGAGTAAACCGCTTTCATAGAAGAGAATTATTTGTTTATTCCTTTGAATAAAAAACTGTTTTATACTTTGATTCTTTTTCCCTCTGTTTATCAGACCGTACAGTTCTTACTAGAAGTTTATTCGACTATTATCTGTTTATTGTCATACTGAAAGTGTGCAATGTTTAAATCATTCAGTACATTCAGCAAAGTCTTTATCGGGACGTTCCGGCTAAAGCGGAAATGAACTCGTTTGTGTAGCAGGTCCGCCGAATGACAGATGATGCTGATATTATACCAAGTGCCTATATTTTTTTGCAGTACTGTTAGCATCTCGGTATTATCATAATAAAATTCGTCTTTGAGCCACCCTTCATTTTCTGTTTGGGTGGCTTTTTTTGATAACTGAATATCACCGTTTGCCGTTAATGTAGCGCATTGTCGGGCAATATTCTCTTTTTCGGGTAGAGATTTTACTTTGCCTACACTCACATGTCCTTGGTATAGTGTGACGACAGGAGGATTGCCGGGATAAGCGTTTATCGAATACAGTACCAGTACCTGTGTTTGCATCTTCCCCGGCGGAGACGATAAAGGGATGGTGGTTGTCCTTAGTAACTTCGAAACGTGCTTCTCCGGTAAGACTTACGATACGTTTCTTTTTGGAAGCAAATTCTTTCGGGTATTCCAGACGACTGTTTGCGTTTAGCAGTACTTTTGCTTCCGTCCTCCAAAGTGACTTTGGTCGTTGTAGCTGGTGGGGTAGAGATGATGATGATGCCGTTTTCTTCCGTGGTTGTAATCTGCTCCGGTGCATGGAGGGCACTAAAGATTTCGATAAACTGTCTGTTATCCGTTTTCTGCCAGGGCGACCAGAGCAATATGGATAAAGCGAGCATTGCTGCTACGCCGCCGGACAACCAGATGCGGAGATGGAGTTTCCGTTTTTCTGTTCTTGACGTTGCACGAGACCAATACTCCATTCTTTCCGGGTTTCTTCCGGCAGGGGGCATATCACCCAATGCTTCACCGAAGGCGTTCTGCAAGCGGTGTATCTCAGCATCTTCAGAGAATGGACAACGGTTACTGCTACCGGTCCATAACTGGAATCTTCCGCTTTCATCGTACATTTTCTTTCTCTTTCATAACCTGTCCTCCTTTTTTAATCTTTCATGGCTTCGCGTAGTGTACGCAAAGCTTTAGATATATGTTTTTTTACTGTGTCGGGACTGATACCAAGCTGCCGGGCGACTTCCCGGTAGGTAAGATGTTCGTAGTAGCACAAACGAAGTACCGTGCAAGACCATTGAGTTCAGGCAGAACTTCGGGCAATCGCTTCCGCTTTTTGTAGCAGCGCTTCGTGTTCCCGATAGTTATTTTCTACATCAGCCAGTGTTGCTTCGTAGAGAGCTTTTACATTTTCCTGCTCTACTTGGAGATGCTTCAAGCGGTTGAGGCAGTTGTTGCGGACGGCTGTGTATCCATCCGCCCCGGTCATTCTTGTTCAATTGCTCGAAAATGTTTCCAAGCTTGTTCCATTACTTCGCTCACTATATCACGTGCTTCTTCTCTATCCCCATCAATTGTGTGGCATATCGTACCATTCGCGGATACATTTCCGTAAACATCTGTCCGAAGGCTTCTCGCTTTGTTTGACTTTTATGGAACAGGAACATTCTTTTAAGGATTCTGTGGCTGTAAAGTAGCTTTTCTCTTTCAAACTACCAGTTTACAAACGTGACTTTTTCGCTTGCTCCGGCCCGGTTCCTTTATATTTGCTCTTCGTGGCGTTGAACTGATAACTCAGTCGGATGCCGAAAACGCTGTTGATCAAAGGTAATCACGGTTGGAACTAAAAGGTCCGGTCACCATAGATGGTGAAAGTATCTGTAGCCAGTATGAAAGATGTCTTTTGCAGTTACTGATACTTTCAACGACTGGTCCTTTAGGGAACGATGGTCAGTTGGGCATCCACTCTTCCTTCAGGTTTTCCAGATGGCGTAACTTTGTTTGGCACCGGGTGACAGTATTCCTTTGATGTTTGAAGAACCAACCTTTAGGGGAAACTGAAGTTGTTGTCGAAATTGAAATGGAATCGTGGTTCATTCAGTTTTGGGGGAAATGCCTACGCCAGGCAGCATGTGAGTCGTACCAGTTGACACTGGTGGTGAACTGAGGTTGCCAGATGCCGATTTTCGGTGAGAGGGCGATGCCGGCTCCGTATATGTTGGTATGCGGAATGCTTGCCATACCGAATAGCAGTACGCCGGGATGGTTGATGTCGTCATACGGTCGGGTGTAGATTGGTGTACATATTCCAGCAATGGTCGTAGTTGATGTTGAAGTTGACCCATTTCCATCCGACATCGAAGGTGGTTGAACGGTGTATCTGAGGAACGAGAAACGGTTCTCCGCTCTGATAGGAGTATTTGTTCTGATAGGTGATGGCGCTGGTGAGCATGTCATAGCTGGGACTGTATTTCAGAGTGCGGTGAGAAAGGGCGAGAAAACCAGTTTCCCGGAAGTGTATCTGATGCTGATTACAGGTATCCAGTCGTGGTAGATGGGGCTTTTGTCCGTCCTGGTGAATCCCTTTCTCGTAGTAATCTGTTTGTTGAAATTCATAGCGCAGTCCGGCTAAGATATTAAACTTTCCCAATGGCAGGCTGTAGTCGATGAAGCCGGAGAACATCGTTTGTTTGATGCGGTCGTCGGCATCGGCGGAGAAGCCGTTTTGGAGGAAAATGTCGTGGCGGTTGGTGAATGTCTCTTCTGTGCCGAAACTGAGTTTGCCTTTCCAGAGTGGGGCGGTGATCAGCAGTTTGGCGGCATAGAGGTGGTTGCGTACGCGGTTGCTCGAAGTGGCGTCTTCGGTTCCGTTGTTTTCGGCATATTGATGGATGCGGTCGCGTCCGTACAGGTAGTCGGCGTTGAAGTCGATGTTCCACTTGCCGAATGTACCGTTGTAGTATCCGTTGGCTGCCTGCCACCAGCCGGTATGGGCATCTGTTTGGCGGAGAGCGTGCAGATGGTCTACTTCTTTTGCCGTCTTGCAGAATGCGAGTTATCCCTTCATTGGTAGTATGTGCATTGCCTATGTTCGTGCCGGGCATATAGCGCATGCCGAATGACTGATCTTCGTCGATTTCGTAGTTGAATCCCAGTTCACCGTTGAAGGTACGATAGGTTTGTTTGCTCTTATCCTCTGTCGATTGGTTCCAGTCGGATGAGGCATAAATGTCCTGACTGGAGGTACCTGTTCTGTAATTGTTGATTTCCGCAAAGTCCCCTTTCACGAAAATATCTAGTCCGCCGGTACGGTAGTTCAAGGAGATGCCTTCGTTACCGATCGGTTCGTGTCCTTGCGAGTAGTCAGTGTAGAAACTGCCGCTCATTCCCTGTCCGCGTTTGCGGATGGTGCGCAGACGGATGACCGCGCCCACCGAAGAGCCATATTGTACGCCCGGTGGTGATGATTTCTGCCGATAGTATTTCATTTGCTTGCAGGCGGTCCAGTTCAGTCTTGTCTCTGACTTTGCGACCGTTGATATAGATTTCGGGGGTGCCTCTGCCCAGTACGGTATATTCTCCGTCCGAGCCGGTGACAAAAGGGAGGTGGGAGATCATTTCTTTGGCTGACCCCATCAGTGAAAGGGGCGTTCCGGCTATGTTGGCTGTCAGCGTTCCGTCTTTCCGTTCTATCAGCGGGCGGGAAGCGGTGACGACTATTTCTCTCAGTAGCTCTGTGTCGGGTTGCAGGCGGATGGTATTTTGTTGGCGGCAGGGGATTATTTGAGGACAGTATCCTATGTAAGTCGCTTTCAGCAAACAGTCTTCTCCCGCTATCGGAGGCAGATGGAAGGAGCCGTCTTCTTCGGTCACGCTTCCGGCAAGGAAACTGGAATCAGCGGCAAGGGCGCGAGAATGTTGACAAAAAGGCAGGGGGCATCCCTTTTTCGTCATATACTTTGCCTTCTACGGCGATGGCTTTGTCCGATTTCTTGCGCTGTACGACGAAATACTCTTCCCGTTCGATACAGACAAAAAGGTTTGCCGGTTAATACAAGGTCAATGGCTTCGTGCTCCGTTTTTTCGCGGATGCTGACGGTTACCCGATAACTTTCTGTTCCGTTGTAGGTGAAGAGAATATTCTTTCCGCCCGCTTTTTCTATTTGTTTCAGTGCTTCGGGCAGACCTTCTTTTTCAGTTCCAGTGAGAACTTCTTTGCAGAGGTCTGTGCCTGCAAAAGGGGAAGGGCAAAAAATAAACCGTATCCGATCAGTAACCAGCCGATTGCTGTCCAAGTAAAATCAAACTGTCGTATCATACTTCTGTTTTAATGATTTTACTTATACTACAACCAAGGTGTCTGATCGGGTACGGTTTATCTGTTTTATTTTTCGATATTTATTTCAACTTCTTCTGATACTCACCCGAGCGGAGGATTTCCAAAAAGCTTTCTGAACACTTTCATTCGTGGCATTCATCACCCGGAAGTACTCGTTCATATCCCAGAGGTCACGGGCTATCAGTGCTTTGAGTTGCGTTTTGATAAGCGGCAATGATTTTTGATATTGCTCTTCGTTAAACTTCACACCTTCCTTCTCGCCCATTTCACGGAGAGTGGCCAGCATATCGTCATCAATGATGAACTTCTCGTTGAAGTGCTCGAATTTCTTATATTTGTCAGCCAATTCTTTCCGGTGATCCTCTATGAATTTCATCGTGAATTTGATAATGACTCCTTTTTTCCGACCAGATTCCGGTGATAATCTGTGTAGAGAGTTGTGTCGATTGGAACGAAGTAGTCCGGCATGATGCCGCCTCCACCATAGACAGTACGTTTCAGTTTCTTGGTCTGCACTTTCAGAGAGTCGGGGAAGTGAATACTGTCGGCATTCATCAGTTCTCCGTGATTAAAGCGTTCTATCAGGTCCTTATTGTAATCAGTCGAACTGTCATAAGGCTTTTTGGATGCAACGACCGGCAGGAGTATAGTATCGTGCAATGGTCAGTCGGATCATAGAACCATCCGGAAGGTCGATAGGACGTTGTACCAGTCCTTTGCCGAAAGAACGGCGGCCTACGATGATACCTCTGTCCCAGTCTTGTACTGCACCGCTCACAATCTCGCTGGCAGAAGCAGTGTATTCGTCTACCAGTACGATGAGGCGACCGGTACGGAAATCTCCGTTTCCTTTGGCGAAGAATTCGCTGCGCTGTGCAGTTCTGCCTCGGTGTAAACAATCAGTTCCTTTTGCCCTAAGAATTCATTGGCAAGGTCGATAGCGGCATTCAGATATCCTCCGCCGTTGCCTTGCAGGTCGAGAATCAGGTCTTTCTACCTTGCTTCTGGAGAGCCGTCATAGCTTTCTTTGAATTCTTCGGCAGTGGTGGCTCCCGAAACGGTTGATACGAATATATCCGGTCTTTGGCTGAATCATGTAAGAAGCGTCGAGACTGAGAATAGGAATCTTATCTCTTTTCACACAGTGAATATTAACGGTTCTTTGTACGCCACGACGGACAATTGTCAGATTAACTTTTGAGCCTTTCGGTCCACGCAGGCGTTTCATGATATCTTCCGTGCTCATCTTTACTCCTGCGATGGTGGAGTCGTTAACAGCTATGATACGGTCGCCGGCAAGGATACCTACTTTTCTCCGGAGGGACCGTTGCTGACAGGTTGTACTACAAGCAGCGTATCTTCTATCATTTGGAACTGTACGCCGATACCTTCGAAGTTGCCTTGCAGGGGTTCGTTCATTTCTTTACTTCTTCGGCATCCGAGTAGGTGGAGTGCGAGGTCAAGCTGTGCCAGCATCTTGATGATGGCTTCTTCTACCAGTTTGTCTTCATCTACTTTGTCTACATAAAGTTGAAATGGCAAATTCTGCCATCTGTAGTTTTCATGGCGGAAGAACCGAAGTTCTTGAGCTTGTACACTAATAGCACACAGGCAAATACACAGTATCGTTAGCTTTTTATCATCTTCTGTATTATTGGGTTAAGTTTGCCTGCTGTTCTCTTTGGGGCAAGTGCTTAACTTGATTATTATTCGCTGATTATCATTCCTTCGGGGATAAACTGGCTGATATCTTTTATTGTAGGTCAGCAGTTCACGTACAATGGTTGAACTTGACACAGGTCAGTTCGGTTCCGTGAAGAGCAGGATGGTTTCGACACCCGCCAGTTTACGATTAATATCTGCAATCGTTTCCTCATACTCGAAATCCTTCACTGTGCGGATACCGCGGACGATAAATTGCGCTTCTACCTGTTGCGCAAAGTCTATCGTCAGACAGTCATAAGACATCACTTTGATGCAGGGATTGTCTTTGTAGAGATTCCGGATCATTTCTTCTCTTTTCTCGATGGGGAAATAGGTATTCTTGTTTTCGTTGATACCGATTCCGATAACCACCTCGTCCATAAAGGTGAGTGCACGTTTCACTACCGAATAATGACCGATGGTGAAGGGGTCGAAAGTACCGGAAATATTGCTCTTCTCATGATGCCAAGTCTTCTTCTATAACCAGATTGTCTATAATAAAGTTCTGTCGTTCCATTGTATTCTTGCCCATGTAGAACTCCAGAAGTTCTTTCACGGCATCAGTCTTACGTAATGTCACTTGTTCCAGACGCATGTCTTTGCCGATAAAGTGCTTGAACTCGTCCGGTGAAATTTCTCCCAAACCTTTGAATCGGGTGATTTCAGGGTTGGGACTTAATTCATTGATAGCATTCACCGTTCTTCATCGCTGTAGCAATAGATCGTTTTCTTCTTTTGTTGCGTACGCGGAACAGAAGGCGTTTGCAAAATATATACATGCCCCTTCTTTATCAGATCGGGGAAGAATTGCAGGAAGAAAGTAATCAGTAACAAGCGGATGTGCATGCCGTCCACATCGGCATCGGTAGCTACGATTACTTTGTTGTAGCGTAGCCCTTCAATTCCGTCTTCTATATTAAGGGCAGCCTGCAGCAGGTTGAACTCTTCGTTTTCGTAAACTACCTTTTTCGTCAGTCCGAATGAGTTCAGCGGTTTACCACGGAGGCTGAATACTGCTTGCGTGTTTACGTCGCGGCTTTTGGTGATAGAGCCGCTCGCTGAGTCTCCCTCTGTGATGAAGATGCAGGAGTCTTCTTCCATTCCTTTCCCTTTCGGGTCGTTGAGGTGAATACGGCAGTCGCGTAGCTTCCGGTTGTGCAGGTTGGCTTTTTAGCACGTTCGCGAGCCAATTTTGTTACGCCGGCGATCGCTTTGCGTTCTTTTTCCGATTCCTGTATTTTTTGTTGGATCACTTCCGCTACGTCCGTATTCTTGTGCAGGAAGTTGTCTACTTCCAGTTTGATGAAGTCGCCTACGTATTTGTTGACTGTCATACCTCCGGGAGCCATATTGGTAGAGCCCAGTTTGGTTTTTAGTCTGGCTTTCGAAGATCGGTTCTTCTACGTTGACGGCGATGGCTGCCACCAGCCCGTTACGAATATCGGTGTAATCCATGTTCTTGTTGAAGAACTCTTTGATGGTGCGGGCGATGTGTTCCTTGAAGGCACTTTTTGATGAGTACCTCCTTGGGTAGTATGCTGCCCGTTGACGAAGGAGTAATATTCTTCTCCGTACTGTCCGGTATGTGTAAAAAGCAATTTCGATGTCTTCTCCTTTCAGGTGGATGATAGGATAGAGTCCGGTTGCCGTCATATTGTCGTTCAGCAGGTCTACCAGACCGTTACGTGACAAGATTCGGTGGCCGTTGTAAATGATGGCAAGTCCCGTATTCAGATACGTGTAGTTGCGTAACATTGTCTCGATGAATTCGGGCTTGAAGCAGTAGTTTACGAACAGTGTGGCATCCGGTTCGAAGAAGATGTATGTTCCGTTATCTTCTTCGGTGTCCTGCGTCATGTCCAGTTAGCAGGTTGCCTTTCGAAAGTGGCGATGCGTACTTTACCGTCACGGTAACTGCGTACTTCAAAACGAGAGCTCAATGCGTTGACGGCTTTTACACCGACACCGTTCAGACCGACGCTTTTCTTAAATGCCTTGCTGTCGTACTTACCACCTGTATTCAGCATGCTTACGGCTTCAATTAGTTTTCCTTGCGGAATGCCTCGACCGTAGTCGCGAACACTGACACGGAGGTTTTCTTCAACGGTAATTTCGATTTTCTTACCGGCTTGCATCTTGAACTCGTCGATACTGTTGTCAATGACTTCTTTCAGAAGGACATAGATTCCGTCTTCGGCATGCGCACCGTCGCCCAGCCTGCCGATATACATACCGGGGCGTGTGCGTACATGTTCAATGTCGCTTAAGTGGCGGATATTGTCATCTGTGTACTCTACTGTATTGTTGTTGTCTACAGGTATCAATTCGTTCTCTTCCATAGTTGCTTTTTATTTTATCTCTTTGATGAACGCACGGCGGCGCTTATGTTGCTTAGTCTCAAAGTAATCCCATTGTGCCTGAACTTTTCCGTTCAGTTCCAGTTCGGGGTTGCTTTCCGCAAAGATAAAACCTAATTTTTTGATAAACTGGAATTAAATCGGAAAATAACAAAGCGTTAACACCTTTATTTTGGTACTCCCGGTTTCACTGCTACAAGCAGTAGGTCAAGCATTTTGGCACGACGTTTCATGAATAATGCTTTCAGCAGATAAAAACCATCCGAGTGGCAGTAATCGTCCGTGTGATTTTTTGCAGGGCTTCGGCCAGTGAAGGCATCGAGATACCTACGCAAACCAGCTTGTCATCGGCATCGGTGATAAGGGTAACCATTCGTAAGTCAAGAATCGGAAGATACATTTTTACGTATTGGTTGATTTGCCGTTGTGTCAGCGAGGAGTAGCCGTAGAGCGGGCTGTATGCTTCGTTCATCAGTTCGAAGATTTCCTGTCCGTAGTCTTTGGCTATTTTTCTTCCGGAGGTGTATTTCTTTATCTTCAGGTTGTATTTTCGTTGAATCAGTTCGGAGATACGCTTGTGCTTGTCGGGGATGGCATCGGGGATGTAGATTTTGTATTCCACCCAGTCGGCGTCTTTCTCGAAACCGAGTTTCTCCATGTGTACGGGATAGTACGGGTGATTATAGATGGTGGCCATCGTACTGAGCTGGTCAAAGCCTTCAATCAGCATTCCTTCAGCATCGAAGTCGGTAAATCCGAGTGGTCCGGCAATATGGGTCATACCTCGTTCTTTTCCCCAGTCTTCTACAGTTTTGATAAGTGCGGATGATACTTCAGGATCATCTATGAAATCTATCCATCCGAAACGGACGTTTTTAGCATCCCATTTTTCGTTGGCACGGTTATTGATAATAGCAGCCACACGGCCTACGATTTTTGTCGTCTTGGTATGCCAGAAAATAGTCTGCTTCACAGAACTCGAATGCCGCATTCTTCTTTTTTGTTGAATGTGTTGAGCATATCATCGTAGAGATCGGGCACGGAATAGGGGTTGCCCTTATACATCCTGTAATTAAAGCGAATAAACTTCTTAAGTTCTCTTTTGTAGAGACTTTCTTGATTGTAATAGCCATATCTCGTATTTATGATTGAGGGGCAAAGATACGTGATAATCTTTAAATTACAACGCTGTGGGGCGAAAAACTGTGTGCCCGGAGAGCTGACCGGGAAAAATAAAAAAGTTATAAATCGTTCTCCGGACTGATATTTAGAGAAAAGGGGGGTAGTTATGCAATAGACATTCCCGGCGAAGTCACAAACTATCATTTTTATTTCCTGACACTGCCACTGTGGAGAAACTGGGTGCCCCGAGATTCAGCCAACTTGTCTTTGATAATTCCGTTGCTTGGTCGATGGCGTATAAGTATCCGTCGGAAGCTCCGATGTAAACAATTCCCTTGTGATAATACAGGGCTTGTTTCTACCCGGCTTGTGGAGTGGAAGAATAAGGGGGCTGTATATACGAGTGAAGGTTTTGTTTCAGCTTTCCATTTGATGAAAAGTGTGGATTTGTCCAGTGCCATGATTCCACGGTCTGCGGTTCCGAATATAATTTCTTGCTCGGTGACAAGCGGTGTAGACGTAACAACATCCAGATTGGCTGATAACTCTTTTTTGTTGGAGTACTTCTCGGTTTGAGGTTCTATTATGAAAAAGACTCTTGGAAGAAATGATCCACAATTTCCCATCTTTATAGACCGGAGAAGCTCCCCCGGTTACCGAGTCCGTTATCAGAGAGTTTCCAAAGTTGTTTGCCTGTACGGATATCGTTGCCGTATAGCCCTCCCCATTGCGTTCCACTGATTAATACATCTCCGGCAACGGTGAGTGTGGTGGTAGAGCCTTCCCGTTGTTTCCAGTCTTTGTTTGTCCATATTACTTTTTCCGGTTTTCAAGTCGTAGGCTGAAAGTCCGGTACCGATTCCGGCATAAACGATTCCCTTGTCTATTGTTAGTCCTTCCGTCAGATAAGGATAGCTATTCAGGTGGATGTATTGCTGCCGCAGTAGTTTTCCTGATTCTGCGTCAAGGGCGTAGAGATTGCAGGAGGCATCTTGGGCGATAATGATTCCATCTTCACAGGCAATCGTATTCTTTACTGAGTTTTCCGTGCGGAATTTCCATATTTGTTTGCCGGAATTGAAATCGAATGCACAAATGTATGTATTGAGTGACGTGTTATCGTCGGTAGTGGCAATGAATACTTTTTTGTCTGGTGATGATGGGGGACGTCATGAAAATATTACTGCCTGTGTTTGCTGTCCATTGGAGTTGCAGGGGAAGTTTGATCTGAGAGTCATTTATTCCGCCGGAATGACTGGCATTCTGAAGTAAAGTGTTCCAGTCTTTTCCCGGAATGGAAGTCAATTTTAAAGTCCTTTTGATAAAGGAATCGGTTTGTGGCAGTCGCTTTCTTTCCGTCGTTGAAGAATGAGGTCACTGTCAGCCCCAGCTTCTTTCCGTCTGTATTAGCTGGAATTTGGATGTTTTTTCACTCCAGTTCCAGTCACTGCGGGGGAGTCAGTTCGCCTTTGGCTATTTCCTGATGATTTTCCAAATCATTCAGGATATAAAGAAACACGATGTTCTTGTGCCTGTGAGTTATAGGTGTTGACCGAAACCGGAAGCAGGTTGTTGTCGGATGTATTGGGGTTGTTTGATTCTCCATCGGAGAAACGATGGCGACTTGCGGTTCAATGAAAGTGTATCGCAGTTGCGTTGTGATATGATCATTTGCATCTACTTTTATATCCCTGGAAGAAGAAGGTGAATGGTCGATGCCCCTTTATCCAGTGTGCCGGTGCAGATCGTGTAAATACCTTTTTGATTACGGACATAGTTGTAGTGCATGTGTCCGTAGATTTGGGCTTTGTATTGAAAGCACGTAGGTCAAGTGATATGCTCTTTTATCGGCTTTTGAAAACGAAAAAGTCACTTGCGGTAAACAGGTCATGGTTGAAGCAGGATCAATGACTGATCTTTCTTCATCATGGCGAGGTCGTTTTTTAGCCAGTTATATACATCCCTTTGAGTATAATTAGTCGGGTGGTCTCCGTGGTCGATTGGGGTGACTACATAATGAATGTTGCCTATATCAAACGAATACCAGGTCGGACCATAGAGATTCATAAAGGCTCTTCGCCATAGCTACCTTTTACTAAGTCGTGATTGCCTATGCAGTAAAACGGGGCAATCCATTGTCTATTACTTGCGTTCACTATTTGGTTTATGCATTGTCAGCCCTGGTTCGTAACAGATGTCTCCGGTATGAATCAGGAAAGCGGGCTTTTTCATTCTTTACATATTGCTGAAGGTCAGTTACCCAACGTCCCATTCCACCGGTCACTTCGGTATCGGTGATTTGAACGAAAGAATGTTCCCTGGCTTTTTGTCCGTTCACTTTCAGTTAAGATAAAGTCGTAGCTTTTTTCTATTCTCTTTGGTGGAAAGATAGAATTGCTCCGTTTCAAATCCCGTGGGAGTTGTAATACTTATGAATCTTGTTTTCTCGAATCCCGGCAAAGAGAACCGACCTTTTCTTATCTGTTTTTACTACGTTCAATCCATCTGTTACCATAACTCCCGCTAGCGGTTTATCACCTTTATTAAATAGTCCTGATTGGTCGGTGTCGACATAGACTGTTCCTTTAAATTGAGCGCTTAGTGGCAGATATAGTAAAAATGATACTAGGATAACAGATAATCTTTTTTCATGGTCAGTCCTCCGGTTTTTAGTGTGTTAAGCTAATTATTTCTTTTTATTTCACTTGTTTCATTTCTTCATTGTAACGTGCTTCTTCTTTGCACAAAGGTTTGTACCAAGTCTTCCTTAGTATGAGTGTGGTGACTAAAAAGCAAAGCGATAGAGAGGCTCCAGAGCCCCCAGTTGCTCACGGACAACGAGATACATCGGAATGATAGTAAGCGCACATTGCCAGATGATACCGATTGCTACGTTGAAAGCATCCCTTTTGAAGTTCCTGTTCGGCTGGATATGAGGGTAACGCGCCAATGCTTTTTCTTCTACCGGTTTCCACCAGCCCCATGGGCGGACACGGGTGTAGAAGTTGATCAGTGTCTCTTCGTCAGTCGGAGGTGCGCTATACGTTCCGGCGATACATCCTATCAGGAAACCCCGAACAGAACGGGGAAGAAATACAATACCCATGCGTCGGGAACAGTGAATTTCATGACGATTGCCGCTATTACTCCGGCAGTCATTCCCCAGAAATAGCCTTCGCCGTTGAAACGCCACCAATGCCATTTGAGTACGTTGGCTGCGATGTATCCACCAAAGAGTGCGCCTACAATCCATTGGAAGATTTCATTAATATCTTTCAGAAAGAATCCGATAACGGTGCTGACCACTACCACTGCAACAGAAATCACATAACTGCTGCGTATCTGCGTTTTTACACTCGCTTTCGGATTGATGTATTTCAGATAAATGTCATTCACGATATATGCAGGAGCCGCATTCACCGTTGAAGCGAAAGTAGACATGAACGCTGCCAGTAGTCCCGCCAATAACAGACCGGCTAATCCGGAAGGTACATAACGGGTAATCAAGTGAGGAAGAATCGTCTCAAAGTCCGTTCGTGTAACTTCCATTTGTGTCATTCCGCCGTCTTCCTTGAAGAAGTAAATAGCCAGCAATGCGAATCCCATAATCATCAGGTAGCGGGGGATTAATAACACCACGGATACAGAACCACTCATCATCGCCGCTTCTTTAGGCGACTTGCAGGACAGAATCTTCTGCATATCATAGTTAGGAGCGGGACCTGCCATGCTCATAAAGATTCCTTTCAGCAACGCCATCATAACAAATATGCTTATCAGACTGTAAGGCTCGTTGGCCATTCGCTCGGTAAGGAGATTCATCCGGCTGCTCCAGTCGATATCAAGTGTCCAGCTGAAGAAGGGCGAATCCCAGCCGGCAGGAACAAATGAGTGAATCATGTCCGGTGCCACCATCTGCATACCAATGACGACAATAACGATGCCTGCCACGGTCATTATCAGAAACTGAACGACATCTGTCCATACGATACTCAGCATTCCGCCGAGCATCACATAGAATGTGGCGATGGTAGTAAAGAAAATACCATATACATGAGGAACATATTCTGCAGGAACATTGAAAGGAATAAATGGAGATACTACTTCCCAAGGGATGAATATCTCCATAAATTTACCAATACCTATGAACCCATAACTTAAAAAACCGAGTACGCTAAGTAATGCGAATACGATAACAATCGTATGTGAAAGAGTAGAACCTTTCCCTTTTCCGAAACGGGTTTTAATCCATTCGGCAACCGGTGAGAACGTTCGAACGGCGCAGCCACACGGATAAGTAAACCATTAGGGAATATCTGGTTGAACACCGGCCATAACCAGGAATCCAAAGACTTTTGAAACCATAAGCGAATGCCCAGTATACCATAAGCATTGTGCCCGTAATATCGAACATTCCGGAGGCGTTGGATAATCCCAACATATAGAAAGGCAATGATTTTCCACCTAAGAAGTAGGAGTCCATATTCTGGCTGCCCGTTTTTAAGAATGAGACCGATGACAATCATAGCGATAAGATAGGGCGCATATGATAAGAAGGTCGGTAGTGTGTAATTTCATATTATTATTTTTGAATCGATTTATATATTGTATCTTCTTTTGCTGCAAAGGTAGGGGAAAGTCTTGGGCAAACAAATATTATTTTAGCACATACTGATACTAAACCAATAAATGTTTTCTTATTCCTTATGGTAAATTAGTTCATTCCTAAGATTCCATGCTTGTATATGTTTTATGCCATTGTGAGACGGTAAGACCATATCATCAATTGATACTACCACTTTCGGAAAGTTATCATTAATGGTTTCCAATGGAGAAAATTCTCTTTTTATGGTACTTTTGATCTGACATTATATAAGAGCATTGTATATAAATTGTTTCTCCTGTTTTTTGAGCCACGAAGTCGATCTCTTTACCTTTGGCATTGCCAGTGTAAACTTCATATCCCATACGAAGTAACTCCAAGTAAACTGCGTTTTCTATCAGGTAGCCAAAGCCATAACCGTAGCCGGATAGAGATAATTTTTATAAGCAAGGTCATTAATGTAGAACTTACTTGTCCCAGCAAGGGTTTTCTTTTCCTTGATGTCATAACGTTCGCAACGATGGATTAAGAATGTGTCTTCGATATATCCTATATAAGCAGCTACAATATCATAACTAATGTTTCTCCCTGAATTTTTAAAAGTATTTCACTATGCTATTGACCGATATCAGGTTGGAAGCGTTGTTTACTAAAAAAGATAAAAATATCTTCCAGTAATTTGGGGTCACGTATATTGTAACGTTGGATAATGTCACGCAACAAAATGGAGTCCTTAATAGTAGACATATAGTTTTGTCTGATTTCCAGTTTATTCGGGAGAGAAAACAACTCCGGCAGACCACCACTATTTATATAATCAAGATAACTTTGTTTCATTTGCTCTTTTCCGGTTACCATAAGATATTCCTGATAACTGAAAGGGAAAAACATTGAAACATACATAACGACCGGATAATAACGTAGCCAGTTCTCCTGAAAGTAATTTAGAGTTAGAACCGCTTATGAATAGTTCGTATTCAGCTTGTATAGTCTTGTGAATAAGAATTTATTGTCTTTTCCCAATCTTTGATGAGTTGAATCATCGATGAAAATATAAACTTTTCCTGTTGGTTGTATAATTGCCTGATACAGGCTTTTGATGATTTCATCTAAGTCTTTTGTAGGTCTTTATGAAATCCAGATCTGTCATTTCTCTGTTGATGAATAGTGTATTTGGTGGCAGGCACGCCATTTTCTATCAGTTGCCTGGGCAGTCTGTCGCAATAGATAACTTTTTCCTGCTCTACGCTGACCTGTAAGGGATTTTCACAAGTCTGTTTCCTGTAAAGTCCATAATCTTTTCATTGTATTCACTACGCCTGAATCCAAAAATCAAATGCAGTGTCTCCCCAAAGATTATACTTTCTTAGAATGTTTATCCTTTCGTCCATATCCTAAAAGTTTTTAGCAAAAATACAAAAGTTTCGGATATATCCGAAACTTTTTCTTGCTTTTTGTTTGCGATTTTCGAATATATCCGAAATTATTTGTTTTAAAGATAAACTTGTTCTGTTTCTACTGTAACGGCTTTGTTAGCTTCTATGAGCTTGCAAATGTTTTCTACAGAAGCAGCAGAGCGTAAACCGTCTGCCGGGGTGTGAAAACAATAATCGATCAGTCTATCAATGGTGGAAGTTGCTACATGCATACCGAGTATCCGAGGATGCATAATAGATATATACTGTTCCATCTTCATCCGCAATCCAGCCATTCGAGAAAAGTACATTAGATACGTCACCTATTCTTTCTTCATCTATCGGAGCCAGCAAATATCCACCCGGTTCGGCAATTGTCTTTGTCGGATCTTCCAGAGAGGTCATATACAGATAGAGTACATAACGCAGTCCGGCAGCACAAGCCCGTACACCGTGGGCGAGGTGTAACCATCCCTTGGAGGTTTTGATAGGATGAGGTCCCTCCATTCTTCACCTCTTTTATAGTGTGATAGTGACGGTGGTTGATGATAGTTTCTTCTTTCACTTCTGCATGAGTCATATCATCAATGAGTGCCCAACCGATACCTCCGCCGTTTCCGGCATCAATAAAGCTATCTTGCGGACGGGTGTACAAAGCGTACTTACCGTTAACAAATTCCGGATGTAGAACGACATTACGTTGTTGGCTTTTGGAAATCAGGTTTGGTAGGCGTTCCCAATTCTTCAAATCTTTGGTGCGGACGATACCTGCTTTGGCAACGGCGGAAGATAGGTCGCCTGGTGCAGCGTTCCGGGTCAAGACTTTCGCTACAGAAGATTCCATAAATCCAGCCGTCTTCATGTGCGTCAAACGTATGTCGTAGACGTTTGTTTCACTTGGATCAGTATCCGGTAAATGTATCGGGTATTCCCAAAAACGGAAGTTGTCTATTCCGTTTCCGGACTTTTCGGCAATGGCGAAGAATGATTTTCGGTCGTTTCCCTTCCACACGTACTATTAGCAAGTATTTCCATTCCATTTGATAGCTCCCGAATTCATGGTGGCATTCACTCCGATTCGTTCCATAAGGTAAGGGTTTGTTTCCGATTCAAATCATAACGCCATTCCAAAGGAATGTGTTTTGCAGTGATGACAGGATATAGGTAGCGTTGGATGATTCCGTTATAATGACTATTATCTTCTTTTATTCTTGCGAGTGAGAAGTTTTGGAAATATAACTCTTTTGAATTGTTTAAATTTTTTGCTTATTATAACTTGACATAAAGGTTTTTCTTTTTTCCAACAGATCCTACAAATGGGCGATTATAAGTGGACTTTTCCAACCAATGTAACAATACTAAATTGTGGTATTGTCAGATTGTAGTATTTATTGCTTACGGAACGATATTTGTTTTATTCCATCTATTGTCTTTATTAGTAATAAATTGCTTTAATGCTCCTTTTATATTTGCTCCGTCTAGGCGAATGTTGGTCGATATTGTTTTTTCAGATAGGTTGATTGCAACTAAGATATATTTATCGTTCTTTTTTATGCTGATACTAAAAGGTCTTTGTTCTTAGGTTGGGTTACCTGTATTCGTGTACTTCCTTCAGAAATATATCGAGAGTAATTGCCTAAGATATCATACCTTTTTGATAATGTATAATCTTTTTCTATTTTTGTTCAAAAATGATAAGACTTTCATTGTTGGATGTCGGCATAGCTCCTCCCCACCATATAATTGCATTTACATTTGCCTTAGTCAGATAATTGTGGAATGTAACTGCCCACCTAAGTCCATCTTGAATTGAAGTATCGAGTGGGGTTACATCACTTATTTCTGTAATCCATACCATTATGTGCGCTTTTCTGCTGCGTCAAATGGAATGATAGGAGTTTTTAAGATATTCTTTATCTACTTTTATTGGCATTATGTCAGGAGATAAGCTATAGCCATGTCCTGCTGCAATGAGATTGAATTTCTTGATTTCAGGATGTCCTGAAGAATTGTATCTGTGAAGTCTTTGGATGAGACCATCTTTAGTTGAGGCATGACTACTGACCATAAAGGATTCTCTCCAAATATGATTTTTTGCAGGAATATTTTCTTTCTGAAAGGTGGGACCAAGATTGGAAGTGATAAATTTCCCCATTTCGTCTGCTGTCCATAAAGAAGAATTCCAGGGGGCGGCATAACCAGGCTCGTTTGAGGGTGATATGGCATAAGGTGTAATTCCTTTGATTTGTAAGCTTTGTAAAAAGCTGCAAGATAATGCGAAATCCTGATAACACTCCGGTTTGAGTTTTCCGTTTGATACTTTTCCGTTGCTTTTCATCCATGCAGGAGCGCTCCATGTGAAAAAAAAACTAATTTGTTGATATGATATTTATTTTTTAGCCTCTAAGTAAGCCATAATTGTCCGCGTCTCAACAAATCATCGGATTTATTGTTAAAATCAGAATCGCATAACTCGATGTTAATATCATCGTTAAGATTGAAGTCTTTATCTTCTTTATTCTCCCAATAATGTGGGGGGAATCTCTCCTCTTAGGATGTTTAAACGCAAATCCATCGTTACCGAACATTTTATCCATGACTTGTTTTCTGTTTTTGAAAGCGAACAGTTCTTTAGCCCAGCCAGGCAGGCTATTCCAAATCCGTCTATTGTTTGTTCGCAATCGTTCCATCTGATTACGATGCCGGAGCTTGGCGAATTATCTGAAATTTTAGTAGCAGGGTTGCTGAAACAAACTAGACTAGTAAATAGTGCACTTAAAATGGGGATGCAATGTAGTTTCATATTTTCAGAATCTGATATAAGGGGAGGTAGCTTTTTTCTTTGGTAAGACACCACCTCCCTAATTTTATTAATATCTATTTACCGATCACGCTTATGTTAGTCGATATCCCACCATATATGTGTGGTAACTTTGTCTGCTCCTTGTTGCTGATTCGCAGTATCTACATTTGCTCTGTTAATACCTATATTCATCGGTAGGATAAGGAGTCTCGTAGGGATAACTCCTGGGCTCATACTACCTGAATAATTGGTTGGAATAAGTTTGGGGTATCCGGTACGACGCCAGTTGGCATAACTTTCGTAACCGTTGATGAAAGTTGCTACCCAGTATTGCTCTCCGATAATTTGCAGTTTTTCCGTATTGTTTGCAGTACTGAGTAGGTTCTGGGCTAAAAGTAAGTCTCGATTTCTTCATCTGTGATTTTTTACCTTGCGTTCCGTAAGCAATCTCCTGTTCTTTCATGGATGATGTGATGGCTTCTTTATAAAGAACCTCCGCGTTTCCGTTTGTCCAGTTTCTCAATACAGCTTCGGCTAGCAACAATTTCGTCTCAGATGGCATTAGGAAGATGGTAGGGGCATCCAATCTCAAAATTGTATTGATATTGAAGTTGGAAGTATTTTCTAAGCCGACAAAGCTTCCACTTGGGGCGTCTGCAATGGTATGACTATCGTAACCGTTAGGTAAACCAAATTGTTTGTCAAATTCAGTATTTCCGTCTTTTCAAAGAGCAATATACATGAATACGAGGATCTTTTGTTTTTTGAGATAATCCATGAATGTTTTACCAATTTTGACTGCATCACTTTCGATGAAGTTGTCATCTAGATAACGGAAACTCAATGGATTTTTAAATGCATTTTTCCGCTTCCGTCATGTCTCCAGAAGGCATATATATCTTCCGGTTGGCTCATTACGCCGATAGTTACGGCGTCGGCTACTAGTCTGTTTGCCAGGGTCTGGGCCACTTCTGACGAACATTCTATGCAGTAATAAGGGAACCTCAAACTTTTCCACTTATTGATGTCGCCATCGTAGAATAAGTCACCGTCTATTGCCGGATTATTGGCATTTAGCAGGTTGACCCCGTCTTTGACTTGCTGAATCATATCTTTATAGATGGTCTCCTGATTATCATATTTCACGGCATAGATTTGCTGATAGTATCCCAATCCTGCTTCAGAATAGGGAACATTGCCGTATATATCTGTCAAACGCTGGAACAGATAAGCGCCCCAGATTTTTGTGCTGCACCGAGGATATTGGAATATTTTGCATCTGACGAGGCTTTTTCTTCCAATTCGCGCCAGTTTTTATCAGATCGCTATAAGTGTCGGTAAAGAAGGTGTTGGCGTAAGATTCCATCTGGTAATATTTGGCCCATCACCTGGCATATCGTTATTTAAAGGAAGCGGCTTGCTGTACAAGCATCATGCAGGTTCCTACCTGAATGTTTTTTAACAATACCACCGGTAGTCGTATGTAATTGAGTATAGGTCAACAGAGGACCGCTCTATCGAGGTAGGACTGTTAGGTCTATATTTTTCTTTGGTGAAATCACAGGCATAAACCATACAAGTTAGCGTGGATGCCATCATTAGTTTTATTATATTGATCACTGACATAATATTTTTATTTAAAATTTGACATTCAGATTAAAACCTATGCTACGTGAGGCGGGTAGTCCGTAACATTCGAATCCCTGTCCATTGTCGATATTGAAAGAAGATTCGATCTACCAAAGGTACTTTATCGTAGATATTCCACAAATTCCGTCCTACGACTGAGAAAGACAAGGCTGACAAACCTATTTTACGGATCCATTTTTGTCGGGAAGTTATATCCGAAAGAAAGTTCGCGCAACTTAATGAAAGAAGCGTCATATATACAGTTCTCGGTAATACCTGACAATGCCATATAATATTTCATCCGCTGTCACTTTTACATCATTTGGAGTTACACCGTCTTCTTTTACCCCTGAGCGATAATACCTTTTCGCGTCCTGGTAAGCGTGTCTGCATGGCGTCCGAACATAATCATGCATTTGTTTGAGAATACATCTTTCCTCCGAATTTGCCATCAAGTAAGAAACTCAATGTGAATCCGTGACATTCAAATGAGTTGCTGAATCCCAATGTATATGGATGCACGCTTTCGCCTAATTTCTCGATTTCTCCTTTCATAGGAAGTCCATTTTCACATGATTTTCACCTTTGTCGTTGCGTTTGAAAGTTACGCCTCGATAATCCCATAAGGTTGTCCTACTTGCTGGTAAATCCAAAGCCTGGGCCACAGTTGTCGCTATCGTGGCCAGTACGAGACTTTGCCAGTTCGAATTCGGTGACATCATCTGTTATGCGTTTAATTTCACTCTTGTTGTAAGCGAAGTTGAAGGAAGTGTCCCAACGAAAGTGAGATGAAAGAATTGAGTGCCGGTAAGTAACAGTTCAATACCATGATTATTCACTTTGCCCGCGTTTATTTTGACATTTCCATATCCTGACGCGGTTGATATACCTGGTGTTTACTATATCGTCTTTAGTATTTCGTACATAGTATGTGAAATCAATGCCGAAGCGATTGTTAAAGAACCTGGCTTCAAATCCTCCTTCATACGAAATAGAAGTCAGAGGTTTTTAAATTTAAGTTCGGAATAGTGCCATTGTCAATGGATCCCCAACAGGATATTTTGATATGCATCCGCATAACTGTATGTCAATCCCAGTTGATGGCTCCAACGGCGCCGCCGGACTGTGCCCATGAACCGCGTAGCTTGAATGGGAACAAGACGGCATCTGAATAGCTTCACTAAGGATAAATCTAATCCGACGGAGGGATAAAAAATATGATTGGGAGAGGTTTTTCCTTTGTAAAGAAAGTGCGGAAAACCAGTCGTTACGTCCTGTTAAGGTCAAATATATCATGCTTTTATAAGACATTTCGGCTTGTCCGAAGAGGATTGATGTAACTTTCAAGTAGAATGACCACCAGTTTTGTTTTTGTATTATTAATGGTGTTGAATCCTGGTACAACAAATTGGTCACCGTACGAACTTGTTGCATCTGACCAACTTGCCATTGTTCCAGCCAATAAATGCATCGACACTTACAAGGCCGTCTTTGAATGAGTTGGTATATCCGGCAATGGCTTCTGTGTTGAATTCACCGTGATATTCGGCACTTTATTGGATATATTACCTTCTTTTACAGGCTCCGCGAGGCTGTGCCCCAAGGGGGTGACATTTTTTCGGCTTTTGACGGTTAATCATATCACCGCCGGCGTCCGCGTAGATACCAGTTTGGTGTAAAGTTGTATTGAACTTCGACGGAGCCAATAATACGGTCTTTAGCATCTTTTTGACTATTCTTGTAAACAACAAATAAAGGATTGATTACATAGCCTTTGAGCGTTTACTTCATTATTCCGTACCATCGTCGTTTGTAATCTTCATATCAGAAAGGCCGTAATTAGGTGCTAGTTGCCATAAAGAAGCATTTGCATTGGAGGTAATATCACCCAGGTTTGGACGGTTTTTGGCACGTTCGCGTACGTACATAATATTGGCCTTTAGTGAAAAGTGCTCGTTCATTCTAGAAGTCAGATTCAATGTAATATTGTTACGTTCCAATTTGGAATTCCGTTGCATATCATGAAAACGTTGATCCCCTGCACCAACACGGAACTGAATTTTTTTTTTTCATTTCCGCCGGATACAGCGATGTTGTTAGTCACTGACCATGCATTGTCGTAGAAATCTTTGAAATTATTTCTTGCGGTTGGTGAATATGGGCGGGAAATTCCGTCATATTGCGTTACATTTGATCCGTCCATTTTGCTACCGAAAACTCATTACACTCATTTGCTTGGCTAATGTTGGAGCCAATTGGCTTTATAGCCTGTTCTGGTGTCATTCCATATCCAGGCTCCCTGTCGCTATAGCCAGTTGATCAGGATTCATCCCATTTTGCACCACAACCATATTCCCATTGGAGGTCATTATTCTTTTAGGATGGGAGAGTCTTTAGTATAAGACATATTGTATTCTACTCTGACTTTCCTGCTGTTCGCTTTTAGTAGTAGTAATGACAATTTTTGCTGCACGGGAACTGTACAATGCAGCAGCGGTACCTCCTTTCAGCACACTCATACTTTCAATGTCTTCACTATTGATAGATGAAATTCCGTCACCAGCATCAAAACCACCCCATTCTCCGGCTTGACCATAGTTTCCGTTATTCATAGGCACGCCGTCGATAACGTATAAAGGTTGGTTACTACCGTTCAAAGAACCGTTACCACGAATTGTTATACGGCTTGAACCCATGACGCCGGATGCTGGTTTCACTACATTTACACCTGCTACTTTTCCTACCAGACTGTTAGCTATATTGGAAACCTTGACACGATTCAACTCTTCGCTCTTGACTTCCGTTACGGAGTAAGCTAATGCTTTTTCTCTTTTTAATACCTAAGGCAGTGACAACTACTTCATCTACTTGGACAGAACTCTCCTGTAGAGTGACTTTCATGGGGGTATCTGTAGCTTTTTGTTCTACTGTCTGATATCCAATAAATGAAAAAAATTAGGGTATTTCCTTTCTTTTTGCACGAATGGTGAACTGGCCGTCCATATTTGTGATTGTTCCAAAGGTTGTGCCTTTTATACTAATGCTGACTCCGGGCAGAGGCTCGCCGGAAGAGTCGGATACTATTCCTTTAATATCCGTTTGTTGGGCATGAAGTGAACTGCATATAAATAGTAGGCAACACAATAATAAATAAGTAATGTTTTTCATTGCGAATATGATTTTTTGTTGTTAAACTCTGGGAGCAAAGGTAGGGTAGTTTGCGGTGGAGGACAAATATGATTTTATCAAATACTAATACAAAATTAACAAAAAGCATAAAAAATGAGTAAAAATAGGGGTTTAAACTCTTTGATATAATACCAGAATTCTGAAACCGATATGTTTATTAGTGAGTATCGTTCTGTTTTGTAAAATCTAAAGTGGCATTTTAAGGGTGTAAAGCATAGCTTTGTATTGCTTAAAACGACGCTTTTCAAAAAGCTAAAAGTTTGTTTCATTTTATTATTGATTATCTTAATGTCTGACTATTTACTTATAAGAAATAAAATGAATAAGCCGGAATATTATAAAAATTTTCTGAAACGGATATTATCTATATCAATAAAGAGTTTGCGGAAAAATACCTGCGATACTTATTGTACCGGGAGTAATGTTGCTATGCTTTCGAGCGAATTAGCCACTTTTCTGAGTGGTAGATATATAGAATTTAAGGTATATAGTCTTACATATGCCGAAAATTTCTGGAGTTTCATAAATTAGAAGATTCTGTTGTAGAACGCAATGGAGAAAAAATTATATGTTCAGGTAGTATATTCAGTTATTGACTCTAAAAAACACATGAGTGGGAATTTGGAAATTTGTTGGCATACAAGATAATTATCCGAAAATAGTTGTTACAATGGATGAAATTGAGGGCGTTTCTTATCAGGGTATCAAACAGATCCCTATCCGTCAGTTTTTACTTTGTTGGAGATAATTTTTCTTAAAGAAAAAAAAGAGAAAAAATAAAAGGAGAAGCAAAACATCATTAGCTTCTCCTTTCCCTTTCCAGTATATAATCTCAAAGCGATTATTTGAAAACAATCTTCATTGGTCTACCTATCCAGACTTGTGGGTTGTTCGAGGTTGAAAATGTGAGCTATTGTAGAAGCTACATCATATTGCATCATGCTTACATCATCAAAACGAAGTCCTTTTTTTTAATATTCTTACCGGAAATGATGAAAGCGTTTGTTTCCATTTCTTGCATTGTTTTGCCGCCGTGACCCTTCTTGATGCCTCCATGGTCGGAAGTCAATATGAAAATAGTGTCATCAAGGATGCCTGCATCTTTTTACGGCCTGGACAATCTGGCCGACATAAGTATCCAACTCCTTGAGTTTCTCATAATATGCGGGAGTGTCATGTCCTTCAGTGTGTCCGGTATGGTCGGGACTATCATAGCAGATAGCAACAAGAGTCGGATGTTTCTCCTTTATGTAAGCTTAGATGCCATATTGCCTAACTCTTTGGAGTCTTGTTGTAATCGGCCACATGATAATGATAGCTTAGAGAAAGTGTATCTACTAAATACTTGATTCCGTTCCATTCATACAGGCAGCCGATTTCTGCTTTCGGACGGGCATCACGCAGTAATTGGAAGATAGTGGGGAAGATTCCATTCTTGTTTAATACGCGTGATGGAAGTTCCGGAGTTTTAGATCCCCATTCGGTATATCCGTGTAGTTCCGGTCCGGCTCCCATAAACATGGATGCCCAGTTGATGGCACTGGACGAGAAGGAAGTGCCGAGCGTTTTGAGCGTGTAGCTCCGTCTTCCATTAGTTTCTTG
>VOFK01003812.1_pt1 | contig 25900 bp, 21 predicted proteins | sample 5384121 | NCBI WGS metagenome assembly VOFK01 (sample SAMN12384730, study PRJNA508395) | human gut metagenome | isolation source: healthy gut J | host: Homo sapiens | reverse complement strand
AACATGGGCGAAACGTGCCGTGCCACGTGGCGCGGGATCTGGTCGTCGTCGCAGCGGAACGCCGCGACGTCGGCGCAGCAGCGTCGAGCGAACGGCCGTAGAGGTCGAGGATGCGGGCGGAAGTTGTTCCGGGTCGCCCACGTCCATCGCGTTGGCCAGCGTCGGGACCGACGGCCGGGGGCGGCCGCTGCCCGTGCGGAGGTATTCGTAAAGAAGGTGTCGTTGGCGTTGTTGGCGGCGATGAAGCGGTCGACCGGCAGCCGCCCATGCGTCGGGCGAACAACCCTGCAGGTGAAAGTTGCCGAGATTGCCGCTCGGTACGCTCACCACGATCGGCGAGATTACGCCCCTGTGCGCGCAATTGCGCATAGGCGTGGAAGAAATAGAAGGTCTGGGGCAGGAACCGCGCCACGTTGATCGAGTTGGCCGATGTGAGCCGCATCCGTCGTTTGAGCTCCGTATCCGCAAAGGCGCTCTTGACCAGCCGTTGGCAGTCGTCGAACGTGCCTTCGATCTCCAACGCCGTGACGTTGCGTCCCAGCGTCGTGAACTGCTTCTCCTGAATGTCGCTTACGCGCCCTTTGGGGTAGAGCACCACTACGTCGATGCCCTCGACGCCGAGAAACCCGTTGGCCACGGCGCCGCCCGTGTCGCCCGACGTGGCGACGAGCACCGTGACGGGGTGTTCGTCGTCGCGGCCTTCGATGAAGTGGGAGAGGATGCGTGCCATGAAGCGCGCGCCTACGTCCTTGAAGGCCATCGTCGGGCCGTGGAAGAGTTCGAGCGCCCAGATGCCGTCGTCGACCCGGACAACCGGAATGTCGAAGCAGAACGTGTCGCGACGATGTGCCCGCAGCGTTCGGGTTCGATCTCCCGCCGAAAAAAAGGCGTCGGCCACGCGGCAGGCGATCCGGTGGAGGTCCAGACGGGCGATCCCGTCGAAGAATGCGTCGGGGCAGCCGCTCGATCCGTTCGGATGTGCCCCGTTGTCGGGCGCCATGCTGGCGACGACCGCCTCGCGGAGCGAGACTTCGGGCGTGCGGCGGTTTGTGCTGTAATATTTCATCGTGTGGAAACTTGTATTTTTCGTCCGTTATTCGGTACCGTGGATGAAGAGGTCGATGAAGGCATCGCCCCGCAGGTGGCCGTAGCGGCCCCGTCGGGCACTCTGTTCGTCGTAGGCCCCCACCATGTCGGGATGGCAGCCGCTCCGCCAGATCGTGAAGGGGACCGGCGCGGCGGTGTGGGTGCGCAGCAGGCAGGGCGTCGGGTGGTCGGGAAGGATGGCCAGCGAGACGGGACACTCCCATGCGGAGACCGCTTCGAAGATCGGCCGCACCACCCGTGCGTCGAGCGCTTCGATCGTCCGTACTTTCAGTTCGGCGTCTCCTTCGTGGCCCGCCTCGTCGCTCGCTTCGATATGCAGGAAGACGAAATCCTCGTCGCGCAGCGCCCGCAGCGCGGCCTCGGCCTTGCCTTCGTAGTTGGTGTCGTAGAGCCCCGTCGCTCCTTCGACTTCGACGGGCGTCAGTCCGGCGCAGACGCCGATTCCGCGGATCAGGTCGACGGCCGAGATGACCGAACCGTTGCGGATCGGGGCGTAGCGCTCCTGCAAGGTCTGCATACGGGGGCGGTAGCCCGGCGACCACGGCCAGATGCTCGTGGCCGGCTGTTTCCCGGCAGCCCGGCGCGCCCGATTGACGGGATGATCCGCCAACAACTCCTGCGAACGGAAGATCAGTTCGCGGAGCTGTCGCGCCGTAGGTTCGGCGGCAGCGTCGGCGGCCGACGGCAGCACTTCGGCGAAGGGGCGGTCGGGTACGTCGTGCGGCCCGACGGTGTGGAACCGCTTGTCGCCGCCGCGGATCGTGAGCAGGTGGCGGTACGAGACGCCCGTGTGGAACCGCACGTCGTCGCTGCCCAGCCGCCGTTGGAGGAAGTCGATCAGTTCGGCCGCTTCGGCCGTGGAGATATGGCCGGCCGAATGGTTGCGGATGCGCTCCTGCTCGACCGTAATGAGGTTGCAGCGCATGACCATTTCGCCGCGCCCGATTTCGATGCCCATGCCGGCCGCTTCGAGCGAACCGCGTCCTTCGAAGACGGAGGGAACGTCGTACCCCAGCAGCGAGAGGTGTGCGATTTCGCTGCCCGGAGCGAACCCTTCGGGCACGGTGTCGAGGATGCCCGAGGCGCCGAGCGCTGCGATGCGGTCGATCGTCGGCTTGCGGGCGGCTTGCAACGGCGTGCGGCCGCCGAGCCGTGGAATCGGTTCGTCGGCCATTCCGTCGCCGAGGATGATGAGGTACTTCATGGTCTATCGGATATTGGCGATGCGGATGATGTCGGCGAAGACGCCTGCGGCCGTCACCTCCGCGCCGGCGCCGTACCCCTTGATCTGGATCGGGTATTTGCGGTAGCGTTCGGTGGTGATGAGGATGACGTTGTTGCTGCCCGAAAGGTGGTAGAACGGGCTTTCGTTGTCGACCTCTTCGAGCCCGACCGAGGTGCGTCCGTCCTCCATGCGGGCGATGAAACGCAGCCGTTTCCCTTCGGTTTCGAGCCGTCGCCGCCATGTTTCGAAGCGGGCGTCCGTTTCGGGCGGCGATGCCAGAACTCGTCGATGCTCCCCTCTCAGAAGCAGCTTTCGGGCAGGAAGGTGCGCCGCTCCACGTCGCGCTGTTCGACGGCATAGCCCGCTTCGCGCGTGAGGATCACCAGCTTGCGGATGACGTCCGTGCCGCTCAGGTCGACGCGCGGATCGGGTTCGGCATAGCCTGCCTCCTGAGCCATGCGTACGGCGCGGCTGAACGGAATTTCGGCGCTCATGCGGTCGAAGATGTAGTTGAGCGTCCCCGAAACCACCGCCTCGATGCGCAGGATGCGGTCGCCGCTGTTTATCAGGTCGGAGATCGTGTTGATGATCGGCAGACCGGCGCCGACGTTGGTCTCGAAGAGGAATTTCGCGTTGCGTTTGCGCGAGACGGTTTTGAGCTCGCGGTAGAGGGCGTAGTCGGACGACGCGGCGATCTTGTTGGAGGCCACCACCGAGACGTTGTGGTCGAGCAGCGAACGGTAGAGCGCCGCCACCTCCGCGCTGGCCGTGCAGTCGACGAAGACCGAGTTGTAGATGTTCAGGGCGAGAATCTCGTCGCGCAGGCTCTCTCCGGCGTCGAGGGCGTTCCCCTCTTCGAGCCGCCGGAGGCAGTCGTTCAGGCGATGCCTTCGGCGTCGATGAGCCGTTTGCGGGAGTTGGCGATTCCCACGACGCGGATTTGGAGTCCGTTGTCGGCCATGAGCGTGCGCCGTTGCAGGCGGATCTGTTCCAGCAGGTCGCGCCCCACCTGTCCGACGCCGGCCACGAAGATGTTGAGTACCTGATACTCCGACAGGAAGAACGAGTCGTGGATCACGTTGATCGCCTTCGGAAGGCTTTCGAGCGTCACGACCACCGAGATGTTGGTCTCCGAGGCGCCCTGCGTGCAGGCGATGACGTTGATGCCGTTGCGTCCCAGCGTCCCGAACAGCTTGCCCGCGATGCCGGGCGTATGTTTCATGTCGTCGCCCACCACGGCGATCGTCGCCAGGTCGTGTTCGGCGGTGATGCTGCCCACTTCGCCGATCTCGATTTCGGGGGCGAACTCCCTGGTGAGCATCGCGATGGCCAGATCGGCGTCCTCGTTGCGCAGTCCGATCGACGTGGTGTTCTCCGAGGCGGCCTGCGACACGAAGAAGACGCTGATGCCGGCCCTGGCCAGTGTGCGGAAGATGCGGTGGTTGACGCCGATCACGCCTACCATGCCCAGCCCTTGAATGGTCACCAGACAGGTGTTGTTGATCGAGGAGATCCCCTTGATCGCCTTGTCGCGCCCCCAAATGTACCCGCTCGCGGGAGATGAACGTGCCCGGCGCTTCGGGGTTGAAGGTGTTCTTGATCAGGATGGGGATGTCGCGGTGGTAGACCGGGAAGATCGTGGGCGGATAGACCACCTTCGCGCCGAAGTTGCACAGCTCCATCGCCTCTTCGAAGCTCAGCCGGTCGATGACATAGGCATCGCTGATGACGCGCGGGTCGGCCGTCATGAAACCGTCGACGTCGGTCCAGATTTCGAGCGTCTCGGCGTTCAGCGCGGCGGCGATGAGTGCGGCGGTGTAGTCCGATCCGCCGCGCCCCAGATTGGTCACGTCGCCCGTGGCGCAGTCCGAGGCGATGAAGCCTGGCACTACCGACACGCGGGGGCGGTCGGCCAGACGCTCCCTGATGAGCTTTTCGGTCAGATCCGGTTCGGCGATGTGCTTTCCGAAGTCGGTCTTCGTGCGGATGAACTCCCTCGCGTCGTAGAGCCGCGAGCCTTCGAGCACGGCGGCCACGATTCCCGACGAGAGGCGTTCGCCGTAGCTGACGATCGCGTCGCCCGTGCGGGGCGAGAGGTCGCGGATCAGGTAGACGCCGCGCAGGATATTGGCCAGTTCGTCGAGCAGTTCGTCCGTCCGCCGGCGGATCGCGCCGCGCCGCTCGGACGCCACCGTTTCGTCGATCGTCGTGCGGTGGCGGGCCACGATTTCGGCCAGCGAGTCGGTGTAGTCGGGCTTTCCGGCCGCGGCTGCGGCCGCCGTGGCCAGCAGACGGTCGGTGATGCCGCCCAGCGCCGAAACGACCACGACGATCTGGCCGTTGTTGGCGGCGACGATCCTGCGCACCTGTCGCAGACCTTGTGCGGAACCTACCGACGATCCGCCGAATTTCAATACTTTCATCTGTTTCGTTGTTTTACTGCCGGAGCAGTCGTAAATACTCGGAGTTTTCCGTCCGTCCCGTCGTCATTCGTTCCGGGCGGTGCGGTGGACATCCTGTACGGCGCGTCCCGACGGATCGTCGAGATTGCGGAACGATTCGTCCCACGCCAGCGCCTCGGCCGTGCTGCACGCCACCGACGGCACCGACGGCACGCACTGCGCGGCCGTCTGCGAGGGGAAACACTCCTCGAAGATCGTGCGGTAGTAGTACTCCTCCTTGTTGCGCGGCGGGTTGACCGGAAAGCGGTCGGCCGCCTGCGCCATTTCGCGGTCGGAGACCGCGGCCTCCGTGAATGCTTTGAGCGAGTCGATCCAGCCGTAGCCCACGCCGTCGGAGAACTGCTCCTTCTGCCGCCAGACGATCTCCGGCGGCAGAAGGTCTTCGAACGCCTTGCGCAGAATCCACTTTTCGATGCGTCCGTCGCGGGGGCGTTTGGCTTCGGGGGCGATACGCATGGCCGTGTCCAGGAACTCCGTGTCGAGGAACGGCACGCGGCCTTCGATCCCCCACGCCGCGAGCGACTTGTTGGCGCGCAGGCAGTCGTACTGATGCAGGCGACCGATCTTGCGCACCGTCTCTTCGTGGAAGGCGCGGGCGTCGGGGGCCTTGTGGAAATAGAGGTAGCCGCCGAAAATCTCGTCGGCACCCTCGCCCGACAGCACCATCTTGACGCCCATCGACTTGATGACGCGCGCCAGCAGGTACATCGGCGTCGAGGCGCGCACGGTCGTCACGTCGTAGGTTTCGATGTGGTAGATCACGTCGCGCAGGGCGTCGAGCCCCTCCTGGACGGTGTAGTGGATTTCGTGGTGCACCGTACCGATGTGGTCGGCGACCTTGCGTGCGGCACGGAGGTCGGGAGCGCCTTTCAGGCCGACGGCGAACGAGTGGAGGCAGGGCCACCACGCACCGTCGCGTCCTTCGGTCTCGATGCGGCGGTCGGCGAAGCGTTTGGCTACGGCCGAGATGATCGACGAATCGAGTCCGCCCGACAGCAGCACGCCGTAGGGAACGTCGGACATCAACTGCCGTCGGACGGCCGCTTCGAGCGCCGAGCGCAGCGCGGCAGGGTCGGCGTCGCCCCCTGCTCGACGGCTTTGTAGTCGAACCAGTCGCGCGTGTACCAGCGCGTCGTCTTCCCCTCGCGGCTCCACCGGTAGTGCCCCGGCTCGAAGGGGCGGATGACGTTGCACACCCCTTCGAGCGCCTTCAACTCCGATGCGACGTAGCACCGTTCGTCGGCATCCCAGCCGATGTAGAGCGGAATGACGCCGACGGGGGTCGCGGGCGATGAGGTACTCGTCGCGCTCGATGTCGTAGAGCGCGAAGGCGAAGATGCCGTTGAGCCGGTCGAGCAGCCCCGCGCCGTATTTGCGGTAGAGCGGGAGGATCACCTCGCAGTCCGAACCGGTGCGGAAGTCGTACTCGCCGGTCAGCTCGCGCCGCAGTTCGCGGTGGTTGTAGATCTCGCCGTTGACGGCCAGCACCAGCCTGCCGTCGGGGCTGTAAAGGGGTTGCCCGCCCGACTGCGGGTCGACGATCGAGAGGCGTTCGTGAGAGAGCACGGCGCGCGGGCCGCAGTAGATGCCCGACCAATCGGGCCCTCGATGCCGGATTTTTCCCGACATCCGCAGCACCTGCGCACGCAGGTTCTCACCGTTTCGTCCGATTTCGAACACTCCGACAAAGCCGCACATAACAGTAGGTTTTAGTTGTTTTCGGGGCGCAGCTTGCGCACGACGGCGCCGGCCTGCCACATTTCGCTTTCACGCAGTTCGCGCAACTCCTCTTCGAGCTTCTGGCGGTAGTCGGGCTTGCTGTTCAGGTCGATCGACCGCTGTGCCTCGCGACCGGTGGCCACCTCTTCGTAGAGCTGTTCGAAGACGGGTTTCGCAGCGTCTCGGAAGCGTTTCCACCAGTCGAGCGCGCCGCGCTGCGCCGTGGTCGAGCAGTTGGCGTACATCCAGTCCATGCCGTTTTCGGCCACGAGCGGCATGAGCGACTGCGTGAGCTCCTCGACCGTTTCGTTGAAGGCCTCCGAGGGGGTGTGGCCGTTGGCGCGCAGCGTGTCGTACTGGGCGGCGAAGATGCCCTGGATGGCGCCCATGAGCGTGCCGCGCTCGCCCGTCAGGTCGGAGTAGACCTCGCGTTTGAAGTCGGTCTCGAAGAGATAACCCGAACCGACGCCGATGCCGAGGGCCACCACGCGCTCGAAGGCGCGTCCCGTCGCATCCTGGAAGACGGCGAAACTCGAATTGAGACCGCGTCCTTCGAGGAACATCCGCCGCAGCGAGGTGCCCGATCCCTTGGGGGCGATCAGGATCACGTCCACGTCGGCCGGCGGGACGATGCCCGTGCGCTCCTTGTAGGTGATGCCGAACCCGTGCGAGAAGTAGAGTGCCTTGCCGGCCGTGAGGTGTTTGCGGAGTGCGGGCCACACGGCGATCTGGCCTGCGTCGGAGAGCAGGTACTGGATGATCGTGCCGCGCTCGGCCGCCTCCTCGATGCCGAAGAGCGTCTGCCCCGGTACCCAGCCGTCGGCGACGGCCCGTTCCCAGCTGCGGGTGCCCTCGCGCTGGCCTACGATGACGTTGAAGCCGTTGTCGCGCAGGTTGAGCGACTGTCCGGGGCCCTGTACGCCGTAGCCGATGACGGCGATCGTCTCGTTTTCGAGGACTTTGCGTGCCTTCTCCAATGGAAACTCTTCGCGGGTGACGACGGTTTCGTTTACACCGCCGAAATTGATCTGTGCCATAGTCGTAACTGTTTTTTATGAAAGTTTTCTGTCGTTTCGTGCGAGTTCTTCGAGATATTCGTTGAGCAGTTCGCGCCGCGATTTGACGATCGCCACCGTGCCGCTGCGCACGAACTGCTGTACGCCGTAGGGTTTGCAGCAGTTCGAACAGTTCGCGCGTTTCGCTCTTGTAGCCGGTCTTTTCGACGACGATGTAGTCGTCGTCGATTTCGAGGATGCGCACGTTGTGCCGGCGGACGAGCTGTTCGACGTTGCGGCTGCGCGTCACCTTGTAGAGGGCGATCTCCTGCTGCACCACCTCGTCGGAGGTGAAGACGAAGACTTTGAGCACGTCGATGCGCTTTTCGACCTGTCGCGCGAGCTTTTCGATCTTTTCGGGATCGGTGCGCACAACGATCGTGAATTTGTGGATGCCCGCGAGCGCCGATTCGGAGGTGGTCAGACTCTCGATATTGACGTCGCGGCAGGTGAAGACCGTGGTGATCTGGCTCAACAGACCCACCTTGTTCTCCGAAAAGACGGTGATGATGTATTCCTGTTCCATACTGTCGTTGTTATTCGAGCCGGATGTCCGAGACCGGAGCGCCGGCCGGAACCATCGGGAAGACGTTTTCCTCGTTTTCGACCCGCACTTCGAGCAGATAGGCGCCCGCATGGGCCTTCATGGCGGCGACGGCCTGCGGCAGCTCCCCGCGCCGCTCGACGCAGCGGTATTCGATTCCGTTGCCGCGGGCGATCAGCCCGAAATCGGGGTTGACCATCTCCGTAAAGGAGTAGCGGCGGTCGTAGAACAGCTCCTGCCATTGGCGCACCATGCCGAGGAACGAGTTGTTCAGCAGGACGATTTTCACGGGGATCTTCGACTGGAAGATCGTGCCCAGCTCCTGAATGGTCATTTGCAGGCCGCCGTCGCCGGCGAAAAGGACGACTTCGCGGTCGGGGGCGCCCAACTTGGCCCCGATGGCCGCCGGAAGGCCGAATCCCATCGTTCCCAGACCGCCCGACGTGACGACGCTGCGCGTGCGGCGGAACCCGAAGTAGCGGGCGGCGAACATCTGCTGCTGCCCCACATCGGTGACCATCACCGCGTCGCGGTCGTAGGCGCGTGCCACGGCGTCGACCGCCTCGCCCATGCGGATGCGCCCTCCGTCGGGACGGATCGCCCGCCGCACCACACGCTCGTACTCGATGCGGTCGCAGGCGCGGAACTCCTCGATCCATGCGCTGTGGTCGCGCGGGCGGATGCGTTCGGTCAGCAGCGGGAGCGTGCGCTTGACGTCGCCCACGAGGGGCACGTCGGCATGGACGATCTTGTCGATTTCGGAGGGGTCGATCTCCAAATGGATGATCCGGGCGTTGGGGCCGAAGGCGGCGGGGTCGCCCGTTACGCGGTCGTCGAAACGCATTCCGACGGCGACGAGCAGGTCGCACTCCTTGTTTTTGATGTTGGGGCCGTAGTTGCCGTGCATCCCCAGCATTCCCACGTTGCGGGGGTCGTCGCTCGGCAGCGCCGAGAGGCCCAGCAGCGTCGAGGCGGCCGGCATGCCGCTGCGATCGAGAAAGGCCCGCAGTTCGGCTTCGGCGTTGCCCAGGATCGCTCCCTGGCCAATCATTGCCAGCGGCCGCCGGGCTTCGTCGATGAGCCGTGCCGCTTCCTCGATGCGTCTTGCGTCGGGCGTAAGGGTGGGTGCGTAGCTGCGGATCGAGGTGATCCGTTCGTAGCGGAAGGGCGCCGTCGCGCATTGGGCGTCCTTGGTGATGTCGACCACGACGGGGCCCGGACGGCCCGAGCGGGCGATGTAGAAGGCTTTGGCGATGGCCGCCGGAATCTCTTCGGGGTATTTGACCTGGCAGTTCCATTTCGTGACAGCCTGCGTGATCCCGACGAAGTTGGTCTCCTGAAAGGCGTCGGTTCCCAGCAGTGTCGAACCTACCTGTCCGGTGACGAGCACCAGCGGCGTGGAGTCCATCAGCGCGTCGGCCAGTCCGGTCACGGTGTTCGTCGCACCCGGGCCGGAGGTGACCAGGCAGACGCCCACGCGGCCGCTTACGCGGGCATAGCCCTGTGCGGCGTGCACGGCGCCCTGCTCGTGACGTACGAGGATGTGGCGCAGGCGGTCGCGGTAGTCGTAAAGCGCGTCGTAGACGGGGATGATCGCGCCTCCGGGATAGCCGAAGAGGGTCTCGACGCCTTCGCGGAGAAACGATTCGATCAGGGCTTGCGATCCGGTGAGCAGCGGCGCTTCGGCCGTTTGCCGTTCTTCGGGTCGGAAGGGTTCGGTCGTATTCATATCCAATCGGTTTTATGCGTTGTCGGGTGTATCGATCAGGCGCACGGCGCCCTTGTCTGCCGAGCTGACCAGCAGGGCGTAGGCGCGCAGCGAGGTCGGGACGCGGCGTTCGCGTGCGGCCGGCGCATACCGTTTCACGGCGGCCTTACGCGCGGCGATCTCCCGTTCGTCGACCAGCAGCCGGATCGAACGGTTGGGAATGTCGATCTCGATCGGATCGCCCGTGCGCACGATGGCGATCTCGCCGCCTGCGGCGGCTTCGGGCGATACGTGCCCGATCGAAAGCCCCGACGTGCCGCCCGAGAAACGCCCGTCGGTCACGAGCGCGCATACCTTGTCGAGCCGTTTCGATTTGAGGTAGGAGGTGGGGTAGAGCATCTCCTGCATTCCGGGGCCGCCTTTGGGCCCTTCGTAGCGGATGACGACTACCTCGCCCGGCCGTACCTCGTCGCCGAGAATCCCCTCCATGGCCTGCTCCTGCGATTCGTAGACGCGGGCCGGCCCGCGGAAGAGCAGCAGTTTTTCGTCGACGCCGGCGGTTTTGACGACGCAGCCGCAGCGGGCGATGTTGCCCGTCAGCACGGCCAGTCCTCCGTCGCGGAAATAGGCGTGCTCCGTGTCGCGGATGCAGCCCGCCGCGCGGTCGGTGTCGAGCGTTTCGTAGCGGGTGTCCTGTACGCCCAGCTGCCGGTCGCCCTTGCCGGCGGGGGCGCTTCGCCAGCGGCCGAGGGCGTCGTCGCCCACCGTCGCGCTGCGCAGGTCGCAGGCGGCGATCGCCTCGCCCAGCGTGCGGCCGTCGATCCGCCGCACGGAGGTGTCGACGAGTTTCGCGCGGTCGAGTTCTCCCAGGATCGAGAGGATGCCTCCGGCGCGGTTGACATCCTGAATATGGTAGTGCGAGTTGGGTGCGACCTTGCACAGCACGGGTACCTTGCGCGAGAGGCGGTCGATGTCGTGCATCGTGAAGTCCACGCCCGCCTCGTGGGCCACGGCCAGCAGGTGCAGCACGGTGTTGGTCGAGCCGCCCATGGCGATGTCGAGCGACATGGCGTTCTCGAAGGCGGCCTTCGTGGCGATCGAGCGCGGCAGCAGCGAGTCGTCGCCCTCGAAGTAGTAACGTTCGGCATTGCGGACGATGAGCGCCGCAGCCTCTCGAACAGCCGGCGGCGATTGACGTGGGTGGCGACGATCGTGCCGTTGCCCGGCAGCGAGAGTCCCAGCGCTTCGGTGAGGCAGTTCATCGAGTTGGCCGTGAACATCCCCGAGCACGACCCGCAGCCCGGGCAGGCGCAGCGTTCGATGCGTGCTGTCTCCTCGTCGCTGCAACTGTCGTCGGCGCCCATCACCATCGCGTCGATCAGGTCGACGTCGCGGTCGCCGAAACGGCCCGCTTCCATCGGCCCGCCCGATACGAAGACCGTCGGGATGTTGAGCCGCATGGCGGCCATCAGCATGCCCGGGTGTGATCTTGTCGCAGTTCGATGCAGACCAGTGCGTCGACCTTGTGGGCGTTGGCCATGTATTCGACGCTGTCGGCGATGATCTCGCGCGAGGGGAGCGAGTAGAGCATGCCGTCGTGCCCATGGCGATGCCGTCGTCGACGGCGATGGTGTCGAACTCGGCGGCGAAACAGCCGCACGCTTCGATGCGCTGTTTGACCTGCTGGCCGATCTCGTGCAGGTGCACGTGGCCCGGGACCAATTGCGTGAACGAATTGGCGATGCCGATGATCGGCCGGTCGAACTGTTCCTCGCGCATGCCGTTGGCGCGCCAGAGGCTTCGGGCTCCGGCCATCCGACGACCGGTCGTCGTCACGGCGCTTCTGAGTGGATGTTTCATGGTTGTCCGTTCGTTTTCAACAGTCGTTTTCCCGCCGCGGCGCGGTTTCCGCAAGTGCGGCTCCGCTCATTCGGCTTGACGAAAACGGCTCCTTTTTTTTCGTGTTTCCCTTTTAAACGGCGAAGCCCTTCTCTCGGGGGAGAAAGGCTTCGTCTATTCATATACATATAAACCACCCTTCTCCCGTCATGATTCCGTGACGACGAGCAGCAAATTAATGACGTGGATATATGTATGGTTCAACGTGTGCATGTACCGTATCCGGTTGCTGGTTACGAAGCAAAAGTAGGAATATAAAATTACATTACCAAGCTAATTCGTAAAAAAATATAATAACATAACAATCAATCGGAAAGTTTTCGACGGAGGTTTTTATTTTATTCCGATTCCGCTCGTTTGGTTACAATCCGTAACCGGCGTACGGAACCGGTTAAACCCTTTTTCGGCCGATCGTGCCGCACGGGAACTCCGCCGGTTCCGATTCGGAGATTACGATCCGTCGTCCGGTCGCTGCCGGAAGGGCGCTCATATCTGCGCGGCGATGAAATCCCCGACTGCCGACGTGCGGTAGCTGCGCTGGCCCGGGGCGGTGAGGTCCTCGGTGACGACACCCGCGGCGAGGGTGCGGTCGATCGCCTTGCGCACGGCCCTGCCTTCGGCTCCGAGGCCCAAGTGTTCCAGCAGCAGGGCGGCCGAGAGGACGGCGGCCATCGGGTTGGCGATGTCCTTGCCCGCCGCCTGCGGATACGATCCGTGGACGGGTTCGAACAGAGCGCACTTCGCGCCGATGCTCGCCGACGAGAGCATTCCCAGCGAACCGCTGATGACGCTGGCTTCGTCGGTCAGGATGTCGCCGAACATGTTTTCGGTGACGATCACGTCGAAATCAGTCGGCCGGCGGATGATCTGCATCGCGGCGTTGTCCACGAACATGAAATCGACCGTCACGTCGGGATATTCGCAGGCGGTGCGCTGGGCCGTTTCGCGCCACATGCGCGACGTCTCCAACACGTTGGCCTTGTCGACTACCGTGAGGTGTCGCCGCCGTGTCCCGGCCAGCCGGAAGGCGACGCGAAGCACCTGTTCGATCTCGTCGATCGTGTAGGTGCAGGTGTCGTAGGCGCGCGTGTCGTGCCGGTCGCGTCCCTGCCGTCCGAAATAGATGCCGCTCGTCAGCTCGCGCACGCAGATGAAATCCGTGCCGCGCACCACGTCGGCTTTGAGCGGCGAACGGTCGACCAACGGTTCGTAGACCGTCACCGGACGCAGGTTGGCGAAGAGCCCCAGGGCCTTGCGCATACGCAGCAACCCCTGTTCGGGACGAACCTTCGCTTTGGGGTTGTTGTCGTATTTGGGATCTCCGATGGCGCCGAACAGCACGGCGTCGGCCTCGCGGCAGATGCAGTGGGTCGTGTCGGGGTAGGGATTGCCGGTGGCGTCGATCGCCGCGGCGCCTACCAGCGCCTCGGTGTAGCGGATGCGGTGACCGAATTTCGCCGCTGTGCGGTCGAGTACTTTCGTGGCTTCGGCGATGATCTCCGGGCCGATGCCGTCGCCGGGCAAAAGAGCGATGTTGATATCCATAGTCGTTGCAGGTTGTTTGGTCTCGTGAGGATGTTATCGTCGGGAGGCTTCGAACGCCTCGATCCGGTCGGCGATGCTCAGCAGGTAGTCCACGTCGTCGTAGCCGTTGAGCAGGCATTTCTTTTTGTAGGCGTCGATCTCGAACCGCTCGCTGCGGCCGTCGGAGAGGGCGGTCAGCGTCTGCGCTTCCAGATCGACCGTGAAGCGGGATGCCGGATCGCGGCGCAGGTCGTCGAAGATCGCGGCGAGAAAGTCGTCGCTCACGCGCAGCGGCAGCAGGCCGTTGTTGAGGGCGTTGTTGCGGAAGATGTCGGCGAAGAAACTCGACACCACCACGCGGAAGCCGTAGTCGGCCAGCGCCCAGGCGGCATGTTCGCGCGAGCTGCCGCAGCCGAAGTTGCGGCCCGCGACGAGAATCCGCCCCTCGTAACGCGGGTCGTTGAGCGGGAATGCGGCGATCGGACGCCCCTCGGCGTCGTAGCGCCAGTCGCGGAAGAGGTTGTCGCCGAATCCCTTGCGTTCGGTCGCTTTCAGGAAGCGCGCCGGAATGATCTGATCGGTGTCGATGTTCTCCGCCTCGACGGGCACCGCCCCCGAAGTGAAGGTCGTGAATTTGGGAATAGCCATTGTATTACGCGTTTGTTTTTCAGCAGTCCTTTTCTCGCCTCGGCAGAGCTCGCGCAAGCGCGGTTTTGCTCATTTGGCTTAACGAAAAGGTTCACATTCGTGCACCTTTTCTCGCCTCGGCATAGCCCGAACTTCGTTCGGCTCTGCGCTCGGCTTATCGAAAAGGTTCGTTTGCAACGTTCGTTTTCAATCGTTCGGCGGGAATCCGAACAGCTCCCGCGGGTCTGCGATCCGGCCGCTGACGGCGGCGGCCGCCGCTACGGCGACGCCCGACAGCAGCGTGCGTGCTCCCGGCCCCTGACGCCCTTCGAAATTGCGGTTGGAGGTCGAGACGCAGTATTTGCCCGCGGGAATCTTGTCGGCATTCATCGCCAGACAGGCCGAGCAGCCCGGCTGGCGCAGTTCGAATCCTGCGGCGGCGAGAATCCGATCCAGTCCTTCGGCCTTCGCGGCGGCCTCCACGGCCTTCGAGCCGGGGACGATCCATGCCGTCACTTCCGGAGCTTTGCGCCGTCCTTCGACCAGACGGGCGAAGCGGCGCAGGTCCTCGATGCGGCCGTTGGTGCAGCTGCCCACGAACACATAGTCGACCGCTTTGCCCAACATCCGCTCCCCGGGTCTGAAACCCATGTACTCCAACGCCTTGGGATCGGCGTCGGCGGGAATCGCCGCATCGACGGCCATCCCCATGCCGGGATTCGTCCCGTAGGTAATCATCGGCGCGATCTCGGCGGCGTCGAACCGGTATTCGCGGTCGAAACGTGCGTCGGCATCGCTGTAAAGTTCCCGCCACCGCGCTACGGCGGCGTCGAACGCCTCGCCCTGCGGCGCGCGTTCGCGTCCGCGCAGGTAGTCGAAGGTCGTCTGGTCGGGGGCGATCATGCCGCCGCGGGCGCCGCACTCGATACTCATGTTGCATACCGTCATGCGTCCCTCCATCGAGAGCGAGCGGATCGCCTCGCCGGCGAATTCGATGAAATGGTCGGTTCCGCCCGAAGCGGTGATGCGCGCGATGATGTGGAGAATGATGTCCTTGGCCTCCGTGCCCGAGGGCAGCGTGCCGTCGACGGTGATGCGCATCGCGCGCGGCTTGCCTTGCAGGATGCACTGGCTGGCCAGCACCATTTCGACTTCGGAGGTTCCCACGCCGAAGGCGACGGCCCCCAGCGCGCCGTGCGTGGAGGTGTGGCTGTCGCCGCAGACGATCGTCATGCCCGGCTGCGTGAGCCCCAGTTCGGGGCCGATGATGTGCACGATGCCCTGGCGCGGGTCGCCCATGCCGAAGTGCTCGATGCCGTAGCGGGCGCAGTTGGCGCGCAGCGTCTCGACCTGATGCCGCGACTGAGGCTCGGCGATGGGGAGGTGCTGGTCCACGGTGGGGATGTTGTGGTCGACCGTGGCGGTGATGCGGTCGGGATGTACCACGCCGACGCCGCGCCGCGCGAGTCCGGCGAAGGCCACGGGCGAGGTCACCTCGTGGATGTACTGCCGGTCGATGTAGAGCACCGTGCGGCCGCCCTCCTCGGTGCGCACCGTGTGCGCATCCCATATCTTGTCCAGAAGCGTGCGTCCCATGCTACTCCTCCTTCTCTTTGCGTTCGGTGACGTTCAGCACGCGCAGCGCGTCGAGAAATGCCTCGACCGACGCGCGTGTCGTATCGGTGTGGGCTGCGAAGCCGTGCACGGTGCGTTCGCCGCATTCGACCTGTACGTGGACGCGTCCCACGTCGTTCGAACCGCGCGTGATGGCCTGCATCAGGAACTCCGACAACACGACCTGCTCGTTGACGAGCTTCTTGATGGCCGAGACCGCCGCGTCGACCGGACCGTTGCCCGTGGCGGTGGACATGCGTTCGTGGTCGCCGAATTTCAGCACGACGGTGGCCGTCGGAACCAGGGTTCCGGTGGTCACTTGCAGGAATTTGAGCGCGATCGACTGTTTGCGGATGCGGTCGATGTCGCCTACCAGGTAGAGCAGGTCGTAGTCGTGGATCTCCTTTTTCCGGTCGGCCAGCGCGAGGAACTTCTCGTAGGTGGCGTCCAGTTCCTCCTGCGTGAGGTCGTAGCCCAGCAGTTCGAGCCGGTGCACGAGTGCCGCGCGGCCGCTGCGGGCCGTGAGGGCGATGACCGACTCGTTGAGGCCGATGTCCTGCGGGTCGATGATCTCGTAGGTCTGGCGGTCTTTCAGCACGCCGTCCTGGTGGATGCCCGACGAGTGGGCGAAGGCGTTGCGGCCGACGATCGCCTTGTTGGGCTGCACGGGCATGTTCATCAGGCTCGACACCAGATGCGAAGCCTTGGTGATGAGCTGCGAGTTGATGCGCGTGTCGATGTCGAGTTCGCGATGGCAGCGCAGCGTCATCACCACCTCTTCGAGCGAGGTGTTGCCCGCCCGTTCGCCGATGCCGTTGATCGTCACCTCGGCCTGCCGGGCGCCGTTGAGAACGGCGCTCAGCGTGTTGGCCGTCGCCATGCCCAGGTCGTTGTGGCAGTGGGTGGAGATGATCGCATTGTCGATGTTGGCGACGTGGTCGACCAGATAGCGGATCTTCGCTCCGTATTCCTGGGGCAGGCAGTAGCCCGTGGTGTCGGGGATGTTGACCACCGTAGCCCCGGCCGCAATGGCGGCCTCGACCACGCGGGCGAGGTATGCCGGATCGGCACGTCCGGCGTCTTCGGCGTAGAACTCCACGTCCTCGACATAGCTTTTGGCATATTTCACCGCCTCGACGGCATGTTCGACGATTTTCTCGGGCGTGGAGCGCAGTTTGTCGTAAATATGCTGCGGCGAAACGCCTATGCCCGTATGGATGCGCTTGCGCCTGGCCAGTCGCAGCGCATCGGCCGCAACGTCGATGTCCTTCTTCACGGCGCGGGTCAGCGCGCAGATCGTCGGCTCGGAGACGGCCTTGGAAATCTCCAGCACGGAGTTGAAGTCTCCGGGGCTGGAGATCGGGAATCCCGCCTCGATGACGTCCACGCCGAGGCTTTCCAGCAACTTGGCGACCTCGATCTTTTCGATCGTGTTCAACTGGCAGCCGGGAACCTGCTCGCCGTCGCGGAGCGTGGTGTCGAAAATGTACAATCTCTCACTCATATTCTGTCGGTCTTCTGATGTCGGGCGATCGTTCGATCGCTCCGAATCCGTGTTTTCCTGCAAAAAGCCGTGTGTCCGCCCGTATCCGCTGGGCCTTCCGTTGTCGGAGTCCGCTCTTTCCGCTGCGAAGGAGCCGAAGCCTGCCGGAATCTCCGCAGCCGGCCCCGGCCGGATGTCATGTATTTCCGAAAGGGTGAACCTTGTCGCCCGATCTTTCGTCGCCGGCGTGCGAAATGGCCGGTTCGGCGGATTTTGATTACGATTCGTAACTGAAACGGGTGAAACAGATGCTAAATTTATAAAATATCATCCTGCTTAGGCACGAAATGAAACTATATATAGTTTCGTAATCCATTCATTCATTTGCAAATATATAAATTATTCAAGAATTTCAAAAATATTTTCCGTGAAGTTTCGAAATAATAATACGATCCCGTTTCGGTGCGACGAAATTCCGTCTGTTTTCTTTCCGGCACCGAATCCATCCGGCCTACGAACGTCGTGCGTCGACAGTATTTCGGCGGCGGACGGGGGTGGAATGCCGTGGGAGAATATCCCTCCCGCGGTATCTTCTCGTAATCGGAACTAATTTGGAATTGGGTGTTATTTTATTGATTTATAGCAAGTATTGGAGTCGTTGTGAGGTCGGCCTCGGAAATCGTCTCCGGCGAGCGTGCCGGAAGCGGGCGTGCCGGAATATTCTTCGGCGGCGGAAGCGGTACGTCCGTCGTCGAACGAGTGGCCGGAAGGAGGCAGGTACGGCCGGTTATAAATCGTAACTTCCGGTTTTTCCGCTCTTTGGGACGGGTCTGTGGATTCTTTCTCTTCGGCAGGAGGCGCGCCGCAGGCCGGAACTGTTCGCAGAAAAACGGGGCGGCGGACATCCGTCGTCCGCCGCCCCCGTTTTTCATCGGTGATTGCGCGTTTATCCGATCTCCCACGTCTCGCCCGCGTGGAGCAGGTCGTCCATGCAGCGGATCGGGTTGGAGTTCCGGACTTCGGCGACCTGTTCGGCCACCTTGCGGTCGTAGACGTGCGTGTCCTCCACCTCGCGGATCACGCCGACGGCCACCGGCATGTCGGGGTATTTCATCGCCGCGAGCATCAGATGCAGCGAGGTATCGCGCTCGTGTGCGTCGTGCGTGAGAACGTCGTCGATCGTGTATCCTCTTCGCCGACGGTCACCGCTTTCAGCTTGCCGTTCTCGCGCACGAGACCCTTGTCGCGGTTCGCGCCGAAGAGCATCTTCTCGCCGTGGCGCAGCACGATCGTGCGTTCGGCGCGGGTGGCTTTGTCGCCGGCGAAATCGGCGTGTGTCTTATTGTTGAAGATCACGCAGTTGACCAGACATTCGACCACCGACATCCCCTGATGGCGTGCGGCGGCCAGCAGGCACGACTTGGTCAGCTCGACGTCGGCGTCCACCGTGCGGGCGAAGAAGGTCGCCTTGGCGCCGATGGCCAGTTCGCCGGGATTGAACGGCTTTTCGATCGTGCCGTAGGGCGAGGTCTTGGGACCTTGCCCAGCTTGGTCGTGGGCGAGTACTGCCCTTTGGTCAGTCCGTAGATCTCGTTGTTGAAGAGGATGCAGTTGAGATCGACGTTGCGCCGGATGGCGTGGATGAAGTGGTTGCCGCCGATGGCCAGCGAGTCGCCGTCGCCGGTGCAGACCCAGACGCTCAGGTCGGGATTGGCGACCTTGACGCCCGTGGCCACGGCATTGGCGCGGCCGTGGATCGTGTGGAACCCGAAGGTCTTCATATAGTAGATGAAGCGCGACGAGCAGCCGATGCCCGAAATGAAGACGAACCGGTTGTGCGGCGTGTCGAGCGCATCGGCGATTTCGGGCATGGCGCGTTGCACGGCGTTCAGCACCGCGTGGTCGCCGCATCCGGGACACCATTTGACCTCTTGATCCGATTTGAAATCGGCGGGTGTGTAGTTGTATGTTGCCATAATCGTTATTTTCGGATTGTACGTTTATCGGTCGGCAGCATCGAGCCGATTTCAAACCGCTTCGCTTGAATATCGACAAACCCTCCAAACCTCCCTTTGAAAAGGGAGGCTTCTGCGGCGGGTGTGTAGTTGTATGTTGCCATGAGCTTGTTATCTATTTCTCGTTCAAAATCCGGTTGAATTCCTCTTTCAGTTCCACGACGGTGAAGGGCAGGCCCTCGCACTTGTTGTATTGCCCGAAGCGGAATTCCTGGAACTGCTGGCGCAGGTAGGAGGCCAGCTGCCCTTCGTTGAGCTCGCAGACGACGATGCGGTGGAAACCGCCGAGGATCTCGCGCACGCCGTGCGGCAGCGGGTGGATGTAGTTGAAGTGGCACAACGAGATGCGCTTGCCCTCCTCCTGCAACTGCTCCACGGCGCTCTGCACGTTGCCGCGCGTACCGCCCCAGCCGATCACCAGCAGGTCGCCTTCGGCCGCGCCCATGACCTCCTGACGCGGCAGGTCGTCCGCCACGGCCGCTACCTTGGCGGCGCGGGTGCGCACCATCTCCTGATGGTTGGCCGGTTCGGAGGAGATACACCCTTTCAGACAGTGTTTTTTCGAGGCCGCCGATGCGGTGTTCGAGGCCCGCCTTTGCCCGGGAAGGCCCAGCCGCGGACGTGGCGGGCGTCGCGGGCATAGGGCATGAACGCCTCGCCCTCGGGGTGCGGTTCGACCACGGGCGGACAGATGGCGGGGTAGTCGCTCATCTGCGGGATGCGCCACGGCTGCGAACCGTTGGCGATGAATCCGTCGGTGAGCAGGATCACGGGCGTCATGTGCTCCATGGCGATCTTGCCCGCTTCGAAAGCGAAACGGAAGCAGTCGCCGGGCGTCGAGGCTGCGAGCACCACCACGGGACACTCGCCGTTGCGGCCGTAGAGCGCCTGCATCAGGTCGCTCTGTTCGGTCTTGGTCGGCAGACCCGTCGACGGGCCGCCACGCTGGACGTCGACCACCACCAGCGGCAGTTCGGCCATGACGGCCAGACCGAGCGCTTCGCTTTTGAGCGAAAGTCCCGGGCCGGAGGTCGTCGTGACGGCGAAATTGCCGGCGAAGGCGGCGCCGATGGCCGTGCAGATGCCGGCGATCTCGTCTTCGGCCTGCACGGTCTTCACGCCCAGCTCCTTGTGCTTGGCCAGCTCTTCGAGAATCACCGTGGCCGGCGTGATGGGGTAGGAGCCGCAGAAGAGCGGTAGCCCCGCCTTTTCGGCGGCGGCCATCAGTCCCCATGCCGTGGCGACGTTGCCGTTGATCGAGCGGTAGGTGCCCTTTTCGAGCGGTGCGGCCGGTACGGCATAGGTGTTGGCGAACTGGTGGGTATTGGCTGCGAAGTTGTAGCCCGCGTCGATAGCCCGTTTGTTGGCCTCGGCGATGAGCGGGTTTTTGCGTGCGAATTTCGAGTCGAGGTACTTCTTGGCGTGGTCCTCCGGACGGTGGAAGAGGTAGAAACAGATGCCCAGCGCGAACATGTTCTTGCACTTGACCACCGACTTGTTGTCCAGTTCCAGCTCTTTGAGCGCCTCGCGGGTCATGGTCGTGATGCCGGGCACGACGAGGTTGTGACCGTCGAGTCCCAGTTCCGCGATCGGATCGTCGGTCGTGAAACCGGCCTTGCGCAGATTGGTTTCGGTGAGCGAATCGCCGTCGATGATGACCGTCGCTCCCGCTTTGAGCCAACGGCGGTTGGCTTTGAGCGCCGCGGGATTCATCGCTACCAGTACGTCGCAGTAGTCGCCGGGGTTGGTGACGCGCCGTGCGCCGAAATGGACCTGGAAGCCCGATACTCCGGCCACGGTTCCCTGCGGCGCACGAATCTCGGCGGGGTAGTCCGGAAAGGTCGAGATGCCGTTGCCCATGAGCGCCGAGGTGTCGGAGAAAAGCGTCCCCGTGAGCTGCATTCCGTCGCCCGAATCGCCCGAGAAGCGGATGACGACGTCTTGAAGCTCTTGTACATGCTCTTGATTCATCGCTTTATCGTTAAATGAATGGTTTGTTTTCACGTTTTGTATCCGGCACTTCCGGCGGGGTTCCTTTCCGGAAGGCGTCGAATGGGAGGGGCGCCTCTTCGGGAATCGCCTCTTTCGACGAGGTTTTCCGGCCGGAAACGGTATCCGCCGGCCTTGTTGCAGGATGGGTAAACCGTGGGCAAATATATAAAATTTCCGGCATATTGGCACGGCGAAACTGAAAAACGAACGCTCTTTTCCTGCCTCGGTTTTTTATCGAGCCTTTTGTTCGTTAAATTATTTAAAATATATCGGCCGGTTCATTCGCTTGCGATTCGCACCGTTCGCGTCGGCCTGGAAAGGGAAACGGCGTGTTTTCCGGCGGGAATTCCTCTGTCCGGCCCTCCTGCCCACGGAGAAATAATTATTGATTATTTTTATTTATTCGGAAGACTTTATGAGTCGTCCCGACTGCAAATTTGCGATTTTTAGCACGATATTTATTTATCGTGATTTCGTTTTTATGGATTTGGCGAACGGGCGTGGCTCGGGTCGCATGTTTTTCGTTAAGATGTATGGGATTGCGCTTTCTCCGGCCATGCCAATGCCATAGCCGGAGAAAGATTGACGCAGACGAACTTCCTTTCGGCGCACGGATTGCAAAAGGTCCGTTCCGTAATTCGAAAGCGATCCGAAGCCGTTGATTGTCCGAAACTTTCCGGATTCGGCCCGGGCGGTTTTCACAGGATCTTCCTTATTCCGCTTACGATTCGGAACGAGCGGAGCGCTTTTCGGGAGAATATTCCTTTAAAACGGCCGTTCGGCCGATGTATTATCCGTTTAGATAGCGGATGCGTTTTTATGATATATCTTTATATCGTTGTCGGGCCGGATAATTTGTCGTACATTTAACAACTCCCTCTTTTCGAGTCCGGAACGGCGGGCGGGTTCCGTTTCAGGCAGGGACGCTCGCAGGCTGCGGTATGCCGGACGCGGAAGAGGGAAAATGAATTTCAATCATCAAAATTTATGTTGAAGCCTATGAAAAATTTCAGACTATCGGCGTTTTTGTGTTGCGTTTCGCTGTGCGGTTTCGCCGCCTGTTCGGACGACAAGACCGACGATCAGCCGGAACCGCAGGCCTATCAGGTCACGCGCAGTTCGAATCGAGTACGATTCCGGCCTCGATTCCCGGTGAAGGGGGGTATAAACTGACCTTCGTCATCAGGACGGAGACGCGCTCGACGGGCGCGACCTTCGAACCGTGGGCTTATCGCCTGACGCTCGGCGACGCGGTGGGCGACGCGGTGACGGTCTCGAAGCCCACGACCGAAATCGCGATTACGATTCCGCCTAACCGCAGCAAGGAAGAGCGCGGCGTGGCGGTCGAGATGGCCTCCGGGGTGAAGGCCGAGACGTGGACGAAGATCGTCGAGGCGACGCAGGAGGGTTCGCTGAAAGATTACCAGGTGACCAAGTTCGAGTCGACGACTATTCCGGCGACGGTTCCTGCCGGCGGCGGCGATTACGACGTGCTGTTCCGGCTGGAGGTCGAGACCCGTGCGGCTGCGCCGCTGTTCGTCGCATGGCAGTATCGCGTGACGCTGGGCGATGCGGTCGGCGATGCGGTCGAGGTGACCGAACCGACCGAGAAGATCGGCATACATATCGACGCCAGTGAGAGCGTCGAGGAGCGTGCCGTGATCGTGGAGATGGCCGAGGTGGCCGAGACGCCCGTGTGGACGAAGATCGTCGAGGCGAAGCAGGAGGCGGGCAGGAAGGAATACGAGGTGACGGAGTTCGAGTCGACGACCATTCCCGCGTCGGTACCCTTCGCCGGCGGCGACTACGAAGTGAAGTTCCGCACGAAGATCGAGACCCGTGCCACGCCGCAGTTCGAACCGTGGCAGTACCGCTTGACGGTGGGCGAAGCGGTGGGCGAGCCGGTTGTCGTCGACGAACCCACGGAGAGCGTGGCCGTGCATATCGGCGCCAACTATTCGGAGAAGGAGGTCGACGTGATCTTCGAGACGGCCGCTGCGTCGCAGACGCCCGTGTGGACGAAGGTCGTCGAGGCGAAGCAGCAGGCCGGCATGGAGCTGCTCGGCGGTTTCTACTGGACTAAGAGCAATGTCTCGGTCAAGAACGACCGGTTCGTACTGGCCGACAAACCGTCGGATTCGGGCCTCTTCTTCCGTCATGAGAGCGGTTACGGCGTGCCGTCGGACGAAGCGACCTATGCCGGGACGGCCTATACGCCCGCTCCGGTGCAGATCGCGATCGACGCGATTCCTCAGAACGAAGGCGTTGATCCTTGCAGCCTCATCGATCCCGCTCTGCGAATGCCGACTTTCGCGGAACTTACGGAACTTTACTACGGCGAGGACGTGCAGCGCACGCAGGACGGCGTTACGGGAATGGGCTATACGGGCGTATCGCTCTTCCTGCCCTATTGCGGTGTCATGAGCACCGAAACCGGTACGTCCGTCGGAAAGTCGACGTTCGGCGGTTATTGGGGCTTGGGCGGCGATTTCCACGGCAACGGCGTGATCTATTCGCTGAACGGCGAGATAGGGTATTCGCTCCTGGATTACGATGCGGTCGGTACCAACATGGCCATGGTGCGCTGCGTGCGGAACGTTCCGCAGCCGAAGTACGTCATGCACACCCTGCCCGAAGCGGTCGATTACAAGGCCTTCTCGCTGAACGTGGAGACCGATCCGGGTGCCTTCACCTACTACGATGTCACCGTATGGGGCGACGACGGCACCCTTACGCAGACGGGGGCTACGGACGCCCGGCCGCAGGTGTCGGTGGGTATCCCGAAGAACGATACGAAGCAGGACCGGACATTGCGCCTCTTCGTCAACCATATCTATACAGGCGTCGAATTCGTACAGCCCGCAATGACCGATTATGCGCTCTATGTCTCCCATACGCCGGCTTCGGCCGAATACGGAGCCTTCACGCTGAGCGTGACCTGCGACAGCGACATGGCTTCGTTCCCCGTCGTGGTCAAGGGCAGCGACGGCGGCGAGTGGTCGGGCACCGGTTCGAAGGAGAATCCGACCGTCGAAATCGCCATTCCGGAGAATACCGGCGAGGAGCGCACGCTCTCGATCTGGGTCAACGGCGTGGATACGAAGAAGACCGTGAAGCAGGGAAAACAGGTCGTACCGCTGGTCTACTCGGTAGTATGGAGCGAAGGGTATCTGACCGTCAGGGGACGGCGCTTATGTCTTTGCAGCCCCGAAGGAGCGCGGAATGTATTTCAAGTATAAGAGTCAGTACGGTTTCGCCCTGCCTGACCCGCTTGAATCCAAACCGAAATATGGCGGTGTGGTGTATGGGCCGACTGCGACGGAGATGGCGTATGCCGACATTCCGTATGGCGATACCGATCCCTGCTCGCTGGTGGCTCCCGCCGGCACGTGGCGGATGCCGACAGCCGATGAATTGATCGAACTTACATCCGAAGGTTCGAAGGAATTCGTTGTCGATACCTACCGGTTGTGCAGCGACGGCGAGCAGGATGTCTACCTCGTACCGAGCGGACAGAGTACGGGATCATCCCCTGATGCTTCCCACAGCCTCGCTGATGTGGTCGTCGGACGCGGGCGATGCAGGGAAGGCCCGTTATCTGGCGTGGTCGAATACCGCGACCAGCAAGCCTATGGTTTCTAGCGGCGGTACGAGCCAGGCCAATTCGATGATGGTACGTTGCGTCCGTGCGAAATAACGCTCCGTCCGGCAATAATGAGATATGCCCCGAATATTCGGGGCATATCTCTTTTGCGGGTTCGTCTTTTCGCGTGTCGTAAGTTCCGGGACTTCACCGTCGCAGCGAGGAACAGCATTCCGCATCGGGATTGCTGCGGGTGCCGGTGTCCGATGCGGAGCCGCGTCTTTCGGTGCGGCTCCGCATCCGTCGCCGTTCGGCCCGACGGTTCGGGTCTCAGCGCATGGAGTTCATCCGGATGCTGGCCTTGACGAGCGCCAGTGCACGGATGCGGGCGATCTCGACCTCCTTGTCGGCGTGGTGGGGATTCTGGCTGACGAGCTTCACGTAACCTTTGCGGTCGGATTTCTGGATGTATTTCACCGTGACGTACTCCTCGCCGTCGATGTCGATCGACAACAGATACATGTCGCCCCAGAAGACGTCGCCGATGTCGTGCAGCTGCTTGTAGAGGACGATGTCGCCGCTTTTGAGCAGCGGATACATCGAATCGCCCACGATGTAGATCGCCCCGTCGCATTTGGGGAGGTTGGGGATGTGGATGAAATTGACGGGTTTGAGCTGCGCCTGGTCGCTGAACAGCGGTACGAGTCCCGCCGTCCCCTCGATCGAATAGAGCGGCACGCTCTGCAACGGCAGCGAGTTGTCCGTGCGGTGCAGGTAGGAGGTCAGGCCGGGTTCGGCGTTGAACATGCAGCCCTTGCCCGTTTCGAGCCAGTCGGGGTTTACGTTCAATTCCTGAACCAGAATGTTGCGATTGCGCGACGAGAGCGCCGCCTTGCCTGTTTCGATCATCGAGAGTGCGGCTTTCCCAATCCCAAGATGTTGGGCCAGTTGCTCTTGCGTCATTCCGAGCTCTTTTCGTATCAGTTTTACCCGTTGATTCATGGTAATTTTATTAGAAAAATCGATACAAATAATTGAACTTTTTATTGTAAAATCAAATATTTGAACCTATATTTGTCTTCGCAAAGTTAAACTATTTATTTATAAAAAACAAAAAAACACCCTTAAAATCTTTTCCCTTGCCATGTTTCAAGTTTCATCCGAACTTTACGATGAGATTGCGATCCGGTTGCGCGAAGCGTTCGGCGGCGGCGGTTTTGGCTCGGAAGCGTTTAGTGTGCGGTCGGGGGAGACAGGTTGACGGGCGTCGCTCGTTCCTCTACCGCAGCGACGACCGTTGCCCTGGTGTCGCCGACGGCTTACGGACGTGGTTCCCGTGTGGT
>VOFK01002141.1_pt1 | contig 25901 bp, 28 predicted proteins | sample 5384121 | NCBI WGS metagenome assembly VOFK01 (sample SAMN12384730, study PRJNA508395) | human gut metagenome | isolation source: healthy gut J | host: Homo sapiens | reverse complement strand
TCATTTGGCGCTTCGTTTTAAATTACCCAGGCGCATGGACAGCGCAAGCAGAGTCAGGCACCGAGGATATACACCAGACTTGCCCCGCCTTCGCAGGCGGAATTATTTCGCCGGTTTCGCGTTCTTCGAATGGGTCATAGAAAAGTTTTGCCGGTTTTGGCGCCGGAAAAGACCAGGTGTTCCTCAATAAATCAGATTCATGGCATTGGTCAAATCCCAGTCGAAGACAAATCTTTCAGGTTTGCTGCTTCTTGATACTGTCAATGGATTCGACAGACTATAACGTTTTTTAGCCTTATTCATGACTGTCTCCCTAAAGAATTGTATAAATCGGCACCGGTTTCCGGCAAAGCGGATAGTAATAGAAATAAGCGCTTTGGCCAGCAACAAGGCAACGACCGGAACAAAACTTTTTCAAACGGAAGTATGCATGACCGCCATTTGCAGGCTTTCATCCACTGATAAAAATCTGAAGACCAGATCAGCCACCAACGCGCCGACAATCGATGCTGAAAAGAAACGGATCGAGATAGAAAATGCCGATAACTTCGGAATGATATTGCAGTTCGCTGATATACATGAAACCAATCATGGCAACGGAAACGGCAATAATCGTCCAGTCGCGGCCTTTGAAGTTCCAGCCTTTTTATCAAACCACTTGATGGTCCAAAAGCCAATCAATGCCAGAAACGCACCGGCCCAAACGCCGACACAGACGCTGTCATCCACACCTAACGAACGGGCAATTTCAGAGAGCGCCGACCGCAATCGTTACAAACGGCGCAGGCCGGGTTGGCGTAGGCCGGAAAAAACGACAGCCAGCAGAAGCAACAAACTCAAAACGATGGTCATAATCTTAATCCTTTCTTTCAGTTTGTTCTTATTATTACTTAAAACGACTAAAAATCAACTGATTTATCCGTTTTATCAGCCTCAAGTTTGCGCAGGTAGCGTTTGGTCATTTTAACGGCATTTTCAAAGTTTGAGGCTGTCGAAATATCCTTTATCAGTCCTTCCTTGGTCAGGGCATCATGCAAAACGCGGCGCGGCTGGGCTTTCAGATGAGAAAAGATAATCTTGGTATCGTACTGTTTCAACTTGCGGATAAACTCAACCAGAATATTGGCGCCGCTGGCATCGACGACCGGAACCGAACCCATGCGGAAAATCAGGACTTTCGGCACATCGTGCATTTGGCGGAAAAACATTGAGACTTGCGAAGCCCCTCCGAAAAACAACGGACCAGACAAACGCAGCGAGATGACACCTTTTTCGTTCAGCGTATCGCTGATGTCCTGGCCGCGGGAAACATATTCCAGAACGCTTTCATCGTTGGCAACCTCAATTTCGCGGCTCATGCGGTGCATAAAAATGACGCTCGACATAATAAAACCGACGCTGATGGCCGTGTTCAGATCGACCATGACCGTGAGAAGAAACGTGACAATAAGCGTAATACGGTCACCGCGGGGGCCTTGCAGCAGGTGCCAGAACTTAGGAAAATTGAACATATTATATGCTATGATAATCAATACCGACGACAGGCAGGCCAGCGGAATATACTGGGCTGCCGGAGAAAGCAGCAGCATAAACAGCAAGATGAAAACCGACTGCATTATGCCCGAAACCGGTGAATAGGCTTTAGCCTTAACGTTGGTGGCGCTGCGGGCAATGGCGCCGGTAGCCGGAATTCCCATAAAGCAGGCGCTGGCCAAATTGGCAATCCCCTCCCCGATAAGTTCGGCATTGGCATTGGTATTGTCGCCGCTCATGGCGTCGACAACGGTTGCGCTCAACAGCGATTCGATGCTGGCCAGAAAAGCGATGGCCAAAGCGCTCGGCATAACCTTTAACGCTAAATCAATATCAAATTCGGGAATTTTCGGCAACGGAATAAAATGCGGGATGCCGCCGAATTTGCTGCCGATGGTATCTATATGCAGCGAAAACAGCGCAACAATCAGCGTCGAACCGACAACGCCGAGCAGAAATGCCGGCAGCTTCGGACGGCGGAACTTGACATAAAAAATGATGCCGAAAGACAAAACGGTGATAAAAACGGCCGTCCAGCTAAACTTTCCGAGGTTTTCAAGATAGACGCGCCATTTGGGCAGAAATTCGGCCGGCACAGAGGCTATATCAAACCAAGCATATCCTTAACCTGCGTTGAAAACAGCAAAACGGCAATGCCGGACGTAAAACCGACAACCACCGGGTACGGAATGTATTTAATATACGTGCCGAGTCGGAGATAACCGGCGGCAATCATAACGATTCCGGCAATCAGCATGGTCATGGTCAGGCCGGCATAACCATACTGCTGCAACGTATTGAAAATAATGACCACAAAAGCGCCGGTCGGACCGCCGATTTGATAACGGCAGCCGCCGAGCAGCGCTATGAAAAAACCGGCGACAACCGCCGTATAAAGCCCCTGCGCGGGACTGACGCCGGAAGCTATGGCAAAAGCCATGCCCAAAGGAATGGAAATGATGGCCAGAGTCAATCCGGCCACGGCGTCACGCCTAAAATACTGCGTATTGTAGCCTTTGCTGCGAATGACTTCATATAATTTAGGGGCAAAATTCAGACCGTAGGAAACGAAAAGTCTTTTAATAATTCCATACATCAGTTTTCTCTTCTTGAATATATTTTCTAAAAAATTCCGGCGTCAGGAATACTCTTTTGACGGGCATTGTCAAGGTTTTCCCGAGAAATGCACAAAAAATATAACCGCTTATAAACACTCGAAACGCCCGGTTTTCTGAAATTTGACACAATTATCCGCTTTATGCCCAAAAACAAGTGACTAACTTTACGCTTTGTCTAGATTTTTCCGAAAAAATACGCTAAACATAAAAATGTCAAAACTTTAAATTTATAGCGATTATGAAGAATTTATTATTTCTGGCAGGTTTGATCATGGTCACTGCCGCTTGTTCTTCCGGTTCTTCCGGGACGAACATGACCTACAAAGAAGAAAGTAAAGAATGTAACTACTCATTTGTTGTAGTAAGGAAAGCAAGTAACGGAGTTTGTGATTTTGCTGTTTGCAAAGCAGACTATGACAATAAAGCTCAGGTGCTTCATCTTTGTATTGCTGACGGCAAGGAGTTTTCCTATCCGCTTTCACAAATTAAGGATGAATACACAGAACAGGTTAAGAATAATAAAGTTACCCTGTTGTTTGGTTTTGGAGATCCGATGCCCGCCGTAGTGGAAAAAGATACATCTACGGAAGAAATTCCCGGCTTTGAAAAAGATTACAGACAGTTTACTTTTAATTCCATACTAAAAGACAGTCATGCCTCCGGAATCTGTCAGTATCTCCTGATTTATAACGGAATGTTTATGAACGGCTTTTGTAAATTGGGAGATCAAGTTCTGAAGAACGGACGTTTTTTCTTTACTGAATCGGATTTTCTGCCTGAAACGACTGATAAAAGCTCCGCCTCCAAAGGTCTTTTTTCGGCAGGACTGGCTTTATACGATTCGGCCAATGACTTTTTCAAAAAGGACAGATATGGAAATCCTTATCGTTTTTCCGTCGTTCAGACTTTTTATGAAAATGGTTATCTGGTCATTTGTGTCGAAGATGGAAACTTACCGTTATCCGCTAAAAGCTCTGAATCCGGTTCAACGCTACACGCTATTGAATGAGAAACAACCAAGAATTTCGGCTATTCAGCTGGTCAACCGCCGTTGGATTCCGATTTATCTAGTACAGGAAGGCGAAGATTACCGCTATTCGGGATTTTTGTGGAATTCCTCAAACTATTATAACTTTTATGAGCGAATCAACAGTATGCAGATATACAGTGATTTCATGCTCGACGCCGGTATTACTCTGAATTATAAACCGTTAGATTTCTTCTTTTATACTGCGAAATGAAAATCTTATTAAGTGAACAAAGTTAAGCCCTCAAGATTTTTTGAAACAAATCTTTGAGGGCTTAATTTCGCTGTATCGGAACGCTTATTGTTAAGCAATCATTTCGCGGACGCGTTCCTTGATTTTTTCTACCGTATCGCCTTTAGGCGTATATTTTTCTTCAAACGGTGCAACCGTTTCCCATTTCAGATCTTCGAAAACCTGCTGGATTTGGTTGACGACACCGGGTTTCCAGCCATAAGAACCAAAGGCAAAGCCTTTTTTGTTTTTCGGTGCCAAACCTTTCATATAGGTTACGAAACCGGCAACCCGGGGAAACAGCTGGTTGTTGAGAGTCGGATTACCGATGCAGACATTTGGCGTCAAGAAAATCGACCATGACTTCAGAAACGTTCTTTACGGCAAGACAATGTTTGACAACCGGAATGCCTGCATCCTGAAAGACAGACATAACGGCTTCGGCCAGCGTTGCTGTCGCACCCCACATCGTATCATAGACGATGACTGCTTTGCCCTTGTTTTCGCCACTGGCCCAATAAGCGTAAGCGCCGATAATGGCGTCGACTTCCTTTTCTCCGCACCAGATGCAGCCGTGAGACGGCGCAATCATATCAATATCCAGGCCCAAACTGCCGGCCGTGTTTAAAGCCTTCTCTGCCTGAGCGCCGAAAGGAAACAGAATGTTGGCATAATAGCTTTTGGCATTCTGCATAACAACATCGAAAGGCTCATCTTTGACGAAAATGCTGTCGGTTGCGTAATGCTGGCCAAAACCGTCATTGGAAAGCAGCAGTTTGTCTTCTTTGACGTAGGTCATCATAGAATCGGGCCAATGCAGCATCGGCGTTGTCATAAATTCAAGATTGCGTTTGCCGATATTAAGGACATCGCCGGTTTTGACAATTTCAAAATTCCAACCGGCCGTGTCAAAATGAGCCTCAAGAGCCGCCTTGCCGGCCACATTGGTGACGACTTTTGCCTGCGGTGCCAGTTTCATAACGACCGGAATATTGCCGGAATGATCCATTTCAACGTGATTGACAATAACATATTCGATTTTGGAGAAATCGGTCAGACTTTTGACTCTGGCAATCATTTCGTCAGACATATAATGCTTTACGCCGTCGACCAACGTGATCTTGTCGTCCATAATCAGATATGAGTTATAAGTTGAGCCGTGGGGCGTGGCATAGCCGTGAAATTCAACCAGATTCCAGTCTTTGACGCCGACCCAGTAAATGTCTTTTTTTATTTCGACACCGTTCATGATATTCTCCTTATAATAAAACATTTTCATTTTCTGATATATAAATAATCTGAAAAATTATTATTGACAATATTTTAAAATAAAATATAAACAATAACAGTAATTGTTATTACTTTTAGCGAGAACAAAATGAATTACTCGAAACAACGAGAGCTTGCCCTCAAAGTTTTGCAGAAAAATATGTGTCATCCGACTGCCGACTTTGTATATGAGCAAATGAGAAAGGAGCTGCCGAATATCAGTCTGGCAACGGTTTACCGCAATCTGAACCAGTTGGCGGAAGCCGGTCTGATTCGCAAAGTCGAGGGACTGGACGGTTCCGTTCATTTTGATCATAATACGCACAACCATTATCATTTTGTTTGCATTAAATGTAATAAAGTTTACGATGTGCCCTGTGAAGTTGCACCTGACCTGAACCAAAAAGTTCTGGTTAAAACAGGGTTACAGGTAATAAGCCATGACATTACCTTCAAAGGTATTTGTCAGCATTGTCAAAAACATAATTAGAAGACGTTTCAAGGAGAGAACTATGGAACTTAAAGGATCTAAAACCGAGAAAAACCTCATGGAAGCATTTGCCGGCGAATCTATGGCTCGCAACAAATATACCTATTATGCCTCCAAGGCAAAAAAAGAAGGCTACAACATTATTGCCGACAAATTTGAACAGACTGCCAACAACGAAAAAGAACATGCAAAAATCTGGTTCAAACTGCTGCATGAAGGCGCCGTTCCGGATACCATGACCAACCTCAAGGACGCTGCCGCCGGCGAAAACTACGAGTGGACTGACATGTATGACCGTATGGCCAAAGAAGCTCATGAAGAAGGTTTTACCAAAATTGCCTATCTCTTTGAAGCCGTTGCCAAAATTGAAAAAGGCCATGAAGAAAGATATCAGGCTCTGCTGGACTCTCTGGTCGAAGGCAAAATTTTTGAACGTCCGACCAAGGTCATTTGGGAATGCGCCAACTGCGGCCATCGCATAGAAAGCCCGAAAGCGCCGGAAAAATGTCCGGTTTGCGATCATCCGCAGGCTTATTTCTTTGAATTGCAGGAAGAATTCTAAGCCATATCTGCCAAGAAAGAGCCGGTACATGACGTGCCGGCTTTTTTTATTGCATAAATCTCAAAATAACGGTTTAAAAGGCCGCTTTTTGCGCTACAATAACGAATATTTTGGTCAGGAAAGGGTTTTACCATGCTGTTGTCAAAGATTTTGAAAGACTGTAAGAAAGACATTGAATTCCCAAAAACCGCCGTTGATTCGCGCAAAGTCGAAAAAGGCGATCTGTTTGCGGTTTTTACCGGTTCGGCGGAACTTAACCGGCAATATGCCGAAGATGCCGTTCGCCGCGGCGCCGCTGCCATTCTGACTGACGATGAGGAGTTGTCCCTTTCGGTTCCGGTTGTGTGTCGTAAAGACGCACCGCTTCTGCTCGGCGAAATCAACAAAACCCTGTTTCAGCCCCTGCCCGCGGTATTTGCCGCCGTAACCGGAACCAACGGCAAGACTTCAACCGTTTCGTTTCTGAGACAGATATGGGATTTTGCAGGTTTCGAGGCTGCCAGCCTCGGCACGCTGGGCATTCGCACCAAAAACAAAACCGAATATACCGGCTGGACAACCGCCGACAACGTAACCATGTTTGAAAAGCTCAGCGCAGCGGCTAACGATGGCGTTACGCATGTTGCGATAGAAGCTTCGAGCCATGGTCTGGCTCTGCATCGGCTGGCCGGACTCAAATTCAAAGCCGTCGGTTTTACCAACCTGACACAGGATCATCTTGACTTTCACAAAACCATGGAAAACTATTTTCAAGCCAAAATGAAACTGTTTGAAGACTATGCTGAGGACGGCGCCGCTGCCGTTATCAACGCAGACATTCCCGAATTTGAAAAAATTGCCGCACTTTGCGCCGCACGCGGCCTGAAAGTATGTTCTTACGGTGAAAAAGGCAGTGAACTGCGACTGTTGGGACAAAATCTGCATCAGACGGGACAGGATCTGGATTTGGAAATTTTCGGCCGCCGTTACAGTATACCGATGCAAATTACCGGTTCTTTCCAAGCATGGAACGCCCTGTGCGCTCTGGGAATGGCATTAGCTTCCGGGGTTGACAAAGAAACCGCCGCCAAAGCCCTGCCCGGACTGAAAAATCCGGAAGGACGCATGGAACTGGTCGGCACCACGGCCAAAGGCGCCAGCATATACGTCGACTTTGCGCATACGCCGGACGGCATTGAAAACGCTCTGAAATCGCTGCGGCATCACTCGGAAGGAAAGCTCTGGATTGTTTTCGGCTGCGGCGGCAACCGCGACACGACCAAACGCCCGAAGATGGGCGCTCTGGCCGGGAAGCTTGCCGACAAAATAATCATTACCGACGACAATCCGCGTTTTGAAGATCCGGCCGAGATCAGGAAGCAGATTATGGCCGCCGTACCGGAGGCCCGTGAAATCGGCTGCCGCGGCGAAGCGATTAAATACGCCATGGACAACGCGGCAAAAGGCGACATTGTTCTGCTGGCCGGCAAAGGACACGAAGAAGGCCAGATTGTACAGGGAAAAGTTCTGCCTTTCAACGACAGGCAAGAAGTGCTGAAAAACTTAAAAAGCGCGTAAGCCGCAATAAAAAAAGCTCCGCAGGAATTGTGGAGCTTAATTTTTTCGTAAAACGGCCGGTAAACTATTCGACTACCTTAAGACTTCCGGCAACCGTTTTGCCTCTTTCGGTCGCCAGCTCGTAGCTGATTTTGGCGCCTTCGTTGAGAGTTCTCATACCGGCGGCCTGAACAGCCGAAATATGAACGAAGATGTCATTACCGCCTTCATCAGGGGTGATGAAGCCATAACCTTTTTTGTTATTAAACCATTTTACTGTTCCTGTTGCCATAACTTTATCCTTTTCACAAACAGGTTGATACGCTTTATTTATAGAAGCTTTTTCAGGGCAACTACATTTAAAGGTGTAATATAGTTCTTTCGTCTTGGCAAGAAAATTTATTTAATTCCGCTCAGATTATTACGGTTGTTTTTAGTTTGACCGCTGATTATATTGAACTTGTTTTATTTATGAAAAAAACACTCTCTTAGAAAGGAAATCAAGATGAAAAAATCAGCAATGGTACTCTCTCTGGTGCTGCCGGCACTTATTGCCGGAGCCGGCCAGGCCGATGCCAAGCACCGCGGTTTTCTGGAGACGAACAACCAGGTCAGCGACGAAGCGCCGGCCGCGATGGCAACCAACCCGAGCGAAGCATACAAAACCCGCGCTCAGGACAACTACAACAATGCAATCGACAATGTCAAAGACTATGCGGGCGACAAAGCCGAACAAGCCGGAGACTACATTTCGGACAAAGCCTCGGACGCCCGGGACTATGCGAAAGAAAAATACAATAATGCGAAAAAATACGTTAAGGAAAAGACCGGCGACGCGAAAGACCATATTAAGGACAAAAAAGCCGAACACAAAGACCGTCACGACAAGAAAATGAAAAACAAGGGCCACTGGCTGGAAAACGAAAGACACGACATTGACGAAGATTATCAGGAAGCCCTGTACAAAATCAAAAAGTCGCAGCTGCCGAACAACCTGAAAGAACTGCTGCGCGACCAGGCCGAAGAAAACCGCAGCCTGGCGCTCGAACAGGCGGAAGACCGTGCCGAACTGATGAAAAAGCACAAAGCCGCGCGCGAAGAATACCGCGACGAATTTATGAAAGACAAATCCAACCGCAAAGCGGTCAAGGAAGTCATGAACATCTTGTAACACAAAACGCCGGTTATAAAACTCCCCGCTGCGTAGGAATTATTTAAGCGGGGAGTTTTTATTTTGTAAAATTTCCTCCCGATTTTAGTTCGTTCTATATACATATTTATTATAGACAAAACACATGCCCATCATTTATAGACAAAACCAAATATTTTTAGAGAAAATATATCGATAATGTACAAAAAATATTTATTTTTATATGAATTTGTTATAAGATGTACTCATAACAAACAGAAAGACGAGGTTTATTATGAAAATAAATGACAAGTTCAAAGCAAAAGTAAAAATGTTTATGCTGAAAGCCGCATTAACGGCCTCCGTTTCTGCGGGAGTGTCAGGCGCTGCCGCACAGAATATTCAAAATAATGACAAACACAGCAATAATGTGGAACAAGGGACGAACGTCAGACGCATAGAGACGGCCGTTCCGCCCATTGTCGGAGAAAAACCGATTAAGTTATCCCAAGAGCAAATTTGGCAGATGGTAACAAAAGCGGAACTGACCGAAAAGCAAATGAATGTTTTTGCTGAGGAATATGCAAAACTGGTAAACTCTCCTCAGGGTTTAACGGATTTGAACTTCGGCTGGATGACGAATAATTTTGTCTCCGACGGCCTTATTTCCAAAAGGCAGGCAGAAATTTTAAATCATAAAGCCGTTGAATACAATTTACAGGTCAAAACACCCGACGAGAAAGTCATTGAAGACAGTGTACGTCCCGGCGAAGAGCGCTTTAAAGTCAGCGGCACGTTCGTCAACGCTTCAGAATCAAACATGCAGTCCGGTGTACAGGGACATGCCTTGTTTTATAGTTTTGACAAAGACGGAAAATTAAATGTTCAGTCCGACGAGACGATTAATCTGCAAGAACTGATGCCTCCTCTCGTTCAGAAAAAGGACGGTTCTTATCGTTGCGGCGCAGCCTCGGGAATTGAACGCGCACGCGTCATCAGCCAAGAAAAATCCATGCTTCGAAATGTCGTTATCGAAAACAGGGTTTATCAAGATTTGCTGCAAAAAAAAGCAAAAGGTTCATCTTTGGAAAATCATGAACAGGCTTTCATGAAACAACATGTTTCAGACCTGAAGCAACACGGATTGTTTATGGGGCAAAAAGGCTTACAAAAAATCAATCCGGCACAAATGCAGACACAACAGATGCAACGATAATAATCTTTTATAAATCCTGTCTTTTGAAGATGGGATTTTTTTTGGGGCAACAATTTGCATGTCTTCTTCTGCCTTCGGTCTTCCGACACAAGAACTTTTTTGTGCAAATAACTATTCACAAATAAAAATTTCTCTGTTAGATTGGAGCGTTACCTGCGGCATTGGGGCTGCGGGTTTTTAATTGCGATATTAAAAAAAGGAATATGAAAATGGCATTGAAAAATACAAGAGCCGGAAACTATCCGGAATGGTATCAAAACGTCGTCTCAGAAGCAGACATGGCCGAAAATTCGTCCAGTCCGGGATGCATGGTCATTAAGCCGTGGGGATACGGCATCTGGGAGCGCATCCGTGACGTCTTTGACGAAAAAATCAAATCGACAGACCACGAAAACTGTTATTTTCCAATGTTTATCCCGCTTTCCTTTTTTCAGAAAGAAGCCGAACATGTTGACGGTTTTGCCAAGGAAATGGCCGTTGTCACGCATTCGCGCCTGTCGATGAAAGACGGCAAGCTGGTTCCTGATTCGGAACTTGACGAGCCGTTGATTGTCCGACCGACTTCGGAAGCGATTATTGCCGACTCTTTCTCCAAGTGGGTCAAGTCGTACCGTGATCTGCCGGTGCTGGTCAACCAATGGGCCAATGTCGTCCGCTGGGAAATGCGCCCCCCGCCTGTTTCTCAGAACCCGTGAATTTTTATGGCAGGAAGGCCATACCGCCCATGCAACCGCCAAAGAAGCAGAGGAAGAAACAACCCGCATGCTGGAAGCTTACCGTGAACTCTGCGAAGACACGCTGGCCATGCCGGTCATCTGCGGACGCAAACCCGAGCACGAAAAATTTCCGGGTGCTGTCGACACCTATTGCGTTGAAGCCATGATGCAGGACGGCAAAGCCCTGCAGGCAGGAACCTCGCATTTTCTCGGACAGAATTTTGCAAAATCAGCAAACATTTCGTTCGTTAACAAAAATAATCAGCAGGAATATGCCTATACTTCGTCCTGGGGCGTTTCTACCCGCCTTATCGGCGGCGTCATCATGACTCATGCCGACGACGAAGGCATGGTCGTGCCGCCGAAGATTGCGCCGTATCAGATTGTCATCGTACCGGTCATTAAGAACGACGCCGACGAAGATGCGGTTATGGAATATATCAAAGGGTTGCAAAAAGAACTTTTGCAGCAGGCGCCTTTCGGCGAAAAGATCCGGATCAAAATCGACAAACGTGACCGTAAGAGCGTTGACAAGTTCTGGGAATGGACCCGCAAGGGCGCTCCGGTTATTCTGGAAATCGGTCCGCGCGACGTTGCCGAAGACAACGTAATGGTCAAAGAACGCCTCCGTCTCGGAACACCGGAAGGCAAAGCCGTCGTCAAACGGGACGAATTTGTCCGTACCGTTGCCGAACGCTTGGAAAAGCTGCAAAAGGAAATGTTTGCAAAAGCCAGGGCCCGACTGGAAAAGAATGTCCGCACCGACATCAAAACAAAAAAGGAGTTTGAGGAATATTTTGCAAATTCAAACGTTTGGATTGAGGAAGGAAAAGCCGGAAAAGTGGCTTTTGTCCGCGGCAAATGGAGCGGCGATCCGAACTCCGAAGAGCTGCTGAAAGCGATGAAAATTACGATCCGCTGCATTCCGTTTGACCAGAGCGGCACTAAAGGCGAATGTCTGCTGACCGGCAAACAGGATGCGGAAATTGACGTTATCTACGCCAGAAGCTACTAATTTTTGAAAAGGAACTTTTAATGAAAAAACTTATTGTTTCCGCCTCGGCTGCAATCTTTGCCGCCGGTTCGGCCTTTGCCCAGCTTCCCGTAAAACCTTCGGCTTCCCCGGAAGAAATTCAGGAAAAGCTGCAGGCTGCGGTCAAGGCCGAATTTGACAACGCCGACCTCAACGGCGACGGCGAGCTTTCGCAGGAAGAATTTGTCGAATACACGATCAAAGAGGCTCGCGCCAAAGCCGAAAACACCTTTAACGGCTTTGACACCGACCATAACGGTTCACTGAGCGAAGAAGAGTATTTGGCTGCACTGCAGAAAATGATGCGCCGGCTGGCGGAACAGATTAAGAGTTCCGTACAGAACATGTCCGAAACCGAATAGTTTCGGCACTTTAATTTAAACCAAAACAGGGTTCGGAAAGTTTCCAAACCCTGTTTTTTTCAGACCAGCGGCGGATTATCCGTTTCGCCGTCGTCTTTGGTTACGGTAACGACCTCATTGGGATAAAGCACCCAGGTCGTGTAAATAATTCGGTCGCCGATGTGCAGGTCGTCGTTCTTATATTCCTTCATATAGACAAGAGAACCGTCCTCCAGTTCGGCAAAAAGACAGTCAAGCGGCACGAATGGTATGCCGAAACGCACGGACATTCTGAACATATCGACAATCCGACCGCGTTTTTTATCGGAAATTATCAATCCTCTGGCCAGCGGTTTGGAACTGCCGTCTATATCATCCTGACGCATAGCCCCCTGCTCTGAGCAAAGTTCATAAATTTCGGCAGGGGCAAGCTTGTAGGTCCAGTAATAGTCCACACGGTCGCCGGCACGAAGCGTATAATCGACTTTCGACTTGCGGAAATAGGTATTGTCGCCGTTGTCAAACCGAATGACATAATGCGGAAGGATAAGGAATATCCAACCGCATGACAATCGAATAAATCTTCTCAATCCGGGCCGGTCCGCGCTTGTCGAGCAGAAGTTCATAAGCGTTCTCTTCCGGCGTTTTTTCTTCTTCGCAGGAGCAAAACATACCTGAAGCCATAATGGCTGCCAACATAAAAAATAACTTTTTCATATCACATATATTTAAACAGTTAATAATCGGTTTCAGAACTGAAACACTTAGCTCATTTTGTCGAATATGTCCAGTGCAAACAAGGGTTAAAAAAGCAAATCAAGCGATTATATATATCGGCATTAATAAGGGAGGATAAGAATGAGCGGCTATCTGATGGCCCTGACGGCCGTATTTTTCTGGAGCATCAACATCATCATCGCCAGTTATTTCGCCACAACGCTGGAACCGTTTGAAATTGCTTTCGGACGCTGGTTTATCGCCTGTCTGATTCTGGTGCCGATGGCCTGGAGCGGCCTGAAACGGAACTTCCGCCTGTTGGCAGACAACTGGCTGCTGGTTGTCAGTCTGGCCATAACCGGCATTGTGCTGGACAACACGCTTATCTACTATGCCGGACGGACGGCCTCAGCCATCGACATGGGGCTGTTGGACGTAACCGGACCGATTTTTCTGGTTATTCTGTCGCGTATTTTTTTCTGAAAACGCCGATATCCGGCCGGCAGATTGCCGGTTTGCTGATTGCCGTATTCGGGGTGCTGGTAATCATTTTGCAAGGCGACCTGACGCAGATTGCACATTTCAAATTCGTAACCGGTGACTTTATCATGCTGCTGAACACGTTTTGTTTTGCCGTTTATTCCTTGTTGCAGGCCAAGCGTCCGCCGCAGATTTCGCAGCCGACACTGCTGGCGGCAACGGCTTTTACCGGCGTCATTATTATCCTGCCGTTTTTATTTGCCACCGTCGGCGAACATAAGCTGATACATTTGCAGCCGGTGGATTACGGCGTGTTTGTCTATCTGGGCATTTTTAACTCAGTTATTTCCTATCTGTGCTGGAACTCGGCGCTGGCACGCATCGGCAACATCAAAACCAGCATCATCTATTATCTGCTGCCGCTGTTCTCCAGCATCGGCGCTTATCTGGTGCTGCATGAAAAGATTTACGCCTCGCAGCTTATCGGCGGCGCACTGGTCATCGGCGGCATTGCGCTGGTCAGCCTGAAGCCGCAAACCACCCCGAAGGAAAAAAGCGCAAAATAATGGTTGCTTAATAAAAATAAACCTGTATAGTTCGTTACAGAGAATTTTTGCAGCTCTTCTTATTTGTAGATTTCCTTATCAATAGATTTGTTTGAGTTGGCACCGCAAAAACGGTGTTTAGATTTTCGTATGCTTAAACAATTTTACAGAAAGAAACAAAATGAACAATTTTGAAGTTCTCGGTCTGCCCGAGACGATGCTGCCGGCCCTTGAAGCCATAAACTTTACAATACCGACACCGATACAGGCGCAAGCCATTCCCGTCGCCATGGAAGGGCATGACATTCTGGGATCGGCTCAAACCGGCACAGGAAAAACCGGCGCTTTTACACTGCCGATGATTGCCCATCTGCTCTCCTGCCCGGCAAGCAGTGCCCTTATTCTGCTGCCGACGCGCGAACTGGCCCGACAGGTTTTGGACGCTGCCGACAAAATGCTCGGCAACCGGCAGAAAATTTTGTCGGCTCTGCTTATCGGAGGCGATTCCATGATTAAGCAGCTGCAGCAGCTGAAAAAGAAACCGCGGATAATCGTCGGCACGCCGGGACGCATTAACGACCATCTCCGCCAGGGAACACTGAAGCTGAACGAAACCGATTTTCTGGTTCTGGATGAAACCGACCGCATGCTTGACATGGGTTTCGGCGCACAACTGGAGCAGATTGCCAAATATCTGCCCGCAGCAAGGCAAACGCTGATGTTTTCCGCCACTCTGCCCGCCAACATCATTTCGCTGTCACGCAAGTATCTGAACAATCCGGTGCGGATTGCCGTCGGTGCAACAACCGCCCCGGCTGCCAATATCCGTCAGGAACTTATCAAAACGACGGACGCAGCCAAATACGGCGAACTGATAAACCAACTTCAAAACCGCGAAGGCTCAGTACTGGTTTTCGTTAAGACAAAATACGGCGCCGAACGGCTGGCTCAGAAACTGGCAAAGGAAAATCAGGCTGCCGACGCCATTCACGGCGATTTGCGCCAAAGCCGCCGTGAAAAGGTTATTACCGGTTTCCGGCAGCGAAAATTCCGGGTTTTGGTGGCAACGGACATTGCCGCGCGCGGACTGGACATTCCGCATATCGAAAGCGTTATCAACTACGATTTGCCGCAATGCCCCGAAGATTACATTCACCGCATCGGCCGCACAGCGCGCGCCGGAGCCTCGGGAACGGCCGTTAATCTGCTAACGCCCAAAGACGCCTCCCGCTGGAAAGAGATTCATAAGCTGTTGAATCCGACCGCCGGAGAGAAAGTGCTGCTTGCCGGCGAAAATGCCCCAATTGACGCAACGCCGCTGAACCGTAAGCCGAAAATCCGTTTAAGCCCTATGCGCCGGATAAAAAAGTTAAGAACCGGATTAAGTTTAACAAAAACGCCAGAGACTTCGGCTGCGGAAAAAAGCTGCAGAAACAAAACGACAACCACAAAGGTTTTCGAAGCAGGAAAGCGGCCTAACGCCATTTCTGCCACCCTTTGACAGCCCGGTTCCAATATTTCGGCGCCGGGTTTTCCATATTTAAACCGGCCGTGCCGTAAGTTTCAAGAAGCCCCGTCAGCAGGAAATTTCCGCCGGCAGACGGCAAAATATAAACGCCGCCGACAACCGGCTGCCGACAGCCGCTGCTTTCCGGAAAAGTAAACGGTTTGCCGACAATACGGCAATAGGCCATATCGGCAAAAATGCGCGCTTCCATATATTGTCCGCTATAGCCGAATTTGTCCGACCATTCTACGGAAGGCGGCCGTTCAAACCGCGACTGCACAGCAGCAAAAGTTTCCTGATGTTCCGGCAAAACCAAGCCTTCGCCGCGCAACAGGCATTTAAAATCATTCAGAGCCAGCGGGTTCTTCCAGCCGCCTCCGAAAACAAGGAAGTCGGCAGGCATACGCAAATCCGCCGGCACAAAGGACAAGCTGTGAACAAAGGCATAAGAACTCAAATACAAAGCCGTGCGCAGCGTATCGGCAAAGGAATAATGCCGGCAGTTCAAACTTTCGGTAAGACGGTACCAGCTCGGATCGGAAGATTTCGGCGGCGTTTGAAGATAAAAATTCCGGCCGATACCGTCAACCGCCGCGTTGTCAAACAGATCGCGCAACAGTTCCGGAACAATCCGCCCGCCGGCCGCCAACCGTCCGCCGTCATCATAAGGCTGCCCCTTATACGTACGAACCAGATAATCGGTATAATGATTAAAAGGCCCGACGTCCCAGCCTCTGACGACGTTTTTTCCGTCTTTGTCTTCGGTAATGACCGAGATATTTCCGGTATTGCCGGCGTTGCAGAAAGCCACAGGGAACACGCCTTTGTTCCGCAAATCTCCGGCAATGTGCAAATTATGCACCGGAGCCAGCGGCGCGCCCTCGCCGCCGGCCATAATGTCGTCGGAACGAAAATCGCAGATGACCGGAATGCCTGTCAGGTCAGCCAAAAGCCCCGCATTGCCGACCTGAACCGTATAGGCAGGCTCGCCGCCGGCAATGGATGGCGGAAAATGATCGCAGGTCTGACCATGAAAACCGAGCGCGGCAATATCTTCCCTGCGGCAACCGGAACGCGGCAAAAACGTATTGACGGTTTCCGCAACCAGCGACGTGTATTCGTCGATGGCCGCCAGAGAAAAACCGTCTTCGACAAGTCTTTCCATCCGGCCGCCCTCCTCCCTTATGCGGGCACGCAGGCGCAGCATTTTTTCGGTCAGGCTGCGCGGATAAGGCTTTGAATAGCCGCCCAAATCGGTTATGCGGCCGTTTTCAAATCCGGTCAGAACGATATCGACGCCATCCAGCGAATTGCCGGTCATGATTCCGATTGTCCGAACTGCTGTCATAAAAAAACTCCCTGTTATGCGACAGGGAGATTGTATAAGAGTTTTGTTTATTAAAGATTAATAGTCGACAATATTCTGCTGCCGCTGAAACATCATCCGGCTGCCCGCGTCGACATAGCTCCTGAACTCGCGTTTGAAGTCTTTGGCCGTACCGAAGTTCTTGTCTTTGATATAACGCAGCATGGAAAGATAAATGCAGTCTTTTACCTCCGGTTTGAAACTGGAAAGGACGGCAATTTTGCGCTGCATTATCGCTTCATAGTCAAAATTGTTTTCGCCGAGATGCCGCAGACCGCGCAACTGCTTTTGAGAGTGCTGTATGGCATCTTCATTGCGCCTTATCTGAAATTCGGCCAAGGCCCCGTGATATTTGGCCATAGCGTCCAAATCGCTGATTTCATCCAGCTTTTTCATTAAATTACGGCTGTCTTCTGACGGATTGGCTTTCTGAATGGTTTGATACAAAAAGGCAAACAATGTCGTTTTGTTTTCTTTGGCAATATCCAGTCTTCGCAAAAAGGTCATGCCCGGGGTTTCGATAGATTCTCCCATAATCAGCCTCCGCTCTCATAATTATATTTCGGAATATGTTTAAGTATAGCACAAACGAAAGGGCATAACAACCAAATTCCGTAACAAAACTGTAACAATCTTAATGAGAAACGCCGTGACGGAAAAAGTTTTTGACGCTCCTGAGCCAGTGCATATAAGCCGGCGTAAAAAATTCGTCGGGAAGCCGGCGGTCAAGATAGCGGTAATAGACGTTTTGTTCGTCTTTGGCTATTTCAATCGGAGAGCGGTCGATGCTGATGAGCGGCGCGGCATTGCGGGCGATTTTTACCAGTGTCAGATTGGAGCAGTCGGCCAGCACAAAGCGTCCCGTCGCGCCTTTGCGCGCCCGAATATACATAACACCCGAACGGCTCAAATCGGCAACGCCGGCAAAATATTCGTCAAGTTTAAGCGCCTTTACCGAAGCGCACCCGGACAGATTGACATGCCCCGAAGCATTGCGTCCTATTTCAACGCGTTCAACGGTTTTAGAATCGCCGACATCCAATTCGCCGCCAAAATCGTCGGCCAGATTGATGCTGCGAATGCCCTGTTCGCTGCGCTCGCCGCTCTTGACAAATATTTTGCCGCGGCAGTCGCTGCCGACCGAAACATTTCTGACGTAAACGGAATCAAGTATCATGTTGCCGCGGAAAGAATCGCCGACGATTATATTCTTCTGTCCCCAGTTTTCGCTCAGTTTGATATTGGCATAGCAATAATAACCGATTTTGAGGTTATGAAAGCAGGAATCCCTGATGTCCAGCACACCGCTGTAAACATCGCCGATTTCCAAATCAAAGCATTTTCCGCTGTAGTTCATGGAAATATTGCAGCGGCAGTTGTCTCCGACCCGAATTTGCGTTACGGACGAACGCGACAGGTTGAGCGAACCGATAAAACCTTCCTCTACCGTTACCGTTTCAATATGCGGATTGTCGCGCAAATCAACGGCAACGTTTGAGCGTCTGGCAACCTGCAGTTTTTTTTATCTTGCAGCGGCTCAGATTCAGAGTGCAGTTTACGGCTCGTTTGGGAACGGTAAGCTGCGACTTTTGCCAGCCGCTCAGAGTTATCTGTTTTTCTGCGTGCTGCGCATGATTTTATTCAGCCGGTAAGGACTTAGTTCCGAGACCGTAAAATACCGTTCGCCGCCATCTTCAAACCGAATGACGGAAAGCCCGAGTTCAAGCGCCGCTTCCGGGCTCAAAAAATAGTGAAACCCGCGCACGAAGTCAATCAGGACTTCGGCATGTTTGCGCGGCAGCTCGCGAACCCGATAGCCGGAAACTCTGACAATCCGATCCTGAAACAGCTCCAAAACCGCAAGCTTTGTGCAATAGCGGTCACGCAGAAAAAGCGTATGCGGACGTCCGGGAATGACAGTGATATGATAACCGTCTTCCAGGCGATGCAGGACAGTTGTGTTAGGGTCGCAGGGCACGATGATTTCCTCTTCCGGCAGGGTTATAAAAAAGTATCCAATATCTAATCAGCGGCATGATAATATCAACCCCGGAGATGACTAAAAATTACATGATAAAAAAAAGCGTGGAATGTACATACTTTTTGTTTGCCTCAGCGGCTGAATTATTGTAGTTTAAGGCATAACAGGAGAACACAATGCCGAACATTTGCTATTCATCGGAAACATATCATCTTGACCCGCAAGACTTATTCATATTGAAAGACAGTTCATTGAGCGATGAAGTTAATGTTTCGGATGAAGTTGTTCTGCTTATCGGACATAACCCGATTTGGATAGACAAGTCCACAGGTACGCCCGATACCCTGCTCAAAGGACGCGCCGTGCTGGAAAAGGCCGTTGCCGATAAAGTTCCCTATGTGCCGGTGCGGATTGCCTTTATTCCCCAAATCAGCCGTTTTGACTTTATTTCGCCGCTAATCAGGGTGCTCCGGTACAAACACAAGTTTTACTCCTCCAACATTTATCACATCGATCCTTTTGAAATCAGGTCAAAAAAAATTGAACGCAATTTTCGTTCCCAGGCCAACGCCTACCAGTTCTCCAATCCGAAATACAAAATGGACGAGGCTCAGCGTGTCAGCATGTATGAAAAACTTAAAGAAAGCATGCTTACCAACGGATATAACGACCGTTATCCGATTGACATTATGCTTTGCCGCATTCTCGGCGTGCAGGATACCCTGAATCAGGGGCATCATCGCATGGGCGTTGCCATAGACTGTAACATTCACCGGATTGCGGTCGTTTTTTCGGCGGTCGGACGCGCCCCGCGGTTTCTGCACCCCCTGTTCAAAATTCTGGCCCGTCTGACGCTTCTTTTCAAACAATGAGTTCCGCCCATGAAAAATATCGTTCATATTTCAAACTTTAATCTTATGCGTCTAAAGGGCTGTTTTCAAAACGGTTTTCCGATTAAAATTTCCAACGGACTGATACGCAACGGCTATTCGGTGCTCAATTATCCCGACCGCGACCTGTGCCGGATGTTTGGTTTCGGACACATGAACTTCTGGGGCAAACGCAAGCTCAACGCCCATTTGATAAACTACTGCAAGACGGTTAAACCCGACGCGCTGCTGATTGGGCACGCCGATTTGATTGAGGCGGAAACCATTTTGAAAATCAAGGAGATGTTTCCGCAGCTTCGGATTATGCAGTGGAGCTGCGACTGGATTGTACCCGGCTATGCCGAGCGCAACATCGGAGCGTTGCACAAGTATCTGGGCGTGGTCGACGTTCTGATGATTTCAACCGGCGACCGCCGCCTGCTCCGCCAGTTTAAGCGTCCGCACAACAAAGTTGCCTATCTGCCGAATATGGCGGACAATTCCATAGAAACGAACCGATCTTTCGAACATGAAACGCTGCCATATGACATCATGCTCTGCACCAATACCGGCAAGCGCCAGTTTTGCGGTGAAGACGAGGAAATCGAACAAATCATCGACGAGGCCTCGGCCAGAGTTCCGGGACTGAAATGGCTGCTGGCCGGCCTGAAAGGCAAGCGCAACCTGAACGGTTACGAATATATAGAAGCTTTGGGCAAAGCGGCCATGGGACTTAATCTGAGCAGGCTGAACGACATCTACCTGTACAGTTCCGACCGGCTGGCGCATATTATGGCCGACGGGCAGCTGGCTTTCATTGACCGACGCAACGGTTTTACTGACCTTTTTGAAGAAGATGAAGCCGCTTTTTATGAGACAAGAGAAGAGTTTTTCGACAAGCTGCGGTATTTCAAGGAAAATCCACAACAGCGCATGAAAACGGCCCGCAAAGGCTGGGAAAAAATCCATACGGAATACAACGAAAAAACCGTTACAAAATTTATGGCTGACCTGTTGTTTGACAAATTCAAACCGGAAGGCAGGCCGTGGCAGATAATCATTGAAGACTGACATTCGGGAGGAAACATGGGATATAATCATCAATGGGCCGTTGAACTTTTTCAGGAATTTTTAACCCGTTATCAAAAGGAACTGACGGCGCCGATGATCTGCGCCGCCGAATTCGCCATTGACGCCCATAAGGGACAAACCCGCAAAAGTTCGGACATTCCTTATGTTTCGCACCTGTTTGAGGTGGCCGGCATTCTGATTGACAACAAAGCCTGTGAAAACCTGATTATCGCCGGGCTTCTGCATGACGTTCTTGAAGACACGAAAAAAACAGTCAGCGACATCGAATGCCTGTTTGCGCCGGCAAAAGCCAGAGAAATCATTAAAATTGTCATGGCTGATACGGAAAAGGATAAGAGTCTGCCCTGGAAGGACCGCAAACTTGAAACAATCGCCTATCTGAAAAGAACCCGCAGCAAAAACGGTATGCTGCTGATTGCCGCCGACAAGTTATCCAATCTGCGTTCCTTTCACAGAACTTTGCAGGAATGCGGCGAAAACATGTGGAATGATTACAGCTGCGGCGAAAACGAACAGCATTGGTATTTCGAGACCATCGGTGAACTTCTTAACAACAAATTACGAAATTACAGTAATATAAATAAAGAATATAAAGAGTTACTTAAATTTATTTTCAAGTAACCTGAGGAGCGTTTTTATGAAAAAAATGTCTTTTGTTGCTTTGGCTTTGGCGGGAATATTTTGCTTTACGCTGCCTTCTCTGAGCCTGAGCGCGGAGAATAGCGTCGTTGCGCCCGCCTCGCAGAATGAAATGAGCAAAGAAACTTATGAAAAATTCAGAAAAATTATGCTTGAAGGCACGCCTGATGATTTGCGCAAACTTATTAACGGCGGTTTTGACATTAATAGCGCTTATAACGGGACAACGCCTTTATTCAAAGCTATTGGCAATATCCCCTATGCTTTCGGAGCTCTTACATCGCAAATTTCTCCCGATAACGCATTGGAAAAAGTTAAGATTATACTAGAAGCCGGCGCAAACCCCAATCAAGAAAGCGGAAGTAAATTGCGTATTTTGCCGTTAGAATCCGCCATACATATTCCTTTTAAAATTCATGCTTATGAAAAAGGTTCTTATGATGTTCTTGTGGACGTGATAAAATCAGGTATAGACAACAATTATTGTATTGCTAATTTTGCCAAGTCGTGTGATGCCGTAACGCAGGAAGATTTGGATCTGTTGAAATACAAAATAAATCAGGCCTACAAGATTGCTTCACAAGGTGTGGACAGCTATGTGTTAAAAACCGTGGCTTTGCTGGTTGAGAATGGCGCGGATGTGAATGCCAAAAGTTCTGACGGCAAACCGGTTATCTTTTCTGCTTTGGTCGGAACAAGTTCTACAAATTTAGAGATATTAAAGTTTTTGATTTCCAAAGGTGCCGATGTGAATATTCGGGATGCACAAGGAAACACGCCGCTGTTTTACGCCTTCGGAAACCAGGAGGCCGTTGACATCCTGCTTGCTGCCGGTGCAGACAAGTCTCTCTATAACTACAGCGGCATGCGTTATGATGAATACACAAAAAGAACCAAGCACAGCTATGTAGACGCAGACGGAAGTGTAAAGTCTGAATATTTAGATTAATCAGGCAAAACGGCGGCGGCTGTCATAAGCCAGACCAAGGCCGACGCTGGACAGTTTATTGCCGGACGAAAAAGCCGCACAGGTAAAAATGTTGCGAACGGTTTGATTAATCAGCGGAATTTCGGTTGAACCGCCGGTCAGAATTACCAAACCGACGTCTTCAGCCTTAACTGCCGCCAACTTCAAACATTCCCGCAGGGAAGCGGAAATTTTCCCGACATCCTTGCCTATGCTTGCGTCAAAAGCTTCCCTTGCCGCTTTGACTTCCGGCTTTCCGGCAATGTAATCCAATATCCGTCTTACCTCCGGCTTATCGGTCAGCGCTATTTTAACCTGTTCGACCTCATTGAGGATTTTATGTCCGGTTTCGCGCAGAAGAATATCGCGCAGACGCGCATAAAGCTCCGGCTGATGCGCATTGGCCAGAACTTCGTTGACGATTTTCAGATTTTTATAAGTATAGGCTGCGTTTATCCGGCTCCATTCGGCCAATTCAAAATACTGTGAAGACGGCACAAACAAATTCTGGGGACCGTAAGTCGTCCGATAGCCGAATGACGGCATAAAGCAACACAGACTCAAATCACGGTCAAAATCGTTGCCGCCGATGCGGACGCCGCTTGAGGACAGAATATCGTCCCTCCGGTCATTTTTGGCAGACAGTCCGGGACCAAGGCGGACAAGCGCAAAATCCGAGGTACCGCCGCCAATGTCTGCAACGCAGGCAAGTTTTTCGCTTTGGAGTTCCGCTTCATGTGCAAAGGCTGCGGCAATCGGCTCATACTGGAAGCAGACCTCCTTAAAACCAACCGAACGGGCAATGTTTTCCAATTCGTTTTCGGCTCTGGCATCGCCGGCGGCGTCATTGTCGCGAAAATGCACCGGACGCCCCATTACCACTTTTGAAATTTCGGTCTGCAAATTGTTTTCGGCCGTATTCTTCAGGTAAGATACAAACTGCGCCAAAATGTTTTCAAAACGCCGGGGCCGGCCGTTGACAGTCGTTCCGACCGTCATCAAATCGGTGCCGAGCACGCGCTTGAGACTGCGCATAAAACGCCCTTCCCGCCCTGACAGATAAGCCTGAAGAGCCTGTTCGCCGAAAAGCACGCCGCTTTTGTCGTCCGGATAAAACAAAGCACTGGGAATGGTAGGCTTACCGTCAAAAGAAACCAGCCGGGGGACAGCGCCGCCGGCGGACACGGCAACGGCCGAATTGGTCGTGCCGAAATCTATTCCCGCAGAAACAGAAGACATGGGACAAACTCCGATTTTGAGCTAAAAACCGAAGTTTTGTATCATTGCCCACCCTTTTCGTCAACCGGTTATTTTATCAACTCCCGCAAAATTTCATCGCCGTCAATAAATTCGACGGCGCGTTTATAGCTGTCCGGTTCGGACAGAACCGTATAAAAAGCCGCGTTTGATTTCCGGCGCCAGACGCAAAGCCCGCAAAAACTCTTCTTTCTTGAACGGATTTTGTCCGACAAAGTCAAAAAGCCGGTTTTGACCAGAATATCCCGCAAGCCGCCGGTACTGGGATTATTTTGCAGAAGCGCACAGAGATAAGCGGCGGTACCAACCTGCAAACCATGCATTTGCGGACGGGTACAGACTTCGTCCAGGGCGTGCGAAACAAGATGTTCCGAACCGCTGGCGGGGCGCGAAGTTCCGGCCACTTCCATGGAAATGCCGCTCATCAGCAGTGACGTGATCAGACTGCGTTGAAACTCCGGCGCCTTAATATCGAAAGAATGTTTGATAAACAGCAAATCAAGCGAATTATACGCAAGCATGGACGCAAAGTCGCTGTAACGCTCCAGCTTTCGGTTTGCCGCTTCTTTCCAGTCCGACAACGCGGTAATTTTTGATACCATGTCGCCCAAGCCGGAATAAAAGAAGACCGGCGGACTGTTTCTGATTATGTCAAGGTCTATGACGACGCCGAACGGAATGCTCGATTTAACGGTTTTTCGACGACCGCCGACGATCAGCGAAGAAGTCGGGCTGCAAAAAACCGTCGTTGGAAGTCGACGTCGGCACGCTGACAAAGGGCAGACGCAGAAGATGCGCAGAATATTTGGCAAAATCAAGCGCTTTGCCGCCGCCGATGCCGACAACGACATCAGTTGCCGGCGGAAGCTGAAAGCCGTCTGCGTTATGCTTTCAATACTGATGTCGCTGACAACCTGACTGTGAACAACGTTTATGCCGTTGTCGCCAAAACCGCGGCGGAGTTCGGCTCCGACCAGTTCCTCGGTACCGTCGCCCAGAAACAAAGCGACGCCGGGCAGATTCTTGTCTTTTAGATATTTGCCGATTTTGCAGATTTTGCCGTTTCCTATCTTCAACAGATAGGGAATGTTGATTTGTTTATTGGTATAGGGCAGATTGTACATTTCAAAGCTCCTTCAGATAGGCGTTGATAACGCCGAAATCGTTAAAAGCCCGAGCCGCAATACCGGCTTCGCGGCATTTGGACAACAGGTCGCGCCGGGCAAAGACCACGTCCGCATTCCAGGCGGCCTCATAGTCGGGCAGACCGTCACCGGCATATATCACCTCATACCCTTCCCGATGCAGACGGTTGACAACCGCCGCTTTGGAAATGCCGGTTGCCGGATCAAAATAAGGACTGTCGGCAGGAGGCATCTGCATAACCAAGCCGGTTTCGGGACTGTAGCAACCGCGATTGGCAACCAGCGCAACACCGTATTTTTCGATAATATTACCGATGAGGTACTTGATATAATAGTCACAACCGGCAGAGCAAATATAAACAGGCATATTTTTTTCGCGGCAGATTCGGGCGCCCTCGGCAAAACCCCCGTCAACCGGAATTTTATCCATAAAGCGTTAAATTCTCCGCAGGAAACGCGGATTTTTTCGAACATTTCCTTCAGAGCTTCGAAATGGGTAATTTCGCCTTTTTTGAACCGGCGCCACGGCGTCAGTGACTTCTCGTCAAAAAAGGCCGCGGAAGCGTAAGCAAAAAAATCGTCTCCGGTAATCGTGCCGTCAAAATCGCTGACAAATGCCGCTTTTCTTTTCACTTGGCTCTCCTCAGGCAAGGTTTTGCATAATGTAACATAATATTCTTTATTTTTTATAAAGATTTATGTTATATTAAGATTCAGGTTTAACAACAGAGGTTATTTTACAACATAATGTTTCTTTTAATATTTTTCGCGTCCACGGCCATCGGTATTTCTTTCTTATGTTCGGTCATGGAGGCGGCATTATTGTCCATTACCCCAAGTTTTATTGCCCAGCTTGAAGAAAAAAATCCAAAATGGTTCAAACAGGTCAATGCCATTGGCCGCTGTCGGCGCCCAGGTTATGCATGCGCCAAGCTCATTTTGGCCTTTGCCCGCATTATGGACTTAAGAATCCTGGTCCTGAAACCATCGGGCAGGATTGTTCTGCTGCGCCTGCTTTATATCCAGTTTATGGGAATGTTCGGGAGTGCCGAAGACGCTTCCGGGACATTATGACGAAATGGTTCAAACCATCCGAGTCTTTCATGCCGGGTCGTTATTCAGACTTTGACTGTA
>VOFK01003711.1_pt1 | contig 25906 bp, 30 predicted proteins | sample 5384121 | NCBI WGS metagenome assembly VOFK01 (sample SAMN12384730, study PRJNA508395) | human gut metagenome | isolation source: healthy gut J | host: Homo sapiens | reverse complement strand
CAATAAAATGGTATTTCAACAGCTCGCTTGTTCAAACTTTTATCGAGCTATTTGTCATAGTTGCAAAACTTTTATCCTTGCCTCCGTGTAATTGACTAAACCACTTCAGGCAAGCTCGATGTCTTTTTTCAAGACACCTCATATCTGGTGCTTCTTTGTTCTTCGTTGATTAATTTACAAAGGTACACGCTCCAACCGCGGAACATGTGATAGATTACCACGTTGCTCGAGAGTTGTCAACACCTTTTTACATTTTTTGGCTTTTCTCAAAAAATATTTTGAGACAAACCGGGAAAAAAGATGCTATACTATTTTACACCGTTTTACAGTTCTTATACCACATTACTATTATGAGGAATTTACTTATGAATGAATGGACCCTTGCCCTTTCCGCCGCGGCATTCGTGCTCGCGCTCCTGTCGCTTATCCTGCTCTTGCGGCTGATAAAGCGCCAGCCCGACTATGAGCGTCTCCTGCGCGAGAGCTGGAGCGCCAATCTCCCCGCGCTCAAGACCGAGCTCACCGGCGAGCTGCGCGCGTCGCGCGGCGAGCTGACCGGCACCGTGCAGACGACCATGAAGACCTTTGCCGACTCGCTCGCGCTGGCGCAGACGCAGACCGCCGAGCGGCAGGACGTCCGCCTGCGCGAGCTGATCGAGAGCCTTGAGAAGAACCAGCTCCAGCTCAAATCCACCATCGCTGAAACGAACCGCATCCTCGCCGAGGCGCAGGAAAAGCAGTTCGCCATGCAGGATAAGCGGATGCAGGGCATCGAAGCGCAGTTCACCGCCTTCACCGCCGCCGTGCAGAGCCGGCTGGAGACGCTGCAAAAGGACAACAGCGAGCAGCTCGAAAAGAATGCGCGTGACCGTGGACGAGAAGCTGCAAAAGACGCTCGACGAGCGCATCAGCCAATCCTTCCGGCTCGTCAACGAACGGCTGCAGGAGGTCTACACCGGTCTCGGCGAGATGAAAACGCTGGCCAACGGCGTGGGCGATCTGAAAAAGGTGCTCTCCAATGTTAAGACGCGCGGCATCGTCGGCGAGTACCAGCTCGGCGCACTCATCGACGACATTCTCACGCGCGATCAATTCGAGGAAAACGTCATCACCAAAAAGGGCTCGACCACCCGCGTGGAGTATGCCATCAAGATGCCCGGCGAGGACGGCAGCTTCGTCTACCTGCCCGTGGACTCCAAGTTCCCCGGCGACGTCTACACGCAGCTCGTGGACGCCTACGACACCGGCGATCCCGCCGCCATCGCCGCCGCGCAGGCCATGCTCACAACGCGCATCAAGGGCTGCGCGAAGGACATCCGCGATAAATACATCGACCCGCCGAACACTACCGACTTCGGCATCATGTTCCTGCCCTTCGAGGGGCTGTACGCTGAGGTCGTCCGGCTCGGATTGGTCGAGGTGCTCCAGCGGCAGTACAAGGTCAACATTGCCGGCCCCACGACCTTTGCCGCCCTGCTCAACAGCCTGCAGATGGGCTTCCGCACGCTCGCCATTCAGAAGCGCTCGAGCGAGGTGTGGAGCGTCCTCGGCGCGGTCAAGACCGAGTTCGCCACCTTTGAGGACGTGCTCGCCGCCGCGCAGAAGCGCATCGAGCAGACCGGCGCGGAGCTGGATAAGCTCGTCGGCGTGCGCACGCGCAAGATCAACAGCAAGCTCCGCTCCGTCTCCGTGCTTCCCGCCGAGGAATCCGCGCGGCTGCTCGACGACGGCGCCGACGCCGAATAATTTCCCATCCCACCGACGCATATTATTATATAGGAGATATTGCCCATGGCCACCTTGACCCCCCTGCCGCTGCCGCAGTCCTTTGAGGACTTCTGCGCCCTTTTCCTGCTCTTCATCGCCTACAGCACGCTCGGCTGGTGCGGCGAAATGATCTACTGCTCCGTGCCCAAGGGGCGCCTGTGCGAAAAGCGAGGCTTCCTCAACGGCTTTCTCTGCCCCATCTACGGTCACGGCGCGCTGCTCGTGCTCTACGCCCTGCGCGGCGGCTTCCGCAACCCGTTTTTGACCTTCTGTTCGGTGCGCTGCTCACAAGCGCGCTGGAATACTTCACCAGCTGGGTGATGGAAAAGCTCTTCCACATGCGCTGGTGGGACTACTCTCACTATAAATTTCAGATCAACGGCCGCGTGTGCCTGCTCAACTCCACCTGCTTCGGCCTCGCCTGCGTGGTGCTGTGCCACGTCGTTCACCCGTGGCTGTGGGCGCACATCCTCGGCCTCGGCAGCGCGGTGATCGTACCGCTTGCTTCGTTCATCTCCGGCATTTATCTCACCGATACCGTGCTTTCCGTCCGCAGCGCCATTCAGCTCAGCGCCCAGATGGGCAAGCTGCGCGAGCTTCAGAGCGAGATCCGGGATCACATCGCCGAAAAACGCGAGGAGAGTGCCGAGCGTCGAGCCGAGCGCCGCGAGGAGGCGCGCGAGCGTGCCCGTGCCCCCTGCGCGACGGCGCCGACATCTTCGAGCGCCGCCTGCTCCACTCGCATCCTCAGCTCAAGGCGGCGCGTGAGGATCTGCTCGCCGGCATCCGCGCCCGTTTGAGCGAGAACGAGACTGAGCTTGAGCAGCTCAGGAGCGTTTACAGCCCCCGCCGCGACAAGAAGTAAGCACCCGCGCGGTTGACTTCCCGCGCCATTCGGTATACACTAAGCCCAAACCAACAGCAAAGGAGCGTGCAGCGCCATGAGTGAATGCACCCACAACTGCTCGACCTGCGGCGAAAGCTGCGGTGAGCGCACCAGTCCCCAGTCCTTTTTGAAAAAGCCCCACGCCGATGCGCACATCGGCAAGGTGTTCGGCGTCGTGTCCGGCAAGGGCGGCGTCGGCAAGTCGATGGTCACGAGCCAGCTCGCCGTCAGCCTGCGCCGCAAGGGCTACCGCGTCGGCATTTTGGACGCCGACATCACCGGCCCCTCTATCCCGAAGGCGTTCGGGATGCACGAGAAGGCTGTCTGCACGGAAAATGCCCTCCTGCCCTGCGTCAGCTCGACCGGCATCGAGGTCATGTCCATCAACCTTCTGCTCGACGATGAGACCGATCCCGTCATCTGGCGCGGCCCCGTCATCGGCGGCGTGGTCACCCAGTTCTGGACCGATGTTCTCTGGGACGTCGACTACCTCCTCGTCGATATGCCGCCGGGCACCGGCGATGTGACGCTGAGCGTCTTTCAGTCCATCCCGCTCTCCGGCATCGTGGTCGTCGCCTCCCCGCAGGAGCTTGTCGGCATGGTGGTGGAGAAGGCCGTGAAGATGGCGGAGAAGATGGCGGTTCCCATCGTCGGCCTTGTGGAGAACATGAGCTATCTCACCTGCCCCGACTGCGGGAGGAGGATCTACCTCTTCGGCGAGGGCAGATGCGCGGAGGCCGCGAAAAAGCACGGTCTCCCGCTGCTCGCGCAGATGCCCATCGACCCGCAGCTCGCCGCGCTCACCGACGAGGGCCGCATCGAGGAATTCAAGGGCGACTGGCTCGCCGACGCCGTCACCGCGCTCGAGGCCCGCTGACCGCACCCACAAAAAAGCGGAAAGGATGTTTCCCGGGAAACATCCTTTCCGTTTTCTCTTTTATAAGCCCTCGTGCAGCTTCCAGAGGATCGGCTCGAAGTCCACGCCCTCGCGGGCCGGTATGTTCTGCGGCATGGTCTGAATGGCGCACTCGCGCACGAAGGCCTCCGCGCGCCGCACCGCCTCGTGCAGCGTTTTGCCCTTGACGAGTGCGCCGGTGAGCACGCTCGCGAACACGTCGCCGGTGCCGTGAAACTCCTTGCCGATGAACGTGTCGAAAAGAAACTCCGTCCCGCCGCTCGTGCGGTCAAAGACGCACGCGCCGATCTCGCCCTTGCGGAGCATCACGCCGGTGAGCACCACGCTGCGCGTTCCGTTCCGGCTCAGGCGCTCAACGACCGAGCGATAGCCTGCCTCGTCATGCGTCAGGGCACCGAAGGAATGGTCCTCGCCGAGCAGCACCGCCGCCTCGGTCAAGTTCGGCACGATCACGTCCGCCAGCTCCGCCAGCCGCGTCATGCCCGCGCACATCGCGGGCGTATAGGTCTTGTAGATCTTGCCGTGGTCGCCCATCACGGGATCGCAGATAAAGATCGTCGAGCGGTCGCGGCGGAAGGTACGTACAAAGTCCGCCGCAAGGTCCATCTGCGCCTCGCTGCCCATGAAGCCGGTGTAAACGGCGTCGAAGTGGATGCCGAGCTCCGCCCAGTGCGCGGCGGTCTTGGGCAGCTCGTCGGTCATATCCAGAAAGGTATAGCCCGTGAAGCCGCCGGTGTGCGTGGAGAGATAGGCGGTCGGCAGCGGGCAGCACTGCACGCCCATCGCGCTGAGCACAGGGATGGCGACGGTCAGCGAGCAGCGGCCGAAGCCGGACATATCGTGGATGGCGGCAACTCTCGGCGTAGGCATAAAAACGGCTCCTTCCTTTTTGCTGCTCCTATTATACCGCACCGCGGGCGCATTGCAAGGAAAAATCCGCGGATAGCGCGCCCGCGCCGCGCATAGGCTGGTGCGAGGTGATCTTTTATGGATATTCATGTGGTGCGCGCAGGCGAGACCGTTTCGTCGGTCGCCGCGCGGTACGGTGTGCCGGCGGGCATTCTCGCCGGCGTCAACGGCGTCGCGCCGGACGCTCCGCTCGCCGTCGGGCAGACGCTTGTCGTCCGCCATCCACGCGAGCTGCACACGGTCACGAGCGGAGAGAGCGTCTATTCCATCGCCCTGCACTACGGTCTGAGCGTGCGGACGCTCTATCAGAATAATCCCGCCCTCGGCGGGCGCAGCGCCCTCTACCCCGGGCAGACGCTCGTCATCGCCTACGACGACGCACCCCTGCGCACACTCGCCGTCAACGCCTACAGCTACCCCTTCATCCGCGGCGGCCTGCTCGACGCCGCGCTGCCCTATCTCACCTACCTCACGCCCTTTACCTACGGCATCAACGTCGACGGCACGCTGCTGCCGCTTGCGGACGAATGGCTGCTCGCCGCCGCCGGACAGTACCGCACGGCCGCGCTCATGCACCTCTCCACGCTCACGGAGGAGGGCCGCTTCGACAACGCCCGCTCCACGCTCATCTTGGAGGACGCGGACGCGCAGGACGCTCTGGTGCAGAGCATCCTCGAGACCGTGCAGGCCCGGCATTACTTCGGACTGGATGTGGATTTTGAATATGTGCTGCCCGAGCAGCGCGAGGCCTACGCCGCCTTCATCACGCGGCTGCGCGAAGCGCTCAATCCGCTCGGCTGTCCGGTCATCGTCGCGCTCGCGCCGAAAACGAGCGCCGCGCAGCGGGGGCTGCTCTACGAGGCGCACGACTACACGCTCCTCGGCGCGGCAGCCAACGCGGTGTTCCTGATGACCTATGAGTGGGGCTACGCCTACGGCCCCCCGATGGCGGTCGCGCCGCTGGGGCAGGTGCGCGCCGTGCTGGACTATGCCCTGACCGCCGTTGCGCCGGAGAAGATCTTCATGGGTATCCCGCTCTACGGCTACGACTGGCCTCTGCCCTTCGTATCCGGCAAGACGCGGGCGGAATCTCTCTCGCCGGTGCAGGCGGTCGAGCGCGCTCTGCGCCACGACATTGCCATTCAATACGACGCGGCCGCGCAGGCCCCTATTACCACTACACCGACCGCGGCGGCGCGAGCACGCCGTCTGGTTCGAGGATGCGCGCAGCATCGAGGCCAAGCTCCGCCTCGCGGACGAATACCATTTGCAGGGCGTGGGGTACTGGAATCTTACACGTCCCTTTCCCCAGAACTGGGCGGTGCTCGCCTCGCTCTTTGATATTGAGACGCTTCTCTAAGCGCGCGTCCCGATGGCCTTTGCCACCACGTTTACCACGTCCTGCACCGTCTCGTCGAAAAGGTGCGTGTAGACCTCGCTCGTGATGCTCGTCGAGCTGTGGCCGAGCGCCTTGGAGATGGTGAACATCGGCACGCTGCGGCTGTTGGCAACGCTCGCAAAGCTGTGGCGCAGGCCGTGGAGCGAGATGGACGGCAGGGCGTTCTCCTCAACGAAGGCCGCGACGCGCCGCCCGAGGCCGTTCGGGTCCCACGGCTTTCCCTGCTCCGTGACAGCCACATAGCCCTCGGGATTGAAGCCTGTGCCCCGCTCGCGCTGCCCGCGTTCCCATTCGTCGTGCAGCCGCGTGAGCAGCTCCTCCAGATCGCTCACCCCATCGTAGCACAGCCGCCGCACGGAGGAATAGGACTTAGGCTTTTTCTCGATGAACGTTCCGCCCACGGAGGTTCGCACCTCGCGGACGGTGACGATCTTCGCGTCCAGATCCACACAGCGCCATTTGAGTCCGCAGATCTCGCTGCGCCGCAGCCCCAGATAGCCCGCCAGCTTGACGGCGGGCTCGATCTCCGTGCCCGCGCAGCGGCAAAACAGCTCGCGCAGCTGCGCGGGATCGTAGTAGCGGTGGCTTGGCAGCACCTTGGCCGGCGGCGTAACATAGCGCGTCACGTTTTCCCGCAGCAGCCCCTGCCGGACGGCGGCCTCCAGCGCCGTGTGCAGCAGCACATGGTGCTTGCGCACGGTGTTGTGGGAGAGTCCCTTTTCCAGCAGCTCCGCGTAGTACCGCTGCAGCTGCGCCGGCTGCAGCTCCGGCAGCTTCACCTCGCCCAGCGCGGGCACAAGGTGGAGTCGGATGATGTTCTCGTAGCCGTGGACGGTGGTCTTTTCGCGGTTCGGGCAGATAAAATCCCGCAGCCAGACCTCCAGCCAGTCGGCGAGAATGACCTCGCCGCCGTGGCGCGTGCGCTTGAGCGCGCGCAGACGCAGAAATTCCGTCAGGGTGCTCTCGGCGTCGTCGAGGCAGCGGAAGGTGCGCACGCAGCGGTCGCGCGAGCCGTCGGGCCGCATCCCGTAGTGCATCGTGACGTAGTAAAGGTCCTTTTGATCGTCGTAGGCAAGATTTCGTTTGATGGATTTTCGCATATTCGTTCGCCCTCCTTTTTTGGAATGGAGGCAGTATATCACCGATCGCGCGCAATGAAAAACGGCGGCGCTTTCTGCGCCGCCGTTTTTAGACGATCCTTCGGTTTTGCTCAGCTTCTCCTCGCCGCCTCGATGACGTGGCTCGCGAGGATGGCCGTCGTCACCGCGCCGACACCGCCGGGCACGGGCGTGATGGCCTCCACGATCGGCTCCACCTCGGCGAAGCGGGTGTCGCCGCAGAGATTGCCGTCCGCACCGACGTGGATGCCCACGTCCAGCACGATCTGGCCCGCGCGGACGCTCTCCGCGCCGACCATGCCGGCCTTACCGGCGGCGACGACGAGGATATCCGCCTCGCGGCAGATGGCGGGCAGATTTTCGCTGCGGCTGTGGCAGATGGTCACAGTCGCGTGCTCGGCGAGCAGCAGCAGGGAGACCGGCTTGCCGATGACGAGACTGCGGCCGATCACGACCACGCGCTTGCCCTTGATGGGCACGTTATAATGCTTGAGCAGCGCCACGCAGGCCGCGGCGGTGCAGGGCGGATAGCCGCCGTCGGTGCCGGCGTAGACCGCGGCGAGCGAGCCGTCGGTGATGCCGTCCATATCCTTTCTCGGGTCGAGGGCGCGGCGGGCGGCCTCGTCGTCGAGGTGCTTGGGCAGCGGGCGGAACATCAGAACACCGTGAACACGCTCGTCCTCGTTGAGCGAACGGATGTTGTCCATCAGCTCCTGCTGTCCCGCGTCCTCGGGCAGCACGACCTGACGGACCGTGATGCCGACCTTCTCGCAGCGCTTGAGCGCGCCGCGCTCATAGGACAGATCGTCCTCGCGCGCGCCCACGCGCAGAATGGCAAGGCAGGGCTCCGTGCCGTTTTTCTTCAGCTCCTCCGCCTGCTCGTGCAACTGTTCGGTCAACGCCCTGGCGGCGTCGGCCCCCTTGAGTAACATCGCCATGATGGTTTCCTCCTCATGCCGGCGCGGTGCGCCGTGATCTCAACGTTAGGATAACAAACAAAATTTTCGCTGTCAATTTCTTTTGCAAACCGTTTGCGCCGGAAGGATTTCCTTTCTTCGCCGCCTTGCTATTTCCGCCGCTTTCTGCTACCATAAGGGGGATGAAATTTTATCTGACCGGAGGGATATCCCATGTCCGTCATCGAAGAAAAGAAGGCTCTGCGCACCTACATCCGCCAGACCGAGCGCACGCTCGACCCCGCCTACAAGGCCGAAAGCTCGGAGGCCATCTGCCGCTGCGTCCTCGCGCTGGAGGAATACCGGGCCGCGGGGACCGTGTTCGCCTTTGCCGGCACCGTCCATGAGATCGACACCGCGCTTCTGCTGAAGGAGACTCTTGCCGCAGGCAAGACGCTCGTCCTGCCCCCTGCGCCGAGGCCACGCGCTCGACCTGTGCGTGGTCACGTCGATGGACGAGCTCGTGCCGGGGATGTACGGCATTTTAGAGCCGAAAGCGGACTGCGCGCTCGTCACGCCCGCCGATATTGACTTTGCCGTGGTGCCCTGCCTGTCGTTCGACCGCAGGGGCCGCGGCTCGGACAGGGCGGCGGCTACTATGACCGTCTGCTGCCGCAGCTGAGCTGTCCGACCTGCCTCATCTGCCGCGAGCGGCTGATGAGCAAGGCCGTTCCCACCGAGGAGCATGACCGCCGCTGCACGCTCTACGTCACGGAGCGCGGCGTCATGGAGCCGGAGACGTAAGGCCATGCTGGACTGGCTCATTCGCGGCGCGCAGGTGCTCGACGGCACCGGCGCGGACGCTTTTCCCGCCGACGTTGGCATCAAGGACGGAACCATTGCCGCGGTCGGTCGTCTGACCGACGTCGATGCCGCGCACGTTCTTTGACGCGCAAGGCCGCACGCTGACGCCCGGCTTTCTGGACATCCACCGCCACACCGACGCGGCGCTGTTCCGCCCCAATTTTGGACGTGCCGAGCTGGCGCAGGGTCTGACCACGCTCGTCGGCGGCAACTGCGGAATGTCGCTCGCGCCGCTCGCGGGGGCGCACGCTCCCGCCGTGCGCTCGTATCTCGCGCCCATCACCGGCGCGTTTGGGGACGAGCTGTGCTTCGCGTCCCTTTGCGGACTATTTTGCCGCAGCGGAGCGAACGCCGCAGTTGGTGAACAACGCCATGCTCGCGGGCATGGGGACGCTCCGCGCCCTCGTCGCTGGCTTCGACGACGCGCCGCTGACGGACGGACAGTACAGGGAGCTGCACCGCCTTGTGGAGCGCTCACTCGCCGACGGCGCGGTGGGCGTGTCGCTCGGTCTCGGCTACGCGCCCGAGTGCTTTTACTCGACCGAGGGGCTGATCCGCGCGCTTGAGCCGCTGCGCGGCGGGAGGCTGCCCGTCACCGTTCACATGCGGCAGGAGGGCGACGGCGTGGTGGACGCGCTGCGCGAGATGCTGACCGTCGCGCGGAGCTGCGCTGCCCCGTGGAGATCTCGCACCTCAAGGGCATCGGGCGTGCCAATTGGGGCCGCGCCGTGCCGGAGATGCTCCAGCTTCTTGAAAACGCCCGCGCGGAGGGGCTGGACATCGCCTGCGACGTGTATCCCTATTCCGCCGGCTCAACGCAGCTTATTCACGTTCTGCCGCCGGAATTTCAGAAGGGCGGGCTGGACGCGCTGACCGCCGCGCTGCGCGATCCGGCTCCCGCGCCGCCATGCGCGGACGCATGGAGACGGGCAGCGACTTTGAAAACATCACGCACCTTGTCGGCTTTGAGAAAGTCGTTCCGATCTCGCTGCACACAGAGGAGTATAAGCCGTTTGAGGGCAAGTCTCTCGCGGAGATCGCGGACACGCTCGGCAAGGACCCCTATGACGCACTCTTCGACCTGCTCGCCGCCGAGCGCTGCGAGGCGGGCATGATCGACTTCATCGCCGCGGAGGAGGACATCGAGGCCATCCTGCGCGCGCCGTTCTCCGTGCCCATTTCCGACGCGACCTATCCGGTCGAGGGGCTGTGCCACCCGCGCGTGTACGGCAGCGCGGCGCGCTTTCTCGCGCACTATGTCTGCGAGCGCGGCATCCTCACGCTGCCGCAGGCTGTGCACAAGCTCACGATGCAGTCCGCCGACCGGCTCGGTCTTTCCCGCAAGGGACGCATCGCTGTCGGCGCGGACGCCGACCTGTGCCTGTTCTCGCCGGAAAATATTCGGGAGAACGGCACCTACACCGCTCCGCGGCAGCTTGCCTCGGGCATGGACGCCGTGTTCGTCGCGGGCGTACCGGAGATCATGGACGGGCAGTTTACCGGCGAGACACGGGGACGCGTGCTACGGGCACACTAACGAACGCTTCATTATTTCGGAGGAAGCTATGACAAAACGTATGTTGACAGCCGTTCTGACTGTGGCGCTCACGCTGTCCCTCACCGCCTGCGGCGGGGGAGAGCAGCAGGAAGCGGGCGAGACGCGCACGGTCTACACGATGGACACGGTGATGAATCTGACTGCCTACGGCGAAAACGCCTCCGCCGCACTCGACGCGGCGGAGGAAACGCTGCGCACACTCGACGCGAAGCTCGACCGCCACGACGAGACAAGCACGGTAAGCGCGCTCAACCGCGACGGCACGGTCGAGGACGCGGAGCTTGCCCAACTCACGGACATTGCGCGGACCATCGGTGCACTGAGCGGCGGGGCGTTCGATCCCACCGTCGCGCCCGTGATGGACGCATGGGACTTCACCGGCGATGCGCCGCGTGTGCCGTCGGACGAGGAGCTGTCCGCGCTGCTCGCGCACGTCGGTTTGGAAAAGCTGTCGGTGGACGGCAATACGATCGCCCTCTCGGACGGCGCGCAGCTCGACCTCGGCGGCATCGCCAAGGGCTATGCGGGCGACGCGGTGCGCACCGTCCTCGCGGAGCTTGGCGTAACGAGTGCGGTCATCGACCTCGGCGGCGACGTCGGGCTGCTTGGCGCGAAGCCGGACGGCAGCGACTGGCGCGTCGCGGTCAAGGACCCTGCCGACCCATCGAAATTTCTCGGCGTGCTGACGGCGGCGGACACCTTCGTGGTGACCTCCGGCATCTATGAGCGCGGCTTTGAGGAAAACGGCGTGCGCTACCACCACATCATCGACCCCAAGACCGGGAAGCCTGCCGAGAGCGGGCTGGTAAGCGTGACGGTCGTGTGCGGCGACGGCGCGTGGGCCGACGCACTCTCCACCGCCTGCTTTGTGCTCGGCGAGGCGGGAAGCCTTGCGCTGCGCGATACGCTCACGGCAGAGAAAAATCTGCGCATTGAGCTGATCCTTGTGACCGACGACGGTCATGTGCGCTATACTGCGGGACTGGCGGAACGCTTTGAGCCGAGCGAGGAGGGGACCTATGTCTACGAAGCCATCATCGCCTGAGCTGCGCCCCAACCGCTATGACGCGCTCGTGGTGCTCGTCGTGCTGGCGCTTGCCGCAGCGCTGGCGGTCAGACCGTTTCTCGCCGCCCGCACACCGCAGAGCGGTGCGCTGACAGTCGTGGTCTCCGCCGACGGACAGGAGCTCGACCGGCTCCCGCTCGCGCAGTTCGGCACGCATAACTATGCGAACAACGGCTACACGCTGACGGTCACGGCGACGGGCGGCGTGGTGTCGGTCACGCAGAGCGACTGCCCGGGGCAGGACTGCGTCCACTCCGGCGCGGTCTCCCGCGCGGGGCAGAGCATCGTGTGCCTGCCCGCGCGCATCGTGGTGGAGCTGGTCGGCGCCGCCGACGGCTACGACCTCGTGACGGGTTAGGAGGGGCGGTATGAGGTTCTCAACGAAAGCTATCACGACCTGCGCCGTGCTTGCCGCGCTGGCGCTCGCGCTCTCCTATCTGGAGTCCTTTTTCCCTCCGCTGCTGCCGCTGCCCGGCGTAAAGCTCGGGCTCGCGAACATCGTGACGGTCTACGCGCTCTATGCCCTCGGCGCATCGAGCGCGCTCGCCATCCTTGTGGTGCGCTGTCTGCTCGGCTCCCTCTTTGCGGGCAATGCCTCGGCGCTCCTTTTCTCTCTGCTCGGGGGACTTGCCGCCATGCTGGTGATGATCGCGCTGCACGCTCTGCCGCGGCTCTCGGTCTACGGCGTGTCCGTCGGCGGCGCGGCGGCGCACAACTGCGGACAGGTCGCCGCCGCGATGCTCACGCTCGGCTCGGCCGCGCCGCTCGCTTACCTGCCGTTCCTGCTGCTCGTGTCGGTGTTCACCGGCGCGCTGACCGGCTTTGTCGCCGCGCTGCTGTTCCGCGCCATGCGCCACGCGCGGGCGAAATGAAATGAAGTGTAAAAATCAAACGCCCCGACGAAGGCCGGAGCGTTTGATTTTTTATTCGGGCTGTTTTTTACAGGTTGTGCACGCGCAGGGCGCGGATGGCGTTGAGCACCGCCAGCACCATCACGCCGACGTCGGCGAAAATGCCCATCCACATATTCGCAAAGCCGAGGGCGACGAGCAGTAGGCACAGCAGCTTCACGCCGAGGGAAAAGACGATGTTCTCATGCACGATGCGGATGCACTTGCGGGAGATCTTGATGGCCTTGGCAATCTTCATCGGGTCGTCGTCCATCAGCACCATCGGCGGCCTCGATAGCTGCGTCGCTGCCCATCGCGCCCATGGCGATGCCGATGTCCGCGCGGGAGAGCACGGGCGCGTCGTTGATGCCGTCGCCGACGAAGGCGAGCTTCGCGCCCTCCGGCTCGGCCTTGAGCAGCTCCTCGACCCGCGCGACCTTGTCGGCGGGCAGCAGCTCCGCGCGGACCTCATCCACCCCGAGGTCACGCGCCACATAGTCCGCGACCTTCTGAATGTCGCCGGTGAGCATGACGGTCTTGGTGACACCCGCCGCCTTGAGCGCGGCGATGGCGTCGTGGGAATGGGGCTTTTCCACATCGGAGATGACGATGTGGCCCGCGTACTCGCCGTTCACCGCGATATGGACGATGGTGCCGACGCTGTGGCACTCGTGCCACACGACGCCCAGCTCCTCCATGAGCTTGCCGTTTCCGGCGGCGACGGCCACACCGTCCACCACCGCGGTCACGCCGCGGCCGCTGTGCTCCTGAATGTCCGTGACGCGGGAGCGGTCCAGCGCACCGCCGGCAGCCTTTTGCAGGCTCTTGCTGATGGGGTGCGAGGATGCGCACTCGGCAAGCGCCGCGTACTCGAGCAGCTTTTCCTGCGCCATCGGGCTGTGATGCACGGCACTGACCTCGAAAACGCCCTGCGTGAGCGTGCCGGTCTTGTCGAACACGACGGTCTTGGTCCGGGAGAGGGCCTCGAGGTAGTTGGAGCCCTTGATGAGCACGCCTTCCTTGCCCGCGCCGCCGAGACCGGCGAAGAAGCTGAGCGGGATACTGATGACGAGCGCGCAGGGGCAGGAGATGACAAGGAAGGTCAGCGCACGGTAGACCCAGGTGCCCCAGTCCGCGTCCGCGCCGGAGACGGTCAGCGCCAGCGGCGGCAGAATGGCGAGCGCGAGCGCGCTGTAGCACACGGCGGGGGTGTAGACCTTGGCAAAGCGGGAAATGAAGCTCTCGGAGCGGGACTTGTGGCTGCTGGAATTTTCCATCAGCTCCAGAATTTTGGAAACCGTGGATTCGCCGAACGCCTTCGTTGTGCGGATCTTCAGAACGCCGGTCATATTGATGCAGCCGCTGATGATCTCGTCGCCCGCCTTCACATCGAGCGGCAGGCTCTCGCCGGTCAGCGCGGCGGTGTTGAGCGTGGAGACGCCGTCCTCGACCACGCCGTCGATGGGCACCTTTTTCGCCCGGCTGGACAACGATGGTCGTGCCGACCGTGACGTCGTCGGGGTCGACCTGCTCGAGCTTACCGTCGCGCTCGATGTTCGCGTAGTCGGGACGGATGTCCATGAGCGCGGTGATGCTGCGACGGGACTTTCCGACCGCGTAGCTCTGGAACAGCTCGCCGATCTGATAAAAGAGCATAACGGCGACGGCCTCGGAATAGTCGCCGCTCCTTTCATAGAGTGCCAGCGCGATGGCACCGACGGTCGCGACCGCCATGAGAAAATTTTCGTCGAACACCTGCCGGTTGCAGATGCCCTTCCACGCCTTGCGCAGGATGTCGCAGCCGACCGTCAGGTAGGCCGCGAAATAGAGCGCGGCAGAGACGAGCATCGGCAGGGGAATCAATTTCGCCGCGAGGAACAGCACCGCCGCGGCCAGGATGCGATAGAGCATCTTTTTCTGTTTCTTCGTCATGGGAAAGCCCTCCGTAGAAGTCCGCCCCGAGGTCTGTCCCCGGGGCGGTGTGATTTACAGGTAGATCTCGCAGTCGTCCTCGACCTTTTTGCAGTTCTTCAAAACGGCCTTCATCACGGTCTTGGGGTCCTGACCGTCGGCGAATTCCACGATCATTTTCTGCGTCATGAAGTTGACGGTCGCGTTCGCAACGCCCTCGGTCTTCTTCGCGGCTTCCTCCATCAGGTTCGCGCAGTTGGCGCAGTCCACTTCGATCGGATAGGTCTTTTTTCATCGCTAAAATACCCCTTTCTTTTTGTCGCTTAAACAATTAAGCACTTGTTTAATTCTTATGGCTGTACTATACTGAAGATACCCGAAAAAGTCAAGGACTTCGCCGCGTTCTCTGCCGAACGGGCGAAAAGTCCTGCCAAACGGGAGATTCGACACACAGGACTACCGGAAAAGGAGCGGAAATATGGAACCGTTTGAGCTTCCCCATCGGCATGAGGACGCCTCGCATCTGCATGAATTGGAGGAGTACCTCCGCAGGACCGAGTATTTTCAAACCGTCGCGCTGGTCTTTCGCCAGCTCTCCGACGCAAACCGCGTGCGGCTCTTCTGGCTTTTGTGCCACTGCGAGGAGTGCGTGGTCAACCTCGCGGCCATGATGGGCATGAGCCCGCCCGCGCTCTCATCACCTGCGCCAGCTGCGTGAGAGCGGACTGATCGTCAGCCGCCGCGACGGCAAGGAGGTCTACTACAAGGCTGCGAAGAGCGAGCAGGCGCAGCTGCTGCACCGTATGATCGAGCGCGCCGTGGAGATTGCCTGCCCCGAGGAAGGCGAGGACGTCGCCTCCGCCCCGCACCTGCCGCCGCTCGACGCGCACGCGCTCGAGGGCGCGCACGGGTGCAGCGCCGAGCAGCTTGAGACCATCCGCCGCGTCCACGAGGCGCTGACCGCAGACCTCTCCAGCCGCATCACCATCGACGAGCTCTCGCGCCGCTTCCTGATGAACCCCTCCACGATGAAGGAGGTCTTCAAGACCGTTTACGGGCAGTCCATCGCCGCGCACATCCGCGAGCACCGCATGGAGCGCGCGGCAGAGCTGCTGCACGAAACGGACGCGAGCATGGCGGAGATCGCCGCTGCCATCGGCTACGAGAGCGCGAGCAAGTTCTCCGCCGAATTCCGCAAGGCCTATGGCGCACTGCCGACGGAGTATCGCCGCGCCGCACGCGCGGAAAAAGGATAGGGGCTTGCAGTCCGCGGAAAGTGTGTTATCATGGAAGCAGAAACCAACGAAACGGAGAGAAGAGAAATGGGTATTGTCGTTTTGGGCGCGGTCTTTGTGGACATCAAGGGCTATCCCTCGGACGTTTACATTCCCGGCGGGCGCAACGCCGGCCGGGTGGAGCAGATGCACGGCGGCGTGAGCCGCAACATTGTGGAGGACATTGCCAACGTCGAGCTGCAGCCGACCTTCATCGGTCTGGTGGACGACACCGGCGCAGGCGCGGATGTGGTACGCAAGCTCAAGGCGCATAAGGTCAACACGGACTACATCCGCGTAACGAAGGACGGCATGGGCACCTGGCTCGCTATCTTCGACAACGGCGGCGACGTGGTGGCGGCCATCTCCAAGCGGCCCGACCTCCGTCCGATCCTGAGCATTTTAGAGGAGCAGGGCGACGAGATCATTTCCCGCGCCGACAGCATCGCCTTTGAGATCGACATGGATAAGGAGATCGTGAAGAAGGTCTTTGCCCTTGCCGAGAAATATCACAAGCCGGTGTACGCGGTGGTGTCAAACATGAGCATCGCGGTGGAGCGGCGCGACTTCTTCCGCTCGACGCACTGCTTCGTCTGCAACCAGCAGGAGGCGGGCATTCTTTTCTCCGAGGATTACGACGACAAGATGCCGGAGGAGATGCAGAGGCTCCTCGCCGCGCGCATCCGCAGCGCACAGATCCCGCGCATGGTGGTGACGATGGGCGCGCAGGGCGCGGTGTATGCCACGAACGACGGCGAGGAAGGCTGGTGCCCCGCCAAGAAGGTGGACGTGAAGGACACCACCGGCGCGGGCGACGCCTTCTTCGCGGGCGTGACCATCGGCCTGACCTACGGCAAGACAATGGCGGAGGCCTGCGAGATCGGCACGCGGCTGGCTGCGTCGGTCATCTGCACATCGGAAAACGTCTGCCCGCGCTTTCTGCCGAGCGAGTTCGGCATCGACCCGAGCGGGCTCGAGCGCGAGCAGCTTTCGCTGGAGCTGTAATAGGGGAGAGGAGAAGGCCGCAGCCTTCTCCTCTTTCGCGTCAAAAGGTCTTTCCCAGCGCGTCGGTGCGGGCAAGGGCCTCGTCCATCCGCGCTTGCGCGTCCATGCGCTCGTCGTCCAGCCCCTCGGCGCAGAGCAGCTCAAATTTGGGGATGCCGAACATGGCGCACAGCGCCTTGAGCTGGCGTGCGCCCATCTCCATCCATTCCGTTTCCGGCAGGGAGTAATCCCCGCCGCGCGTGGTGACGAGCAGCAGCTTTTCCGCGCGGCAGCGGCCGACAAGCCCGCTTTCCTCGTAGCCGAAGGTGATGTCGCGCATAGAAACGCGCTCAAGGTAAATTTTCAGAATAGCGGGGAAGGATAATTCCCAGAACGGCGCAGCGAGCACGATGCGGTCCGCGCGGGCAAACTGCCATGCGTCGGCGAACAGCGGATCGTCGAGCTTCCCCGCTGCGGCGAGCGCGTCGCGGCAGGCCAGCACCTCGGGGTACTGCGGCTCGAGACGGTCGCGCATGATTGCTGGCGAAGGATCGCTGCGTCCGGATTCGCAGCGGCGTAGGACGATAAAAAGCGTTCGGCGAGCATACGGGAGCGGGACTCCGCGCCCCGCACACAGGCATCCACAAACAAAAGCTGCGGCATAGTCGGCCTCCTTTGGTCGGGAAAATCTTGCTCCTATTATATCCGTTTTGGCGCGGCGCGGCAAGCCGCGCTGAAAATTTTTCGCGCGGACGTTGCCAAACGGCGAAAAACAGCGTATTATGCTTGCAGATCAATGCTCAAGAGGTGCCGTATGTTTCTTCTTTACATGAATCCCATTCTGATCGCCGCGGCGGTCGTGCCGGCGGTTTTTTCTGCTCATCAGGGTCTATCGCGCCGACCGTCTGGAGCCGGAGCCGTCAGGGCTTCTGCTCTCGCTGATCCTGCGCGGCGTGTTCGCCACGGTCATCGCGATGGTGCTCGAGGAGCTTGGCTCGGCCCTGCTCGGGAGCGTCTATGCGGAAAACTCCCTGCCCTACAACGTCATCATGTACTTTGTCATCGTCGCCTTTTCCGAGGAGGGCGCGAAGTATATCCTGCTCCGACGCCGGACATGGTGCTCGGATGCCTTCAATTGCCAGTTCGACGGCGTGGTGTACGCCGTGTTCGTCTCGCTCGGCTTCGCCCTGTGGGAAAATCTCGGCTACGTCGCCATGTACGGCCTGAGCACCGCGCTCGTGCGCGCCGTGACCGCAGTCCCCGGCCACGCCTGCTTCGGCGTGTTCATGGGCGTCTACTACGGCCGCGCCAAGCGCTATGACAACGACGGCGACTTCGTGAAGGCCAAGCGCTGCCGCACGATGGCGGTCCTGATGCCCGCGCTGCTGCACGGCGCCTATGATTTCATCGCCACGATGGAGGACCCTAGCTGCGAATGGGTGTTCCTTGTCTTTGTGCTTGCGCTGTTCGCCGTGTCGCTGAAGCTCGTCGTGCGTGTCGGCTCGCGCAGCGACCGCTACATCGACGGCGGAGAGGTCCGCTGTTCTTCGGATAACGGCATGAGAAAGGAGACGAAAGCGCGTGCTTTCGTCTCTTATTTCATCGCATCCGCCGCTTATTCGGCGGCGTATTCCAAACCGTTCATGCGGCAGAGCGTGTTGATGACCGCGAAGATGATGACCGCGCCGAGGTTGGCGGTGGTGTTGTCCTGATCGAAGCGCGGGGAGATCTCGCAGATGTCGAAGCCACGGACCTTGCGCGTGCGCAGAACGTGCTTGAGCAGCGGCAGCACAACCTCGGGATCGAGTCCGAGCGCCTGCGGCGCGCTGACGCCGGGCGCGAAGGCCGAGGAGAACACGTCCGTGCAAACGGTGATGTAGGCGTCGCGGCAGTGGTAGAGGAAGGTGTCCATGCGCTCAAAATAGACTCCATGTTGCTGCCCTGGATCTCCTTGGCGAGCACATAGTCCACGCCCAGCTCCCGCGCCTTTTTGAACAAGCTCACAGTGTTGCTGTGCTGCTGGATGCCGATGGGGAAGTAGTGGTACGGCGTGCCCTCGGCCCTGCACACGTCCGCCATCTGGCGGAACATCGTGCCGGAGGAATTGCCCATGTCGTAGGGGCGCAGGTCGAAGTGCGCGTCGAAGTTCACGATGCCGAGCTCCGGCGTACGGCCCTTGTCCTTGAGGTAATTGTGCTGGCCCTGAAAGTGGCCGAAGGTTGTCTCGTGACCGCCGCCGAGCACGATGGGGAAGAGCTTGCGGCGCAATATCTCCTCGACCGCGAGGCCCAGCTCATGCTGGCCCTCCTCGAGGGATATCTCGTCGCAGACGATATCGCCCGCGTCGAAGAGCTTGACCTCCTGCGAAAAGGTGCAGGGCAGGTTCGACATCTGGCCGCGCACGAAGTCCGGCGCGAGCGCCGTGCCGGTGCGGCCCCGCTTGTTGCGCGCCACGCCCTTGTCGCTGCAAAAAGCCGACAAAGGCAAAGCCGAGCGCCCCATCGAACGGCGCACCGCCGTCGTTGAGATCGAGCGGCTGCACCCACTGGTGCCAGCGGAAGGCGTCGTAATCGCTGTCGCTGTCTACGCGGCCCTTCCAGCAGGGCATGGCGCTGACATAATGATCCAAAAGCATGAAAAAGCCTCCAATCCGAAAATTTATTCGTCCAGCTTGAGGACGGCAAGGGGGAAACGCGAACTCCGTCGGCACCTGCACCGTGCCGAGGCTGCGCATCTTCTTTTTTTTTTTTTTTTGCCCGAAAGGGCGGCTCCGCCGCCGTCATTCAACGCACGCCGCTGCCGCGGCGGCTCGCCTGGCAAAAATCACTGTCCAGCCGGCAAGGAACGGGCTTCCCGTCGGCACCTGCACCGTGCCGAGGTTGCGCATCTTTTTTTGCCCGAAAGGGTTTCGGCGGCTCCGCCGCCGTCATCCAACGCACGCCGCTGCCGCGGCGGCTCGCTTGCGCTCGCAGGAGAGGCAAAAATCACTCGTCCAGCTTGAGGACGGCAAGGAACGCTTCCGTCGGCACCTGCACCGTGCCGAGGTTGCGCATCTTCTTTTTGCCCTCCTTCTGCTTCTCGAGCAGCTTCTTTTTGCGCGTGATGTCGCCGCCGTAGCACTTGGCGAGCACGTCCTTGCGCATGGCCTTGACCGTCTCGCGCGCAATGACGCGTCCGCCGATGGCGGCCTGCACCGGTACCTCGAAGAGCTGGCGGGGAATGTTATCCTTGAGCTTTTCGCACAGGCGGCGCGCACGGGGATATGCCTTATCCTTATGTGCGATGAAGCTCAGCGCGTCCACCTGGTCGCCGTTGAGCAGCATATCGACCTTCACGAGCTCGCTGCGGCGGTAGCCGGAGAGCTCGTAGTCAAGCGAGGCGTAGCCCTTGGTGTTGGCCTTGAGCGCGTCGAAGAAATCGTAGATGATCTCGTTGAGCGGCATTTCGTAGTGCAGCTCGACGAGGTAGGCGTCGAGGTACTGCATATCCTTGAACACGCCGCGGCGCTCCTGACACATCGGCATAATGTTGCCGACGTAGTCGGGCGGCGTGACGATGGTGACCTTGACGTAGGGCTCCTCCGCGTGCTCGATGACGCTCGGGTCGGGGTAGTTGTGCGGATTGTCCACGCGCACCATCGTGCCGTCGGTCTTGTAGACCTCGTAAATGACGCTCGGGAGCGTGGTGACAAGGTCGAGGTCAAATTCGCGCTCCAGCCGCTCCTGAATGACTTCCATGTGCAGCATGCCGAGGAAGCCGCAGCGGAAGCCGAAGCCGAGGGCGACGGAGCTTTCCGGCTCGAAGGTCAGGCTGGCGTCGTTGAGCTGGAGCTTTTCCAGCGCGTCGCGCAGGTCGGGGTACTTGCTGCCGTCCTCGGTGTAGATGCCGCAGTAGACCATCGAGCGCACCTTGCGGTAGCCGGGCATCGGCTCGCTTGCGGGGTTCTCCGCGCCTGTCACGGTGTCGGCGATCTGCCGTTTCGTGGACGTCCTTGATGCTGGCGGTGAAGTAGCCGACCTGACCGGCCTCAAAGCTGCTTCGCCGGCTCCAGCCCCAGCGGGCGCATCAGGCCGCATTCGAGCACCTTTGAAGGTCGCGCCGGTCGCCATCATTTGATCTCCATGCCGGGCCTGATGGTGCCGTCCTTGAGGCGCATATAGACGATCACGCCGCGGTAGGCGTCATAATAGCTGTCGAAGATCAGCGCCTTGAGCGGGGCGTTCGGGTCGCCCTTGGGTGCGGGGAGGTTGTGGACGATGTCCTCAAGCACCGCGTCGATGTTGATGCCGAGCTTGGCGGAGATCTCCGGCGCGTCCTCGGCGGGGATGGCAAGGATATTCTCGATCTCCTCCTTCACACGCTTGGGATCGGCGGCAGGCAGGTCGATCTTGTTGATGACGGGCAGGATCTCGAGATCGTGCTCGAGCGCAAGATAGGTGTTGGCCAGCGTCTGCGCCTCGATGCCCTGCGAGGCGTCCACGATGAGCAGCGCGCCCTCGCAGGCGGCGAGAGAGCGCGAGACCTCGTAGTTGAAGTCCACATGACCCGGGGTGTCGATGAGGTTGAGCGTGTAGACCTGCCCGTCCTGCGCGGTGTAGTCAAGGTGACGGCACGGGCCTTGATGGTGATGCCGCGCTCGCGCTCGAGGTCCATATTGTCGAGGATCTGATCCTCCATCTCGCGCGCGGAGACGGCGTTGCACTTTTCCAGCAGGCGGTCCGCCAGCGTGGACTTGCCATGGTCGATATGCGCGATGATGCTGAAGTTGCGGATGTTTTTTTCGTTCATAGCGGTTGCTCCTGCATGGTGTTAATGGGAAGATGGCATCTGCGCGATCCATTTATTAGCCTGCTCGTCGGCGGCGTGCAGCACCTGCGTCATGCTCTGCGCGAGGCCGGGGTAGCTGCCGGTCAGCGTCTCGGCGTCCATCGCGGGAAACGCGCCGTCCCCGGCGGCGTGCCGCTCGAGCGCAAGGCGGTAGAGCGCGCGGCTTTGCAGCATCGCGGCGTCGCTTGCGCCGGCGGAGAAGGCCGCCGCGTCGAGTGCGAAGAAGGCGTCCTTCCCGCCCGCGGCGCGGTGCAGCGCACGGTAGAGCGGATAGATCGCCGCGCCGAGATACTGTCCCGCCGCGGTGACGGCCTCACGGCAATTCGTCTTGCCGAGCAGCTCGAAGAGCAGGTTGACGGTGTTCACCAGCAGCTTCTTTTGCAGCGTAGCGGCGATGCTGCCGCGCAGGGTGCCCTTCTCGTCGCTTGAGTCGTACAGCTCGTCGGAGTCGATCATGCCGCCGTCGCGGTCGAGCGTGCGGCCGAGCAGATAGTCCGCGGAGACGTGATAGTAGTCGCACGCCTTCTTCACAAAGGCGAGGCCCGGTTCGCGGACGCCGTTTTCATAGTGGCTCAAAAGCGCCTGCGAGATGCCGAGGTCGGCAGCCGCCTTGCGCTGGGAGATCTCTTTCTCCTGCCGCAGCAGGGCCAGGGTGCGCGAAAAATCAGCGTTCATGCGCGTTTTTCTTCCTCATTTCTACAGATTGCAATTACAGCTCGTAGAGTATAGCAGGTTTTATACAGCTTGTAAATGATTTTTTAGAACTCCGGCGTGTAGCTGCTGCGATCCTGCCGCGGCGGCTCCTCCGGCGCGGTGGCGCGCAGGTAGAAGCCGCATTCCGAGAGGGCGAAGTAGGGCGTGAGGTAAATGTCCACGACTCCGGTGAGCACCGTGAGGATCAGCGAGCCGAGCATGATGCCGAGGAAGCTGTCCGGCATGAGCGCGAGGATAACGCCCTCGTAAACGCCGACGATCACAAAAACGATGAGGTACCAGCCGATGAAGCTCAGCTGCAGCCGGAAAAGCTGACCCTTGTAGCCGACGGTCTGCCGCTTGCTGCGGTTAAGCGCCTCCATCACGCCAAGCTCCGGATTCTGGCAGAGGTTCCAGATGGCGAAGGAGTAGCGGTAGACCGCAATGATTTCCGGGGATCACGAAAAGCATCGACCACAGGGCGACGAAAAAGCCCCCGACGATGTACAGGGCGATGACCTTTGTCGGCAAAGGTGAAGCCGTCGAACAGGCTCTCGTAGGGCATCTCCTCGCGGCGGTGGACGCCGAGACAGTAGCACTTATAGCCCGCGTCGAGCACCTGCGTAATGAGGCCGATGAGGATGCTGGCGAAGGAAACGGACACAAAGGCCACGCCGACGATACTGCCGGTCAGGTATGTGAGCGCGGTGTCGAGCAGGCTCAGCGCGAGCGAAACGGCAAGAAACAGCAGCGTGAATTTGATGGGCGAGACCCTCGCCGTGCGGATCAGTTCTCTGGCCTCGCGCCTGATCGCAGCGCGGTCGAGCTGACGGATGGGCATGATACGGTCCTCCTTATCCTTTGTAGAAAAAGTATAGCACCCGCTCTCCGGCGCGTCAAGCGGGCATAGCCGGCGGCGCGGGGACATAGCATGGTTCGGCGGAAGAGGCAAAATCGGAAGCCGCTTCGCATACAGGAAGCGTAAAAATTCAACAAGATTCGATAAATTGCCGGAAAATGTGCGTTTTGGCGAAAAGTTATGACTGGACAACGCTTTGCAGTTGATGTATAATCTCAACGATTATGGAGTAGTGTGCGCATTGCTCCAAGCAGTAAAAGATGAGGTGAAGACAATGGCACAAGCTTTCTTTGGCGGCGTTCATCCCAACGACATGAAGGCCGCAACGAATGAGAAGGCCATCGAGCAGCTCTCTCCCCCGCCCGCTCAGGTGGTCATTCCCATGTCGATGCACTTCGGTGCACCGTGTACCCCCATCGTGTCTGTCGGTGACTATGTGAAGGTCGGTCAGAAGATCGGCGAGTTCAAGGGTCTCGGCGCTCCCATCCATGCCAGCGTTTCCGGCAAGGTGGTCGCGATCGAGCCGCGCCCGTATTCCATGGGCGGCAACATGACCTCCGTCGTGATCGAGAACGATTATCAGAACACCGTCAGCGAAGAGGTCAAGGCTCCGGCCGACCCGAACGCTCTGACCACGGAGGAGATGATCGAGATCGTCAAGAACGCCGGTATCGTCGGTATGGGCGGCGCGACGTTCCCGACCCACGTCAAGATCTCCGGCGGCATCGGCCAGGTCACGACCGTGATCATCAACGGCGCGGAGTGCGAGCCCTACATCACCGGCGACCATCGCGCGATGCTCGAGCGCACCGAGGAGATCATCGGCGGCGCGAGCTATCTCGTCAAGATGTTCGGCGTGGATAAAGCCATCATCGGCGTGGAGGACAACAAGAAGAACGGCATCGACGCGCTCAACAGGGTCATTGCGGAGACCAAGGCGCCCGTCATCGTCGTGCCTCTTCACTGCCGTTACCCGCAGGGCGGTGAAAAGCAGCTCTGCCAGGCCATCACCGGCAAGCAGGTGCCTCCCGGCGGCCTGCCCAGCGCCATCGGCTGCGCCGTGTTCAACATCAACACGACCATCGCCATCTTCCGCGCCATCACGACCGGTATGCCCGTTGTGAGCAAGGTCGTCACCGTGTCCGGCTCCGGCGTGATCGAGCCGAAGAACGTTGAGTGCCCCATCGGCACCCCCGTTTCCTGCCTGTTTGATTACTGCGGCGGTCTGAAGGACGAGACCTTCAAGATCATCGCGGGCGGCCCGATGATGGGTATGGCGCAGTACACCTGCGATATTCCCGTCGCCAAGGGCACCGGCGCGATGCTCGCCTTCGCCGCCGACGAGGACAAGACCGTTGAGAACCCCACCTGCATCCGCTGCGGCCGCTGCGTGGAGGCCTGCCCCGTGCATCTCGAGCCCCTCTATATGTATATGTATGAGCAGAAGGGCATGATCGAGGAGCTGGAGGCCGCCAACATCATGGACTGCATGGAATGCGGCGCCTGCGCCTACATCTGCCCGGGCCGTCTGCACCTGACGCAGACCTTCAAGACCGGCAAGCAGAAGGTCAAGGACGCTGCCGCCAAGAGAAAAGCCGCCGCCGAGGCCGCTAAGGCTGCCGAGGCTGCGAAGAAGGAGGCATAAGAGAAATGACTGATTATAAGAATCTGAAGCTCAGAGCTTCCTCCAACCCCCACATCCGCAACGGCGAGGATACGCGCGGGCTGATGCTCGACGTCATCATCGCCCTGATGCCCGCCTTGCTCTTCGGCGTGTGGCACTTCGGCGTCCGCGTGGCGATCTCCGCGGTCGTTTCCGTCGCCTCCGCCATCTTCTTTGAGTGGCTCTACCGCAAGCTGCTGCACAAGCCCCAGATGATCGGCGACCTGTCCGCCGCCGTCACGGGCCTGCTGCTGAGCATGGTCTGCCCGCCGGAGCTTCCCGTGTGGATGCTCGTGGTCGGCAACTTCTTCGCCATCTTCGTCGTCAAGCAGCTCTACGGTGGCCTGGGCAAGAACTTCCTCAACCCCGCGCTCGCCGCGCGTGCCGCGCTCGTCGCGTGCTACGCCTCCGCCATGACCAGCTGGAGCAAGGTCGACGCCGCCACCGGCGCGACCCCGATGGCTCTGCTCAAGGCCGGCGACATGGAGGCGCTGACCGCCGCCTATCCCATCAAGGATATGGTCATCGGCTTCATCAGCGGGTCCGCCGGTGAGGTCTCCGCGCTGATGCTGCTCATCGGCGGCGTTTACCTCATCGTCCGCAAGGTCATCTCCTGGCAGACTCCGGTCGCCTACATCGCCACCGTCGCGGTCGTCACCTTCCTGTTCCCGCGCGGCAACGACCCCATGACCTTCATGCTCTACAACGTGCTCGGCGGCGGTCTGTTCCTCGGTGCCTTCTTCATGGCGACCGACTATGTGACCTCCCCCGTCACCAAGAAGGGCCAGCTCATCTTCGGTCTCGGCTGCGGCCTGATCACGGTGTTCATCCGCTACTTCGGCTCCTATCCCGAGGGCGTGTGCTACTCCATCCTGATCATGAACTGCTGCACCTGGATCATCGACAAATACACCAAGCCCACCCGCTTCGGCGTTGACAAGAAAGCCAAGAAGGAGGCGGCAAAATAATGAAGATCGAAGGTAAATTCATTCTCAAGGTCGCCGGCACGCTGACCGCCATTTCTCTGGTCGTCGCGGCGCTGCTCGGCGCGACCAATGCGCTCACCGAGGACAAGATCGCAGCCATCAACAAGGCGAACACCGAGGTCGCTCTCGCGGCGGTCGTCAGCTCGCCCGACTGCGAGTTCCCGCCCATCGAGGAGATCCCGCAGGCCGCTATCGACGCCGCCAAGACGCAGAGCGGCAAGCTCACCGAGGCCTACCGCGTCGTCGTGAACGGCGAGGACGCTGGCTATGCGTTCAAGATCGTCGCCGGCGGCTCGCAGGGCGACATCGAAATGATCGTCGGCGTGGACGCCGACCTTGCCATCACCGGCATCTCCGTGGTCGACGCCGCCGAAACGAGCGGCATCGGCACGAAGGTCATCGCCAATGAGCAATACGTAACTGAACGAAGCGGCTACCGA
>VOFK01003087.1_pt1 | contig 25914 bp, 44 predicted proteins | sample 5384121 | NCBI WGS metagenome assembly VOFK01 (sample SAMN12384730, study PRJNA508395) | human gut metagenome | isolation source: healthy gut J | host: Homo sapiens | reverse complement strand
CACCTGGGTGCAAGTTACGTATTGCTAAGATTGATTGTATTTTCAGCGAGTTTTTTCTTTTTATCAAGCATTCTTGCCCGTATTGCCTTTGCTCGAAAAAGAGTCAAGCTTTTGGATTCACGTGGTCATTGAGGATTCATGTTCGGTGAGCGCGTCAAGTGGGTGAAAGCTCACTGGAGTTCATAGGAGTGAAATGAACTGCATCGCATTCCATGAGCGCATCGGCATAATTCTCAAAACGATTATCAAAAAAGGAAGACAGGCAGGTGGCGAGCAGGCCTGTTGAGCAATGGATATTGTCACAACATGGGGCAGATGCATCAACGATATTCTGGTCGGGCGAACAATCCAATGTATTCATCTTCTGTCAGAAGGCCAAAATATTCTCAAGATGCCCAAGCACGTTCGCATACACTGTTCTGCTGACGGCGCCAATCGTGTTGAGTGCGAGGAAGTCTATCGCAGCCGCTATATGAATCATCCTGATTATTATCTGACTGGCTTATGGTATCCAACGCTTGGTTTCAAGATTGCTTCTGAGAATACGTATGGGTTCTGTTCCGCACAGGGGTTATCGCTTCCAGAATTTTGGAATCATATAACCCAGCTCGGAAAGGGTAGTCTGCCTGACTTTCCCATCGTTGAGAATCTGGATCATAGGTTCGACGAGTGACGGAGCGATATTGGACATAAGATTGGGATGCTTCGCCAATGATTCTGTAGAAAATCGGCAAAGGTTACCGTCTACGGTGTATTGATTTCTCTTGATAGATGATGAAATGCTACGTCAAGTTGTTGCAAAGCGTGTCAGTGTCTGTTGTTCCTCGTTGACTAGGAAGCTAAGCAAGTTCTGGCTGTGGCGCCATTTCGGCAATCAGTGGACTGGCATCATCGTCAAGACGGTCCAGATATGCTGAAACGAATTCAGCGGTCTCATTGTCCAACGGGGATAGCATCTCGATAAATTTGATTGGTATCACGTCTGGTAATCCGAATCATCACAGTGCGATTGCATGTAATGCAACAAATCAATGTTCAATACTCGATGTTGGTGGAATATTGCCCCTATCTTTTACGCCTAATCCGACGAAGGACATCTTCAGAGTCCTCATCGTCAAGTTTGAACTGATAGTCCGGATTATTGCCATCAATATGATGAAGAATAAAAAGTTCAGCGCGTTTCCTAGTTATACCTTCATCCGTATATATCGTGGAATAGAGCATATAGTCCTGACCGATCCATCCGTGAGAGATAAGTCGGTATAGCAGGGATATGTTTCCGTCTAACAGAGCGTAAAAAAATCCTTGCCGAGAGTTGTCTGCGATTCCTTGGTTTGTGACTCCTCAAATTGAGGATGAAGGTCCAATCGCCAGAACGTAGGTCTTCGATTGTTTTTTGATAAGTCGGCGTTTTTATTCGTAAGATTGATCTTTTGCGCTTCTTCCCATTGACCGATATCAAGTGAAGTGTTCATGACCCTTCTCAACAGGCTGTATGGGATTAGCCGAGTTTCTGTTCTTGTCCAACGAGAATCATATTTAACATAAATTCGATCTGCTTCTCCGCACCCGGACAGCTTCTCCCATGCTTGGCTTGAAGCATCTGATGCATTATTGGCATTGAAGCCTATTTCCAGTGAAGCGTCATCGTCTTCTGAAACGTTCGCGACTAAAAAGCCATAAAGCGGCAGAGCTTTTGCTTTAAGTTCGAGCGCATGTTTTTCAGCACATGATTCATCTGTAAATTTGCTGATTTGATCTTCTAATTTATGAGTTTGATTAATCAAATCAGGCAGTTTCTGTTTTGTTAGCTCTCTAGCGTGATTATAAAAAGAATCGAGTTTGCTCTTACCATCATGTATTTTTACTGAATCATCAAGATAACAGTTTTTATATATGATGAACGCAAGAAGATGAGGCTCTTCGAGACCGAGTTTAGAGGTGAATCTTCCTTCTGGAGATTGAACAAATAGATGTTCCCTATAGACAATGAACTCATTGCGAATATTGATCCAGGTGCGTTTATCGGGAACTGCATCTGCAACGAGTTCAAGAAGGTTAATCATTTGAGGGTCATTCGCATCAAAAACATCTTCCAATGTTTCTAATGCGATTTGGTATGAATTGCTTGCCGAGACGAATGGCACTACTGGAATGATGAGGTCAAAGAACTTCGCGCGAGAGAAAGAATGAGACAGAGATTCTTTATTACTCACCTGTTCGTCAGCCAAAACATATTGATTGCTGAATATCGCATCATGAATAGCGTATACGAACTGTATAGGTGCACTGGACTGAGAATTCTTTTCCTCTACGAAACGAGAGAAGTGCAATCGTCGACTGGATTTTCTGAATCGTCGATTTTGTTCGTTGCAGCTTTGGGTCATTATTAAGAATCTGATTTAGCTCACATCGCGTAATGAATCAAAGATTTGAGCATCTTGAAAATGATCAAGATCTTCGAAAAAATACAGTTCGATTCCCGTCTTTTTCAAAGATATATATGATTTCATCAAGATACTGATCGAAATAGGAGTCCGAGTTCTCTCCAAGGGTAATGCCTGCTGTTCCAAACATCTATTTTGGCTAGATGGATGCGGGTGCCGAAATAATGTAATAGTGCGAACGTTGCTATTGATAGCAGGCCAATTATGACGATTTCAGCAAGAATTTTGGTAATGCTTGTCGGGATTGGTAGCCAGGTCAAAGGTTTTTGAATATAGCTATAAGGCCATTTATAGATATTAAGAATGAACAGTAACAGCATACCGAAAGCAAGAGAGGAAAGTAGTTGCTGCCTAGTCCGATTTCGTTCATCCTATGGAAATGCGATGCCGGAATCTTTTTCGGGTCTGTTCCATATAAGAAAGCTTAATGATCTCTTTTGGATGAGATTGGTTATGGATGAATCGTTAGAAGGTTTGGGGAAGCACCGGATGGTTCTTTCGAAGCGGAAACCATCCTTATCCGAGACGAAAATCGGTTTTCTTATCATCCTGTTCCTTAAGCTGTGCAGCCAAAGGCGCCAGTGAGATCGTTCTGGTCGTATGAGGGCGTTCTTCCTCAAGGTCTTCAACGACTTTCTCAAGAATGCTGCTTTTTCCGGAACCATAGACACCTGATAGAGCTATGTTGTGTATCTTTGTATCCTCGCCCCGCAACGCCTTTTCAAGCCTCTTCACATAGGGTGAGTGGCTCGATTCGTCATATTGGGGGTATAGAGGCTTGAGCTCCGCTGTTTTGCTCGTAAGGTCGGAAGTGTTTTTGGAGTTGTCTGTGGAGTCCGCCTTGCTCTTCTCGGTCATATTGCACCAGTGTAGCTATATTCGGTGATTTACTCTCTTCTATCAAGGGGCTCGGTATTTGTATTCGCTGCATTACGTTGCGATGAGGAGGCGAGGGTTTAACAGAGTGATAATCGAAAAATGTAGATAATTACAAGTACCAATGAACAAAAGCGTGTGCGTGTCCAGCATTCATGCGGCAAATTGATGAAGCCCACCCCTAATGGCATACAATATATGCGAAAACATTGGGATTAAGAGCATATGGGGGTACATGGCGATGAAGCATGGCGCGCATTCGGAACGAGAATTGCTCTCTCCAGGCATGAGAGTTCTGGTTCGCGGCCAGGAGTGGCTTGTCGATAAAGTTGAGCCGAACAGTCTTGGTAATCACGCCGTACCGGCATCTCCGCTCTGGTACGGGACATGACGGCCACGTTCCTTGATGATTTGGACACAATCACGCCTGTCGATCCAGTGAGAACCTGTTTCATTCCCGACACCTCGGCAAGAGCAGCAAAATCGCACTTGTTTATCGAGAGTCTGCTGCGCGCCACAGCGCCGACTGATGCGAGGATTCATGTCGGCAACAAGGCCGCCATGGACTCCCTGCCGTACCAGCTCGTTCCGGCGAAGAAGGCGCTCGCCCAACCGCGCCAGCGAATCCTCATCGCCGATGCCGTCGGTCTTGGCAAGACCTTGGAGGCAGGCATCCTGATGTCGGAGCTCATCAAGCGCCGCAAAAGGCCGCCGCATTCTCGTGGTAACGGCGAAAAGCATGATGGTTCAGTTCCAGAAGGAGATGTGGGAGCGATTCACCATTCCATTGATCAGCTTGGATTCCTCACGTATCCAGCAGATTCGTTCCGGAGATTCCCGCGAACGCCAACCCGTTCTCCTACTACGACAAGGTGATCATCTCCATTGATACGTTGAAACGGGACATCCAATATGGCGCGGCGCTTGATGCCTCGTATTGGGACATCATCGTGATTGATGAGGCCCAGAATGTCGCCGACCGTGCCGTCAACGGCCGGCGCGCAACGTGCCAAGCTTGCCAAGCGACTTGCCTCACGCTCTGACACGTTGATTATGCTGTCCGCCACGCCTCATGACGGCCGCGCGCGTAGTTTCGCTTCGTTGATGAACATGCTCGACCCAACCACTCTGCCCGATCCGGGGCGGTACGACAAGAAGGATGTCCGAACACCTGTACGTCCGCCGTTTCAAGAAGGACGTGATGGCCGAGGTGTCAGGCAGCTTCCCCGGAGCGCAAGGTGACGCAGGAAAATGCATGGCCACCGCAGCCGAGGAAGAGGCGTTCGATTACTTGACCAATATGAAACTCGTCATGGATATGCATCAGAAGAGCAATTCCTTCCTGTTCAAGACGATGCTTGAGAAGAGTCTGTTTTCATCGCCGGCAGCGTGCATCAAGACCATCGACGAGCGAGTGAAGCGGCTTGCCAAAAATGCGTCCGACCAGACCGGAGCATCGACAGGCTTGAAGGCGTCAAAGGCCGCTTTAGAAAGATTGGTCTCGATGCAGTTTTCCCGGTACCAGAGACTGCTGCAGCTTCTGCGCAGCGCCGATTACGGTTGGCATAACGGTGAAGACGCCGACGACCGTATCGTGATCTTCACGAACGCATCGAGACGAAGAAGAACTATCTCGAGGAGCACTTTGCGGCAGGAATCTCAAAACTACCGAAAGAAGGCCATCGTCTCCATGGATGGCGGCATAGTGATGTGGAACAGCAGAAAAATCGTCGAGGATTTCGGTACGGGGTCTCGCCTATATATTCTCGTGGCCTCCGATGTGGCCTCTGAAGGTCTGAACCTGCACTATCTCGAGCCACAGACTCATCCATTTCGACACTCCATGATCGTTGATGGTATTCCCAGCAGCGTAACGGACGCATCGACCGTTACGGGCAGCACAATTAACCTGATATTCGTTTTCATGATTGGCTCTCTAATGCAAAAATTCAAACATATTCTTGATCCTGCAGCAGAAGGAAGACCAGGCGCGTAAGGATATCGGCGATCCGTCCTTGCTCATGGGCAAATTCGATGTCGATCAGGAGGAGGATTTCACCCGCGAAGCGATTGAGTCCGGCGAATCGGCGGAGGAATTTCTTGCCGCCAGACTTTTGTATTCCGACGAGGACATCGATCATTCGGACGAACGTTCCGGAAGATGTCGAAAACCAAAAGCCGGATGACGATGTTTTCGATCCATTGAGCTTTTTTCAACCTCACTACGCCGGATGGTTCCGATACTACGAACACCGAGGGAAATCAAGTCCGCGGGGAGAGCATGACTGGGAGTGCCGACGATGGCGGCATAGCCGATTCCTCTACGCTGATGTCGGATTATGAGTATGTGGATGAGGGGCTCTCCCTGTGAGGAAAGTTCCGTCAGTCGGCTGGTCTCAAATCGAAACGTCAGCTGCGCGATGCCCATGGTTGCGGTGGAATTCTAAGAGGATAGCCGTTGCGTGCGTGGCTGCGCAGACGTGTGCCGAACACGCAGGTGCTGCGGGACAACATCGCCGAATGGAGCGATGACACGAAATACTGCGAAGACCAAAGCCAATGGTCTGCTGGCCCGTATCAACGACGAGTCATGGAGTCGGGTCCAATACCTGTGGGGAATTGAATCCGATCACGGAATGGATCGGGTTGAAGCGGCTTCTTCGTTGCTATATCAACGTGACGAGGCTCGATCATTGGCGTGACCAACGGAAACCTGCATGCGGATGAGACGATCGTGCTGATGAACGGCATGGTCGCCAACAGGCATGCATCCCCGGTGATTGATGAATGGTTCGGTGTACGGTATCTCGATGGCGAATGCATGGGCATACTGCCACTTGAGGAAGTGTGGCGTATCACCGGATATCGTGGGAACTTGATTCCGGGAACCACTGAACGTCGTTATGTGAATCGAGAGGATTCCGCGGCCAGCTCCGAACAGATAGATGCGGTACAACTGCTGTTGGAGGATGCGGTATCGCGCGGCAAAAGCATGCTCAGCGATTGTGGTGAACAATATCGTGCGCAGGCAGATGAAGAAGTGACTTGGCAAATGGACCGCATCGAGCATTGGTCCCATGCGCGCAAGGCGCTGCTGCAATCCCAAGGCAAAAGCACCAAGGAAAACACAAGACAGGTTGATCGGATGCTCGAACAATATGCCGACTGGGTCCAGGACACATTGGACGCTTCCGGTGAACCGGTGATCCGCATTGCGGCCGCATTCGTAGGCAAAGAATAGAGGGGGGAGACCATGGTGAAGGAACTGAACGAGACATTTCCGGGCATCGAGGCGGTCAACGACTTCTACACGCCGTACTACATGAAGGAATATTTCCGGATGAAGTGAAGAGTGCCTCCGCACCTTGGAAACAGCTTCCTCCCGAAGAACGCCCTGTGCGGTTGCTGAAGGATATGCGCCAGACATTCACCGAAGTTGTCAACAATAATGAGAACGACCTGTTCCCAGCTGAGCGGGTACGGAATTTCATCGACGGCATGCTCGCCGCACTCGGCTATACGCAGGAGGAATCAAACCAAAGACGAGGGACTGCCTGACCGGATTTCAGGGAAGTCTGTTCCTGTCTACTATCAGGTCAATGATTCCGATGGGGCTCCCCGCGCTTGCAAGTTCTGGTGAGCCTGTCCGATAGTGCTGAGGCAGGTGTTCTGGAAAGCCCCATCGAAGATGGCTCTGGCAAGGACGGCACCTCCTGTGAGGAATATGCACGCATGCTGCTTGCCGATTTCGACGAGCCGGCACGGTGGATTCTTATCATGGGACTGCATCAGATAGCGCTGATTGACCGCCGCAAATGGAATGACAAGAAATGCATGCTGTTCGACCTGGACGAGATTTTCAGCCGTCATCAGGGATCATGTGTATACGGCGATGGCCGTGTTGTTGCGCCGCGATAGTCTCTGCCCGGACGAAGGCGACAGTCTGCTTGACACGTTTGATGACACGTCTGCGAAGAACGCGGTTGAGGTGTCCGACAATCTGCGTTCCGCGTTACGTGAATGCGTGGAGATTCTTGGCAACGAGGTCATCCACGACTGGATTTGCAACAAGGGGCGGAGCATCGATGAAATCGACGCGGGCGACCTGACAGTACCAAAGGCATTGCGATACATGTACCGTCTACTGTTCCTCCTGTTCATCGAGGCGAAGCCGTCGCTCGGCTTACGCGCCGATGAAATCCGGATATCTACCGCACTGGCTATTCGCTGGACAGCTTGCGAATATTGCCGGAACAGATGCGTGGCCGCATGGATGAGGCTGGCGATTCCACCTATCTGGCGGACACCTTGCGCCGACTCGACGATCTGGTGTTCAACGGCTATCCGAAGACGGATGAGGATTTCAAAGGGGTTGGCTGGCGAGGAAGCCGTCAACGCGGTGTTCATGGTTCCGCCGCTCGAGGCGCACATCTTCGACCCGGAACGAACCGCGCTGATCGAACATGCCACGCTCCGCGACAGCGTGATGTTGCGCATTATCGATCTGATGAGCGTTACCAAGACGGGTAAGGGGACCAAGCGCAGGCAGCGCATCTCCTACGCGGCCCTGGGTATCAGCCAAATGGGCGCCGTATATGAGGCATTGCTGTCCTACCGTGGCTTCATTGCCAAAGGAGAATCTTTACGAGGTCAAGCGAGCCAAGGATTCCTACGATCCATTGAAAGTCGGCTACTTCGTGCCGGGCGAGAACTCGCCAACTATTCGGGAGGACGAACGCGTCCGCTACCCGGACAAGAGTCCGCATGCCGGCGAACTGCGGACCTACGAGCCAGGTACGTTCATTTACCGACTAGCAGGCAGGGAACGTGAAACGTCGGCCTCCTTCTACACGCCGGACAGTCTTGCGCAATGCCTGGTGAAGTACGCGCTCAAGGAGATTGAGCCACGTATTCACCAAGCCACCGATATTCTGAGTCTGAAGATTTGCGAGCCGGCCATGGGTTCCGCGACCTTCCTGAACGAGACCATCAACCAGCTGGCCACCATGTATTTGAACCGCAGGGAGAAGGAACGGGTCGCCGAGGAAGGCCAGAAGGCGGCCATTCCGCGGAACGCAGACAGGCCGAACTGTAGAAGGTCAAGATGTACATCGCCGACCACAACATCTACGGCATCGACCTGAACCCCGTGGCAGTGGAGCTGGGAGAAGTGTCCCTATGGCTCAACACCATCTGCGAAGGATCCTTCGTGCCATGGTTCGGCACTCAGCTGCAATGCGGCAATTCGTTGATTGGCGGCCGCCGTGTCGGATATCTGGAGTCGGATCTGACCAGCAAGACCAAAAACCGCCACTGGTATGAGGTCGAGCCCAAGCACATCGGGTTCAACCAGAGCTCGTCGTCCGCCTAGCGCATCTACCAGTTCCTGATCGGGGGATCCGGACATGTGCAAGTATGACGACAAGACCGTTAAAAGCATCGAATCCGAACATCTGGAAACCATCAAGGCATGGAAGAAGGGATTCGCCAAAAGCCCCTATTCCCAGACGGAAATCGTTCTGATGAGGTCGTTGTCGAAGACCATCGACGAATTATGGCGCGGTCAGATCAAGGCGCGCAGGCAATTGGAGAAGGCGACCCAGGACGATCTGATCATCTACGGTTTTTGATGCGAACGCCTCCAAAAAAGACTGCGAAGGCTTTGGAGAGTCAGCAGAAAAACGGACAGGGCTCGCTTGACTTCGAAGACAAGTACTTCCGCAGTAACAACCTCACCATCCGCGAGAGGATGAGATGCTTCGCATCGCCTACCATTCGGAAAAAGGCCGAGAACGCCAGCGAATACGCGCTCGTTTGAAACTCGCCATGGACTACTGGTGCTCGCTGTGGTTCTGGCCCATCGACCAAGCGGACCTGCTTCCCACAAGATCGCAGTACCTCACGGAAATGTCGCTGATTCTTACCGGCGAGGTTCCACAGGAAGAGGGATTCACGCTGATGCCGATGGATAACGATCAGCCCACGCTTATGGACACCATGGATGATAGTCATGAACGCGACTACATGTATGACCATACCGTGGATCTCGACGAGCTATGCAAAGGCGACGGGGAACCCGCTCAAAGGCTTCGACTGGTGAAGAAAATCGCCAAGAAGCAGCGTTTCTTCCACTGGGAGCTCGAATTCGCCGACGTGTTCAAAGACGGCGGTTTCGACTTCATGGTGGGTAATCCGCCTTGGGTGAATGTGCAGTGGAGCGAGACGGATGCCGTTTCCGACGTGAATCCTTATTTCGCGATTCATAAACTTACGGCTTCCGATTTGAGTAAGCGTATGAACGAATTGCTGACCGATAGGCATATGCGGGAAGTGTTCCTTCAAGAGTATGAAGGTGTTGCTGGATCGCTTTGCATTTTATGGCGCAGTGGGGAATTATCCGCTCTTGCAGGGGCGGACCAACCTATTTCGTTGTTTTCTTCCAAATGCTTGGGATTATACGCGCTCGCAAAATGGAGTAAGTGCCTTTATACACCCCGAGATTGTATTTAGTGATATGAAAGCTGGAGCACTTCGTAATGTGTTATTTCAGAAATTATGCAAGCACTTTCATTTCAATAATAAAAAAAACATGTTTTTCCTAGTATTGATGGGCAGCGTTCTTTTTGGTTTAAATATATATAAAAATTCATTTGATAAGCATATTTCCTTTGATTCAATATGGTAGTGCCCGAAAGGTTTGCGCACTTAGGGTCGTGCCCGTCCATGGGACGATGATCAGTTCGCTTCCTGCAGGTTGTCATCGAACCGGGACATGTCGAGGTAGCGGCGCGTGCTCCATTCGTTCGCGGTGACGTACCTGATTCTGGCGCAGATGAGCATCAACGCGCTGCGCCCGTCCGGGAAGCTGCCGACCACGCGCGTGCGCCGGCGGATCTCGCGGTTCAGCCGTTCGATCATGTTGTTCGTTCGGATCCTCCTGCGGTGCTCCGTCGGGAATTCCGGCAAAAGGTAGGCGGTCGTCTCCCCGATGCCCTCGCGCAGGCAGCCGGCCGCCGCCTTGAGCTTCCTGGACTCCATCTCCGCGGCGACCGTCCCGGCCTTGGCGAGGGCGGATTCGCGGGACTCCATGGCGAATATCGCCTTCAGGGCCGCGGACGCCCAATCCCGGTGGCTGGGCGGCACCTTCGAGAGCACGTTGCGCATGAAGTGCACCATGCACCGCTGGTACTTCGCCCGGGGAAGCATCGAGTTCACCGTGGAGACGAGTCCCGCGCACCGGTCGCCGACCACGAGGCGCACGCCCTTCAAACCGCGTTCGATCATGCTTCGTATGAACTGCTCCCAGCTGGCAGCGTCCTCCCTCATGCCCTCCGTCACGCCGATGACCTCGCGGTGGCCCTCCGCGTTGACGCCGATGGCGACGAGGACGCTGACGTTCTCCACGCTTCCGCCCCAGGAGCGCTTGTGCCACACGCCGTCCATGAACACGTACGGGTATTCGGATTCCAATGGCCGGGTGCGCCATCGGTCGATGTCGTCATACACGCGCTTGAGCTTGTCGGAAAGGGTCTGGGATGGCATCCTGTCACCCCACAGCAGTTTGCTGATGTCGTCGACCTGACGGGTGCTCACTCCCGCCAGGTACATCCTCCATCAACGCCTCCTCGACGCTGGACTCCCGCCTGCGGTAGCGTTCGATGACCGCGGATTCGAAGACCGCGCCCTTGAGTTTCGGCACCCTGAGCTCGAGCCTGCCCGCCTTTGCCGTGAGCGTGCGTTCGTAGTGGCCGGCCCTGTACGCCTTGCGCCCCTCCTTGCGTTCGTATCTGGCGGCCCCGGTGATCTCGTCGGCCTCGGCGTCGAGCATGGCGTTGAGGATCTGGGTCATCTTCTCGGTGACCAGCCGGTCGAGTTTGGTCTCGAACAGGTTCTGGTCGATCTGTATGATGTTGCTGTCGGGCATGGCTGCGCGTCCTGCTTTCCAATTGCGATTCTTTGTTTGGCGACTGAAAATCGTACACAGGGACGCGGCCATGCCCGCTTCAACATCTCAACGAAGAACAAAACCGAAAGTGCGCAGGAATTCGGACGTTATCTTCAATATGGGATTTACTGGTTCCTCAGACAATTGATGAGTGCTATGCATCAAATGGTCTAGAAGATGTCCCTCCAGTAAAAAGATGAGCAAGGCAACTGGAATATGAGGGGGCACCATGATCGAATCGTCCATATTGAGGAAAAAGAACTTAAAATGTTCTCAAAATTGGTCGGTAATGAAGCGGAAGACTCATGGAAGTCAACTCCGATGGTAGGAATCTATGCCAATGGTTTGTCATCGGCATTGGAAAAGATGTCGATTGTTCCAAAGTGCCTTCATGACTATGATTCCTCTATCACTTATTCAAGTATGTGGAATGAAACCAATTCACGTACAGATGGGACTATTCGTGATTTCATTCATTTTCCTAATAAGAATGAGCGGATAATTTATACTGGCCCATTTACTGGTGTTGCAAATCCCATCCTTCATACGGCACGTGAAAACTGCAAAAACAAGCAGCGATTATGACTTTGTTGATTTGAATGATATTCCGGAAGATTATTTTCCTCGGACAAAATATATTCAGGCATGTGCTGATGAGGATTATGCCGATAGAGTGCTCAAAATGGATGATGGCTCTCGGTTTGACTCTGTTTATCGAATTATTTGCAGGGGCATGATTGACATTGCTACGGAAAGAACGCTTGCAGCGTCCTGCGTTCACCCAGGCGTGGCCTGGTGCACGCCATAGCGGGCTATGGCGTGCACCCAGAGCGCTACGCGCGTTGCTCGCGCTTATGAGCGGCCTCGAAGCGTCGTTACCGTATGATTTTCTGGTTCGTTCCATCGGGAAGGCAAATCTGAATGCTTCAACTTTAAGGCTTCTTCCCGTGCCCGAGACGAATCTTGCTCCCGAAATCAGTCTCCGAGGTCTGCTGCTCAATTGCCTGACCAAGCCGTATGCGGACTTGTGGCAATCCTGTTGGGACGAGTCATATACGTCTATGAGCTGGGCGAAGGATGATCCTCGACTTACCGCTGATACGTTCACCTCATTGACGGACGAATGGGACTGGCATACTCCATTGCGCACGGACTATGAACGCCGGCAGGCGTTGGTGGAGCTGGACGTACTGGCATCCATGGCGCTCGGCATCACTTTTTGGACGAGCTCATCGACATCTACCGTCTGACCTTCACCGTGCTGAGTGGCTACGAGGATGACACTTGGTACGACGCGAATGGTCGTATCGTGTTCTCCAAGAAGAATTACGGTGATTTGACTTTCAAACGTCCTGATTTCGAGAGAATCAAGAACGCGCCTGCGGGCAAGGCGTTCACCCGCACCATCATGGACGACACCCAGCCGGGTGGTCCACGTGAGCGGACCATCGAATATGTGTCGCCGTTCGACAAATGCGATCGTGTAGAGGATTACAAGACCGCATGGAAGTTCTTCACACAGAAGTATGGAGATAACAAATGATTCCCATGGTGCTTGCACGGCACATCCGGTCCGGACTCGCCGATTACGTGGAGACCACGTTCCCCATGACCAATATGCCGTTCCGCGGCTCCATCCGCAAACTCGCCCATCAGGAGGGCATGCTTTCCCAGGAGCCGTTCGTATCGGTCAAACTGCCGTTTCGTGTGGTCGGCAAACATGCGGAATTCCCGTTCCCCATGCCTGCACCCCACGTACCGGCCATATGCGCACCAGATGCGCGCATTCGAACGCATCTCCGCCGGTGAATCCCACACTGGTGGCCACCGGCACCGGATCAGGCAAGACTGAATGCTTCCTGTACCCGATTCTCGACTACTGCTACCGGCAGCGTAGGCTGGGCCGCAAGGGCATCAAGGCCATCCTCGTCTACCCGATGAACGCGCTCGCCACCGACCAGGCGAAACGATTGGCCGAACTCATCCATGACAGTCCGGAACTACGCAACAACGTGACCGCGGGCATGTATGTGGGCCAGATGAGCCAAGGCGGCAGCGACAAGGACAACTTTCACGCCATGACCGCCACCAACATCGTGACCAGTCATGAGGAGCTGCTCAAGAACCCGCCGGACATTCTGCTCACCAACTACAAAGATGCTCCGATTACCTGCTGGTGCGCCCCAAGGATTCTCGGATCTGGGACAGCAATGATCCGGACACGCTCAAATACTTCGTCGTGGACGAATTGCACACTTTTCGACGGTGCGCAGGGTACTGACCTGGCCTGCCTGCTGCGCAGGCTCACCGATAGATTGAAAAACCACCATCGACGACATGTGCTTCGTCGGTACGTCGGCCACCATGGGCACCGAAGAGACAGTACGCGACGTCTGCGCGTACGCCAGCCAAATCTTCAACACCACGTTCACACCGGAATCCGTGGTGACCGAGGATCGTCTTCGCGTCGACGAATTCTTCGTCACCAGCGACTACGACGACACCATGCCCACTGCCGCGCAAGCTGACCGGCTCATCGAACTCGAAGAGGATGTTGACCCCAGCGAATATCTTGCCCTTGCGGCTCAAGCATGGCTTGACGAAGCCCCACAGAGCCAAGCTCCACAGATAAGGCACGCATCCGGCTCGCCGAATCCCTCCCGCCATTCAAGGTTCCTGGCCAGCCTGTCCTCGCTCATCTGCGACGAACCCCAGCAAATCGATCGCAAACTGCTGGACAGACTCGCCATCATGGATGCAAGGTTCAACGCCTTGCATCCACGCCAACAGAAGGCCTGCGTGGACGCGCTGATAGCACTCGTCTCCCACGCGCGCACCGGTTCGAAAGGCCACACACGTCCATTCCTGAACGTACAGGTGCAACTATGGGTCAAGGAACTCGGCCGCGTGGTCGCCAACATCACCTCGTCGGAAGGGAACATCGACTACCGTCCGGTCGTCGAACTGTCCAAAGACGACCTCAAGACCCGCATGCCGGTGATTAACTGCCGTGATTGCGGAGGAACCGCATGGATCGGACTCGCCGGCAAAGACGGCGGTATCAGCATGGTGACCCCCCCGAACGTTCTACAACGAGTATTTCGCCTACCATGCCGACAATGCGTTGGTGACCCTGCAGCCTTGTCCGATGGATTATGTTCTTGACGGTCATGCCGACAACGGAGCCATGGTCTGGTTCTGCAATGAATGCATGAAGGAACAGGCCGTAGGACGTTTCGAATCCACGGAACGTGAATGCCCGGCATGTGGAGAGCAACGCATACCCATGGTCGCCAGGGGCATGGAGCTTGTATCCGGCAACCGCAAACATTATCAGTGTCCGTTCTGCGGCAGTGAACAGGACATCGCCATGGTCGGCGTGAGAACCACCACGCAGGTCAGCGTGATGCTCACCCAACTTTCCGGAGACTCCTTCAATGACGACAGCAAGGCCATCGTGTTCTCCGACAGCGTGCAGGACGCCTCCTATCGAGCCAGCGTGTTCAACTCCCGCACCTGGCGATTCGCTCTGCGTAACTCCGCCATGGACTACATGCGCGAGGAACGCAAGGAAGGCGTCTCCTTCGCCGAATATCTCAACAAGCAGAACGGCTACTACCATCGCCGCTATCCGGACGAAAACGAATACATCGTGCGGTTCATCGCGCCGAACATGACATGGATGCGCGAATACGAAGCCGTATTGCAAGGCAATCCCGCAGGACCTGGTCGCCGTCAGCTGCTCGATTGGATCGAGCGCAGGCTCCGATTGGAATCGCTGCTGGAGTTCGGCATGCGTTCCCGTACCGGACGCACGTTGAGAAATCCGGTTGCGCCGCAATAGCATTCGACCAGATTCTCCTGAAACGTGTGGCACAGGCCGTAGCGGAACGTTGCCATAACGAGATCGGATTGCATGAGAATTCCACCATGGAAGCCGACTGGCTCCGACTGATCATGGCGTTCCTCGACCAGTTGCGCACGAAAGGTGCGTTCTTCGACGTGACCTACGACCAGTTCCTGCAGAATGACGGCAACAAGTTCCTGCTTTCCAATGCGAACGTCAAATGGATGCCCGGCATGTACGCGGATGGCATGCCCTACTTCCTCTCGGATAGACCGCCGGTACGCAAAGGCGCTTTCGATACCTTGATTCGCCGGCATACCGTCGAATCGTAGACCGGTACCTTACCGATGGTGCCTTTGAAGGCGACGTCCACCACGAACTGTTGGGGATTGTGCTCGAGGAGTGCATAGCAGCGGGATTCGTTACGCAGCAACATTATCCAAGCATGAAAATGGAACGCACCGTACGGGCTCAACGAGTCCGGTTGCACGGTCAGCGGCAAGGTCACGCAGCTGATCTGCGACACGTGGGACGGAGCTATTCGTGCGCCACGCAGAACCTTGACGCATGGAACGGAGCACGCTGCCGTATTCGCAAATGCTCGGGCAGACTGGTATCTGGCATTCCTGAAGCCGAAGCGCTGGAATTGCGATACTACGGCAAGCTGTACCGCGGGGGCCAGCCGAACGTATCCACGCCGCCGAGCACACGGGACTGCTCAACGGCGACGACCGTGCCAAGGTCGAAGAGGAGTTCAAACGCAAGAACCGCAAGCCCGGCGACGTGAACGTGCTCGCCTGTACGCCGACCTTGGGAGATGGGCATCGATATTGGAGACCTCTCCACGGTGATTCTCTCGTCGATTCCGCCTACCTAAGCCCAATACATCCAGCGTGCCGGCCGCGCAGGGCGACGCGACGGCAACTCCCTGGTGCTGGCGGTAGCCAATACCAAGGAACACGATACGTATTTCTATCAGCGGCCGAAGGACATGCTTGAGGTGCGGTGAACCCGCCGCACATCTTCCTCGATGCGACCGCGGTATTGGAACGTCAGCTCACCGCCTACGCATTGGATCGTTGGGTGCATGCCATGCTGGATGCCGGCAATGAGCCGGCCGATGTAGTGCCGATAAATTGAAAAACTGCCTGGATAATGTCAACGGCAGCGGTTCCAGCGGCTTCCCGGTGAACTTCCTGAATTGGGCAGGCCAACATTCCGGTGAGTTGCTTGACGGATTCGGACGAATGTTCTCGTTCTCCGAGGAACTTCGTATGCAATCTCTGACGGATTCGTACGCGGTACGGAAAGACGGCAGCACCATGGCCAGGCGCGTCTGACGTGTTCAAAAGACCAGCGATGCCGTCATGACGCTTGAAGCGCAGAGGAGCGATGCGAAGCACCTGCTCGACGAGCTCAAACAGAAGCCGTTCGACTCGTCGGTCGGCGAGGAACAGCAACGCGAATGCGAAGATGAGATCGAAATCTTGGCCGCATCGTCAAAAGCATTCTGAACACCAACACGTTCAACTCCTTTCCGACTTTGAGGGCATCCTGCCCAACTACGCGTTCCCGTGAGACCGGTGCTGACCCTTCACACCATCCTCAAAGAGGATAAGGAACCGTCCGATGTGGCACGGAATCGAGCCCGCTGCGCAGGGACAAGACGAAACGCAGGGAAAAGGCCACGCGTGATTTCGTAAGCGTCCGGGCGGCCACTGCCATCACGGAACTGGCGCCGGGAAACACGTTCTTCGCGGGCGGGCGCAAATACAAAATCCGCCGCGTGCTCTGCTCGAAAGGCGGGGCCGACGACGAGTTGGCAATGTGGCGCCTATGCCCGAACTGCTCGCATGCGGAACCCGCCTCCAGTACTGAGAATCTTGCCAGCTGCCCTTCCTGCGGTTCAATGCAGTGGGCCGATAGCGGCCAGAAAAAGGCCGATGCTGCGCATCGACACCGTCATATCCGATGAGACCTACAGCGAAAGCCTGATTGAGGACACCTCCGACAGCAGACCCAAGACCCAGTTCCTGAAGAATACGATGGTGGACATCGATCCGGCGGACATCCAATCGGGATGGCAGTTCAAGGGAACCACGAACTTCGGATTCGACTACACGCCGCAGGGCACAGTCCGTGAAATCAACTTCGGACAGGTTTCTGATAAGGGAGCCTCGGTGGAAATCGCCGGTAGCAAGGAGATCCGCAATGGTTTCAACGTGTGCCTGAAATGCGGCGCGTTGCTTGGTGAACACGGATCGAGACATGCCTACTTCTGTCCGGAACGCAAGAAGGCACAGGAACAGCAGTTGAGCAAACGGAGCAGAACAGCACGTGCCTGTTCCTAGCGTACCGTGAGGTCAAATCGGAAGTGCGTATGCGCGTGCCAGGGCTTCGCCGACGCCCGAGGTGGACGGTGCTGGAGTCGTTTGACCGCCGCAGTGATGCTTGGGCTGCGTGAACGCTTCGGGCAATGTGGAACATCACAGGCGACCTCATGAACGAGCCGTTGCCGGATAACCCGGACTGCGCAAAACCTATCTTGCTCTATATGACACGGTACCCGGAGGAACCGGCTATCTTAAGCAATTGTCCGATCCGGATACGATGTTCGAGGTGCTCGCCAAGGCGAAGGAAGTCATGGAGCATTGCGAATGCGTAAAAGAATGGCGGCGACGGATGTTACAGATGCCTGTACGCATATAGGCAAAGCCGGGGATCTGAAACTTATTCCCGTAAGACCGCGTTGGCGATGCTCACGGGCATCCTTGACCCGGCCAACAAACGCAGCCGTGTGAAGACCGTCTCGAAAATCACCACGAACAAGCTGTTCGACAGCGGACTCGAGCAGCAGTTCGTCGAAGCGCTCCGGCATGCATGCCCATCCCTTCGCGGAATCCGACGATGCCAAGGGACGCGCCGTGCCATCGTCAGGACGAATTCATCAATAGCAAACCCGGATATTCCGTCACCGTGAACGGAGCGTATGGAACGTCGAACCACAAGTCTCTGGGGCCGGCCGATGGAGTTGTGATTCCCCTGCAAGCCCGATTTCGTATTGACGGTCAGCAATATTGACGAATCCGGCGATGTGGTCGAGCATGATGGAAGGAAGCCAATTGCCGTCTTCACCGACGGTCTGCAAATCATGCAGGCATCGTCGCCCAGGGATTCTCTGAAGAGGGAAGCGCTTCGTCAGGCAGGCTACCGCGTATGGTCTTTTGGATTATGACGATGTGATTGGCTATGTGCAGGGTAAGGATGTGCGCAGCTCGCCGATCCGATGTTGACGCCAAGTCCATGCCGTCTCCGGCGGCCTACAAAGGGCACGATTGGCAAGAGGGCGGACGAATTCGACCCCGGCGAGGTTCCGGCAATGGCCCTGCTGGAATATTATCTTGGGGAACCGGATGCCGAACGGATATTCGCCACCCAGGCGCTGGCGATGAGCTATGCCCCGAAACCCGCGGAACAAGAGTGTCGAGCCCTCAGGCCGTGGATATGCTGCATCGGGAATGAAGCGTTGCACGGCGAGAACGAGTCGGCATTCATGGATCTGCTCGTCTTGGAATCCTTTGAATTGCACGAGACTGAAATTCCAATCCGGCTTGTGCATTGGGGAGGATATGCGGACCACCGAACCCCCACGTCGGCATGGTGTTCTCGGACATTCAACGTGATGCCGCGAAAGCAAAGAACGATGATTATAATCCGTTGGATGCTTTGGACGAGAACGAGGCAGAGGCGTTCAAAACGCAGTGGGCGGCCTTCTGGCATTTTGCGAACGTGATGCAATTCTCGGAATACTTCCATGCTATCGGTGATGCTGCGCTACGTGACGAATCCATGTACGAGCCGCTTCGCAATGGCCTGCGGAACGCCCTGATCTGCAGAAAGACAATGATTCCGAATGGAACGATATTCTGGCGGATCCGACCTACGTGTATTGCGCGGATGAAACCAAGGAGGCCGTCAAACGGTTTATTGAGTCTGACATACCGGCACCGGATGCACTCGGATATGAGCTGCTGGACGAGAACGAGGGAAATCATTGCGCAGTCAGAGCTCGCATGGGAGGATGGGAAGATCGTGTTTTTCCCGTCCTACGACACTGCAATCCGACCGAGAAACGCCGACGAATTCGTCAAGCGCGGCTGGACTATCATTACGGAAAACAACGATGACCTTGACAAGGTGTTCGCGTTTCACTGACGGAAGGCATGGAACGCTGATGGCAGATATACGTACGATGAACAAACCCGTGGTTTCCGCACTTTCGGCAGCGATCTGCATGCGCAGCCTGCTCGAGGCTGCCTAAGAAAGCGCAGAAACATGCCACGACGTTTCTGACAAAAATTCCAGGGCGAATCCTCGATCATTCGGAATCAATCTGGAACGAATCGCCAATGCGGCGGACGAAAAACTGTATTCCGCGCGCATCGACCAGCGATATCGCGCCATCATCGCTTTCAGAAAAGCAGCAACGTGTACGTTTTGCTGTACGTTGGAGACCACGATGACGCCACAAATGGGCGGAAACAAAGCGAATCAGCGTCAACCCGAATACGAGGGCGATCCAGCTGTACGATATGGCTCCTCAAGAGGAAATCGACGCAGCGATGCATGAGGATTCCCAAAACAAAGTTGGATGGGGGAGCGTTGCCGCAAACGCGCCCCAATCAGATTCCGCTGCGTCGGAATCTGTTCCCCAGCCCACGGAAGACCATGCCGGCACGAATCACGGAACAGCTTCAGTTATTGCAACTTCAGCTGTGACGGACAAGACGCCGCCAGATGCCAGCAAGCTCCCTTTGAACCTCATACCGGTCCGCTTCCAGACACTTATCGGGCATTGACTGGTAATGACATGCGCCGGTTCGGCGTACCTGACATGTATGTAGCCGGTCATGTGCACGAGAAAGACGTGGGAAGCGTTTGAACGGTGGGGGCCAGGCTCCCAAAGGATGCTTTCACGTACCTTACCTTCGTTGCTGAAGGACTTCCCAAGTCCGGGTCTTCGGACTGCTCGATGAAACCGAAGGCAAGACCAGCGACAGGCTGGGGCTGGAGCAGCAGATGTCCTGCCTCGTCCATCGAATCTGGTGAAGAGGCCGATCCGGAGGACTTCCGTGCCGCCCTGTCAAGCTATGCATCGCAGCAGTCTTTCGTGGTCGTGCAGGGAGAAGCGGATCTCAAACGTATTCTGGATGCGCCGCTGGAACAGTGGCGTGTGTTCCATCCATCGCAGCGTCTTTATGTGGAACATGATTACCATGGTCCGTTCCGCCTGCTCGGCGGTGCCGGTACAGGGAAAGACCGTGGTGGCCATGCATCGCGCGAAACGTCTCGCTGCAAGACTGCTGAGAAGCGGTAGCCGTCAGAAAGTGCTGTTCACCACATACTCGCGTAATCTTGCCACCGATATTGCATCGAACCTGAAACTCATCTGCACGCCAGACGAATTCAATACCATCGACGTGGTCAATCTCGACAAGCTCGTAAAAGATCTGCTGACGGGGCATGGCTATTCCGGTGAGATTTGGTATGACGGTATCTCCGACTATGGCAACAATCTTGACACCGCGTGGCGTAAGGCTATCGCGTCCATCGGCGTGAACGATCCGAAACTCACGGTTTCTTTCTTCAAAAGTGAGCTCAGCCAAGTGATTGTGCCGCAGCAGGTACGGAATGCTGCCGATTACATGCGCGTGCTACGCAAGGGGCGCGGCACGAGACTGAACCGAGCCCAGAAGCTTGTCGTATGGAAAGTTGTGGAAACGTATCGGCGCATCATGCAGGCGAACGACGCATATGATGTGGACACAGCCATGCAGAACGTCGTGTCGTTGCTTACGCAGGGTGATGCGCCGAGGAAATATGCGCATGTGGTGGTCGATGAAGGGCAGGATTTCTCTGTGCCGGCATACCGTGTATTCGTGCTTTGGTGGATGAGGGAGACAACGATATCTTTATCGTCGGCGACGCACAGCAGCGCATCTACGGTCATACTGCGGTGCTGTCGAAAATGCGGCATCCGTATCCAGGGACGTGCCCGCAAACTGCGGATCAATTATCGCACCACCGAACAGATTCGTAGCGCCGCCGACTCCATTTTCCGTAGTTCCGGCGCCGATGTCGCGGGATTCGGTGTTTGCGGCTGTTCGCGGCATCGGAGGTGCTTCGCCGGCCACAACGTTCGATGACCTCAGCCCAGCGGGAGGGAGAGCCCCGGCCGGCGTGCTGGTGAATCGTTGATGAGCGGTCCTGTTCCCGAAGCGCGGCGGTTTGCATCCCAGTCAGATGAGATGGATGCCGTTAGGGAATGGATTTATGGATTGTGCGGCACGGCGGAAAATATGGACGGTGATGATTCGAAGTCGAGCGTATCGATCCGCGTAATGTGTGCGTGGTAGCAAGAAGCCGCTACTGCATTGACCAGTGGCGTGAAGCTCTGAATAATGGCTTGCCGTATGGCGTGTACCAGCTTGGTAGGGATGCAGAAAACAGGCAAAGGCAAAAGGAATTCGCGTCGCCACCATGCATCGAGTCAAAGGACTGGAATTCGACTATGTGGTGGTAGTCGACGTGAACGATGGTGTATGCCCGCCGAAGCCCGCGCTGCAATCTGCTGGCACCGACCCGGCCGCATTAAACAGATCTACGAAGGAAGAAAGCCTCATCTACGTAGCCATGACACGTGCAAAGGGTGTGCTGCTAACTGGCGTCTCGGCACAGGAGTTGGATGAAAGGAATAGCGAAATGGAAACGGCTAGTAATGCCTCTATGTTTTTATACGAAAAAGGCTTGCCCGAAAAAGAGTCGGTAGGGCGTAAGAAGGGGAAAAAAGGTCTTTATCTGGAAGCAGACGGGTGGAATGATTATGGATATGAGACATTGTTTGAGCTTTATTGGATAGATGAGGATAACAAATCTCATGATATCGGTCCAGTAAAAATTGCTCATAAATCGAAAAAATTACAAAGAGATTTGCTTAGAAATAGTTTTGGTCATCTTGAAGAAAATTTTTTGCTCCTTAGGTATTGATGATAGTTATTATATAAATATAAATAAAAATAAGGCATATGACGTGCTTACATCTTTGAATGATATTATTTTAAATAAGGAGACGGATTACGTAAGTTCTTTTGAGGTTTTTATCAAAATTCATTTATGAGAAAAATGAATTTGATGAAGAAAGGGGAAAAAGAAATATATCACCACAGTGAGCAATATTGTCGACAAAGGACTTGCTGAGGCGGGACTATTCCATCTAGATTATGTGTTTAATAGCGAATCTGAAGATAGAGAAGAAAATGAGTATTTAACGCTGAAAGATTGTTTTGAAGCAGATTCGAAAATTTTTCCTCCTGAAAACATTTATGTATTAGTGGAGAAAATGGTGTTGGGAAAACGACTTTCCTTAAAGGAATTGCAGAAAAGTATTCTGGAATCAATGAAGATGTAAATCATATTATTTATATCTCAACAAATGGTCTAGATGCCGATGTAAAACAGACAGGATCCATGGATGTCTTTTCTTCTGATGCTTTAAAAAGCTTTTGAGCGATATCTCAGGTCTAATAAATTTTCAAAAAAACTAATGAATAGTTTGGGGAAAAATTGCACAGAATGTAAAAATTCTATGGGTTAGATTTCATTCCGAGAATTGATTTTATCTTGAGAAAAATAATTCTAATGAATTTCGTAAGTGGATTGCAGATGGATCTAATATATAGATAGATGCAGTGCAGGTCAAAAAAAAAGAAGTTCTATTTGTATTTGCTTTTATGATTTATAAATTCAATACGTCTAGATCGTTGCTCGTTATTGATGAGCCGGAAAATTATTTGCATGCTCGCTTTTAAGCGCTTATATAAATGAGATCTTCGCTCTTTCTTACAATGAAAGAACGGGTGCAATGGCAATTTTTTGCAACTCATTCTCCTGTTGTTCTACGTGAAATTCCACGAAAATGCGTGTATGTATTCGATCAAGAGGGTAGGACTTCGCCGTTTTCTCCCTAATTTGAAACATTTGGAGAAAATCTTGGCGTATTGCTTAACGAAGTATTCGGTGTGAAATGCCGATAAGAGTGGCTATTTTAGTTTTTTGAAAGACACAGTTAAGAAAATTCCAAAAGAAAAAAGGTCGAGGAAAAAATATAATAAGCCTTTTTTCAAGGAAAGCCGCTCATTGTATGGATGAATTTGGAGAAAAAGCTTGGTATGGAAGCAAGAGCATTGCTTCCATACATCGTAGGCAACATGGTCCAGAGAAGTGGAGTGGGAAAAATGAAGGAACATTAGAGATGAAGTAGATGAGAAAGTTTTCCCCCGGAAGTCAAATTAACAACAAGATTACCTAAAGAATAATTATCCTGCTTTTCTGAAATATTAAGCACTTTTTTCAAAAAAAGAATACCAAAAAGAAATGCTTGATGGAATGTTGAACTCTTAAAGGCGAACTGGGAAAATTACGTACTAACATTATTAATGTTGAGAGTAAAAATCAAAAGATATTTGCCAATTTATATGATCAGAGTAGACGAGAAAGTCACGGATATTATCGCAACATTGCGATATGTCCGTACTGGTGGGCTTAAATGAACCAGATACATTGGACCATTTCTTTTTGCCTAAAAACTGCTCATATCCGTTGTTGAGTATTACTTTATATAATTTGGATCTCCATGTTGTAATAATTGTAATCACAAAAAAAGAAGGTATATGATTCATCGTTCGAACTCCTGTTTTTAATCCCATTCGAATAAAGAAAATCCGAGTTGGCTTGAAGTTAAAACAATCGATATAACTAATCAAGATGCAAAACATGGCGCTATGCTTTCAATGAGGCTGTTGGTGCTAACGATGAGCAAAAGGAAATCTTCAAGCTAAGCATGTAAAGAACTTGACCTTGTCTCGATGGTTTTAAGCCGTTCAGTCGAATTTATTTTGAATCAAAAAAAAGGAATATACAAAAAACATGCCGGTACGCAAAACACGAGATTGGAGAATATTTTAAAAAGAATCCTAAAGCAATGCAAGTGTTCTCAAAGATGATTTTGAAAACGCAGTTATGTAGTTACATTGCTGAAAGCGAAACAGCTCGTTATATCAATATTTAAATATTGCAAAACTACTAATAGATGGTTCCGCTTTGAACAAAAGTGAGTCCGAGGTATAAAGAATTTTTGAATGATTAATATTTAAATATGTGGAGACGATGAAAAGAGAAATGTATATTTTGCTCGGATGGGGAATTTAAAAAGAATTGTATGTATAGTAACGAAATTGAACATGTGTCACTCATGAGAAAAAAACTTAGGTTGAGTGTCTTTGTACCAGGTGTAATTGTTTCAGGTGGGATGCAGGCTTCTATGTCTTTTGATTCGCAGGGCTGTACAGGGATTCGTTATAAATGTATTGGTTTGTGAACATGGCGCTAATTGTCTTGAAAAGAAAGACATGAAACATCTGAGATAGAGCTGATTGAAAGTAGCAGAATCATTATTTGCAATATTGAACAGCTATTCAGGAGCCAATAGGGAAGAGGAGCACCATGGACGCTGGCAAAAAGGCCTACTGGACTTATTCACCGGTTCGCTTCGGTTCGTTGTGCCGGTGGCACCAGCGCAGAATATACTCATGGGGCGAACACGCAATGCCGGCATTGAGCCCAGCCGGCATCGCGTAACGGCTGGCCGGCATCTGAAACCCATTTCACCGGGTCGATCGTATGGATGCAGGAAGGTGGCATCGGTCAGATGGTGTCAGCCGATGCCAGCTCATCGACGGCCAGCAGCGCCTTACCTCCGTGACCCGCGCTTATCGCACTGGCCGGATAACTCGCGAACACCCTGAAACCTACGATTCTCCGCGAACATGCTCATCGACCGTGGCTATCTTGTCGATAAGTACGCAACTGGTGAAGAGACGCTACAAGCTGACGCTTTCCGGTGATGATGAGGGAAGTGCTTTGCACAGCATGTGCGACCATGGTCGGTGGCACTTCCCGATCGCCAGTACGTAAATACGGGTTCCCGGTTGGAAGCGAACCTTGATTTATTCCGTTCGTGGTCGCGGCCATCGACGATGCATGCAGCGAAGTCGTGTCCAGGGCGTGACGAACGCCTCCGGATTTGGTATTCGAAATCATTAATTCCACCGGGCGTCTTGAGACTTCCGCCTGGTTCGCAACTACATGCTCATAGGATGCCCCATGGTCGAGCAAGGAAACACTGCTGTAATGCCATTTTTGGCTGCCTATGAACCACTCTCGGCAATCTCTCGTCGGTACGTTCCCTGCATGGTGGATGGTCGTCACGCTGAAAGCCCATTAAAGGCCGTGCCATGTATACGGAATTCAAACGTTTCGCAGCCGACAGCTCGCGGCTCGTATGGAGCGCGCGTGCACGGCCGGGGAGAACATGCTGGAATATGCCGGGTATTACGCCGTTATCGTTATGCTGGCCGCCGGCAGTGCGGACATGAGTGGATCGTCGGCTCGAATCGATCCAAAATCTGGAGACAGCACGGTTACGGATTCATTGGTTATGTACATGTTCGCAGCATGGAAGAGCCATCACTGAAACCGCGACGGATTTGCTGCGCATGCTCGCGGATCTGGAGATCGTATCTGTTCCGCAGGAAAATGGTCTGCTCGGTATCCAGCAACGGTTGGTTTCGCTCGTCCCATCTCTGATTTGCCAAACTCGAATCAGACGAACATGATTTCCGTTGAAACTTTTCGCTTGCACTGTTTACAGCAATGGCTGCACTCCAAACGAAGTACAACAG
>VOFK01004028.1_pt1 | contig 25929 bp, 31 predicted proteins | sample 5384121 | NCBI WGS metagenome assembly VOFK01 (sample SAMN12384730, study PRJNA508395) | human gut metagenome | isolation source: healthy gut J | host: Homo sapiens | reverse complement strand
CAGCACCAGATTTTCCGGAAGCGCGCACATCGTCGGCCAGTCCTTGATATTAGGACCGAAATGGATTTCCACAGAGGGATCTGCCACACCATGGGAATCAAATACGCGATTCTGATAAATCTTCGAATCAAAATGATACTGATATTTGCCGATGGGTCCGTCGAATTCAGTCGCCGCTGTCAGGCGTCCCTGATTTGCCGCAGTCGCCGCAATCGAACGGGCATCCATCAGAGCTACCGAAGCAATCTGGCCGTTCTGCAGCTTGGAGCCTTCGCGGTTCGGGAAGTTTCTTGTAGAATGACGGATCGAGAACGCATTGTTTGCAGGCGTATCGCCAGCACCGAAGCAGGACCGCAGAACGCAGTCTTTCATAACAGCTCCCGTTTCCAGAATCGTCGCCGCACAGCCATTTTTAATCAGTTCCATATAAATCGGCATGGAAGCCGGATACACACTCAATGTAAACTCCTGATTTCCGATATAGCTGCCCTTTAAAATGTCCGCGGCCGCACAGAGATATTTTCAAAGCCGCCGCCTGCGCAGCCTGCAATGATTCCCTGATCCACATAAAATCTGCCGTCACGCACTTTATCCTTCAAGCTGTAAGGTACCGCATTATCCAGACTGACTGCAGCCTTTTTCTCTACATCTGCAAGGATATCTGTCAGGTTCGCATTCAGCTCTTCAATCGTATAGGTATTGCTCGGATGGAACGGCATTGCAATCATCGGCTTTACCTTTGATAAATCAACCTCAATCAGGCCGTCATAGTACGCCGTCTGTCCGGGTGCCAACTCTTTATACTCTGCCTCTCTTCCGTGAATTTCATAAAATTCGCGGATCTGGTCATCTGTCTGCCAGATGGAAGAAAGACATGTTGTCTCTGTCGTCATAACGTCGATGCCGATTCTGAAATCCGCACTTAAATTTGCAACGCCGGGGCCAACAAACTCCATCACTTTATTTTTTACATAACCGTTTGCAAAAACAGCGCCGATAATCGCCAGAGCAACGTCCTGCGGACCAACGCCTTTTTCCGGCTTGCCGGTCAGATAAACGCCGACAACCTCAGGCATACGGATATCATAGGTCTGGTTCAACAGCTGCTTTACCAGCTCCGGACCGCCCTCGCCCATCGCCATCGTTCCCAGCGCACCATAACGGGTGTGGGAATCAAGCCAAGGATCATCTTGCCGCCGCCTGCGAGCATTTCTCTTGCAAACTGGTGGATAACCGCCTGATGAGGAGGTACATAAACGCCGCCGTATTTCTTTGCACAAGTCAGTCCGAATAAATGATCGTCCTCATTGATCGTTCCGCCGACCGCACACAGGGGAGTTGTGGCAGTTGGTCAGAACATAAGGAATCGGGAACTTCGTCAACCCCGATGCGCGCGCGGTCTGAATAATTCCGACAAAAGGTAATATCATGGCTTGTCAGCTTATCAAATTTAATTTTCAGCTTTTCCATGTTGCCGGAAGTATTGTGATTCTCTAAAATTCCGTACGCAATGGTCTGCTTCTTTGCTTCTTCTTTGGATACTGTCCGTCGGTCTTTGCCGCAAGCTCTGCCTGCGCCTTGGGACCGTCGCTATGATTTCAGCGCCGTTTACCAGCCAGGCGCCGCCGGATTTGCCAATGTAACCATAGGAACCTCCTTTTTTCACTTTGCTATACTAAAGTAGTATAACGAAAAAAGGCTGCAAAGCGCAAGCCTTTTATGTTTCCAGTTCACTCGTACCTTTTGTAAAGCAGATTTCATGCTCGCATGAAAATCTGCTTTACAAAAAACGGAGGGAGCGCCACTTTATGAGCAAAATGGAGCCGCAGTTTAGCGGAGAGCGTCTGAAGACGCGCTTTGCGAATGGCGCGTGTGAACTGCGTAACAATTCTGCGAAGGGTGTGTCACTTACACACGCCCCTGCGAGCGGACGCTGCCGCGATCTCCTGCAGTCTCGGCAGGCATGCATCAAAAAACATCCGATAGGACTGGCAGAAGTAATTTTCTCCCGGTCTGCTTCCCCGGCTGCTCCCGGTGCCGCCTGCAGCCGCCCCGGCAGATCATGAAATAAGGACAGGCGCGGCATTCTTCTGTATGATTGCAGGAAGCTTCCACAAATCCCTGCTTTAATCGTCTCTCATGAATCGTTTCAAACGAATCCTCATTTAAATTTCCGATCCGATACTCGTCGAGTACATAAAGTCACACGGATACACGCTGCCGTCCGCCTCCACGATATTCTGGAAGCTGCAGACGCCCCGCTGCTCGCACGATTCCGGGAACTGTCCCAGTAAAATCCCGACATAATTTTCAAACTGGCGGATATAGGGCTGTTTTCCCTGCCGTAAATCCAGATCCCACAGTTCGAACAGCTCGATCAGAAACCTTCCGTACATCTCCGGGGAAAGAGAATATTCCTCCTGCCCCTGGCGTTCGCTGATGGGATCGAGACAGGCGATATACTGCTGCCACGAAAATCCCAGCTTCCGGAAATTTTCATAAATCCGGCGAATCTTCGGCGCCGTCTTGCCGTTTACCACCATCAGCACGTTAAATTCCACACCGGCAGCTTCCAAAAGCTTCGCTGATTCCAAAACGCGGAAATAGGTGTCTTTTCCTACAGCATCCTTCCGGTACAGATCATGCGTCGCCTTGATTCCATCCACAGAAAGACCGATCAGAAAATGATTTTTTGCAAAAAACTGACACCATTCCTCATTCAGCGCATAGCCGTTCGTCTGCAATGCGTGGGAAATCGTAACATTTTTGGTATTATATTTTTGTTCCAGACGAATACATTCCCGGAAAAAATCCAGCCCTGCCAGCGTCGGTTCCCGCGCCCTGGAACGCGATCGTACAGGAGCCTTCTGCAAATTCCAGTGTCCGTCTGATCACGTTTTCCAGCGTGGCAAAGCTCATAATGCCATAAGAAGCCTGGCTGCGCTTTTCCATTTCGTCCGCATAAAAACAATATTGACAACGCATGTTGCACAGGCCGGATGCGGGCTTCATCATCACATGAATCGCAGGCATCAGAGATATTTCTCCACAATCGCATTCATCTGATCCCATTTTGCTTCCATATCCGCAACGAGCTTGAACTGTGTTCTTGCACGGTCGAGGTTATGGTTCTCACGGTGGATCTTGAAATAAATATCGTTCTGCAGATGATCCGTCAGGAAACGCATACCGCATTCCAGCGTCATCAGCTTCGCGCCCATCGGCATCAGGCGAATTTCTTTCTCCGTCAGGCTGCCTGCACAGCCTTCCGTGTAGCCTTTGGTATAAATTTCAAATAAGTTCATATCACAGGATACCAGATCCAGGTTCTGCTCGTCCTCTGCAGCAGTGCTTTGCGCCGAAACGGATCGAATCGCCGTAATCGTACAGCGCACTTCCCGGCATAACAGTATCCAGATCGATGACACAAAGACCTTTGCCGGTCTTATTGTCAATCATAACATTGTTTAACTTGGTATCATTGTGGGTAACACGCAGCGGGATCTCTCCGTTTGCCAGCGCATCGCAGATGATATGGCAGTCTGCCTCTCTCGCTTTGACAAATTCGATCTCTGCCTGCATCGTCCTTTTTGCACGTCCGACTACGTCTTCCTCTACTGCTTTTAAGAAGTTGTGAAAACGGTCTACCGTATTGTGGAAGTTTTTGATCGTCTCATGCAGGGTTGCTGCCGGATAATCTGCCAGCAGCTGCTGAAAATGTCCGAATGCAACCGCGCTGTTGTAAAAATCCTCCGGCTTTTCTACCAGATCAAAGCAGGTCGCATCATCAATGAATACATAGCTTCTCCAATAATCACCTGTTTCATCCTGTAAATAGTTCGCGCCATCCTTTGTCAGGATAATGTTAAGTGTCTCACGCTCCGGATCGCCGCCGGCTGCAATAATTTTTTCCGTAAGAACGTTGTAACATTTACAACATTTTCCATCAGTTCCTTCGGATTCCGGAAAATATCGTCATTCATGCGCTGCAAAATATAATGCTTGTTGCTGCCGTCCTCAAGCTCACAGGTCAGCATAAACGTATCGTTGATATGACCGCTGCCATAGGGACTCATCTTTGTAATTTTCCCTGCAAACCGAAAGTTCTCCGCCACTTTCCGGCAGATCTCTTCTTTCTTATTCAAGTGCTCCATTGTATTTCACCCTCCGTATAACTCTCCTGTCCGTCTCCTTTTGTAACTTATCACTTATATCATGAACTTCGTTCATGATCGGCATTCGCCGTTCGCCATGAGCAGGCTTTTGCCTGTTCCCTGCTCACTTGCGCTCATTATATCACGAGCTGCGCCGCGCTTTTACCGCCTGCGCTGCGCAGGCTGCGTTCTCTAATGGCACAAGAAAAACAAATGCCGCCTTCGGCGTCGCTTGTTTTTCTCTTGTGCTCATAATTTTACAACATTTTACATCATTTGTACATTGCTTTCCCCACAAGAGGTACCTTTTACAACAGAAAACGGCATAGCAGAAACTGCCATGCCGTTTTCGTAAAAAAATCTCCATTCCGCAGGCGCTTTGCGCCGAAGGAATCGCGAGGCGAATTTCCAGTTCTGCTCTGCGATCCTAGCTACTTTGTGACGCCTGCGGCACAAATAGCTGTGAGAAAAAATAAGCGATCACGCTTATTTTTTCACACTATACTCCGTTAAAAAACGTGGTTTTACTTTATTATTCTGTTTATTTCGACAGTTCCGGCTTGCTCGAAGAATCACTTTTCCTGATGCCAGATATCGTGCTCGTACTCTTCGATCGTACGGTCAGAGCTGAACTTGCCTGCGCATCGCTACATTTAAGAGCGCGCTCTTTTGCCCAGTTCTTCTCATCCCTTATAAGCTGCTTCTACGCGGCGCTGTGTTCTGCATAGGGACTTGAAGTCCGCCAGAATAAAGTAAGTATCTGCCTTCGCAGTGTCCTGCCTGTATTTAACAGGGGAGTTATACAGCGGTCTGAACAGCTCGGGATCCCTGAGGGGAATAGGTTCCGTTGATCAGCTGCATCAGCACGCGGCGGATATCCTGGTCGGTGTTGAAGATCTCCTCCGGGTTGTAGCCGCCGTAGTTTTCGTACTGGATAACCTGCTCTGCGCTCAGGCCGAAGATGAAGGCATTTTCCTTGCCGACCTCTTCTACGATCTCGACGTTCGCACCGTCCATCGTGCCCAGGGTCAGCGCACCGTTTAACATGAACTTCATGTTGCCGGTACCGGATGCTTCCTTACTTGCGGTGGAAATCTGCTCAGAAACATCTGCCGCTGCGAAAATCCACTCCGCATTGGATACGCGGTAGTTTTCGATGAAGACAACCTTGATTCTGCCATCTACAACCGGATCGTTGTTGATAACGTCCGCCACGCTGTTGATCAGCTTGATGGTCAGCTTCGCATTTCTATAGCCTGCAGCAGCCTTTGCGCCGAAGATAAAGGTTCTCGGATAGAAATCCATATCCGGATGATCCTTTAACTCGTTGTACAGGTACATGATGTGCAGGATATTCATCAGCTGACGTTTGTACTCATGCAGACGCTTTACCTGTACGTCAAAGATGGATCTTGGATCCACTTCGATACCGTTGTGCTCACGGATATATTTTGCAAGGCGAACCTTGTTCTGATATTTGATGTTCATGAACTCCTGCTGAGCTTTTTCATCGTCCGCATAAATGCGAAGCCTGGAAAGTGCCGGCAGATCTGTGATCCACTCGTCTCCGACATGATCCGTTACCCAGTCAGCCAGCAGCGGATTTGCATGCAGTAAAAATCTTCTCTGTGTGATACCGTTTGTCTTGTTGTTGAACTTCTCCGGCATCATTTCGTAGAAGTCTCTCAGCTCCTGTTTTTCCAGGATCTCAGTGTGTAAGCGTGCAACGCCGTTTACGGAATGACCGCCTACGATTGCCAGATGCGCCATCTTAACCTGTCCGTCGTAGATGATCGCCATTTTGCGGATCTTCTCCTGATTGCCAGGATACATCTGCTGAATGCGCAGAACGAATCTTCTGTTGATCTCTTCTACGATCTGATAAATTCTAGGAAGCAGTCTTGAGAACAGCTCGATCGGCCATTTTTCCAGCGCTTCGGACATGATCGTATGATTGGTGCATGCGCAGGTCTTGCAGGTGATTTCCCATGCTTCGTCCCAGGACAAATCATGGTCATCCATCAGGACACGCATCAGCTCCGCAACTGCAACGGTCGGATGGGTATCATTTAACTGGAATGCGACCTTTTTTTCATGGAACTTATGCAGATCTGTATGGGTGCGCATATATTTGTCTACTGCTTCCTGTACAGATGCAGAAATAAAAGAAATACTGCTGTTTTAAGCGCAGCTCCTTACCTGCATAGTGATTGTCGTTGGGGTACAGAACCTCTACGATGTTACGTGCCAGGTTTTCCTGCTCTACGGCCTTCTGGTAATCCCCTTATCAAAGGAATCCAGGCTGAAGCACTCTACGGGCTCCGCATCCCAGATACGCAGGGTGTTTACAATACCGTTGCCATAGCCCACGATCGGCATATCGTAAGGAACCGCCTGTACGGACTGATAGCCTTCCTGCTTGAAAATGGTACGGCCGTTTTCATCCACATAAGACTTACCCAGCCGCCGAATTTTACCTCTTTTGCATACTCGGGACGGCGCAGCTCAAAGGATAGCCGTCAGCCAGCCAGTTGTCCGGCACTTCTACCTGATAACCATCGCGGATCTCCTGACGGAACATACCGTAACGATAACGGATACCACAGCCGTATGCCGCATAGTTTAAGGTTGCAAGAGAATCCAAAAAGCATGCTGCCAGACGTCCCAGACCGCCGTTACCCAGCGCGGGATCGGGCTCCTGATCCTCGACAAGGTTTAAATCTACGCCAAGCTCGTCCAGAGCCTCCGCCACTTCTTTATAAGCGCGCAGGTTAATCAGATTGTTGCCCAGCGCACGACCCATCAGGAACTCCATGGACATATAGTAGACGATCTTCGGATCTTTTTTTTCGTACTCTTTCTGAGTCGCCATCCAGTTGTCTACAACAACGTCCTTAATCGCATAGGATACTGCCTGAAAAATCTGCTGTTCGGTAGCTTCTTCCAGCGTTCTGCGGTAAAGAGTCTTGATATTGTTCAGTACGGTACCCTTAAAAAGCTCTTTGTCAAACTTCATGGGTGCTTTTTTCAACATAAATTCTCCTCCTGTGTACAATGAAGCGCTTTTTGTTCTTCCGTATTCTGCAGCTGTCCGCAGAACACTTTACGCCACAATATTCTCATTATACCATGCTTTTTGGTGTCACAACTGTTTCTCTTCCGTTTTCGTACTTTTTACAATGTATGAACCTTCCCTGTGCCTGTGCACCACCGTTTACAGCATTTCTTTCTTTTTTCGGAAGAAAATTCCCTCTCCGTATCCGGCATGTCCGCCCGAAAGCAACAGTTTCTTGTAGCCGCGCTGGATCGTGGTTTCCTCCGGCAGGGCTTCCGGGTTTCCATCATATTCCCGGTTGTAAATTCTCCACAGATCACCATCCCCTTCTTCCGTTTTGTAAATGTCAAAAAAGGACATAAACTGCACAATTCCGGAATCCGGGCTTAAAAATTCGCGATGGCGCGGATACAGCAGCCACGATTCACAGAAAAACGCGATTTCCTCTCCCGGAAACGCGTCCGCAAAAAACGCTGCCGCCTGCCGAAACGATGCCTCGCAGTCCTCTTTTTTCAACGGTCCACAGGACGGAATGTGCATATTGATGACCTTTGTCATGCCTTCCGGGCGCACATGTCCGGTCTTTTCATAGCTTTCCGGGAAATCCATCAGCTCAAACTGCAGTCTGCCCAGTGCAAACCGTGTCATCTCAAAAAAACCGTCAAACCACCACGATACAAAGCTTCCCCAGATTCCATACATTTTGCGGCATTCATGCAGCTTCCAGTTTAAATCCATACAGGAATCCAGCCAGATCTGCTCTGAAATTCCTTTTTTCCTGATACCGCTCGCTTTAAGTGCGCCGTCATCAGCAGATAAATCAACAGATCCGCCGTATAGGATGCAATCCCTGCTTCCTTTGCCGCAGTGTCTGCCGCCTTTAATACCTCTTTATAATCCAGCTTGCCGTCCGCCTCGTATACGAGCAGCCATTTCAGAAACGTTTCTTTTGCCGCCGCATTTGCGCAGATTTTCTCCAACGCCTGTTCCATTGTCTCCTTCGCCTCTGCCGGAAACAAAAGTGTATCACAGATTTCTCCGATATAAGTCTGATAATCCCTCATGTTTTTTCCCTGTCCTTTCCCTTGATCGAATGCGCTGCCACAGCCTGTCTGCATGCGCCGGCGCATCCACTTTTTCTGTAAAAAAGAATGTGCCTTGGCACATTCTCGCGCCGAGGCGCGGTTGCTTCGGCAACCATCTACCCTTGCGCCGAGTGCGCATCCTCGCGGAGCGTTTATTATCGTATGGAAACGAAGTTTCCTATACGATAAAAAAGAATCCTGCGAAGCAGGATTCTCCGCCTGCGGCGGGTCGCGCAAGCGACATTCTTCCATTCCGCTGCAGTGCGATCCGTACGAGGCGTTTTTATTTCATAGGACGCATTTTCCTATGAAATAAAAAAATATATTCTTAGCATATAACAGACTGAGGAAAAAAGGGAATCGAAAATATTAATTACAGTTCACTCGTGGTTTCTTGTGCGCAGATTCCATGCTCGCATGAGAATCTGTGCACAAGAAACCACGAAGGGAGCACCATTTTATGAGCAAAAATGAGCTGCGAAGCAGCGGAAAGCATCGAAGATGCGCTTTTGCGAATGGTGCGAGTGAACTGTAACTTTTCCCCCTTCAATACCCCTACCTGCAATTTTCTGCTTGCCAATCTGCATTTCCTGCTATATGATTGTACAGGCATGATAACAGAATATGCGCTCTGCAAAATTCTATCGTCATGAATCATACCGAGTGTTCGTGACCTTCCACTCGTAAAACAAAACTAAAGGAGAAAACAAATGAAAAACAAAAATGTTCTGTACCTCACACAGGCAGCGATGATTGCTGCCCTCTACGTCGTTCTTACGATGATCGCCAATGCCCTTGGCATCGCCAGCGGCAACATTCAGGTTCGCTTCTCGGAAGCCCTCACCGTCCTTCCCTTTCTGACTCCCGCCGCAGTTCCCGGACTCTTTATCGGCTGTCTGATCGCCAACCTCGTGACAGGTGCCATGCTGCCCGATATCATTTTTGGTTCCCTTGCAACCCTGATCGGTGCAATCGGCACATGGATGCTTGGAAAAGCAGCCATCGGCAAGGACGAAAAGTAGAAAAAGCTTTTCACCTGGCTGTCCCCTCTGCCGCCTATCCTGGCAAACGCCGTGATTATCCCGCCTGTGTTAAAATACGCTTACGGCATCCTTCCGATGTGGTTTTCCGTGATTACCGTAACGGCAGGGGAAATCATTTCCTGCGGTATCTTCGGACTGATTCTGTTGGCTGCGCTGAAAAAAATACAAAAACCAGTTGTTCCCCGTTTAAACGGCAAAAACAAAAAAGGTATCGTCCTCCTGCTTTTTGGAGGTTACGATACCTTTTTTCTTTACCTGCAATAGAATGCACGCTCTGCGAGCATTCTATTGTCATGAATATGCAATAAACCGGTTCCCGTTTTCTTCAAACATGCTCCGCGCGTCGTTCATCCGCCCTTTTATAGACAGTTCCGGTCAGCGGGTCCATCAAAACGACATTCTGCTCGTTGAAGCCGATCACCAGCACTGCACTGCCGTCCTGCATCACTGCAAGCACCGGGATTTCCCGGTCAGGATAATATAACACCATATCCAACGTACAGCCCTGGAGGTTTAACACCGTCCGATTGTCTAAATTTTCTTCCAGAATCGTCAGCACGTCCTGCCCGGCTGCCAGCAGCGAGGAGCTGTTTTTCACCATTCCCTCATACTGGAAAATCGTATCCAGGCACACCGCCAGGCTGCTTCTTTCATTGTCCGCATAGTCCCCATCAATCGCCATGATCTGGTTCGAGCTGTGCAAGCGGTCGCGTTTGTTCAAATATCTGCCCGCCTCGTCCGTTACCGCGCCAGCTGCTTCATAAGCTCTGCGCACCGCTGCGGCAGGGTCTTTTTCGATTCCGATCACACCATATTGTCCATATACATAATAGCGGTTCTGATCCTCTTCTCCGTTCAGTACAATTTCCCGACTTCCTTCAAAGATGACCTCCTTCGGAGTGAGGATTTTGACCTTTTGGCATCCGGAACGGAATTTAATACAATTCGTACGATATTTTCCGTCTCCTGCGTGGACGCTGTCTCCGCATAATTTTTGCTCTCCGGTATCTCATCATTATATAAAATCTGATCCTCCGAAAGCTCCGTCACCTTTCCGTCCACAAGGGAAATCCGCTCCAGACTGATCTGGTTTTCCTCAATCCGGCAGCCGTCACATAAACCCCTGCCTGCTCATCAGGATTTTAAAAATATTTCCCTCAAAATCCTGGATCCTGATCTGATGCATCGGAAACAGCTGATTGCCGACCGCATCCTCCTGCACCTGCTCTGCGACGCAATTCCGTAGATCAGGTCTTCCCCCATAAAGCCGAGCGCCTGAATAAAATTGCCTTCGCCCGCCTTGAGTTCCGTCAGCTTTCCGCTGTTTAAATTCATGAATTCCAGCGTGCTGCCATAATCCTTCAGATCCTTCTGCCATACCAGCATACTGTCGTTTTCCGCAACCCTGCAGCCAGCCGTGCTAATCCGGAAACTACGATTTCGCTGGTTTGTCCTCCAGCCCGATATGCCAGAATATTGCCGTCCACCATCAGATAGAGGTCGTTTTACCATTTACATAAGAAAGCGTTTCCAGATCAGCTTTTAACAGCCCGGCACTTTTTATTATAAGGAATAAACACCATTTCCTCTGTCACGTTCAGTGTACTGCTGTAGTAGCAGACCGAAACACCACACTCGCCCTCGTGACGGCCGCGGTTCATGTAACCGTATACCAGAAACGTCACGTTTCCGGTTTCATCGACCTGCAAAACCTCATAGCTGTGGTTTTCATAGCGCGCCCGGATCGTCGTTGTCCTCGTCCCGGAAAGAATGCAGCCGCGCCAGGCGATTGTCAGCACTGTTGTATACATAAAGCGCTCCAGCCTGTACAAAGGCAAATACATTTCCGCCATCGCTTTCTTTCATGACGACATTTTTATCTGTAATTCCAAGCTGTAATCCGCTTTCCGTAAATCTTGATGATTTTTCCGTAAATACTGTGGCAGTCCGTTCATAATCCAGCAGGTACATTGTGTCCCCTGTATAACGCACCCGGTAATACTCCGTCACGGACGCGCTGACCTGACTGCCTCCCTCTGTATAAGACACCGGATAACTCAAAACAAAGGAAGCTGTCTGCGGTGCGATTTCTTTTACCCAGATCTGCGGCTTCTCTATCCGCGTCACATCCAGGCTTCCCCAGGTTACCTGGGACGACGTACAATGAATGTCCACATGGGCAAAAGAGGAATTGTCGCCATCTGAATTCGTTTCCAGCTTTTTGGCATAGCCTTTTTCCGCAAAAACCTCTGCATCAAAGGTCGCATCCGAAAAAGACGTCACGAAATCAAGTTTTTCCGTCAGGTAATAATCCGCCTGGATGACCCGCGTATAATAACGCACCTGTCTGCTTTCATCCAGATTCACCAGAAAAATCAGGCTGTATTCCTCGCCCTCTTTCATCAAATCCTTTAACCGGAAGAAAAGATACAGGTCGTCTCCCTCCTGCGTCCCGGTCAGCTCCGTATTTTCAATCAGACGGCTTCCGTCGATGCTGCGCAGCTCATAGGAAACGCCCTGCAATTTTTCCGCCGTACCCGTGCACTGATCTGACGCGCTGTTTTGATCGGCGTAATGCTTTCCCCATATCCGCCGTATCCATCACCATTGATGACTTCCACATCTGATTGATTTCACGAACGAGGCCGTCATTTTATCGGGCCATTGCAGTCATATCCCCATTTCCCTGATTGGCGACCATGCTGATCACAACCAGCGAAATCACAAATATCACAACAAAGGCAATGCCCTTGATAACCGTTTTCTTCAAACCAACTCTCCTTCCAGAAGCTTCTGCAGCGTCGTATGGATCTGCAGAGTTTCCGCCAGCCTTTTATCCGCTATCCGGCTCTTTGCTGCACTGCCCGGACTTCTGCTCTGCTTCCGTCAAACCGCTCTGTCCATCCGCCATCCCTGCGTCTACTCTGCGCACTGCACGAAGCAGGATATTTTTAGGAGTATGCTCCATATCGATAAACTCCAACACCTAGGTATCATAGCCATTTTCTTCCAGCAGATCGGCTCGCAGGGCATCTGTAAACAATGCCGAAAGCCGCTCTTTGATCAAACCATATTTCAGCGCGCCCTCCAGCGGCTCACATGCGATCTGCTTATTGACCTCATGCTGACAACAGGGCACGGATAAAATAACACCCGCATGCCATTTCATCGCCTTATACAGGGCATAATCGGTCGCCGTGTCGCAGGCGTGCAGCGTCACAACCATGTCCGCGCTGTCCGTTCCCGTATAATCTGCAATATCTCCATGCAAAAACGAAAGCCCTTCATAATGATATTTCTTCGCCAGCTCGTTGCAATGCACGATCACGTCTTTTTTCAGATCAAGTCCCGTCACTTCCAGTGTCAGTCCCCTTTAATTCATGCAGATAATAATACATGGCAAAAGTCAGATAAGACTTACCGCAGCCAAAGTCAATAATATGCACCGGGCGATCCTTGGGCAGGAGTGGCCAGATGTCCTCAATAAACTCCAGAAAACGGTTGATCTGACGGAACTTATCGTACCGCGACGTTATCACTTTTCCTTCTTTGGTCTGCACTCCCAGATCCACCAGAAAGGGAACCGGACGTCCTTCTTCCAGAATATAGCGTTTCTTTCTGTTGTGGGACAACGAAACCTTAACGTTATCTTCCGAAACGCTGCGCTGCTTTTTGCGCACCGTCATTTTCCCTTTTTTGCTTACCAGCACCGTCGCCTCAAAAGAGGTTGTCTCAACCTGCAGCTGTTTAAAGCTGCCCGAAAGATCGGCTTCCAGAATCGCTGCCGTCTCCTCCGCCGTGTGATTTTCATGAAATACCTGCGTCCCGCGATATGCGGTGATCTGAAACAAAATCCTGTCCTTTAACAGAACCGGGCGAATTTTCTTTTTGCTGCACCCCGTCGCTTCGCCGGTGGCGCCACTCAATGTCATCTGGTAAAGCCCGCCGGTCAGGCTCTCTTCCAACAGCTGTCTTACTTTGTTCATCTTCTTTTCTCCCTGAAAAAAGAATGTGCCTTGGCACATTCTCGCGCCGAGGCGCGGTTGCTTTAGCAACCATCTACCCTTGCGCCGAGTGCGCATCCTCGTAGAGCGTTTATTATCGTATGGAAACGAAGTTTCCTATACGATAATAAAACCGGAAGAAGCATATTATCTTCTTCCGGCTCTATTGTAAAGCTTTATTCTCTTCTGTACAACTTAAAATTTCCGAAAGCCCCTTTTCTGCCTGCGTCTGAAAATTTCTCCGTAGAGCAGAACCTGAATCAGCTCCATGCTTTCAGGACCAAGCGGCGCCGCAGCCTCCGCTGTTCTGACCGCAGGGTTCATCGCAGCGCCTGCAGATATGCTACCGCCTGTCGTGCTCACTTCTCCACCGTCCGCAGGCGCGGCCGCCACTGCCGCAGCCTCTGCCTGCTCGCATTTTTCCTCCTGCTCCAGCACCGCATAAATGTCCTGCGCCATTTTATACAGGGTCATTCTGTCCGGATATTCATCATAAAGGACGCTGCCTTCACTGTCAAACCGTTCCAGCAGCTCTTCGATCCGTTTGCGGTACTTTTTTGCCTGCCTCGGATAAAGCTCCTGCAGATATTCCAGATCGCGCATGACCGTATCCTCTTCCTCCCATATCAGAGGCATCGGATAGGTCATATAAAAAGGGAAGTATTTTGGGGTAATAGTTCATCTGCATCCCCCGGCTGTTATTTTTTCTTTATCATATGCAGAATCTTCCCGGAAAGTTTTACAGCCGCCCGCGCCTGCTCCCGTTCCGGTTCTGTGCCGCCATAGCGCGCCTGCTCATAGCAACTCCGTCAGCTGCTCCCAGTCTTCATGTCCGGTGTCCCCCCCATGCCTGCCGGGTCAGCTCCTGCGCAGTCAAGCTGTTTGCCAACCCCAGCCACACTGCCTCTTTCCTTTCCTGTTCCTTTTTCTTTTGCCGCCTGCCAAAGGCGCCTTCTATGGTCTTTTTATAGGCCCGCCGGATCTTCGCAGATGGCTCTATACCGATAAAAAGCTGTGCTCTTTTCCGTTTCTCCCTATAGGCGATGGACTCCGTTTTTTCTTCTACGCCAGCTTCGAGAGTCTCCTACGTCCCCTGCCAGTCTGATAGAAGCTTTTGATCATCCAGCGGAACAAAAAGGACAATGCTCACAAGCACTGCGACGATCAATGCCACCACAATTGACCAGAAAACAAGCTTTCAAGCACTTTATCCAAACCGGTGGGGGCGGACCTCCTCGAACTCTCCCCAGCCCATTTCCATTTCCGGCACACTCACTGTTGCCTGCTCAACAGCCTTCTCCGGTTCTCCGGAAAGCATCGTCAACAGCCATACGATCAACCATCGAAGTATTTTCCCCAGCCATATGGCACCTTCGGTCAGCTTATCCACAAGAGGTGTCGTACAGCACACAATCAGCAGGGCGACACAGACTACGGAATACAGTGCCACAACAATAATTCCCGTCCGGAAAATATTTTTTTCCGGAATCACACCGGCACTGCCCGCATTTATTTTTACATAAGAAAGATAATTGTCCGCATAGCGCTTGATCAGTATTCCGGGCAGCCATACAAAAAGCTTCCCAAAACAAGCATACAATCCGTCTGGGACTGCTTATAGCTGCAGACCAAAAATGCTGCGATCACCACCACTGCCGCTGCAGGCAGCGGGAACTCCCGTTCCTGTATCACCTGATGCACTCGAAGGCGGATGGAATGCAGACCATAAAATACACCAAGCACCGCAATCGCAACTGCCGCCACCGGCCAGCGCTTTACCATCAGGGTCCCAAACACAACGACTGCCGGATGCAATAGAAAGAATACCCAGAAATGCCTCAGCTTTTTGCGGAACAGATAAAAGCAGACAGGGTACAGGGGCTGCAATCAGCCACACCCCACCGGCACACGATCCCCGATCAGAGCATTCAGTGCAATTTCGATGCAGAAAAACCACTGCATAATTTAAAAAGAGTTCGATCCACTCTGAGACTCCTTTGCAGATTCTGTTTCATAACCGCCCTCCTTCTTCCACATCAATCAAACGGGTATAAGGGCGGATACCGGCATTTATTTCTGGCCGGATTATACGGTTTACCGGACAGAACCAGATAAATTCACGTTTTTCTTTCCTCGAATTTTTCCAGAAGCTGCTGAAATTCCAGTCGTGCATCCGCAGAAAAGAAAATCGTACAAAGGCTTTCCCGGTCTTCCATTTCTTCCAGCCGCTGCCGGATCGGTTCAAAGGAAGGTGCCGGCTTCTCCAAGTCTATCCGGGCCAGTCCACGGAAAATGCTGTCCAGATGGCCCGCGCCGCAGGATGCTTTCAGGCAGACCGCCTCTTTTGTCAGAAGATCCGGTCCGTTGGTTTCCAGAGAGGTTCTGATGCCCTGTCCGATAAATAGCTCCGCTGCCGCTGCCGCCATTTCAATCGAAGCTTCCAGCAGATCCTCCTGACGCAAAATCGCACCATCCTCCAGATTTACCACCAGCCGGACGGAGCGCTGGGCGGTGCAGCCCTTTTGATTGACCTTTAATTCCCCGCTTCTTGCGGTCGCTTTCCAGTTTACATCCCGCAGCGTATCCCGCGGCGTATATTCCCGGATCCCCAGATATTCAAAAGGATCCTCCTGCAAATGCCGTTTCGTCGTAACCTCGCCGCTCAGCTGCCGCAGCGCGCCGTTAAAATCCATTCCCCGAAATGGTCTGGGGTAGACATACAGCTGAGAATCCACCGGCAGGCTTTTGGGCAGCTCATGGGTCAAAAACAGATCTCCCGCCACAACGTCCAGGCCGTTGATCCGGTAAAATCCTCTTTTTTTACAGGTAAACCGCAGACTTCTGATGTGTCTGGTATAGGGACGCACCGAAAAAACATCATTCCGGTAATATTGATCCGTTACACTGCTCTCCGTCCCGGCGTCCTCAAATGCCAATTGCCTCGACACCTGAAATTTTACTTTCAGGACAGGTAACGGCAAAAGTTTCCTGTTTTCAATGGTTCCCAAAGCTCACAGCTCCCCGCGCACTGTACTTTTACGGGAAAAGGCCAGGGGATACAAACAGCCTCCTCATCCCAGTGCTTTGCATACCATACAGACTGAATCTCCCACAGCAGCAGGGCTCCCCGAATTATCCATATTATAACCATACCGTTATGCCCTTTCTGATACGCTTATGCGATCGAAAAATCTTCTGTCGGAGCCGGCACAGTGTTTAAAATTTCCTCTATCAGACGCAGCGCATCTGCATAACGATTCTGTCCATAGGAAAGCACCACGCGGTGTGCCATGACCGGTCCGGCCACCGCTTTGACATCATCCGGTGTCACAAAGCTTCTGCCTTCCAGATATGCCCACGCCCTGAGGCACGCATCAGTGCGATCGTTCCCTCTGGGACTGACCCCCATCACAGTCTGGTCGCTGCTTCTCGTTGCCGCTGACAGATCCGCCAGATAGCCATTCGCACTGTCGGGTGCACATACACCTCCATCGCTTCCTTCTGCATTCTCTCAAGGGTCTCCTTGGATCTATCACCGCTGTCAGCTTCTTTTAACGGATCCTCCGTCATATACGTATCCAGGATCTGCACCTCTTCTTTCTCTAGGCAGCCCCATGGACAGCTTCATCAGGAATCTTGTCCATCTGCGCTTCCGGAAGAGGGAAGGTTCCCGCAGTCTCCACCGGATTTTCTGTCGCCACTACGAAAAACGGCGGCTCTAATTTCTGTGTTTTTCCGTCGATAGTGACCTGACGCTCCTCCATACACTCCAGAAGACCCGCCTGTGTCCGGGGCGTCGCGCTTGATCTCGTCTGCCAATAAAATATTAGTAAAAACAGGTCCTTTGTTCAGCACAAATTTTCCGCTCTCTCTGTCATAAATATGTAAGCCTGTGATATCCGCCGGAAGCATATCCGGTGTAAACTGAATTCTTCCGAATTCAATTCCGAGACTGGCAGCCAGTGCTTTGGCAAGTCTTGTTTTCCCTGTTCCGGGCACGTCCTCCAAAGCACATGTCCATCCGCCAGCAAAGCAGTCAGCAGCAGCTTCGTCACCCGTTCTTTTCCGATAATTACCTTCTGCGTATTTTGCAAAATGTCCAAAATTCTTTTCTGCATGATCTTCCTCCACAGGCTGCATCCATCTATTCTTTCGGTTTTGCAGCTATTTTTAAGCTTGCTTCCGCTTTTTTTCAATATTATTTTAGGAAAAAGAGGCGCTGTCAACGCAGCGCCTCAATTCTTGAACGGCTCGTAAAAGAGCTGTCTCCGCACGCGCCATATCCGTATCGGAGCTATGGGCCTGCAGCCTTTCTTCCGCCCTCTTCAGGGCAGCTTCTGCTCTTTTGATATCGATCTCACCGGGCCACTCTGCCGCTTCTGCCAGAATCGAAATCTGATCCGGCAAAATCTCTGCAAAACCGGTGTGAAGCGCGGCCTTTTTCTTCCCGGACTCTTCCGTCAGGGTCAAAAACACCGGGCTTTAGAATTACCGTCAGGGGGATATGACCGGCGTAAACACCGATCTCTCCCTCCGAAGTATTAAATTCTGCCATGATCGCTGTTCCCTCATAGAACACACGCTCCGGCGTGATAATTTTGATCAGAAAGGTTTTTTCCTCTGCCATGCCGACCTCATTTCTCTGCGGATTTTTCCTGTACCCGCGCCAGCACGTCATCGATGCTTCCTGCATTCAGGAAGTAGCTCTCCGGAATATCATCGTGCTTGCCTTCAGAATTTCGGAAAAGCTGCGGATGGTCTCCGAAATCGGCACATATTTGCCCGGCAGACCGGTAAACTGTCCAGCTACAAAAGAATGGCTGAGACAGGAAACGCTGTACTTACGCGCTCTGGATACAACCAGCTTATCCTCTTCGGAAAGCTCGTCCATACCGAGGATCGCAATGATATCCTGCAGCTCTTTATACTTCTGCAGAATCTCCTGTACGCCTCTGGCTACACGATAATGCTCCTCACCGACGATTCTGGGATCCAGAATGCGGGAGGTAGACTCCAGCGGATCAACCGCAGGATAAATACCCAGCTCTACAATGGAACGGGGAAAGCACTGTTGTCGCATCCAGATGAGCAAATGTCGTTGCCGGTTGCAGGGTCCGTCAGGTCATCCGCAGGCACATAAACTGCCTGAACCGATGTGATGGAACCATTCTTGGTGGATGTGATACGCTCCTGCAGAAGCGCCCATTTCCGTCTGCAGTGTAGGCTGATACCCTACCGCAGAGGGCATACGTCCCAGCAGAGCGGATACCTCCGAACCTGCCTGGGTGAAACGGAAAATATTATCAATGAAACAACAGCACGTCCCCCTGTATCACGGAAATATTCTGCCATTGTCAGACCGGTCAAACCGACGCGCATTCTTGCCCCGGGGGGCTCATTCATCTGTCCGAATACCATGGTTGTCTTATCGATAACCCCGGATTCTTTCATTTCATAATACAGGTCATTGCCTTCTGGCTGCTCGCCTACACCGGTAATACAGGTAGCCGCCGTGCTCTGTTGCAATATTACGGATCAGCTCCTGAATCAGTACGGTTTTGCCTACGCCGGCGCCGCCGAACAGACCGGTCTTACCACCCTTCTGATAGGGGCAAAGCAGGTCAACGACTTTAATACCGGTTTCCAGCATTTCCGCTTTTGTCCTGATCCTCAAATTTCGGATTGCGCTGCGGTGAATGGCGTATTCAAAGCTGACGCCCGGCTCTTTTTCGTCAATCGGCTGACCCAGTACGTTGAACATGCGTCCCAGAGTATTTTCTCCCACCGGACACTGAAATCGCAGTCGCCGGTTGCTGATTGCTTCCATTCCTCTGCGCAGACCGTCTGTCGAACCCATGGCAATACATCTTACCGTATATCATCCCCAGATGCTGTGCAACTTCTGGCAACCAGCTTTCCGCCGTCTCAATGTTAATCCGATCGCCTCATTGATCAGCGGAAGCTCACCCGCCTGGAAGCGAATATCCAGTACGGCACCGGATGACCTGTGTGATCCTTCCAATTTTTTTATCTGCCATTTCTCCTCCTTACATACTATTCGCCTTGTTTATCCGATCGCCGCAGCACCGCAATGATATTTCGGTCAGCCTGGGTGATCGCGCCCTGACGCGCTCTGTTGTACAGCAGCGTCAGATCTTCCAGCATTTCCTCAGCATTGCCCGTTGCAGAATCCATCGCCTGCATCCGCGCGCCGTTTTCACTGGCAGCTGCTTCCAGCAGTCCGCCGTAAATCATACTGATCATATATTTGGGAATCAGCATTTCCAGAATGCTTTTTCCTCCGCTTCAAAAGTTCATCTGAAGCTTTAAGCCTGCAGAACCCTCCCGTTCCACCTTTCATCCACGTCCTTTTTCGAAACCGGAAGCAGACGGATCAGCCTGGGTTCATGCACAACTGTATTGATAAAAGAAGTATAGGCCAGCCAGATTTCGCCTACCTCGCCCTGTGCAAAAGCTTGATCAGAACGCGTCTGCCCAAAGCAGCCGCATCCGCATAGGTAGGTTCCTCGCAGATATCCGAGCAGTCCAGGCTGATCTTTGCAGCCTGCACGCTGTAGCGCGTCCTTGCCCTTTTTGCCGACAGCATAAATGTCAAGCTCCTTCAGGTCAAAATTTCCCTGTGTGATCAGCTTGACCACATTCGCATTATAGCCGCCCGCAAGTCCGCGGTTGGATGTCATCACGATCACTGCCTTGCGCGGGTTATCCCCGCCCTGCAGATACGGATGGCTGATCCCGGCAGAACGCTCCAGGATGGACTGCATGGTCTGATAAACCCCATCGGAATAAGGTCTGGTATGCTCCGCCTTTTCCCGTGCCTTCTGCAGCTTGACGGTGGCAACCAGCTTCATTGCCCTGGTGATCTGTCCGGTGCTCTGGATACTGCTTCTTCTTCTCTTAATGTCTCATGGAAGCCATGTCCTGTCACCTGCCCTTCTCCATCCTATTTGAATTCTGCCTTAAACTCTGTGATCGCCTTTTTCAGAAGTGCATCCGTCTCGTCAGAAATCACTTTCTCTGTGCGGATCGCCTTTGGAACTTCCGGATATTTCTTATCGAGGAATGTGAAAAAAATTCCTGTTCGAACCGGTAATCTGGTCAACCTCTATCCAGCAGATATTTTCCGGTTGCCACATACAGCGTGATAACCTGGTATTCTACCGGCATGGGCTGATACTGGGGCTGCTTTAATACCTCCCGGATTCTCTCGCCTTGTGCCAGCTTTTCGCGGGTATCTGCATCCAGCTCGGAACCAAACTGGGAGAAGGCCGCCAGCTCACGGTACTGTGCCAGCTCGACACGGATCGGCGCTGCAATCTTCTTCATCGCCTTGATCTGTGCAGAACCGCCTACACGGGATACGGACAGACCGGCGTTGACTGCAGGACGGAAGCCCTCATGGAACATTTCCGTTTCCAGATAAATCTGACCATCCGTAATAGAAATAACGTTGGTCGGGATGTATGCAGAAACATCTCCTGCCTGTGTCTCGATGATCGGCAATGCAGTCAGGGAACCGCCGCCATGCTCGTCATTCATTCTTGCTGCACGCTCCAGCAGTCTGGAATGCAGATAGAAGACGTCACCAGGATAAGCCTCACGGCCAGGCGGACGCTTTAACAGCAGGGAGAGTGTACGGTATGCAGCCGCATGCTTACTTAAATCGTCATAAACGACCAGCACGTCTTCTCCCTTTTCCATCCATTCTTCACCCATTGCACAGCCTGCATAGGGTGCGATGTACTGCAGCGGAGCAAGCTCACTCGCAGTAGAAGCTACGACAGTCGTATATGCCATAGCGCCGTACTCCTCCAGCGTATTTACGATGGAAGCTACGGTAGAAGCCTTCTGGCCGATGGCGACATAAATACACTTTACGCCCTGGCCCTTCTGGTTGATGATGGTGTCGATGGCAATTGCGGTTTTACCTGTCTGTCTGTCGCCAATAATCAGCTCACGCTGTCCGCGTCCGATCGGAACCATGGAATCGATTGCCTTGATTCCGGTCTGAAGAGGGGTATCTACGGATTTACGGGTAATAACGCCGCTTGCCACACGCTCAATTTTGCGGTAGGCATCCGTCTGCACGGGTCCCTTGCCATCGATAGGCTGACCCAGCGCATTTACAACACGTCCCAGCAGCGCATCGCCCGCCGGAACCTCAACTACATGTCCTGTTGTCGGACCTGATCACCCTCACTGATGCTGCCCGCACCAAGCAGGTACAGCACCTACGTTGTCCTCCTCCAGATTCAGCACCATACCGAATACATCATTGGGGAATGCCAGCAGCTCACCCTGCATCGCATTCTCCAGTCCATGGATTCTGGCAATGCCGTCCGCTACCCAAATAACGGTACCGACATCCGATACTTCCAGCCTGGAGGCATATCGCTCAATCTGTTCTTTAATAACAGAACTGATTTCCTCAGGTCTTAAATTCATGGATTTTACTCCTTCCTAGGATACGGAACAGATTTTTTCCTTCCCGTTATTCTTTCTGCTGCGTAAGTCCGCTTCAGGGATAAAGACACACGCATCAGGCTGTCTTTCATCCGTTTCAGCACCTGTTCTGGATGCTGCTGTCTACAACACGGTCGCCGATCTGGATCTTGAGTCCGCCGATCAGCGCAGCATCCACCTGATAATGAATCTGCAGCGATACAAAGTCAGTCGTAGCCAGCTGTTCTCGCTTCTGTCCCGAGAACTGCTTCTTCCCCATTGCGCTCATGGACGCTTTGCGGTTTACCGAAGAACTATGCTTTCCCCGACTATGTTCTTGACTTCCTTTCCCCGTCTTGCGCTGCGTATCGCTGTATTGAGACTATGTCTCCATCGCCTTTATAGGAGACTTGCCCTATCCCACCTGACCTTGTTCTTTACAGCGCAAAAGGTGCACGCGAACTATGGTACTGACGTAATCCTGGTTCTGTTTCCAACACCAGCGGGTATAAGCTCCTCTCCAGGGCGACTTGATGTCTCGTCGTTCGTTATCCAGACAGACAGCCACATTCCTGCACAAGTCACCAGCGCTTCCTTGTTGTATGGGAGCCTATCAAAGGCTGTCCTGGGCCCGCTTTCTCTTCAAAGGCCTCGAAGCCTCGTACGAAAAGAACGTCGGTGCCGTCGGGGAGCGACTCTCTCTGCCTGCGACATTCCGCATATCAAAACCACGGTCACCATGTAATATCTTGCTTGTCTTTATTTATAGCCTTGTCGCCTACGTACGGTTCATGCGATCCTCCACATACGACATTCATTTTTTTTGTGCACATTACATTGCCTTGGCGCCCGCCAGTAACGTACGGCCTCATCGTTCACGTGTCCTGAAGGTCAATTGTTCAATGAAGCGTTGTGCCCTGATATGCTGATCGCGTATTGCGGCTTTGAAGTAATATGTGGCTTCCGACCGGTTGCCACGGTAAATCACCCACGATGAATTACACCCATCAGTGTCCCGGGCGCATATCGGCGGACCGGCAGGAAGACGATTCTTGTAGGTATTGTACTTTCGGACTCAATTTCCAAATCGCGTTCCTCTCCTTTGAGTTGGCAGCAGGTACTGTATTGTGGCACAGCTTTCTTACCCATCATGTCACGTCGATCCGCAATTGTTTGGAGAATTTTATTGCTATCATGACGCAACCATCGAAAGTTTGGCTTCAGCAATGAGTGACGCCAGGTCACCCTTCATATTCCGTCCGTGGTCTCCTTGTGTCCGCTTAGTCGCGTGTCTAACGAACTCGACACCATCTTCTCGTGTTTCCACGGCTTCTGCTCCACAGCTGACTTTCTTTCTGGGTGTCGGAAAAGCCAGGCACTATATGTCCATGTCCAAATATCAATTATGCTGGCCGGATTTCAAGTGCCAGTGTCGGAGAACTCTCACAGTCACAAAGGCCATTTCTCCATTGTCACGGTACTTACCTGTGTTAATGTCTGTTCCACTCTGGGCCTTAACCGATATTATCTGCCATCCATGTGATCTTCATCATATTGTCGAACGACGTTTCCGCCTTTATCTTCGACGAATGTCCACAGCCACGAAGGTTCAACGCTCTGAAAGCCTGATATTTCCTTCACTCCTCAAGCTCTTTCCCCTTTGGCGCTCGTCCACCGGGCGTAAAACGATACCGGCCCACGGCGTTATCGGGGCTGTCCACCGGCGCTATGAAGTACATGCTCACATTCCGGCGACCAAAAAGACCGGACAACTGCCGGTACTGTGGCGGCGGCGCTTCACTGTTCTGGACAAGGAGCATCACTCCTGAGCGAAAAACGTCCAAACCAATTCATCACTAACCAATTTATGGGGCTTTACTTTGGAAAAATCAACTTGACATGTAAAGAAAGTAGCACTTTTTAAGGCACGAGCAGCGGCCCAGTTATCCTCAGGGAGTTGTTCCTCGTCGTCCAAGTCTTCCATTCCTCACGTAGTCCTCAGCTCGTCGAGCACTCGCCCACTGCGTGCTCATAAATGCGATGTTCGATGTGCTTACCTCGCCATTTTCGTCGACACTCACACGATAACTGAGCGATACTCTTCCTACGCGCACTCGTCGTCTTCGCCTTCGCAACCGCCTGCACAATCGCACTCTGCCCGGCGACCAACACGGCGCTGTCTCTACATAGTGAGAGGAGAATACACCACTACGAACTCTTTTCTTTTCCCGTCGTCGACCAATGTGACTACCATCTCGTCGTCTCTCATCTGTCATAGAAGCTAAAATTTTTTAATGGGCAATAATATATATGGACTGAAACTGGCATCGATGTTTTCTGTCCGAGCTTTGAAGGATTGACGCGCGCCGCTTCATTTCGGCCCTTTCTTTCGCGAGGTCTGCCCATCTATCAGCACCCTGGAAGCCACAGGCGGTGCTCAAACGTTCATCCCAAGGTTGTATGAGACTTCTACTGGTTTTTTCGGCTTGTTGCGAAATCTGACCTCAACCGCCGGACCATGGAATTGCGTTCATGTATTCCTCGGCATTCCCCACCATCTCGCACTTCAGCTCTCCTGCGCAAGACGTTGCGATTCAACGTCTTCACGGCGCGATCACCGTGCGGTACCAGCACAAATGCTGAGCTATGCCTAGCACGAAACTTGATTCACTCACCCAAATTAAACAAAACAAGTCACTCCGTAAAGTCCATCCGCCACCATCGTATCATATGCGGAAAAAACTCGTCGTAATAAATATAGGTGGACTTTCAAATATGATGATCAACGCTTTTACGATATATATTTTCACACTTAAACTCGTCCACCATTCAGCAATTTGATCTTCTACGGTGAAGTACGGTTTAAACTATGGTTTTTGCCGAAATCAATATTCAGTTTTATACTGAGTGGCCTCAGTTCGATAACGACATACTGTGAACCTATCTCAAGGAACGTTCGAACTCTGATGAGAATGAATAGGTATGATGAAGAGGACAATATCATCATATGAGTGGTACACGCTACTATCCCGGAATCGTTCAGCAAAAATGGCCACGGTCAACAAGTATTGCAATTTCATCACGTCTGATATGTTTCTAAAAGCTTCCAGCCTTGCAAATGTCTGCGAACTTTGATAAATAAACAAAAAAGACCCTGTGGCCATTCCACTGAGGCTCGGGTTCATTTCATTTCACCTTTCTGTGAGACGACGTTTAAGACCTCAGCCACTTTTCGCATCGAAGTAGAGCTCAACGGCAGCCTCACTTGCCAGCGAAGTTGCCTCGGGATGTGGTGGAGTCAACCAATATCACGGTTGTGGCGCAGCTGCAGCTCCGACTACAGAATAAATATGGCACGCCCACGTTGATATAGTCCGCTGGAACGACGGCCGTCGGCCTTCCTGAAACCAATGCCAGAACTTTACATCGCCGCATGAAAGAGGCCAAGTAGACAGGAGCCGTGATCATTCACCAGAAGTTTGCCCAAGGCTTCGGGAACGCATGGCACTTACGCAACTCCACAGGCAGCCGGCTTTATTGTCGCTCAGAGGTTTACGTTCTTATTGTAAGGTTTTCGGATATTCTTCTATGTCCGGTCAGCCCACCAATCCCAGAACTACTCCCAGGCGGTTGATTTGCTGCTGATGTCTTTTACGGCGCAAGATCCTTCCGCCCTGCCATGCTAAGGTATTTGTATTCCCAGGGGTGGGGGCGTAATAAAAATCGCGCAGCGTCACGCACCTGGTAACTCGAGGCGTGTCGTAGAAAGAGCAAAAAACTCGATCGTATAAACTGTTTCGCCAAAAGCGGCAATTCTTCGGTATGCAATGCAGCGCCGTGAGCGTATACGCCTGCTGCGCTCCCGGAAGTGTGAACGTGATGACTGTCGCCTGCTTTCTTTCCGGCTGAATTCCTGCCCGGAACCTCGGCTTGGTCTTCCGGATATGCGGCTCCAGAAAGCCACGGATATCGCTTCTTTTTGTCCTTCCACGGAAAACTGATCCGCTCGATATACCGGTGGCAAATCGAGCTCGTCCAGTCCGTAATGCCCTTTTGGTTTTCGCGTCCGTTTCCACTCCGCATACAGCGGGTCCCAGCAAAAGCGAGCAGCCGGAAGCAGCGTAA
>VOFK01000926.1_pt1 | contig 25951 bp, 34 predicted proteins | sample 5384121 | NCBI WGS metagenome assembly VOFK01 (sample SAMN12384730, study PRJNA508395) | human gut metagenome | isolation source: healthy gut J | host: Homo sapiens | reverse complement strand
CAATTGTGGCTGGTTCGGTTGTATTGCTGGCTTTTCGACTACACGACATCCAGCCGAATCACCGACTGACACTGCAAGGCATCTACAACCGCCGTCACTGACTGGGAAAACCGCTATCGTGTCACCTACAAAGACCTGGACAAAACGGGACCGGACGATGAAGGCGAAATGCAGCAATCCGCCCAGATCGAGACGAAAGGAGAACACCTGCAACAACAAAACGCACGTCTGGAATTACAGCAAACAATGGATCTCAGTCTGAGCGGTGAACATCAGTTTGGAAACTGTCCGTCAACTGGGGAGCCTCTTATGCCCGTGCCAGCGAACGACCGCCCGAACGAAAGATATTTCAGCCTGAAACAAGACTTCCTCGGCTTTACTGTCGTAGATGCCGGGTGACCGTTTCCCTTACGTGACAACGGATGTCAACCTCCACAATGGAGAAGTAGACGGTGAAAGAGGCAAATGGAAAGTGAAGGAACTGACCGAAAAGCAATCAGGGAAATCTATGAAAAAGACCTGAAATTCAAAGTTGACTTCGAACTTCCGCTGACAAACGGCATTTATGGCAACAGCCTTAAATTCGGAGCCAAATACGCTTCCAAGACCAAAGACCGGACTACCCGTCTGCTATGATTACGCAGATGCGTACAAGGATGCTTTCGACAAAGATTATATGAATAACCTCACCAGCCAGATTCGCGACGGATACATGCCGGGAGACCAATATAAAGCAACCGACTTCGTATCCAAAGAATATCTGGGATCACTCGACCTCAGCAGTTTGGAAGGGCAACAAGTACTCGAAGAATCCTCCGGCAACTACCACGCCAGAGAAAACGTAACTTCCGCCTTCTTCCGCTTCGACCAGAACTTAGGAAAGAAGATGAAAAATGATGGCAGGCCTGCGTATGGAAGCCACTCACATCAAATACAACGGCTGGAACTGGAATGTAGCCGACGACAAAGAGGGAGACAGAAACCCTCGAACCTACCGGAAATCATAAAAACAGCTACATCAACTGGCTTCCCAGCCTCTTATTCAAATACGATGTGAACGATGACTTAAAGCTCCGAGCTTCCTTTACCGAGACACTGAGCCGACCGAAATACTCCGCGCTGATCCCATGTGTCAACATCAACCGCAGTGACAATGAACTGGTTATGGGTAACTCCGACCTGACTCCGACCATCTCCTACAACTTCGACCTTAGTGCCGATTACTATTTCAAAAGTGTCGGTCTGGTGAGTGCAGGTGTATTTTATAAGAAGATCAATGACTTTATCGTCGATCAGGTAATCGGTGACTACACCTACCAAAACAACGAATACAAGAAGTTCACCCAACCCAAAAACGCCGGCGACGCCGATCTGCTGGGAGTAGAACTGGCCTATCAGCGTGACTTCGGATTCATCGCTCCCGCACTGAAATGCATCGGTTTCTACGGTACGTACACCTACACTCACACCAAAGTGAACAACTTCAACTTCGAAGGTCGCGAGAACGAAAAAAGACCTGTCTCTGCCGGGATCACCCGAACATACAGCTAATGCTTCCTCTACTTCGAAAAAGAAAGGCCTCAACGTACGTCTCTCCTACAACTTTGCATCCAGCTTTATCGACGAAATGGGAGAAGTTGCCGCACTAGACCGTTACTATGATGCCGTGAACTATATGGACCTGAATGCCAGCTATACATTCGGAAAGAAGATAAAAACAACGTTCTATGCAGACGCTACCAATCTGCTGCACCAACCGCTCCGTTATTATCGAGGTACCAAAGACCGTACCATGCAGTCGGCGCACTACGGTGTAAAGATTAACGACGGTGTGAAAGTCAACTTCTAACGACTGGAAAAAGACAGCATCCGTTCCTTTAAAAGGAACACCCCGTTGGTTTAAAAGGAACGGGGCGTTGGTTTAAAACCAACGGCACCTTCCTTTTAAACCCCAAAAACAGAGAATCTCACAGCGATAAGAGACATAGTTATAAATCACTAATAATCAAACTAATATGAAAATAAAAAGCTTATTCATTCTTCTATTCCTTTCCGCCTTTACATTCATCCATGCACAGATAACGGATTACTCCATCTTTGACAAGAAGTTTAACTTTTACATAGCCAATGATTTAGGCCGCAACGGCTACTATGACCAAAAGCCAATCGCAGAACTAATGGGCACGATGGGTGAAGAGATCGGTCCCGAATTTGTATTAGCTACCGGAGATGTTCACCACTTCGACGGAGTACGCAGTGTAAACGACCCTTTGTGGATGACTAACTACGAGCTCATTTACGCTCATCCGGAACTGATGATCGACTGGTTTCCCTCTTAGGCAACCACGAATATCGTGGAAGCACTCAGGCGGTACTGGACTACACGAACATCAGCCGCCGCTGGTCGATGCCCGATCGTTACTACACCAAAAGTATTCGAAGAAAAAGGTGCTACCATCCGCATTGTCTGGATAGATACCACCCCGCTGATTGATAAATACCGCGAAGAAAGTGATAAATATCCGGATGCCTGCAAGCAAAGATATCAGCCAACAACTATCCTGGTTGGAATCCGTACTGGCAAATGCCAAGGAGGACTGGATCATCGTAGCCGGACATCACCCTATCTATGCCTACACTCCGAAAGAGGAAAGTGAACGTCTTGATATGCAGAAACGGGTAGACAGTATTCTGTGCAAGCACAAAGTAGATATGTATATCTGTGGACATATCCACAACTTTCAGCATATCCGTGTGCCGGGAAGCGATATCGATTATGTAGTCAATTCCGCCGCTTCCCTCGCACGCCAAGTAGAACCCATCGAAGGTACCAGATTCTGTAGCCCCGAACCGGGTTTCTCCGTCTGCTCTATCGACAAGAAAGAGCTTAATCTGCGTATGATAGATAAAAAAGGGAATATACGTTATACAATTACCCGTAAAAAATAAGTTCTCTTATAAAGAAAATTCTACTCTCACTGAAAAACACACAACAAAAGAGCGTCTCCTTCGTGAGGAAGGGGGCGCTCTGCTTATTTATAGTAACCCTTTATTCCAGCAGATGAAAAGGAAAAAATCACACGATCAAGCTTATGTTACTCAGGTTTGTTACTCTGATTAGCTGTATCCGCAGGGTTACTCTTACTTAAATCATCCTTAGGCATTGTCGTAGCATTTCCGTCACGAACAGCCATATAATGCGGGGACATGATTTCAATTCCCGCCTCATTAAACCTATCCTGGATATTCTGATATAAATCCGAATAAATTTGTGACATCTGATTAGGATCCTTGATATAAGCATTAATCTGATAAACCGGATACCAGTCTTAAAGTGATGTCTCCAACACGAACGGACGCGGATCGTCCACCACTCCGGGAGTGTTCAATGCCGCATCAATCAATAACGGATTAACCTTTCGCCAAGGTACATCATACCCGATTGACACTTCAGCATGAATGATCAGACCATATTCACGCGCTGAAGTGCTATAGTTCACGGTATGCGAGGACATGATAAATGAGTTGGGAACGGTAACCACCTCATTCTTCGGTGTACGGATACGGGTGACCAGAGGTGTTTTCTCTATAATATCTCCGGTAGTATCATTCAGTTTAATCCGGTCGCCCAACTTGAACGGACGCATATAGGTGATCACCAGTCCTGCAATAATGTTACCAATCACCGTGCTTGAACCAAGTGAAACAATCAACCCGACAAAAACCGAGATTCCCTGAAATACGCCTGAGTTGGACTTCGGCAAATAAGGGTAAATCATCGCGATCATAAAAGCGTAAAGCAAAAAACGGATAATATGAAAAGTCGGCATTGCCCAATCCGAATAAAAAGCCGTTAATCTTCAGACGTCCCTGCCTCTATTTCACGTGCCAGATAAAGAACAAGGCGTACCAGGTATTTTTTACCGCATACCAAATAACAATAATCGTAAATAAGTTGGGAATATAATCGATAATACCAACAAAGATGCCCTTAATCGGATTCCAGATGTAACCGAGTAAACGATAGGCAAGCCCCTCCGTCTGCGGGAAAATGATAAAAACCAACGGCACGGAAAACAGCAACTGCAACCCCATGAGAATATAGCGCCCGATACCTGCCAGAAAGACTAAAAAGATTAGCTTGTTTCTGCGCATCCAATAATTCGTATCCCTGAATGGATACAGGTTTTATTTTTGTATCTTTCAGCCGCAGGATGCGTACCTTCAATTTGCGGAACAACCAGTTCGTCAGACGGAACAGAAAATACTGCCCTACTATCACCAACAGAAAATAAAGAATACGTTTCACCATACGCCAAACGCTATGTTCAGCCTTCATTTCATGCAGTTTGGTGATCACATTCTGTTGTCTCTCTTTAGCAAAGGGAATCACGGGAAATTCCTTCCCACAAAGCGTCCTGATCGGTAAGGGACAGCAATACCTTATTGCCGTACATCAAGTCGGACACAATATCCGAATGGTCTATGGATACGGAATCGGGACGGAGATTAAAGCGCTTTCCCAGTTCCTCTATGGCGGCACCAGTCATTTGGGCACGCTGTTGAGGGGTATATCCTCCACGTTTTGTAAAAAGATAGAATAAAGTATCTCCTTCGGCAATGACAGGCACTCCTTTAGTGAATTGGCGCAAAGAATCAATCCGTTGCCGTTGCTGGGATACCTTCACCGAATCGGCGGCAAACATCTGAAGTTTCATTTCTTCCATCTCCAGACGCATGTTTGCTTCATTGAGACGTGCCTCTTCCAACGATTTCTGCAGATTTGCCACACGGACAGAATCCGAATCCCGGTGCAAAGGTACCGGATGGGTTGCTATTGTATCTCCAGCGAAGATATTCTTCACAGCCTGTTCAGTTGCGCCTGTACATTCACTGCAAGAAAGGCCATTATCAGCAGCAATACAAACCGTTTTATTTTTTTCTTATATCCATATAGAAAGATTCCAAGTTAGTAAATGAAATATAATTTCACTTTTTAATAAACATGGCAAACATACGGATTGTTTTTGACATATCCATTCAAAAACGGTATAAATCCATACTGTTGAGTTTGGATTCATACCGTTTCTCTGAAAGATTATCCCAAAGTACTATTTTGCCATGTTTCTAAATCTCGGTCAGCTCAAGTACCCAACTTGCATATTCACGTTCCAGTTGCAGCTCGATACCGGTATTCATAAGCAATGCCCCCGAGAATACGCGATCATTCAAGAAGCAGGGATTGGCTCCCGGAGCCACGTTCAGCTCACGAATCTTATAGTTCTTTTTCGGGTCGAGTCCTGCCATACGAATACGCGGCAGAAGCTGGTTGACAAATTGCTCCATCTTATAGACAAAGAATACGGCACGGCTCTTATCCTCCGTGGCATACATCATCGAAGTCACCCCCTTGCGGTCGTAAGGAGATATCCAACGATAAAGGTCACCATACTGTATCACAGGACGGATAGACTTATAGGTGGCAATCGCCTTCTTTGAGAAGTCTTTTTCTTCATCGGTCATATTCTTTGGCTGGATCTCCATTCCCAAACGACCGGTAATCGCTACATCAAAACGGAATTTAAGCGGCACCACACGTCCCGTCTGATGATTCCGGAGAAGCACTGACATGTTGTGCCATCGCAATAGAAGGATAGAAATAAGAAGTACCCCACTGGATAAACAAACGTTGCAAGGCATCAGTACTGTCGCTGACCCAGAACTCATCAAAATAAGGCATTACTCCTTAGCTGACACGTCCGCCACCGCTTCCACATGCCTGAATCACTACATCCGGATATTTAGCACGAATCCGTTCCATCACTCTGACCAGACCACGGTGATAATCTATATAGATATGCGATTGCTTGTCCTTCGGCAAATAAGAAGAACCGTAGTTCAGCAATTCGCCGTTTGCGTCCCACTTGATATAAGCAATATCCGGATAGTTTGCCAATAGCGTATCGACTACATGAAAGACAAAAAATCCTGTACTTTCGGATTACATAAATCGAGTGCCACTTGCGTACCGCCACGACCACATGACAGTTCACGGCTTCCGGCACGCAATACCCAGTCGGGATGATTGTCAATCAGCTCACTCTTTGTATTCGTAAACTCCGGTTCGATCCATATACCGAATTTGATTCCATATTTCTTAGCCGTATCGGTCAGCCCTTGAATACCATTAGGCAGCTTTTCCGTATCTACCACCCAATCGCCCAACGAAGAGTTGTCATTTATCCGGCGATATTTCCTGCCAAACCAGCCATCGTCCATCACAAAAAGCTCACCTCCCATAGAAGCAATGTCGTTCATCATCTGGTCCATCTCAGGTTCTTTAATATTCAGATATACACCTTCCCAACTATTGAGCAGGATATCCCGTGGCTTGTCGCAACCGTGAACCATACCTGCACGTGCCCACCGATGGAAATTACGGCTGGCACCGCCAATACCTTCCTGCGAATAAGTCAGCGCCAGTACCGGAGTAGTGAATACTTCTTCCGGTTCCAGTTTATACTCGGAAGCTTCTTCATTCATTCCGGCAAAAATACTGTGTACAGATCTGCCGAACGTATCATCCATATCCACTCTGATCTTAGTACGTCCGCTCCAGCAAAGTGCTGCACCAATTACACGGCCACTATTTTCCTGCGGCTTGCCATCAAGAGAAAACATCACTTCCGAATGATCACCCAACCCGTTGCGGATACCATCCATATTCTTAATCACTTTCATTCCGGAAACCAACGGCTCACTTTCAAAGCTGTGTCTCAGCTCCCCAATGTCCGTGCAAAGAAGATATCCATACATCCGCGCGACGAATCAGAAAATGACCGGAGTCAAAGCGTTTAAGTACCACCGCCTTTTTCTCGTTGTGAGACACCTCCACCCATGTTTCTATCATATCTATCTGCTGATAAGCCTTATAGTACATTTTTTTACAGTGAAAGGATATACACGGTCTTTCATCGTAATCACAGTCAGTATGGCATCCTTCACCGGATTCTGTTCGACCTTGTCGACAACTAAATCCAGTGTCTGATTACCATCAGCATGCACCGCATGGAGTGCTGATATTTCATAAGTGGAAGTACCGAACACCGGATAGGCCGGACGATGAAAGCCTGCCCAGGAATCAAACACCTGGTGAATCTGATTTTCTTCAATCCGCTCTCCAAAGTAAGAAAAACGAAGTTGCTGCCCCTCTGTGGCACTTAAAATAATGGAAGTATTCGGAGTAGAAATCAAAACATTACCCTCCCACGCCCGTAGTGTTGTCGCTATTGACAGAAAACAGACCATAAACAAACAAATAAATTTTCTCATAATTATATCATTCATATTTTGAATAAACTGATTTTCTTCTTATTAGAGGCAGACTGGAACTTCCAATCAGTAGTCCAGGAGCGTCGGACTACTGGCAGAAGTTCCAGTTGCCAGTCATTTCATCCTTTGAACATTTTCTTTTTTACCTCTTTCAATATCTGTTCGCTACCTGAAATTATTTTATGGGTTCGCCGTCAATCGCCAGCAGTTGCTTTACGTACAATTCGGCTCCGCTGGCCAGCCTATCCCGATAGCCTTCTACTATTTTCACTTTCAGCAGATGCCCTTTCACCTTCTTCTGCAACACTTCCTCAGACTGTGTCTGCCATTGAGTGGCATTGTAGCCTTTCTGATACGAGCGTTCCATTACAAACGTCCAGTTATTCAGTGCCACAGGTGAATAGTCTTCCTTACCGCCCAGTTTGAACTGTTCGTCATCGGACACATAATATTCCACCTTCTTCGTATCCTGATAGTCTGAATTCTGACGCTGGGTCCAACCAATACTATGAACAATGAGCGATTCCTTCATATCCACTACAATCGTGATGGGCATCTCTCTCCCACCCTGGAAAAGCTGGGGGAAACTGATCATCATTATTCGTTCCCCCCACTCCAATTGGCATGCCAGTACGAGTTAATGTCATCATCAAAAAAAGACAGCCCACACCGCCCTTGTCTCCGTTAGGCTCCGACACGGCATTCTTCTCATCACTATTACAGAAAACGACTTCCCATTTGCTGCGGTCGCAATCCAGCGTCCCGTATTTAGGATTCTCCACCTTCAGGAAACAGACATTCTCGTCCAGGTCAAAACCTTCCTGTGAGGTTTCGGACATTTTCAGCGGCAACAGATAAGACTTGTCACTGCCAACGGAGTTCTGGAAATATTCATCTTCAGATTTCCGGTGCTCGCTCCTTCTTCAAACGTCATCTTTTTCAAGTTGATATGCCGCAGAAGGCATCGGGAGATAGCTCGTTCCATGTTCGGTATTATAAGCTTCGACCAAAGCGTCTTTCCGCGCATCCGTCACATCACAGGTAAAGTTCCACTTACTGAACTGAATGTTTTGCAAATTGGCGCCAACGTTTACTTCCAGCTGCTTGTATACCATAGCAGTATTCACTTCGCCCGTTTTGAATGTAATCACCGGCTTCTTCACATCGAGCAAAAGCATTACATCATTCTTCGAACTATTGACAGAATCCTGCTCACTCCAAAACCGGACGGGAAGCACGTACTTCACGTCTTTGTTCTTTTGCATCAGCTCATAAATCAGGTCGGAATGAAAAACGATATCCAGCTTTTTCGTCACCTCCTGCGATTGAAACTCGAGTTCCGTCGCAGCCATCGAATACATATTGGAAGGAATCACCCGGTAGTCAATATTGTCGAGCAGCCCGTATGAGTCATCTCTTCCTGCTGGCTCATCACTGACAGTTTCACATGGGCCGTCAGAGAAGGGTCACTTCCGGCTTTGATCACATTGATACTATATACAGGGGTCGTTTCCACCGTATTCATATTCATTTCCTGCTTGCCATTGTGTTTCACGTAAAGAATCTTATGGTACTCCTGCGGAAATAATTTATCAAATTCATACTCTGAGTTACTACAGGAAGCAGCTGTCAGCACACTTCCCAGTATCAGCGATTTATATATAAATTGTTTCATATATGCTTGTTTTTTAATCAGATTAATACTCGGGGACTGCTCCAACTGCGGATTAGCATACACTTCACTCGCAGGGATAGGCATAAGATACATACGGTTCGCCCATTGAAAAGGCTGGTCAATCTTCACACGCTGGTTGAACTCTTTGAAACTGGGGTCCTTCTTCTGGATAGCATTCAGCCCTTCACGTACACCGGCCTTAAAGTAATCAGGGGCGGTCATCCATCGGCGTGCATCGCGATAGCGGTGCCCTTTTCTCCCCATAGTTCAATGAAACGTTCGCTTACCACCCATTTCTGTAAAGTCATATTGCCTGAGATATCAGCCTTCACCAGTTCACGTATTCCGGCTCTGCGGCGAATGTCGTTCAACTTGCTCAATGCTTTTTCCACATAGTCAGCATGTCCCTCTTTCTCGGCCAGGTAAGCGTAACATTCCGCCAAGTTCAGATAAAGTTCGGACAAACGGATTGATAGGGAACGGAATTGCTTCTTATCATACCAGCCATCGTTGGAACGAAAGCGGACAGAAGGAAATATAAACTTCTTCGACAAAAAGCCTGTCGTACTATTGTCACGGTTAAACTTATCCGGATTATATCCCTGCTTATCGCTGCTACGCATATCGAGAAACATCGGTTGCCGTCGGTGATCAAAGAACTGTATTCATCACCGTCAAAAGACAGCCAGGCATAATAACGCGGTTCACGATTGACGTTCAACTTAATGATATTACTGTTAGAAGACAGTCCGGCTGAGTTCAGCCGGTCGTCTTTGGCTGGGAAATTTTGTCGTTATCCGGCAATACCCGTTGGCGGTATAGAAGCTCTCCATAGTATTGAGCGTCGGTGCAATACCACCATACATACTGGTCCAGTTGCCATTGGCATACACGAGGTTGTGAGGCATAGAGGCATCCAGGTTTTCCTGTGCAAACCGGCTCCCCAGACACGTTCCTTATTTCCTACTGTTTCAATAGCAGTCAGTGCATAACGCATCAGTACCACACGTTTTTTGAAACTCCTGCCCTTCAGGCGTATTTGTATCCAGACCCGGAATAACAGGCAAAGGCACACTTTCACCCATACGAATATTCTCCGACTGTGCAATGTCCAGCAATTCACGCTACCATCACCCAAAGCAAAAGTCAGAGCTTCTTCACAAGCTGTCAATGCTCTCTCCCCCACTTCTGCACACTATATTGGTTGCTTACCAGTTCTTTTCCCATACTCCGGAGTTTCATAATTCGTATTTTTCCAGTTCTTGTAGGGGAAAGAACCATTCCACAGAGGAGAAGCGGCAGTAAGAAGCACACGTGCTTTCAATGCCTTGCAAATGGTGGAAGTGGCACGTCCCAAATCATCGTCCGCCACAACAGCCGGCAGGTTCTGTCTCGGCTTCTTCCAGCAGGCGGACTATATAATCTACGCAATAGTCATAATGCGAGCGTCCCGGGAAACCAGATGCCGGCATATTCATATCCGGATAAGTATCTATAATAGGTACAGGACCGAAACGTTCCAGCAGGCGTGAATAATAGTACGCTTTTTGTTAACACTTCACTTCAGCGGCAAACCGCAGTTTTTTCCGGTGCGATGTCAGGATTGAGTTTCACCAGCAAGTCCAGAAACAGATTGCAATGACCTATCGCGTCAAAAGTATCTGCCAGGCGTATTTTGTATCCCAGTTAGGTTTATATTGCGACGATAACTGATTCCATGAAGCAATCTGACCGGCACGATTCCAAAGGGCAGGAACCACAAATTCATCCGTAGAAGACTCGTAAGTACGATAATCTATCGGGTCGGTATATCCCCATTGCAGGGAGTTATAGCAAGAATATACAAAAGACAAGGTAGCGTCTTCGTTCTTCATCATATCTTTGATGTCTTCTGTTTCGGGCGGCACTACGTCGAGGTAACTGCAAGATGCCAGACAGCAAAGAGGCAGTATCGTCTTTTGCATAGCGAGCTATTTTCGATATTCGTTTCATAATAGTTGAGTTCTTTAAAGGTTAAAAACTAAATTTAGCACCGATATTAACGGTACGCTGCAACGGGTAAGAATTATAAGAGAGTTCCGGGTCCCAGAACTTGAACGGCTCCACACCGCTAAGTTGTCACCACTGACGAAAACACGGCAATGCGGAAATGAATAACCGATTTCCAATGTTTTAAAACGAATGAAGTTGCCATTACGCTTCCAGTATGTACTAGAACCATATTATTAGCTATCTGAACTTTGGTCAATCCTAAACGCGGATACTGGCATCCCAGTTCTGGTCGTTTTCACTCCAATAGTTGTCCGCAATAAAATTCATCAGGTTACGGTCGCCATGTCCTTCGTCCGAACCGAAAGGATCTACCCCATTCAGCATCAGAGTACGTTTGGCAGATCCGTTAAAGAATATACCAAAATCGAAGCCTTTGTAAGAGAGGTTCAGTCCCAGACCATACTGGATACGGGGGCATTGTCCCATAAGGAGAGATCATTACCTGGTCATCTTCCGTAATCTTACCGTCGCCGTTTACATCCCGGTATTTGATATCACCCGGCATCAGTTTCGCGCTGCCGATGCCATCCTGTGCAGGACTGTCGTCAATCTCTTCCTGACTTCTGAACAGTCCTTCGGCAATGTAGCCGGTTGTCCTGCTCAGCGGTTTTCCTGTCTCCGTCTGCCATACATACGGATAGGCCGGTTCATCCTTGTCAATATATTTATTTTTCCGTATAAGTGAAATTGCCGCGGAAGTCGACATGGAAACCTTTGAATACTTCTTTCTTCCAATTGACCCCCAGCTCGATACCCTTATTCTCTACCTTACCGATATTACTCCCACGGAGTAGCTGAGACATAACCCAGCAGAGCAGGCCATGACGCACGCCGCATCAAGATACGGTCGCGCTTATCGCAGAAATAATCGAATGTGACGTCCACCTGATTGAACAGCTTCATATCCACACCGATATCCATCTTTTTTTTCACTCGTTCCCAGTGCGCATTCTGAACAGCATACGAATTAATACTCGGTCCTTTTTTATATATGCTGCTATAGGTAGGCCGGTCGAATAGCTTCCGCCACCGCCCAGATTTACATTATTGACATATAGCAAAAGTGGGCGGCACCGTCGTATGAACCGGTTTCATCACTACCTACCAGACCGTATGAACCTCTGAGCTTGAAGTAATCGACATACTTTTCGATTGGTTGCCAGAACTTCTCACTGCTGACCACCCATCCCAAAGACATGGCAGGGGAAAAACTCAAAACGTTTTCCTTTTGTCGAGACGTTCCGTACCATTGTATCCGAAGTTAAACTCTGCCAGATATTTCTGTTGGAAAGCATAGGTGAGACGTCCGGAAAGCCCTTGATTACGGTTGGGCAGTACATCATTCCGATATTCACGCTGCATATACATCAACATGGCAGCCACTCCGTGATCTTCACCAAACGTGTTTTCATAGTTCAGCTGCCCATGAAAATAGAACGTGTTATCGGCTCCGCGACCAATGCCCGATTGCGAGATATATTCACTACCGCTACTGTTCAGACGTTCTAATGTATATTCTCCCGGATTATCGGGCGACCAGCTTTTGGAGTCTGCCCGATACCAATACGGGTCGAGCCAACGGGTATATGACGTTTCTGACCAGGACTTCCAGTTCACCAATGCGATAATCTTCAGTCCTTTTCGTCACGAAAATCAAGATTCTGATTAATGTAAATGGAGGTATTCAACATGCTGTAGTTCACTTCTTTATAACTTCCCAACATATACTGGTAGGGGTTCGTATACAAGGAAGTACCACTCAATATGGCATTACCATACTTAATGTGCTTGTCGCCGGGTTCCGCCGGAAAGTAAGCCGGAAAAGTGACCGGATTATTGTTGTAAACTTGATAGAAGATGTCCGACACTGAAGCGTTCGGCCCTTTATTGTTTCCGATCTGTGCATTCATTCTCAGGTCGATACGTGTAGTGGGCGTCACCTTATAGGCGATATTATTCTGGAAAGTATATCCCCATTTATTGATGTTATTGTCGAACGAGTAAGCCTTGGGAATATCCAGCAAACCCGTATCGTGGTTGGCTTGCAGACTCATGTAATAACTAACCTTCGGTCCGCCACCCATAATATTGACATTCGCGCGCTGATTCATGGTACTCTCTTTAAAGACAAGATCGTACCAGTCTACATCCGGATAGACATACGGATTGATGCCGCTACGGGTATAATCGATCCTCTCCTGGCTGTACTTGGGAGTCGCATTAGGGTGTTCTTGCCAACTGAGCTTCGTTATAGATTTCCATCCATCTGGCACCATCCACATAGCCTACCTCATTGACAGGTTTCAGAAATGAGTTTTCTACCGTCACGTTGATCGATGCTTTGGTGTTTTCAGTACCAATCTTAGTCGTGACCAACATCACACCATTCGCACCACGGGCACCGTAGATAGCCGTAGCCGATGCATCTTTCAGAATAGAGAAACTTTCGATAGATTCGGGCGGGATACGGTTCAGGTCACCGAAGATATTTCTACCCCCATCCAACAGGATTAACGGGTGGCACGCCCTCCGAAGGTTCCGATACCACGAATATAGAAGTTGGACGAAGTCCCCTGGTTCACCACCGGTGGTCACTGCAATTACACCGGCCAGCTTTCCGGCGAAATTGCTGGTCAGAGAAGAGCTGGGCGCATGCAGTTCCGTTCCCTTCACAGGTAATGGCACCGGTCACGGATACCTTTTTCTGTGTACCTGCACCGACTACAACCACTTCCGCCAGCATTTCATTGTCCGACTCCAGTTTTACATTAGCTACCACTAAATCCGTTACATCTAACACTTGTTTTTATAGCCGATATAAAGAAAATTCCAACTGTGCCTTGACGGGAATCGAAGGCTAAGTTACCATCAAGTCGGTTGTAGTTCCATCCGAGGAACCTTTCAACATAATGGACACTCCGATAAGCGGTTCTCCGGTAGAGCCATCCGTTACATTACCGGTAATGGTCCGTTTTTTTTTTGCTGCTCCGGCATAGGAGAAAAGAAATTTCACTTTTCGTCATGAGCAACCGGCAGACCGGCTGTTACCGGCAGCACACCTACACCACATAAAAAAGTGAACTCGCAAATAATGCTTTTTTCACATTCATAGTTTATTACTTTTAAGAGTTAATTATATAAAAGCACAAAGTCTTTTTATCATTTCAAAAGTTTGAAAAAGGGCAAAAAAAGAAGTAGAGTTGTATCGAAAGTTCGCTTCATTGTTTTTCTCATTTTATTTTATGCTCATTTGTATAATAGACTAGCCTGAAACAAAACCCCACATTGCATTAACACACGTTAACTTACTGCCAATAAGAGAACAAAACAGCTATACAGGGACGTAACGAATGTCATTCTATTAATGAGGCAGTTCTGTGACCAAAAAGAAAAGTATAATCGAGGAAATCACTGACACCAGCATAAGCAAAAAAGAACAAAAACAGATATCAGTCCCCAAAAGTGATGTATTAATATACAATAATTTCATGCAGAACCTTCAGTTTATGCATAGAATATGCATTTTAGATTCATAAATGTCTTGTCATTCAGGCTATCTGACCTGTTGGATCACTACATCCATCAGGTCAGATAACTATAACAGATTGGGTAGCTATAACCAACAGATAGAATAACTATAGCCAACAGATCAGATAGCAATAACCAAGAAATGAAGCGTTCATACTCAACAAAAAGGTGACAGTTCCGATATATTAGAATTGTGTAGATTCTTATATTCCACTATCAATCAAGAAAATATAAATTTTCAATCGTTTATTTCCATTTCTTTCCAACCTAAGGTTGGAAAAACAAGAAATCAGAAGGATTAAAAATACAAATTGTCAAAATGCTCACCGTTTGTTCTTTGATACTATGCTCCTGCAAGATAAGCCATTCGCCCTTAATCAGCCCTAAAAAATCTCCGGGTTAGTCCTCCCAATGTACGGCCTTCAAGAACCATTGAACATTTTCTTCACTCAGCTTATGTTGTTTCAGTATCTCCGGCAGTTTATCATAGTTACGGATAAAGTCGGCAACAAGCCGGTCCATCTGCTCCGGGTATACTCAATGCTCCTTCCGGTTGACTCCATCGTACCCAACTCCTCATTCAGTACAATATCAGCATCTCTATACTTCAGTGCAACGATGCCCTTCTGAAGTCTCCTGAACTTTCCAGGAAGTCCGTTCAGGTCTGCTGTCTGTTCGGGATAGGTGATCAACACCTGCTTCTCACATTTCGCATCCGCTATGGGTATATCTATCAAAAGAGATAAAGAGTTTCCGTCATATACATAATTTTTACCGTCTTTCCATTCACCGTTACCGACTGAGGAATAGCAGAACCTACCACCTTCACCTTGAAAGCACGCTCGGCAGGCATGCCCGGATAACCTCCTTCCGACTTGCCAATCGTCACTTCCAGACGGTTACCAACATGCTTGCTGCAAAAGATGTACGGGCATACTTCCTGTCGTACTTTATCATTACCATTATCTTCGTATAAATCGAATATCCCGCCCCCTGCCGGGGAAAAACGTGACCACATAAGAATGATCTCGCCTCCAGTGACTTCACACGACCGCAGAAAGGAAAGAACCGAACCGGCTTTGATATAAATAGGGATATTCGTCTATGGCAAAAGTACGTATTACCGTCTGCCCACCCTTAAGCATCGTTCCGGTATGCCACTCATACCAGTCGGTTCCGGCAGGCAACCATACATTCAATGTGGAATAATCGTCTTTCATGGGAGCGGTGACCGGTGCAATCAACATCTGGTCGCCAAACATATACTGGTTCCGGTAATCGTATGCCTCCTCGCTTTCAGGATAATCGTAGTACAGCGGACGGCAGACGGACAATCCCTCGTCATACGTCTTACGGGCCATTGTGTAAACATAAGGCGCCATCTCATAACGTTGCAAAAATAGCGTTGCGAATCGTATTAAAATAGACAGGGCTAAACACCCAGGGCTCTTTGTTCAACACGCCGCTCTTAGAAGAATGAGTACGCATCACAGGACTGACCGCACCAAACTGCATCCAGCGTGTAAACATCTCCGGGTCAATCCGGTCTGCCTCAAAATGCCCTCTAAATCATGGCTCCAATAACCGTACAGCACATTGGAAGCTGTAGAGTTAAAAAGTAGGGCTGGAAATCAAGTGATTTCCAGGAAATAACAGCATCGCCCGAGAAACCAATCTGATAACAGTGATTCCCCAGTCCACCCCAGCGATGATAGAGCATCGGACGGGTAGTACGGTTTCTTTCCATTTCAGTGAAAAAGACATAATTAATCCACCATACATTATTCAGGCTGTCTATCTTCTTATCAAACGGAAACTGCTGCCAGTCGAGCCACCAGAAGTCTACTCCCTCCTTCTCCATCGGATGAAGGACATTTCTGGAACACTGCTTCCATCAATTTCTTATCCGAAGTTATCCAAGGAATCGTATCTTTTCCTTCCGGATTCATACCTATATCGGTAGCTATCGCCCGGTATGGCTCCTCATAAAAGGCAAAAAGCCGTCAGCCGGATGCAAATTAAGAGTCAACTTAACTCCTTCCTTTTTCAGGTCGGCAAGCAAACGTCCGGGGTTGGGAAACAGACGTTTGTTCCAAGTCCATCCGCTCCATCCTCCTTTGCCGGGTTCTGTATAGTGCCAGTCCATATCAATCACCAATACGTCGAGAGGAATATCATACATCCGGAATTTACGCAACAGTTCCCTCAGCTCATTGTCCGAATAGCTCCAATAACGCGACCACCAATAGCCGAAAGCATAACGGGGAGGCAAAGGTATCTTGCCGGCAAACACCGTATAGTCCTTTAACGCGGATTTATAATCGTGCCCGTACGCCATGAAATACCAATCCTGACTTCCTTTCTTCTCCCGTGGTTTAACCCAAGTCCAGTCGGCATCATCAAACAGGAAGTTATCCGAATCATCAATTAAAAGTCCAGCCGTCGGTAGCCAGCAACCCGTCTTCGAGCGGCATGAGCTCATTCGTATGTATATGCTTGTCTCCATCATAACCATCTAATGTACGATAGGTTCCCTTCAGATTACACTTCTGTTTCATACCGGGCATCCACCGAAAAAGGGTACATACCCTTGGCTGAGGTAATGGAAAGATTGCGGGGAGGTAAACTGCCCGCTGCCTTTCTTATACTTCATCCGGAACCTTGAAGTGGATAGTTCTATCCAATTTCCATCCTTCTTCAACTTATAATCTACTGCCGGATAATGCCTGTTGACAGCCACGAACGAAAAGTCGTCAATAAACTGGCCATCAGGTGCATATTCCAGCCGGAGCGTACCGTCTGTCACCACCGTAAAACGAACCTGACTATCCTGGTAAGCAATGTTTGTACCCTCGACCTGATACCGCCAAAGGTATACAGCACAAAGCCACTAATAACAAAAAAGAATCTTAAGTTTCCTGCACTCACTCATCATACTTATCAATTTAAATTAGAAATCTCAACAACGCTAATAAGACTGTTCAGGACGGAAATGCCACATGAGAAAAACAAAAAAAAAACAAAGAGATGAAGAAATTCAAATTAATATTTATCTTTGCAACGCCTATTAATTTGATATTATGACTCTTTGGATTGGAGAACTGCAAACACATTATTAATGTTACCGAATCATTAAGGAAAATAAAGCCTCAAACAAACACGAATCCATGCCAGAGGATATTATCCACCTGAAAAAAGATTGAAAGAAGGAGATTCCCGGTCTTTTGATTTTCTTTTCAACAAGTATTATAAAGACCTTGTACTCTTTTAGCTGTGTTTTCCTTAAAGAACGGAAAGCAGCGAGGATATTGTGCAGGATCTCTTCTTCCGTTTGTGGGAAAGCCGCGAAAACCTGACCATTGAAAGTTCTCTGAAAGCTTATCTGCTGACTGCCGTCAGAAACAGCTGCTTCGAAGAACTCAGACATCAGGAAGTCGTTCGTACCCATCAAAAACTATGTAATGGGAAGCTCAAACCTGATAGACTATAATACGGAACATTATCTATTATATTCTGACTTGAACGATCACCTGCAGGAAGCCATCAAAAAAACTTCCTGAAGACATGAGGACCATCTTCGAAATGAACCGGTTCAAGAACCTGAAATACCGGGAAATAGCAGAAGAACTGAATGTATCAGTCCGTACCGTGGAAAGTAAAAATCAGTAAGTCTCTGGAATTTCTAAGAAACCATTTGAGTGGTTTTTTATGATCTGATATTACTTTTTATCATAAATTTAATGAGGTAAATTACAGTTGAACAGTCATTATAATACAGATAAATTGCACTATGCCTGACAAAAATATAAATATAGATACAGACGTCATTCTAAAATATTTAGAAAAGACCGCTTCACCTGAAGAAATCCGGCAACTCCGTGAGTGGATAGCCCTCTCGGAAGAGAATGCTGACTATTTTCAGGAAATCAGAAACATCTGGGAAGTTGCCACTCCTGCTGTCGATCCTGAAAAGATAGATACAGGCAAAGCTTTTGGCACAAGTAAAAAAGCAGAATCCATGCAACGTCACAAGTCCCGGCGAAAAAACACGGTTCATCACTTATTGCCAAAGAATCGCTGCCATTCTTCTTTTGCCGGCAATCATTGCCATAGTAGCGCTAATGATGAAAAAAGACCATCAGGAACCTCTTTATAGCCTACAACGAAGTGACGGCCCCATACGGAATGGTATCCAGCCTGACATTGCCGGACAGTTCAAAGGTCTGGTTGAATGCAGGAAGTACGCTGAAATATCCGGACCGCCTTCACCAGCAATGTCCGGGAAGTAGAGATGTCCGGAGAAGCCTACTTTGAAGTACATGCTGACAAAGAACATCCTTTCATTGTAAATACGGGAGATCTGAAAGTAACGGCTACCGGAACAGCTTTCAATATTTGCAGTTTCGCCAAAAAGCGCAAGAAGAGGTGATCACTCTGGTGACCGGGAAAGTAGCTGTGTCTCAAGAGAATAACATCAAGCATTTATTGCCGGGACAACAGCTGAATTATCAGAGAGCATCGAAGAGTATGGAAATCACAGATATTGATACGTATAAATACATATCTTGAAAGACGGCATTCTCGCTTTCAGGGATGATCCGCTCAAATCAATATTCAACAGGCTGGAGCAAGTCTATCAGGTACGCTTCATCCTGAAGGATACATCAATAAACCAGTTTACTTACAGAGCAACTTTCAAAGGCGAGACGTTGGATGAAATACTGGATTATATGGGAATGAGCATCCCCATTACTTTCCGGACAACAGAAACGGAGAAAGAAGGAAATGACAGCATAAACGTCCGCACGATAGAAGTATATAAGAATTAGACGTTTTCTGATATAAAGCGCTGAGGTTGTGTCAAAACGTTGGCACAACCTTTTTTTTACGTTTTACAGTCCTGCTATATTTTCTTTTGCTTATGATGCTTTTTTCTGATTCATTTGGTAAGACGTTGCTATCTTCCACTTGTAGCGGTTTATAAATAGCCCAATAAGCATAGATTTAGCAAATGTAATGAGTCCCTTTCCTGCCTTTCTCAGTTTTGCACACATCTTTTTGATATTAAAAGCTATGGCAAAGAAGGCAAAGTCCATTGTCACCTTGTCTTCTCCCACATGCCGGAACCTTCTGTATGCCATGTTGTATTTCATTTGTCCAAAAACAGCTTCCGGTTCTATACACCGCCTGCCTCTATGCCTGATTCCTTCTTTTGAGAGCAACCTTTCCCGGGCTTGTCGTTTGTATTGGTTTAACCGGTGGTTGACTTCTATCATACGGTTCCCCCGTGCTTTAAAACAACTTCCACGCAAAGGACAGCCCTCGCATCTTTGTGCCTTATACCGGGCACTTTCGGTGGTGTATCCGCTCACCGTTCTGTCACGTTTGGTTCCTATGCGGTTCATGTGCTGCCCCATCGGACAAACGTAATAATCCTCTCCCGCATTGTAATGGAGACTTTCCGCATGGAACGGGTTGGGAGTATAACGGGGACGCTGTTCTTTATGGAAGTAGTTGTACTTGACAAAGGCTTCTATCCCGTTCTCCTGCATGAACCGGTAATTTTCTTCCGAGCCGTAACCGGAGTCTGCCACACCGATAGCAGGTAAGCGGTTATAGCGGTGCCGGAAGGAGTGGAAAAAAAAAGGAATGAGGGTCAGCGTATCGGTAGGGTTGGGAAACAGTCGGAAGTCTATGATGAATTGGTTTTCAGTGCCTGTTTGCAAATTATATCCGGGTTTGGTCTGCCCATTCCTCATGGCGTCTTCTTTCATGCGCATGAATGTGGCATCAGGATCGGTCTTGGGATAGGAATTACGTTCTCCAAGGACATCAAGGTGATTGTCGTATTCCATCAGCTTGTCACGATACCCCCCTTCAAGTTCCCTGACCTGTTTCTTTTTTTTCTCCCGCAGGGTTTTTTTTCTTCCTTGTCCTTTGTTGCAGGCCGGTGTTCCAGGGCTTCTTTAAGTTCATTCGCTATGCCCGAGAGCATGGAGGGAGTGAACTCCACGGATGTGTCTTTTACGGAGTTCTCCTGTGCAATGGTTTCATCCACCTGCTCCAGAAGGATGCGGATCTTATCCATCAACCTTGTACGGTTCCTTTCGACTGTCTTGCGCCAGACAAAAGTATATTTGTTGGCCTTGGACTCGATCTTGGTACCGTCGATATACTCCACGTCAAGACTGATGAAACCTTTGTCGGCAAGGACAAGAACCAACTGCGTGAATACGTTGTTTATTTCCTCCTTTACACGGTTACGAAAACGGTTGATGGTAATAAAATCCGGATGCTCATTACCGGCAAGCCAGATATAATGGATGTCACGCAAAAGAAGCTTCTCGATTTTACGGCAGGAATAGATATTGTTCTCATGTAAGCGTAGATAATGACCTTGAGCATCATCTTAGGATGATAGGCTGAGCGCCCAGTTTCTTTATAAAGCTTCTTGAAATTATCAAGATTGAGATTATCAACAACTGCATTGACGATGCGGACAGGGTCGTTCGCAGCTATGTTTTCATCAATTCTTTGTGGAAAAAGAACGGTTTGGTTGGGAATGTAAGGACGAAAATGTAACTTTGCCATAACGAAAATGTAATGCCTAAAGTTACAAAAAAATTAGGTAATAACAAAGCCCGGGCTTGGGAAAGTCTGGGCTTTGCGCATAAAAAAAGTTGTGCCAGCATTTTGACACAACCTCATTCTCTTTTTATTTTCTCTGCCAGCTGTTTTTTTCATTTTCCATGTGGTATTTTTCTTTTTGAGCAGTCTTATATGCAAATCACTTAAGTGCATTCCTGTATCAATACTAAAAAACAATTCTGATTATGAAGAGAATTAAATTCTTATTATTAATTTTTTCTGATAGCTATTTTATCTCCCAATCTCATGTCAGCACAGAACAGTACATTGACACTCAGCATGTCTGATACTCCTCTGAATGAGATCCTGAATAAAATAGAAAAGAAAACAAACTATTCTTTTTCAGTATAGCACACAAGTTATCGACGTAAAACAGAAACGTACGATCCATGTAAAGAACCAACCGATAGAAGCAGTATTAAATATTCTTCTGAAGGGTACAGATATCCAGTATCATATCAAAGGAAAGCAAATCATCTTGAATGCCGGAAAGAAGGAAACGAAGAAAACGCCGGCTAAATCTAAAGGCATCGTCATGGACAGTAAAACCCGTGAACCGATTATCGGAGCAAGCATTACGGTAGAAGGGGAGAAAACCGGTTCTATCAGTGATATTGACGGTCGTTTCGAGATTGAAGCCCGGAGTATTCGAGACTTTGCGTTTCTTATATGGGCTATGTCACACAGCTTGTTCCGGTAAAGGCGAACAGCCTGCTGGAAGTATGGATGTCTGAAGACACGAAAGTGATCGACGAAGTAGTGGTAGTAGGATATGGAGCGGTATCCAAAAAAAACCTCACGACTGCCATTGCCCAGGTGAAGCCGGAAAAGATTCCACAAGCGGCAGCAAGCAATATCAACCAGTTATTAATGGGTCGTGCCGCCGGCTTACAGGCAATTGTCAATAGCACCCAACCGGACGGTAAAGTGAATATATCCATCCGTGGAGGAGAGAATCCGATCTATGTAGTGGACGGCATCGTAATGCCAAGCGAAGCCATCAGCACAAATGGTGGAGAAACAGGGCTGCCGAGCAATGTAAACCGTGGGGACTTGCCGGACTGAATCCTTCTGATATCGAGTCCGTAGAAATACTGAAAGATGCTTCAGCAGCCATTTATGGTATCGGCGCAGCCAACGGAGTTATCTTAATCACCACCAAGAAAGGGAAAGAAGGCGCTCCCAGGTGCGCCCATAATGGCTGCATGTTAAATATCTCTTTTGGCAAGAGATTAGACTAGGTTCCAACGGTCTACTTCCAACCGACTTACCTTGAGAGGAAAACTCGTATGGGGGAATGTAGCATGTCGGTAATGCGGATAAGCAACTAACTGCTATGTTGTATTAGGTCTGCAAGGAAGAAGGATAGATATGAGGATAAAGCCTGATTGGTTGAATGATAGTTCAGTGACCCAGGCCTTGGTGGTGACGGAAAGCAGTTATAAACGTCACCCGAGATACTCGACCTTACACTGGAAGAGGAAGAGCAGGAACATATCTCGGCACAATCGCAATGAGCGAATAAAAGGACGTAAGTCATATCCGACAATCTATCGAGCCAAATAGTTAACATGCATCTAAATGGGGATTGCCTACGTTAGAATGCCCTTTAAAAGGCTATGAGTTTCAGACTCTGAAAATCTAATATGGCAACGGAGCCTCCGTAGTACTCTGTGCAAGATAACGACTTGTACATGGGGGAAGGGAGGCAGTTAATAACTTTAATACAAACAAAGGAAAATGTGAGAGACATTATGAGAAATCCCGAGCTAGTATTAAATAATCTAGCGGCACATAGCAAGCTTTCGGACTACAAGTACGAAAGGCTATACCGTCTACTATTCAATGAAGAGATGCTCTTTGTTGCCTATCAACGTATTTATGCGAAACAAGGCAACATGACAGCCGGAACCGATGGCAAAGACCATTGACGGCATGAGTCTTCAAAGAATAGAAAGCCTAATAGAAAGTCTCAAGAGCGAGGCTTACAAACCACATCCGGCACGACGTGTCTACATACCCAAGAAGAATGGGAGGCAAGCGACCTTTAGGTATTCCTTTCGGTTGAAGACAAGTTGGTGCAAGAGGGAACGAGAATGATTCTTGAAGCCATATACGAAGGCGCTTTCCAAAACACTTCTCATGGCTTCAGACCCTCATAAGAGTTGTCACACTGCACTTAAGGATATTCAAGTCAACTTCAAAGGAGCGAAGTGGTTCATAGAAGGAGACATCAAAGGCTTTTTCGCTAACATAGACCATGAGACTCTGATTGCAATCCTAAAGGAACGCATATCAGATGAACGATTCCTAAGAATGATAAGAAAATTCCTCAAGGCTGGATACATGGAGGATTGGACTTATAATAAAACCTTTTCGGGAACACCGCAAGGAGGTATCATCAGCCCAATACTGGCAAACATCTATCTTGACAAATTCGACAAGTATATGAAACAATATTCCCAAGAGTTCGACAAAGGTGTTAAAAGACGGACAAACCCAGAATACAATGTATACCGAAATCGGATGTCCGCAATTCAACGTAAACTCAAAGTCGCACAGAGTGATACGGAGAGGCAATCACTTCTTCGAGAACTCAAAGCCACACGAGCAATCATGGTGACCATCCCATTCGGAATGAGTATGGATGAAAAGTACAAAAGATTGAAATATGTGAGATATGCAGACGACTTTCTCATCGGAGTAATCGGCACAAAAAGACGAATGTGTCAAAATCAAAGAGGACATATCCAAATTCATGAAGGAAATCCTTCACTTGGAAATGTCCCAGGAAAAAGACACTAATCACACACTCCGAAGAGAGCGCCCACTTTCTCGGATATGACATACATGTACAGAAATCAGACTTACTCAAACGAAATGGAAACGGAGACAAGGCAAGAATCCACGCGGGTGCGGTTGTCTTGAAAGTCCCTCGTAGAAGCCATAAAAAGACCAAAACTCAAAGCCTACAAAGCAGTTGAATTCAAGACTTTAGATGGCAGAGAAGTATGGTGGCCGATACGAAGGAAGGAACAATCTGATAAGCAGACCCGAAGAGGAAATCATTGCCCAAGTCAACTCCGAGATAAGAGGTCTCTACAATTACTATGCATTCGCACACAATGTGTCGCAAGTAGTGGGCTCGTTCGGCTATGTCATGACATTCCTTTTTTCAAGACCCCTTGCGGCCAAGCACCGCAGTTCCATACGAAAGATTAACAAACGCTATCGCAGAGGTGGCGACTTTGTAGTCGGAAGTATAAGGACAAGAAGGGGAATGAAAAGTGTATTGTCCTTTACAATGGCGGCTACAAACGTAAGGCGGAAGCGAATAGATTTGCGAATGTTGATGAACTCAACCACCGTATATATACGCCCTTCCAACTTTGGTCGACAGACTGAAACTGGGCAAATGCGAATTATGCGGCATGAACTCAGATTTGGTCATGTACAAGTGAGAAATCTCAGATTTCTAAGGCCAGACACAAAAATGGCATAAACTGATGATTGAGAGGAACCGCAAGACGCTTGCAGTGTGCGAAAATTGCTTTCATACGATTCATAGTTATGGCAAATAGATTAATGTTATTAATGGAGAGCCGTATACATGGGGAACATGTACGTACGGTGGTCCGGGAGGCAGGTTGCGGAAACCTGCTGCGAAAGGCAGTAAGGCGCCGCAAACCGAGCCTACTATCAGCTATGAGGGCAGTTACTCTTTGTGAGAAACTATCCGTATCTGACGCACTTCACACAGGAATACATGGAACTCGCCAATGTATTCAACAAAGAGAATTACTTGTATAATAAGAAACAGTATCCTTATGGTCCTGATGAATATGACGGAAAATGGAGTCCGCTATTCTCTGAAACAGACCGTTGAACCTCCGCGCGCAACACAAACGGAAAGACTATGTGCTGAAAAAAGCGGATACATCACACCAAGCATAATCTGACAATCAGCGGAGGCAACATCAAAAAGTCCGGTATTATCTGGGAGGCAGCTACCTGACCAGGAAGGAACCGTACTTAATTCCGGTATGACCAAAATACATTTCGCGGAAATATCGGTGTCGAACTCTTCCCTTTCTGAACCTCACTTCCGCTTTCAATGCCAATCAAAAACATCTACAGCAATTGTATGGTAGGTACCGATACTGGCAACCGGGGGAGATGTATGGAAGTGCACTGACTTCAGCACTTTATATCCCCTTTATCTGCCCCCTGACGCAAGATGACGGCAGTTATACGATCTTCTCCGAAGCATCCCTAATCCCAAAGCAATGGAAGACATCGCCGACAAAAACGAAAGAAAAACGGATACAACCTGAACTTCACCGCCAATTCTGAAACTGTACAAGGACATTCTTTCAATCAAAGGGATATATGGGATGAATCAGGAAAACATGAGACGTTCCATTTTTATACCTTCAGATGTTTACTTCTCCAGAATGTACAAATCAAGAGGAAAACATACAATCTGAAAGACGGCTGACACAAACACTGGAAGCCATGCTGACGTTCTCTAAGTATATGTTCAATACCGTACAGGTAGATGCCTTGGCGTACGGCGTATCTGAAAGTTACGAAGGATACGGCATCTCCTATGAAGATGTGCACGATGCCATCAACGAGCATGATATCAGTTCGGCAAAGGAAAGTTTTGTATCCGACATCGCACAGCAATACGTAACTGAAACTAAAGCACAATGA
>VOFK01002911.1_pt1 | contig 25955 bp, 32 predicted proteins | sample 5384121 | NCBI WGS metagenome assembly VOFK01 (sample SAMN12384730, study PRJNA508395) | human gut metagenome | isolation source: healthy gut J | host: Homo sapiens | reverse complement strand
AGTTACGTATTGCTAGCTGAAGCCGACGCCGAGGCCGTTGCCGACCCACACGCCGATCGGGCCGATGATGAAGGCGGTCAGCGCGCCGACGATGATCATGCAGAAGAACGGCACGAACACCAGCTGGACGCTTTCGGGAATGATCTTCTTCAATCCGTGGTAGACGAGGGCGAGCACGGCGGCCATGAGCAGCGGCACGAACACGTTGCCGCTGTAGTCGCTCAACGCCATCGGAATGCCGAAGATGTTGGCGGTGCAGGACTTGGTGCCCAGAGCCGCGTTCTCCACGCACGTGGTGGTCTTGGCGTCCATCAGGCTGGTGAACTGCGGGGTCATGAGGATGGCCATGATGGCGCCGCCCAGCCACGGATCGACCTTGAGCTTCTTGGAGGCGTTGTAGGCGACCATGATCGGCAGGAAGTAGAACACGCCCTTCCAGATGGCCTTGACGAACACCCAGCCGGCGGAGGCCTCGTCATTCGGAATGACGTTCAGTGAGATGAGCAGGTTGACCAGGGCGATGATGATGGAGGCGCCAAGCAGCACGCCCAGGATCGGGCGGAAGGAGTCGGCGAGATACTCGAAGAAGGAGTCCAGCCATGCCACCTTGCCGCGTGCCTTGGAACGGGCCTCGGCCTTGACGTCGGCGTTGCTCTTCTGGCCTTCGCCGGATGCGGAGGCGGCACCGGCGTTCGCCATTTCGGGCAGATGCATGATGTTTTCGTATACGGTGGCCACGCCGCCGCCGATGACGACCTGGAAACGGTCACCGCTTTGCGGGACCGCGCCAAGCACGCCCTTCATATGTTCGAGGGCGTTCTGGTCCACCTTGGACGCGTCCGCCAGCTCGAAGCGCAGTCGGGTGGCGCAATGCGTCAGACTGCGAACGTTTTCAGGTCCGCCGATCGCAGTGATGATCTGCGATGCGAGAGAGTCAGCCATCCTGATTCCTTTCTATTTCCTTCCGATGGGATTCGATGACGCAGCGCGGCTTTTTTGCAACAAAAAAGACCCGGAACATGGCAAACCAATGCCACATTCCAGGTCTTGCGTCTAAAAATGTTGACTTGCAACCCTGCATGAGTCGAATTCGTTAGAAACAATACACTATCGGCGTGCGATGCGCAAATCGTCGGGCATCGGGACACTGAAACCCCAATTCCATACTGGAGACACGCCGAGACGTCAAAAAGAAAACGTATTCATCGCACATTGTGGATGACTTTCCGCGTTCCGCGCAAACTCGTGGCACAATGAAGGTATGGTTGCAAAAAAATGCGGGAATGCCCGCCACCCCAGCAGATCTGATCAATGTCGACGAGGTCATTGGAAAGTACTATGACGTCGTCCCCGACCCGAACGTTCCGGAGCAGCGCGTCTCCTTCGGCACTTCCGGACACCGTGGTTCGTCCCTGAAGACCTCGTTCAACGAGGCCCACATCGTGGCCATCACGCAGGGCCATCGCCGAATACCGCAAGAAGGCCGGCGTCACCGGCCCGCTGTACATCGGCCGCGACACCCACGCCCTGTCCGAGCCGGCTTGGAAGACCGCCATCGAAGTGCTCGTCGCCAACGGCGTGACCGTGCGCATCGACTCCCGTGACGACTTCACCCCGACCCCGGTCGTGTCCCAGGCCATCCTGACCCACAACCGCGCCGCCGACGGCACCCAGCGCTTCACCGGCGAAGGCCTGGCCGACGGCATCGTCGTGACCCCGTCCCACAACCTGCCGACCGATGGCGGCTTCAATACGATCCGGTCACCGGCGGCCCGGCTCCGGCCGACGTCACCAACGCCATCGCCGACCGCGCCAACGAGCTGCTCGGCGATTTCAGGAACGTCAAGCGCGTGCCGTTCGAGCAGGCCGTCAAGTCCGATCTGGTTGAGCGTTTCGACTTCCGTGAGCACTATGTGGCCGATCTGGAGAACGTCATCGACTTCGACGTGATCCGCTCCTCCGGCGTACGCCTGGGCATCGACCCGCTCGGCGGCGCTTCGGTCAACTACTGGCCGCTCATGAACGAGAAGTACAACCTGACCATCGACGTGGTGCGTCCGCAGGTCGACCCGACCTGGAGCTTCATGACCATCGACCATGATGGCAAGATCCGCATGGATCCGAGCTCCCCGTACGCGATGAAGGGTCTGGTCGATTCCCTCAACAACGGCGCTTGGGACAAGTACGATCTGGTCGGCGGCACCGATCCGGATGCCGACCGCCATGGCATCGTCTGCCCGAACTGGGGCGTCATGAACCCGAACCACTACATCGCAGTGTGCGTGGAATACCTGTTCGGCGGCAACCGTCCGGATTGGCCGGAGAACGCCGGCATCGGCAAGACCCTCGTGTCTTCCCTCCCTGATCGACCGCGTGGCCGCCTCCATCGACGCCAAGCTCGTCGAGGTTCCGGTCGGCTTCAAGTGGTTCGTGGACCCGCTGTTCAAGGGCGAGGTCGCGTTCGGCGGCGAGGAAAGCTCCGGCATGTCCTTCCTGCGTAAGGACGGCCGCGTGTGGACCACCGACAAGGACGGCCTGATTCCGGACCTGCTGGCCGCTGAGATCACCGCGAAGACCGGCAAGAACCCGGCCCAGCTGCACCAGGAGCAGGTGGAGCGTTTCGGCGAAAGCTGGTACAAGCGCGTCGATACCCCGACCACCCTCGAGCAGAAGCAAAGTTCGCCAAGGCACTCACCGGTGACGACGTCGAGGCCACCCAGCTGGCTGGCGAAGACATCACCGCCAAGCTCACCGAGGCTCCGGGCAACCACGCCAAGATCGGCGGTCTGAAGGTCACCACCAAGGACAACTGGTTCGCCGCCCGTCCGTCCGGCACCGAGAACATCTACAAGGTGTACGCCGAGAGCTTCGAATCCCCTGAGGCTCTGGACAAGGTGCTCGCCGAGGCCACCGAGGTCGTGGACAAGGCTCTGGCCGAGTGATACGGCGTTCCGCCAAGTAATCAAGGCGTAGCGCGAAAAGACCCGTTCCGTATGGAGCGGGTCTTTTTTCGTTGTCGATATCCGCCGTATGGCACGAAACGTGCTTTTCTGGCATGAAACGCAAGCTCCGCGGCACCCCGTATTTCCCTCTCCCGGTACGCTTGGAAGCAGAGCCGGAACGTCATCCGCGCAATCACGGCACAGCAAGGAGGGAACGTGCGCATCGCCATCGTCGAGGATCACCCTGCCGAACGCGAACTGATCGCCACCATGTGCGCGGAATACTTCAACGGCCGGAACGTCGGCGCAACCGCCGGCAGGAATGCCATGCAAACGGTCTGTGACGTTTTCCCCGACGCGAAATCGTTCATCGAAAGCTGGAAGAACAGCCGTTACGACCTGCTGCTGCTCGACTGTTATCTCAGCGACGAGAATCTGCCGCATGCCACCACCGGATTGGACATAGCGCGGCTGCTGCGCAATCAGAACGACGACTGCGCGATCGTCTTCATCACGTCCAGCACCGATTTCGCGGTGCTCGGCTACGAGGTGCAGGCGAGCGGTTATCTGCTCAAGCCCGTCAATCGCAAAACCTTCGAAGCCACCATGGAACGCGTCGAGGAGCAGCTGAAGGCAAAACCGCCGGTCACCCATCTGGCAAAAGGCGCAGTCGCCCGGCACGGATTCCAGCTGGCATGTGGCGTTCGGCAATCCGGCCGTGACCATGGACCGGCGGCTCATCGCATACGCCCTGTCCAACGCGCACTACGTGGAATTCACGTTCGCGGACGGCACCCAGACCAAAATCCGCACCAATTTCTCCGATGTGGACCGACGTCTCACCGTGTTCGACAACTTCTACCGCACCGCGCGAGGCGTGCTCGTCAACTTCGACTACGTGTCCGGCATCACCAACGCGCAGTTCGTCATGAAAGGCGGCAAACGCATTCCCATCACGAAAACGGCGGTGACCACCACCTGCCGCGCATACGCGGAATACACGTTCACCCGCATGCGTACGGAGGACTGACATGTTCGCACCACTCGGCGAAATCATCCGGAACGGCATCGCCCAAACCACCCCGTCAGGTCTGTTCTTCGCCATCGGAGAGCAGCTCAACGCGTTGTCCGGCCTGGCATTGTGCCTCATCATGGCATGGAGTCACATGGACAATCCACGCCGTAACGGCACACTGTTCATGTCCATCGGACTGGTCTGGTTCCTGCTATGCGGCGTGCTGTGCGGCACTCCCCTGCATCCCATCACTGTGGACGGTCATTCCGACCGCGCCGCTTGTGCTGCTGGTCCTGCGATGGCTGACCGAACTGCCATGGCGGCAACTGTTGCTGATTGTGGCCACGGCTTCCTACATGGTGGCGATCGTCTACTATCTGTCGCTCGTCATCGATGTGGCCTGTTCTTGGCGCGGATTCAACCAATCTCCGCGTCGGCTGGCCGGGACTGGTCAATCTGCTGCTGCTTGACGTCGTCGCACTGGTCTCGCTTTGGCATCCGCTGCATGATTCGATTCCAGCCACATTCGATTCCCCATCCATCAGCAAAGGCTTCTGGCAGCTTATCTGGCTGTTTCCGTTCGTTTCGTCCGCGATTGTGGTGTGGTGCATGCCGGCGGACAATTCCACGCTGCTGGACTCGCATATGTTGGAAATCGCGTTCACCGTGGCGGTGGTCTATTCCTGTTTCATGGTGTTGGCGTATTTCCTCATCTGGTACATGATTCAGCAGTCGGACCGTCTGCTCGCGGCCCGCAGGCGACAGCATTATGAGAGGCTTTGCAGACGTTGCAGCTGCAACACATGAACGAGCGGATCCGTGAGGCGTCAGATCAAGCACAACGTGCGTCACCACATCCACTCACTGGGCGTTGGCCGCGGCTGAAGACATGGATGGCATCCGCTCATATCTGGATGAGATGTCCAAACACCGGCTGCTGCAACCGGCACCAATGCAGTATTGCGAGCATGCGTCGCTGAACGCGGTGCTTGTCTACTATTGCGATTGGGTCCGGCATTTGGGTGCGGATGTGGACGTCAAAGCGGCGGTGCCGCAATACATCAACATCAACAACGCGGAATTATGCTCCATGGTCGGCAATCTGCTGGAGAACGCCACGGGAGGCCATCACCCAGCAAACGCAGGGCGAGAGGCGGCTCAAAGTGCGCATCCGGTATCGTTCCGCCCTCCGGCGGCCCTGTTCATCACGGTGGACACAACACGTACGGCGAAGCCGACACCAGCATCGAACAGATCGACGGCGATCTCGTCTCGACCAAACATGGTGGCACGGGGGCTGGGCACCGCCACCGTACGAAGACGGCCGGAACGGCACCATGGCACGGCCTCCTTCGAGCACAGCGACGGCATGTTCCGCGCCTCCGTCATGCTGTGTCTCGGCGACTAATCGCATATGCCGTTGCCATGCGGTATCGATAGAGCGATACGGCATGGCGGACGATGCGGTATGACGGGCAAGCGGCGAGTCGCGCGGCTTTCGTAGGGTAGAAGCATGACGATTACGGTTTCAACAGACGGTTCCGCGCTTGGCAATCCGAATGGTCCGATGGGTTGGGCCTGGGCCGACCACGAGCCCGCGGCAGGCGGCAAGCCGGGGCACGAACATGCCGGCGATTGCGATGCCGGCGGCGCGACGAACGGCACCAACCAGATCGGCGAATTATGCGCCGTGCTGGAGGCGTTGCGAGAGCGCATCCCGGTTCCGAAGACCTGGTGATCGAGACCGACTCGCAGTATGCGATCAACTGCTCCACCAAGTGGGTGCAGGGTTGGAAGCGCAACGGCTGGAAGAATTCGCAGAAGAAACCGGTGAAGAACGCCGACCTGATCCGCGCCATCGACAATGAGATCGCGCATAGGGCGGGGTCGGTGCGATTCGTGTGGGTCAAGGGTCATGCCGGCAACGCGGGCAACGAGAAAGTGGACGAGCTGGCACGCACGTATGCGGGCGATTGCCGTTCGCATGTGCGCGAAGGCTATCTGCCGTTGGAAGGATGGCAGTCGCTACTGGCTTCCGAGTATTCGCGTGGCACCGATGTTCCCGAGGATGCGAGGATGCTGATGGATGGTGCGATCAGCGCCGCCGAATACCACATGGGACGCGGACAAGGCGATTCCGCCACGACCGGCACCGGCGATTCCGGTGCCGATACCGCCAATTCCAGCAACAGCACGAAGCCGCGTTCGATCGCCAGCATGCTGGCGGGAGCCGGAAGGCGTTTCCCACGACCTTGCGGATTTCGACAGACAACCGATGACGACGCAGATGATGCGGTGGAAACGACCGTGCTCGAGACCGAACCGGCGGAAACCACCACAATGCTTGAGACCGAAGCGACGAAGGTCATACCCGAATCCAGCTTCCCGGACGCGGGCGGTCCAGCCGAACCGGACGAATCCGGAGAACCGGACGAATCCGGGAAAACGGACGAATCCGGTGAACCGCATCAATCCTATGCGCAGATGCTGGTCAAACCCAACTATTTTCCCCGTGAAGGCGACGAGAACGACAAGCCGGTGACGGGCAACGCGGACGGCACGGACACGGACAGCACGGCCGTACCGCAGAATGCGAACGAATCGCACAGCGAATCGCAAGACGACGAAGAATCGGCACCGGAACAGGCAGCTTCATCGCAATCGCAGGATCTGCCGAAACTGCCGCATCGTCCAAGCCCATCGGGCCTGTCGGTGTCGGGTACGGTGCGGTTCACTCCCCCACCGGAATCCAGCCCGACCTTCGACGGCAATCCACGTCTCATCCGTGGGTATATCGCCGTGGAAGGCTATGTGATGGGTGACGGCACGCTGGTATTGGACGAGGCGCCGTTCGCGGTCAAACATAGCTGAGCGAGACATGGGGAGCCGCTTTTACGCAAGCCGCTCCCCACATGTCATTTCATGCCGGCTTTTTGCGCGCCACCTCACGCAGGACCGTGAAACATTCCGTGAAAACTTTTCCGCAGTCAAAACAGACACCTGCTCCCGCAACCGACCATTCGCGCCTTGAAAATCAACGCATCCGATAGTATGGAGACGGTCTTAACCCCATATCGAAGGAGGATCATGGACAAGGCACAGCAGGACGCGCTGAAGAAGGCGGCCGGCATCGAGGCTGCAAAGCTGATTCAGAACGGCATGATCGCAGGTCTGGGCACCGGCTCGACCGTGCGTTTCCTGGTCGACGAGCTCGGTCGTCGCGTCAAGGAGAGGAAGGCCTCGAGTTCACGGGCGTCACCACCTCCCGCCGCACAGGAGCAGGCCGAAGGCTACGGCATCAAGATCGTCAACATCGATGACGTCGACCATATCGACGTGACCATCGACGGCGCCGACGAGGTGGACAAGAACTTCAACGGCATCAAGGGCGGCGGTGCGGCTCTCCTGTGGGAGAAGATCGTGGCCACCAACTCCAACAAGATCGTGTGGATCGTGGACGAGTCCAAGGTCGTGGACACCATCGGCAAGTTCCCCGCTGCCGGTCGAGGTGATTCCGTTCGGCGCAGGCCAGGTCGTCAAGAAGTTTGAGGCCAAGGGCTACAAGCCGGTGCTGCGTCTCGACGCGAACGGCGAGCCGGTGCGCACCGATGAGAACAACTATGTGGTGGATCTGCACCTCGAGCGCATCGACCACCCGCAGGAACTCGCGCAGGACCTCATCACCACGGTCGGCGTGGTCGAGCACGGCCTGTTCCTGAACATGGTGGACCAGGTCATCGTCGGCGATCCGAACGGCCCGCGCGTGATGGACAACCCCAACAAGTGAGATCTTGACAGGCGGGCGTGTCGGCTGGTGTGGAATATACCGGCCGACACCGCCGCGCAGATAGAAAAATCCCGCGACTCCGAAAGCGAATCGCGGGATTTTGTTTGAGCGGACGCTTCATACGCGCCTGAAGACTACTTTTGCGCTGGTGGCGAGTCTTACGAAGCAGTTTACGATGCTTCTTCTTGCTCATGCGCTTGCGGCGCTTCTTGATGACCGAGCCCATCTCAGCCTCCGTTCCTTAAACTCAAAGGGTAAAAGTTTGCAACTTGCCCAATACTACACTGCTTCGGGGACGAATACGCGCGCAGGCATTCATATGGTGGAAAATCACGTTTCGTTTTCCGCGTGATATTCCATCAGCCGGCCGCGATTCGCCATCGAGACGATTCCGTCGACGTTACAGGGGGAACTGCTGGTAGAAACGCTGGATGTCGTTCTTCGCGCCGGTGGCATAGAAAACCGTATCGTTGCGCCACACGGCAACGGCCTTGGTATCGTCGTCCGGATCGGCTTTGGCGCTGTAGGCGCCGGTCGTCTTGCCGGAGACCTTCACGTTGCCGCTTCCCAGCTCCTTGCCGGTCATGGCTTCAGCCAGCGTGTCGTACTGGGATTTCGCCTTGTCGCCGTCGTTCCACTGGCCCACTTCCAGCGTGACGTCCTGTCCTTTCTTGCCGGTGGAATACGTCAACGCGTATTCCTCGACGGGAGAGGTGCTGACCACGTCGTGCTGGCGTCAGCCTTGGTACGCGCGTAATTCAATACGGAATCCGGCATGGCCTTGAGCAGCTCGCTGGCCCCGTCGGGCAATGCCACGGCATCGATCGACGGTTTGGTGGGCTCCGTCTTGTCGCCGTCCGTACCGTTCGAAGTGGAAGCCTGCTGGCTCGTCTGACCGGCCTGACCGGCCTGTCCGTTCTTGTTCAAGGCCCAACCAGGCCACACAAATGCGGAAATCAGAGCAAGCACAACCACAAGCGCGGCTGCTACGACGGCGGCAATCAATTTGCCATGCGAAGAGGAATTCTGCGTATCAGACATGCTTGTCATTCTTTCACAGCCATAAGACGCGCAACCATCCCCTCAAAGTCATGGAATCCAGTTCCCGAAACGGTTTTCAGCGCAATGTCTGTGCAACGAGTACGCCACCCGCGAACGTCTTGTCCCAAAACCTCCGTATTGTCGGCGATATGGCAAAGACGTCCTCGCAATTCCTCTGTTCCGAATGCGGCTGGAGCGGCCCGAAGTGGCTCGGCCGCTGCCCCGAATGCGGTCAATGGGGCACCATTGAGGAATTCCATGAAGCCCGTCCCGCGGCAGGCTCGCGTACCGCGGCTCCGGGACGGACCTCGCGCACGCAATCGCATCCGGTCGCATCGTCCGCGGCGAGGCCGATCACCGACATAGGCACGGAGAACATCTCCAGAATCGCCACAGGATTTTCGGAATTCGACCGCGTGCTCGGCGGTGGCATCGTGCCGGGATCGGTCACGCTGATCGCAGGAGAGCCGGGCATCGGCAAATCGACATTGCTGCTGGAAACCGCCGGCAATGTGGCGAGGCTGACGGCGTTCGCCACCGAGCGCAATACCGTACTGTATATTTCCGGCGAGGAATCGCAGGCGCAGGTCCGCATGCGCGCGTCGCGCATCGGCGCCATGGAGCCGAATCTACTGCTCGCCTCCACCACGGATCTGTCCACGGTGTTGGGGCTTATCGAACAGTTCAAGCCGGCGTTGGCCATCGTCGATTCGGCGCAGACCATCGTCTCGCAGGAGGTCGATGGCATTTCCGGCGGTTCGACTCAGGTGCGCGAAGTGGCAAGCGCGCGCTGATTGACACCGCCAAAACACTTGACATTCCAGTATTTCTGGTTGGTCATGTGACCAAGGATGGTTCGATTGCAGGCCCGCGTACGTTGGAGCATCTGGTGGATGTGGTCTGTCAGTTCGAAGGCGATGCCGAAACCGCGTTGCGTATGCTGCGTGCAGTGAAGAACCGTTTCGGCCCGACCGATGAAGTCGGCTGTTTCGACATGAGCGGTGAAGGCATCGAAGAGGTCACCGATCCGTCCGGCCTGTTCCGATCAACCGGCAATGGTTCTGCGGCGACGCAGGTGGATGGCACGTGCGTGACGTTCACGTTGGATGGGCATCGCAGTCTGCCGATTGAAGTGCAGGCGCTGGTCACCAAGTCGGTGCTGCCGACGCCACGTCGTGCGGCGAACGGTGTGGACTCCAACCGTATCGCCATGCTGGTGGCGGTGTTATATCGTCACGGTGGCATCAATCTGCTGGCCAACGACCTGTACATTTCCACAATCGCCGGCGGTCAGGCGCGTGAGCCGGGTTGCGATCTGGCGATTGTGGCCGCGTTGGCGAGCGCTGCGAAATCGAAACCGATTCCCCGCACGACGTGCGCGATCGGCGAGATTTCGTTGACCGGACAGGTGCGTCCGGTGCCGAGACTGGAATATCGGCTTCGTGAGGCGGCGCGTCTTGGTTTCACCACCGCCGTTGTGCCGACGCTGCGCAAGAACGTCGCCGTGCCGGGAATGGGCGTGGTGCAGGCGGATACGTTGCAGGACGCGTTGGCCGCGATTCTGCGATAGGTCGCCGATGCCCAAACGGCATCGCCATCCGCATTTTGCAACCCGGGAAAGCCCGTTTGGGTAACAAAACACAGATGGCGTCAATGATTCGCGTCAATCGAACCAATCAAATCAATCGAACCGATCCGTCTCAAGCGGTGAGGCGCTTCGTCTCCTCGACGTTGCGTTTCAGCTCGGCCGCCAGATCGTCGGCCGAATCGAATTTGATCTGCGGGCGCAGGAATCCAGCGAATTCCACGCGCGCCTGATGGCCGTACAGGTCCAACCAGTCATCGGTGATGGCGTAGGCTTCCACCACGCGTTCGGCGTCACCGTCCTCGTTGAACGTCGGCTTGGTGCCGATGGAGATGGCCGCCGGCCAGCGGTGTGGCGACTGCATGGCCACGCGCGCGTTGACGGACGAAGCATCATACTGCTGCGATACGCCGTCGGCCGGCTTCTCCCCGGCTTCTTCGCCACCGTCGGCGGACTTCTCCCCCAAATCGACCAGCCAGCCGGCGTACACGCCGTCCACCGGCAGGTATCCGGCGACGTTCTCGCTCAGATTGGCGGTCGGGAATCCGATGGTGCGGCCGCGTTCCTCGCCATGCACCACGGTGCCTTCCACGGCATGCGCGTGGCCGAGTATCGCGTCTGCGTCCTTGATACGGCCTTGGCTCAGCAGATAGCGCACATTGGTGGAGCTCCACGTGCGCACTTCCTTGGCCTGATGCTTCTTGCTCCATGCGCGTCGTTCGGCCTTGGAAGCCCCCTCCAGAGGGTCGGAAGGCTCGCCGGGTTCGGACGGCATCACCGGCTTCGCATTGACCGGCACTCGGGTCAGCCCCGGACCGAAATCGTCCACGACCTCCAGCTGGAACACGCCGGTGGCGAGCGCCAGATTCTCAATGGCCTTCACGTTTCCGGCGCGGTTCGCACCCATGGCGGCGTCGGAGCCGAGCACCAGCGTGCGCATGCCGAGTTTGCCGACCATCTGGCCAAGGAAGAAGCGGTATGATTTCGCGGAGAATGCCATGGTGTAGCGCACGATGAGCGTGTAGTCCACGCCGATGGCGTCGATGGCGCGCAGCCGTTCGTCCACACTGGTCAGCGCCTGCGTGTCAGGCGTGCCTGCGGGCGGTTCCTGACCGTCATGTTTGGCGGCGTAAGCGTGCACCAGCGCGGGACGCGGGTCGAACAGCACCACCACGGAGAACGCCTGCTCCTGTTCGGCGAGTTCGGCCACACGGCGGATGACCGCCTGATGTCCCTGATGCATGCCGTCGAATGAGCCGATGGTCACCACGGACTTCTTGTCGTTGCTCAGGGTCGGCCAATCCACCATGCCGCTGGCATCGGGGGTAAGCGTGATCGTCTTCATGTGTCCTTCTTTGCGTATTGTCCGTGTGTTTGTCGTGTTCGTATTGCGTGCCGGCCTGTCTTGATTGTTTCAGTTGAAGACCGCGACCGGCTTGGTCTCGCCACGTTTGGCGCGTTCCACGATCGCCACCAGATCGTTGGTTTCGGGAACGTACGCGGCCATGGTCGTATGGATGTCGTGGGCGATTCTACGGCCGAACCGCAGGTCCGTCGCCTCCTGTTCGGTGACGGGAAGCATGTCCATGGAAGCGGCCGCGCTGGCGACCAGGTCGAGTGCGTGGTCAACGGCATGCTCGGCATCGTCAAGCACCGCACGGTTGCGTGTCACTTCGATGCCTTCGCGGTTGGTGAAGGTCTTAGCTTCCGTATGGGCGGTCATGACGTTCGGCATGTCCACCGAGAAACGCCCGACGCGGATGCGGCGCAGCATGGTCAGATGGCCGCCGAGGCCGAGTTCGGAGCCCAGATCGCGGCCGAGTGCGCGGATGTAGGTGCCGGCCGAGCAGGTCACGGTCACGTCGAGTTCCATGACTGGCTGCATGTTCGGTTCGTTTTGCCCGTCGGTTTCGGCATGCCAGGATTCCTCCGGGGCGATTTCGATGGCATCGGCAAGAGGTGATCCCGCGCATGTGGTCGAAGCATAGCCGTATCGCACTGCCGAAACACACTGAATTCCGAGATGGTCACCGGACGGGCCTTGAGGTCCACATCCTTGCCTTCTCGGGCCAGATCATAGGCACGCTGGCCGTTGATTTTGATGGCTGAATAGGAGTTCGGCACCTGCTCGATGCGCCCGGTGAAATGATGGGCGATGACGTCTTCAACGGTCTGTCGTGAAGGGAATTCGGCGATAGTTCCCTCCTCCGGCAGCAGTTCGCCGTCGGCGTCGTCCGTGGTGGTGCGCTGGCCGAGTCTGATGGTGGCCAGATAGGTTTTGTCGTGGTCGACGATGTAGTTGAGCAGACGTGTGGCGTTGCCGAAGCCGACCACCAGCACGCCGGTGGCCATCGGGTCGAGCGTGCCGGCATGGCCGACGCGTTTCATGTGCAGGGCGCCACGCACCGCCGCGACCACATCGTGGCTGGTGACGCCCTGCGGCTTGTCGATGACCAGCAGACCGGAGTTGTCAGGCTTCGTCGTCATCGTCCCAATCCTCGACCTCGACATCGTCATCATCGTCGAAGTCGTCATCATCGGGCTCGTCGTGCTTGTACGGATCGGCGTCGCCGGCGTATTGCGCGTTGGCGCGCGGGACTTGGCGAGTTCTTCGTCGCGCTTGTGTGCGAGCGCGAGGATGTCCTCGATCTCATGGGCCTCGCCCGGCACTTCGTCGAAGATGAATTCCAGTTGCGGGGTGAGTCGCAGTCCGGCCTTGGTGCCTACCAGGAACGCAGGCGTCCTTTGGCCTGGTTCAGGGCCTGCTGCGCGCGGCGGCGTTCGCCCTGCTCGTGTCCTTCATGGCCGAGCTGGGTCCAGTAGACTTTCGCGATCTGCAGATCGTTGGTGACGCGCACTTCGGTGATGGTCACGTTGGCCAGTCGCTTGTCGTGCAGCTGCGCCTCCATGGACGATGCGATCACACGCTGAATCAACGCCGCGATGCGCGCGGCGCGGGGATTGGTTCCTGCCATTGCTGTCCTTTTGGTGAAAAGTTCTTGTTGTATCACGGAACGCCCGCAGTCGTGAACCGGCTGTGGGCGTTCCTTACCTGGTTATCGATGCGAAGCTCGAAGCACTCGGCTACTTGCGCTCGACTTCCCGCATCTCGAAGGTCTCGATGATGTCGCCGAGTTCAATGTCGTTGAAGGTGCCGAGGTTGATACCAGCCTCGTAGCCTTCCTTGACGGACTGAACGTCGTCCTTGAAGCGACGCAGCGAGGAGATCTCGAGGTCGTTGACCGTGGCCACGCCGTTGCGCAGGATACGGCACTTCGTACCACGCTTGACCTCGCCGTCCTGAACCATGACGCCGGCGATGTTGCCGAACTTGGAGGAGCGGAAGATCTCGCGGATCTCGGAGTGAGAGGTGACGACCTCTTCGTATTCCGGCTTGAGCATGCCCTTGAGGGATGCCTCGATGTCTTCGATCGCACGGTAGATGACCGAGTAGTACTTGATCTCCACACCCTCGCGCTCGGCCAGGTCCGCGACCTGGCGGTTCGGACGGACGTTGAAGCCGATGATAACGGCCTTGTCGACCGTGGCCAGGTTGACGTCGTTCTGGGTGATGGCGCCGACGCCGCGGTGGATGACCTGGATGCCGACCTCGTCGGATACCTCGATCTTCATCAAGGAATCTTCCAGAGCCTCGACGGAACCGGAGGAATCGCCCTTGATGACGATGTTGAGCATATCCACCTCGGACTTGGCGAACTGCTCCTTGAGGCTTTCGAGGGAAACGACCTTGCGGCGCTTGGCCAGCTGGGCCGCACGCTCGGTGGCCTGACGCTTCTCGGCGATCTGACGTGCGGTACGGTCGTCGGAGGCCACCAGGAACAGGTCGCCTGCGGTCGGCACGGAGGTCAGACCCAGCACCTGCACCGGGGTGGACGGACCGGCTTCCTGCATGTGGTTGCCGTTCTCGTCGAGCATGGCGCGGACACGACCGTAGGAGGTGCCGGCAACGATGGCGTCGCCGATGGGAGGGTACCGGACTGCACCAGCACGGTAGCCACGGCGCCACGGCCCTTGTCAAGTCGGGCTTCGACGGTGGCGCCACGGGCGTCCATATCCGGGTTGGCGCGCAGGTCGAGCTCGGCGTCGGCGGTGAGCAGCACCGCTTCGAGCAGCTTGTTGTCGACGTTGGTGCCCTGCTTCGCGGAGATGTCGACGAACATGGTGTTGCCGCCGTATTCTTCCGGAACCAGACCGTATTCGGTGAGCTGGCCGCGGACCTTGTCCGGGTTGGCGCCCGGCTTGTCGATCTTGTTGACGGCCACCACGATCGGCACATGCGCGGCCTGGGCGTGGTTGATGGCCTCCACGGTCTGCGGCATGACGCCGTCGTCGGCGGCGACCACGAGGATCGCGACGTCGGTGAGTTCGGCGCCACGGCACGCATTGCGGTGAAGGCTTCGTGGGCCCGGATCGAGGAACGTGATCTTGCGCGGCTCGCCCTCAAGGTTGACGGTCACCTGGTATGCGCCGATGCGCTGGTGATGCCGCCGGCTTCGCCTTCGATGACGTTGGTGCGGCGGATGGTGTCGAGCAGTCGGGTCTTACCGTGGTCGACATGGCCCATGACGGTGACGACCGGCGGACGCGGCTTCAAATCCCCGTCCTCCTGCAGTTCCTCTTCGTCCAGGTTGATGTCGAACTGCTGCAGCAGCTCCTTGTCTTCCTCTTCGGCGGACACGATCTTGATGTTCCAGCCGATTTCCTCGCCGAGGATCTGGAACGTGGCCTCATCCAGGGACTGGGTGGCCGTGGCCATTTCACCAAGGTGGAACAGCACGGTGACCAGCGCCGCCGGATTGACGTTGATCTTCTCGGCCAGATCGGCGAGGGACGCACCCTGACGCAGACGGACTTCCTGTCCGTTGCCGGTCGGAATGCGCACGCCGCCGATGACCGGAGCCTTCATCTCCTGGAATTCCTGACGCTTCGCCAGACGGTTCTTACGCGCCTTCGAGGACTTGCCTCCCTGACGTCCGAACGCGCCTGCAGCGCCGCCGCGGCCGCGGGCCACCACGTGCCGGACCATTGCTCGGAGCGCTGTTGCCGCCCTGGAAACCGCCGCCATTGCCGCCGAAACGATTGCCGCCGCCGGCGGGACGCTGGCCGCCGCCCTGACCCGACGATGCTGGCCCCACTGGCCCGGCTTCGCGCCGCCCTCGACCCGACGACCACGGAAGCCGCCACGCTGGCCGCCGCCCTGACCCGGACGGCCGCCACGACGTCCTTCGCCATTGTTGACGCTCGGACGGTTCATCGGATGCGGACGCGGAATATCACCCGGAGTCGGGGTGTGCATGCCCTGCTTGCGGCTGAACGGATTGTTGCCCGGGCGCGGTCCCGGGGTGTGCGGCTTCGCGCCGTTGGCGTTGTTGCCGCCCTGCGGGGCGTTGCCATGCTGGGGGCGAGCTCCCGGAACGGCCGTCGGGCGACCGGACTGGCGGCGGTCTCCACCCTGCGGACGCGGGGCGTTGCCGTTAGGACGATTGCCATGCTGGCGGGATTCGCCTGGACGCGGCGCGCGATGACCCGGCTTCGGGGCATCGGACTTGGAAGCGGCATGACGCGGCTTCGGCGCTGCAGGGGGCAGCCGGCTTCGGTGCTGACGGAGCGGCCGGCTTTGGCATGGAATGAGATGCCGGTTCGGCAGGCTTCTTGGCCGTATGGCCCGGCTTCTTGGAATCAGATGCGTTGCCCTGTCCGCTGGACGCGAATGCGTTCCTCAGCTTGCGTGCAACGGGAGGTTCAACGGTAGACGATGCGGACTTCACGAATTCGCCCATCGCCTCAAGTTTGCTTAAAACGGTTTTGCTGTCAACGCCAAGTTCCTTGGCAAGTTCATATACGCGTGCTTTCGGCACTCAATTCTCCTATCTTGGGCCGCGCGCATACGGGCGCGACCGCTACTGATTCACGGCGAGCTTGTTCCTTCTCATCGTGCAACCATGTTCGTGATACCTCGTCTTTTCCCTGGGCATGACGGCATGGCCGTCACGCTTTGGATTGTCGAGTCCAGCATACTCAAGCCCGTGGATTGTACGTCCACGGGCTTGTTGTCTACCGGAAGTGTTGTTCATTCCTCGGTTTCCCCATCGGAATGGTCCGCCGATTCGGCCATCTTCTTGGCATGCGCCTCAGCGGATTCGATGCCGATCTTCCAGCCGGTCAGCTTGGCTGCCAGTCGTGCGTTCTGGCCTTCCTTGCCGATGGCCAGGGACAGCTGGTCGTCGTGGATGAAGGCGATGGCGGTCTTGTTCTTCTCTCGCTGATCACCTGCACGCCGGTGGCGACGGCCGGAGACAGCGCCGCGGCGACGAATTTCGCCGGATCCGCGGACCAGTCGACGATATCGATTTTCTCAGGACCGAGGTTCTCCATGACGGCGCGCACGCGGGCGCCGCCGGGGCCGATCAGCGCGCCCGCTTCGGGTTGACGCCCTTCGGTGTTGGCACGGACGGCGATCTTGGTGCGGGCGCCCGCCTCGCGGGCGATGGCCATAATCGACACGGCTCCCGAAACCAGTTCCGGAACCTCACGTTCGAACAGGCGGCGGACCAGCTCCGGGTGGGAGCGGGACACCACGATTTCCGGGCCCTTCAGACCACGGGCCACGTTCACCACGTACACGCGGATACGTTCGCCGTGACGGTAGCGTTCGCCGGGCACCTGCTCGCGGCGCGGCAGCAGGGCTTCGACGTCGCCGACGGCCACGTGCACGTTGGATGTGTCCTTGACGTCCTGTTGCACGATGCCGGTGATGAGCTTGCCCTTCTGGCCGGAGAACGCGCCGAACACCTTGTCATCCTCGGCCTTGCGGAACAGCTGGCTGATCACCTGACGAGCGGTCGCAGCGGCCAGTCGGCCGAAATCGTGCGGAGTGTCGTCGTATTCCTCGCCCAGAGTCGGCGCGGGGTGGGGATCGTCTTCAGTCGGCTCGCCAGGAATCTCGTCCTGGGCCCATACGGTGAAGCTTCCCGCACGCGGATCAAGCTCGACGCGAGCGTGCTTCGCAGCGTGAGGGGTTTTCAGATATGCCAGTCGCAATGCTTCCGAGAGTGCGGCATCCAGCGTCTCGGGATCGATTCCTGCCCAGCGGCGAGCTGGTGCATTCCTGCCAGGTCCAGTTCCATATTTCCAAGACCTCCTATATGAAGTTATTCCGAGCGCATGGCCCAATGGTCACAGTCAGATATTAGTCTAATGATTCATGCAGACACGTACCCCTTCTTTCCGCTCGGTTTCTTTTTATCGCGAAACGCGTCTGCGCATTGCTTTGCACCGCTATCCTCATGCCGGCGCGACGGCATGCTCCATGCCCAGGATCGCAGGCAGGGCTGAAGCCGAACAACGGCAAAGCCCGTGCGAGAAGGCCTATTTCGATGCCACCGCCGATAACAAGATCGCACACGACCAGCATCAGCACATCATCCGCCGCTATTTCTCGGCGCAGCAGGCGGTCTCCGCATGGACGAACACCGCGGCGCAATGTCCGGCGCGTTTTGCCGAAGGCACGTTGCGCAGCGCGCAGGCACGTCATATGGCTCGCGCACTGGGCGATCAACTGTCGGTGGCCGTCGCGCCGATCACGCTGTCGCGTTTTGACGATGTCGAATCGCTTGACGTCGATTCCAAGTCCCTTGCCACCGCCGCGCAGGACGAAGACCGTGCCGGATTCGCCATGGAAGTGCTGGCGGCCCGCAACAGCGGCCATGCGACGCTGGATATCAGCGATCGTCATAAGACCACATCGCAACGGTTCGCATCCTTCTCGGGCGCCATTGACGATCGTAGGAAAACGTACGAGGCCACCGCCTTGCTCGCCCACCCCGACACGATGCTCGATTCCGCCACCGGCCTTACGGCACCGACCGACGCCACCATCGAAATGAACTGCGCGCGAAGCGAGATAACGGCAATCGCCGGAAGCTCCAATGCCGCGAACGATCATTCCCAGTCACGCGTCACCAATGCAAAACAGTCGACGGATTCGCGAGCGCAATCCCTGGGCGTGCTTGCCGGTCTGATTGCGGACCGTGTCGAATTGGCGCTTGATTGGGGCTATCCTTCCTTCGACGAAGCGCTGTTCGCCTAAGGACGCACAGTCGGGCGCAAAAGCAAGACACGCCGGAAATCACACCGTTGCAGCCAGTCCGATTTGACAATCGCCACCACTGTGGCACAATTATCAAGTTGCTTGTTTTCAGGTGACGAATGGATAAGTGTCCGAGCGGGTCTAAGGAGCACGCCTCGAAAGCGTGTGAGGGCGAACCCTCCGCGAGTTCGAATCTCGCCTTATCCGCATGCAATGAAGGTTGAAACAATGGCGTTTCGGCCTTTTTTGTTTATCTGCTTTGCATCTGCCGAAATACGGAATCCGGCATCGAGAAAACGTCGGGGAATCAGTATCCCTGCTCGTGCACGGAAGCGTTGACCCACTGGTCCTGCTTGACGTCGCAGCCGGAGAAGATGCCGATGTCGAGCATGCAGTCGCGGTAATCGCGGCCATGGGCGATGGTGATGTAGTTGTCGTCGACCATACGGTTGTGTGTGGGGTCCAAACCGACCCAACGTCCATCATGGTAGATTTCGACCCATGCGTGCGTGGCGCCCTCGCCGCCGAGCAATCCCGCGATGTATCGGGCAGTGAGTCCGACGTGCCGGCACACGGACAGCATGACGTGCGCGTAATCCTGGCATACGCCCTTGCGTTGAGCGAACGCTTCCTCGGCGGTGGTGCGGATGGTGGTGGAGGCCGGCGTGTAGACGAACGTTTTGAACACCTCGTCCATCACCTCACGGGCTTGGTCGATCGGCGTGCAGTCGGCAGGCAGGGACGCGATGCGTTCACGGCAGATGCCGATCAACGCTTCGATGGCCGGCCCCGGCACTGTCAACGCCGAATTGAAGCGGGTACAGCGGCTTGTAGATTTCGGATTTGATATGCGCGTTGTCCACGAAGGCGATGCCGGTCACCGAGTAGTTGAACATGTCGTGCGGCTCAGGGATGAATCCGGTCATCACCACGGAATCGAAGGAATCGATGGTGGTTTCGAGTTCCACATCCGGTTCGATTTTGACTGCCACGTCGATCACCTGCTGGCGTGGGCCGGTGGCTGGAATGCAGCGCAGTTGGAAGCGATGGTCGGTCACGGGCGAGCTGAATGAGAGCTTCATCTCATAGTCAAACACCAGTTTCTTCACATCGTCTCCTCAGCGATTATTGTCGTTCCTTCGGCGTTTTCCACGCCGTGGGCCTTGTTCTAGCCGTTATACACGCACCGTGCGATGGCTGTGGCACGTATTCTTCACAGTCGCGCGGCGTCCATGTCCATCGTGTTGAGCATGCCCAGATCCTTCAGATCCTTCGTGGAGATGCGCCCATCGAAATCTTTCAGCAGCATCCCCAGTTTTTCCGCAAAGCTCCGCATATCCCGCTGCGGCAGCTGGCCGACCAGCCAGCGCAATCCTTCGGCGAAGCATTGCGGTACCGGCAGACCGTTCAACGGCAGGATGTAGCTGCCCAGTTTGGCGAGCGGCGCCTTGAGCTCTTCCACGGAATATCCGAATCGTGTGTACAGATCCAGACGTTCCAGATATTTGCCCACGAAAATGAACGATTTCAGAGTCGGTTCGACGGGGGAATTCTCCACACCTCCCCAGAAGGCGAGCATGTTGTCCGCAATGTCGCGGTGTTTGAAGATGTCCGCGTCCATGCCGCCGTATTCGGATGCTCCACTATGGAGCTCATGGCCAACTCCACCTGCTGCAACGAGCGAGAACCAAGTTCGGGGCGCAGAATCACCGCGTTGTTGAACGCGTAGACGATGGCGCTGCGTACGGAATCCGGATTCTTCTCGTCGTACAGGAAGCTGTGGATGAACGCGTCGAAATCCTCGAAATCCTCCGGCAGGTCGAGCGCGCGGGCGAACGGTCGGAACGCGTCCACATCCGTGTCCATCACACGGTCGTAGAAGGGGAAGAATTGGCTCAGCGTGGTGAATACGCGTTCCGTGTAGCGGCCGAGCCAGAACAGGTTGTCGGCCTTCGACGCGGTGACGAGTGCCAGCGAGTGCTTGCGGGACTGTTCCCAGCACGCGCACGACCTCCGAGCCGGGTGCGTAATCATGCTCCACGCCGGTCTCTTTGGCCAGTACCCAGGTGTCCTTGAAACCGCCGCCCTGTGATGAGTTGACGATCATCTGGCCCGGTATGGACGAGTAGCGTGTCAGTCCCGAATACCATACGTGCGTGTTCTTGCCGGTCACCACGAAGGCGCGCAGGTCGCATTTACGTGGGCTCATCTGTCCGGTTTCGGGGTCCACCACGTCGATGTCCTTGAATTGGATGACCTCCTGCGCGATGAACCGGCGCGGTTCGGCCTTGATGCGTTCGGCCAGTTCCTCTCGCCGCGACCGGTCGAGCGACGAGCCGAACACGACGCCGTAGCCGCCCGCTTCCGCCACATCCTGATGACCAGTTCGCCGAGCCGGTCGAGTACTTCCTTGCGGTCCTTGTCGAACATCGGCATGTAGGTCGGCGCATTGTGCAGGATCGGCTCTTCGCCGAGATAATAGCGGATCATGTTCGGCACGAAATAGTAGATGGCCTTGTCGTCGGCCGCGCCGTTGCCCGGAGCGTTGACGATCGCCACATTGCCCGACCTGTAGGCGGATAGGATTCCCGGCACGCCGATCACGGAATCCGGGTTGAATGCGAACGGGTCGAGATATTCGTCGGACAGACGGCGGTAGACCACGCCGACGCGGTGTTTCCTGCCGGCATAGTCGAGGAAGTACACTTTGTTGTCCACGACTTCGAGGTCTTCGGGGAACGCGAGCGCCGCGCCGGTTTTCTCGGCCAGGTATGCATGTTCGAAGAACGCGGAATTGTACCTGCCGGGGGTGAGCACCACTGCTATGCCGTCGGTGGAGACGAAATCCATGGATTGGCGCAGCAGTCGTGGATAATCGCGATTGTCGCGCACACGTACGTTGCGGAACAGGCTGGGCGTGATTCTGCGTTCGATATCGCGGGCGAACAGCGGATAGCTGGCACCGGATGGAATGCGCAGATTGTCTTCCAGCACCCACCATTGCCCGTCCTGCCCCTGCACCAGGTCCTCGCCGGCGATGTGCGCGAACACGCCGCCCGGAGGTGTCACACCGTTGACTTGCGGAAAGTATCCCGCGGACGTGTACACGTATTCTTCCGGCACGATGCCGTCCTTGATGGCCTGCTTGTCGGAGTAGATGTCGCGCAGGTAGGCGTTCAACGCGTTGACGCGCTGTTTCAGTCCGGCTTCCATTCTGTCGAATTCGTCCGATTCGATGATGCGCGGAATCGGATCGTACGGAAACAGCCGGTCATGGTACTCGCCGTTCTTGTAGATGCCGAACCGTACGCCATTACGGCTCAGCTCCCGGTTGATCGACTCCCGACGATCGACCAGTTCCGAAGCCAACCTTCGTGCGGCGGATTCAATCATCGTTCCACGCTCCCTTCCACCCCATGCGAACGCATGCCAATCTGAGGCATCGTGCCTTGATGGAAGAAAAACCTAACGAACCAGCGTTTCCGGAAAACGAAACGGTCTGTTACGACAATGTCTCGGCAATGGACATGACAATCGCCCGTAACATGGCTATGACAATCGCAATAAAGCTACAGTGTGCGCTTGGCGCGAATGGCTTCGGCGCGGACCGCCAGCTGGTCGTCGGCCGGATATTCGATATGCTCCAGCGTCAGTCCTTGCGGCGCGATCGGTCCTGTGGAGCCTTCGCGCAGCGGAGCCGCCATTTTTCCTGCAAACCAGTCGAGGGAACGTTTGCCGATACCGACCTGCACGCAGCCGTTGACGAGGGGAGCGCACCATATTGCGTGCAAACGCGTCGGCGACGATCACGAAGCAGACGCGAGGCCCGATTCCACGGTCGGTGTACGGTACCGCTCCCCCATCGTCATGCCGTCGTCGATAAGCGTCCGCTGCGGTACGCGACGCCAATACGCGGTCTTCACCTCGCGTATGGTGGTGCCGCCCGGATTCGGGGTGGCGAACGAGCCGAAATCGTGCAGGCCGATCGTCATCGCAGCGGCTTCGTTCATGGCTTTGAGGTCAAATTCATCGTCGATATGCAATACGAAGTTTCTGGTACGGGGGTCCACCTCGCTTGACCTATCGGCGATTCGGTACACGTAGGTACGTTCCAACGCGGAGAAACGCGCGTCGAAACCGTCCGGAGCGGGTGCGATGCCGCGGATTGCGATATCGGCCGGCAGCATGCGCTGAAGTCTGCGGGTAAGCGCGATGACGGGCGGCACGTCCATGTGGCCGACGCAGCGTTTGAGCACGTCCTCGTTGACGTCCAGATGGCATACCTGATGCGAGGCGTGCACGCCGGTGTCGGTTCGTCCGGCCACGGTAAAGGCGCAGCGGTTCGGTCGGGTCTCCTTCCGGTACGCGAAGAATGGTATGCAGCACGCGTTCGATTTCGCCCTGTACCGTACGTATTTCGGGCTGTTTCGCCCATCCGTAGAAGCCGGTACCGTCATATGCCAAATCGATGCGTAGTCTCACGGCATTGAGCATAGCAAATGGCTGGCATAGTGAGGCATGTGGCACGACAGTCTTGGCAGCAGACATGACAAAGGCCGGGAACCTTGCGATTCCCGGCCTTCAATCAGCTAAGACCGATTCACTCGGCGTTCTCAGCGGTAGCCTCTTTCAGCGGCGGCTTCCGGAGCCTCGGCAGCGGCAACCTTGGTTGCGGCTTCGGCTTCCTTCACCACGGCCTGCTTTCGGGCTCACCGGCTCGGTGACGAGCTCGATGATGGCTGCCGGAGCGGCATCGCCGCGACGCGGAGCGATCTTGACGATGCGGGTGTAGCCGCCTTCGCGCTGCTCCATCTGCTCGGCGATCTCGGTGAACAGCTTGTGCACGACGGACTTGTTGCGGATGACGCGCATCACGCGACGACGGTTGTGCAGATCACCACGCTTGGCGAGCGTGATCAGACGCTCGGCCAGCGGACGAAGACGCTTGGCCTTCGGCAGGGTGGTGGTGATGCGGCCGTTCTGGAACAGGCTGGTGGCCATGTTCGCGAGCATAAGACGCTCATGAGCCGGGCTGGAGGCCAGACGCGGACCCTTCTTTGGTGTAGGCATTGTTTCTCCTTGAAAGCCCCGTTGGATTCAGGTGGGCAGTTGCCCGAACGTCCGAATCCAACGAAGCGGTTAAGTCAAAAGTGGCGGATCACTCGTCTTCCGGCGAGAAGAAGGTGCCACCTTCGAGATTATTGGTATCGAAGTTACCCAGCGGGGAAGCCTTGAGGGCGAGTCCCAGAGACTGGAGCTTCTCCTTGACTTCATCGATGGACTTCATACCGAAATTGCGGATATCGAGCAGATCCTGCTCGGTGTGGGCGACCAGCTCGCCGATCGTGTGGATGCCCTCGCGCTTCAGGCAGTTGTAGCTGCGCTGGGTGAGGTTCAGGTCCTCGATCGGGATGTTCATCTCCGGGTTGGTTTCCTCTGCCACAGGAGCAGGGCCAACCTCGACGCCCTCAGCCTGGGTGTTGAGCTCACGGCACAGACCGAAGAGTTCCACCAGGGTGGAGCCTGCGGATGCGACTGCATCGCGCGGGGAGATAGCCGGCTTGGTCTCCACGTCCAGGATGAGCTTGTCGAAGTCAGTGCGCTGTTCAACGCGGGTGGCTTCCACACGATAGCTCACCTTGAGTACCGGGGAGTAGATCGAGTCGACCGGAATGCGGCCGATCTCATCGTTGTCCTGCTTGTTCATCTGGGCGGGCACATAGCCACGGCCACGCTCGACGGTGAACTCGATCTCGAGTTCGCCATCCTCGGCGAGGGTAGCGATGTGCTGCTCCGGGTTGGCAATGGTGACGCCGGCCGGCGGGGTGATGTCCCCAGCCACGGCTTCGCCCTTGCCGCTCTTGCGCAGATACATGACAACCGGCTCATCGTATTCGCTGGTGAGCACGATGCCCTTGATGTTCAGCAGGGATTTCGGTAACGTCCTCTTCAACACCCGGCAGAGTGGTGAACTCGTGCGGGACGCCGGAGATACACCGAGTCACAGCCGCTCCCGGGATGGAGCTCAGGAGGGTACGGCGCAGCGAGTTGCCAAGCGTGTAGCCGAAACCAGGCTCAAGAGGCTCGATGGTGAAGCAGGGAACGCTGAGGGTTGAGGGAGATTCCTCGGTAAGTGTCGGACGCTGTGCGATAAGCACTGTGGTTATCCTTTCAGCTTCAGGCCGGTGGTGCACTCACCGGCCATAAGCGGCGTTGGATTGATGATTTCTTCTAGTGCTCAGACGCGACGGCGCTTCGGAGGACGAACGCCGTTGTGGGCTTGCGGGGTGACGTCGGTGATGGAACCGACTTCGAGTCCGGCGGACTGCAGGGAACGGATGGCGGTTTCACGACCGGAACCCGGGCCCTTCACGAACACGTCGACCTTCTTGAGGCCGTGCTCCATAGCCTTGCGGGCTGCGGATTCGGCGGCCATGCCAGCGGCGTACGGCGTGGACTTACGGGAGCCCTTGAAGCCGACATCGCCACCGGACGCCCAGGACACAACTGCGCCGGACGGGTCGGTGATCGAAATGATGGTGTTGTTGAAAGTGGACTTGATGTGCGCCTGCCCAACCGGGACCGACTTGCGGTCGCGGCGACGCGGCTTGCGCGCGGCTTGCTTTTGAGCTGCCATTGACCCTCGTTTCCTAATAACGAATTTGCTTTGATGTTCAAACGATGAGGCTCACACCTCGTGGCTTGAACTGTCAGCCACCGATTACTTGGTGGCCTTCTTCTTTCCGGCGACCGTGCGCTTCGGGCCCTTGCGGGTACGAGCATTGGTCTTGGTGCGCTGACCGCGCACAGGAAGTCCCTTACGGTGACGCTGGCCTTGGTAGCAGTTGATCTGGATCTTGCGACGAATATCTGCATCGACTTCACGACGCAGGTCACCCTCGATCTTGTAGTTGGCTTCGAGGTAGTCACGCAGCGTAATCAGCTGCTCGTCCGTCAGATCCTTGACGCGAATGTCCGGATTGATACCGGTCGCGGCAAGCGTTTCCTTGGCACGAGTACGACCAACACCAAAATGTAGGTGAGGGCGATCTCGATGCGCTTCTCATTGGGGATGTCGACTCCGGCAAGACGTGCCATTGCGATTCCTTCTGTTTTCCCGCAGGTCTTGCACCGAGTCGTCGGTTTCCCGGCCCGGGCCTGCGTACCCGGGGTTCATCCCGCTTTCACGGGCTGTGACTCAGCGCCTGTACTGTTTATGCCGCTGGGATCTGCTCTCAGCCCTGACGCTGCTTGTGGCGCGGGTTGACGCAGATCACCATGACGCGGCCGTGACGGCGGATCACGCGGCAGTTTTCGCAGATCCTCTTCACGCTAGGGCTGACCTTCATGGTTATCCTTTTCTTGTGTACCTTTACTTGTAACGGTACGTAATACGGCCGCGGTTCAGATCGTAGGGGCTCATCTCCAGCACAACACGATCCTGCGGCAGGATGCGGATGTAGTTCTTCCTCATC
>VOFK01003518.1_pt1 | contig 25966 bp, 44 predicted proteins | sample 5384121 | NCBI WGS metagenome assembly VOFK01 (sample SAMN12384730, study PRJNA508395) | human gut metagenome | isolation source: healthy gut J | host: Homo sapiens | reverse complement strand
AAAGTTCTACATGCTGGAATTATAAATTTGCATGAATTACTTCCTAAAAATATCGTGATTTCCCGGAACCAAAACAATTCCAGCAACCTTATTTCCCAAAGTTTTTCAAATCCTCAAAAGAACTTTTTTGCATTGTCTATTGCCGCCTTATTGCCCATATCGATAATATCTCCTGTAACAGCAACAACCAAAGTTTTTTTTTCCGTGTGGTGGCAATTTCCTCTTTAATATGAACGAAGTAAATTTTTTAATATTTCTGGGTATGCCGCTTGTCCCATCTATGTGCAAATCTGAAAGATGTAAAATTGTCAAAGTCATTCATACGTATTTCTCCACTGCACAACTCATTTATCGATTTTTCTGCCAGACGGTTCTACTATGTTCAACGTAAAGCCCTCTTTTTCATTTTTTTATTATACATTATTTTCTCCATTCAGTCAATAAAATTCCTTTTCTCCGCCTTATTCCGCTTGTTCAATTTGTTGAACACCTCCGCTAAAAAGATTGTTTTTACAATTAATTCGTTTGTACAATTCTTATTATATATATTTTTTCCAATGCTCTCCGAATCACATCCTCACAGTTAAACTCTATTTTTCATCACGGGTCGTCATACAGATGAGACCATGCTCACAAAGAGCTTCCACATTCTTTTTGTCAGCCCGCCGATGTACGTTTTCTCGCTGGCCTGCTTTTGTCAGAGCGCGAATTTCTTCATCAGTTCATCGGCACTCCTGTTCTTTCTTTTCTGTCGGCCTTTCCTGCAATTTTTCTTTTCTGTCTCGCAGCAGCACACCGTCCGCATACAATTCATATAGTTTAATCTGTTCCACCCGAATAGCTTCTGCTTGCTTTTCCAAGTCCTCAATGTCCATGCAGCGCACCGTGATGGACTGCTTTTCCCATCCCCTGATTCACCACGTCCAGCGCATAGAACACAAGTTTTTATCGCACGAGCCGCTTTGCGTTCACCGAATATTCTCTCTGTAATAGCCGCCGTAGCATTTAGAGAACTTTCCTGCCGCCCTTTTATAGCCACAGCAGAAAACCATTTCCATAAATAAGTCCGCATCGAAATTGCCGGACATATGCGACATCTCGATGCGGATTTTTCTTTTCTTTGCAAATTGTGCGTCAAAATTGCTATTTTCTCTCTGTTTAGTAACTGAAAGAATTCTTTCAACAAAACTAAACAGGAAAGTATTTTTATGCCATTCAAAAACAGAAAGCCAACGTATCCCCGCATTACCACGACACCCGGACACTTTTGAAGAAGTACCGAGATGTTTCGTGGAGTCTGGAGGTGTCCGATCTAGATTTGCAGGGAGGAATTCCAAGGCCGAGTACGGGATTGTCCTCGACGCACTGTTTGTGGACAGTGCGGTCAACAAAGGCGGCAACCGACTGGAAAACTATGCCCGCGCCTTGGAGCGCAGTAAAAAGATGATGCAGATCATTGACACAGCAATCGACCTGATGCGCCGCAAGCACAAAAAAGGCGAGTTCTATTACTGATTTTGTACTACGCTTACCTTTCTCCGCGACAGTGTGAGAATGCGGGTTCAATTTTGCAGTTGCTCGAAACCAAGGGTATCTCCATTTCTCTGCGCACCTACTATGTCCATCGGGATGAAGCTATCGAGGTTCTCAGCTCGATTTTGTGGGGCTACACCTCCCAAGATTGCGAGAAAATCACCAATCTGCTTACCCCCGATTGAACCCGCACAACATCCGCAATACATCCGCAGAGCGAAAGCCTTTTTTCCTGCACAGCCAATTTGTTATTATGGTAATGGTCTACTTTTGGCAACTCATAAAGCATTTTTACACACAGGGAGGTTTCAATGATCAAGAAAAACACGTATTCTTTTTACCAAAGCGCATAAAGACAGCCCTTTGCGCTGTCCTATGCAGCGTACTGACCGCAATGCCCGCTTTTGCAGCCGGCGAGGATAATTCCTCCGCCACAACCGGCACCACCGTCTGGACAAAGCCAGCGAAATCATGCAGGATGTCTACTCGCAAATCATTTCTATCTCTCCACCGTCACAGCCGTGGTCTGCGCCGCCGTTGCCCCCTGCTGCTGATGAACTTTTCCAAGAACGGCAAGACCGTGGATGATTCCCGCGCATGGCTCAAGCGCATTGCCATCACTTGGGCGATTTTGAACGGTCTCGGCTTCATCATGGCTTATGTCACGCCGTTCTTTCAGGGCGGCACTTTTGGAATCCCGTAACTACGCGTAATACAACGAGGAGGTGAACGCGGGCAATTTAGCAGTATTGTCGATTGGCTGGCAACGCAGGTGATGAACCTGCTGGATTTGGCATCTACCTCGGTACTCGGCTCGCTTGGGCTGCAATATGGACACGTTCGAAGCGGTACTTCCCTGCTGCCTGGCCATGTACGAAATTTTCATTTGGACGGCCATCCGGGCTGGTACTGCTGAACCTTGTGTGGTAGCTTTACCGCTGCTATGGTGCAAGCTGGTTTGGCATTGATACCGAGAATCCCATCAATTTGGTGGTAAGTTCTGTAATTTTTCTTCTGCTGCTGATTTGGGTACTGTGATGACATCGTCAACCTTGCCTTGCAGATCGGCGGCACGCCCCGCCAACTGGATTCTGACAGCCGTCTGCCCGGCGTGCAGTTCGGGGACTTCATTCTGTGCTGCTCGTTATCATCGGCGTGATTGCCAACGGCTCGAGTAGCGCTGATTGCTTGATTCGCCCATTGTTGTGATTCTGGCATGGAATTACCCAAAGCTGCTTTTGGAAGCCGCCGTTTGCTTGATATGTTGTGCCGCTGGGAATTCTGGTTTTTTACAGCACCGCACTTGTTTGCCATGGGTGCAGCGCGCGGCACAAAACCATTTTCAAAAAGCCCCGGATGTTCGGCGAGGGCAGTTTCTATTGCTGATCATGAACGCATGGTGCTTAAAACTGTTCGCGTCCATGGTCGGGAGAAATTTCTCGCCACTGTGTCCTTATAGGAGATTTTTTGCATGAAAAAACTCTTTTTTCTTTATTCACCGCTGTTAGCCTTGCTCTCCTGTACTGCCCGGCTGCTTTTTGCTTTTGACCGAGGATGAATGCTGCGGCCGTGGACGCACAGGGCAAGGGATGCGTATCCGGGAATCTGTTCACTGTGGCTGCTGTGTGCTATCGCGTTTCTGAAAGTCAGCACCAAGCTGGACGGTATTCTGCACCCGTTGGGCATCGGCGTTTCACGCTCGCCCGGCTCGATGCTGTCCGGAAGCATTGTTGGCCTTTCGTGGTTTTGAAATCGGCAAAGCCTTTATGGGGCTGGGCGCTGCAAAAGCCGCCGATTCAACTGCTACCGCAAAAGCCACACCCGGCAACACCTTTGCAGGCGGGCTTTCCGGCATGAAAGCCGTCATGTGCAGCAAAGTACAGCAAGCTCCATCAGTGGACAATCCGGCGGCATCGGTACACCTGGGCGGTGCCATGTATCACAACAGCCTTTGGCAAAGATGGCGGCTTCGCCAGCAAGGTCATCGGCTCTATCGCCACTGGACAAACCAGCGGCAGTATTACAGGCGACAGCGCCGTAGAAGCGCTCAATGGTTATTTTTCAGGCACCAGCGATGCGGATGCCATGCCCCTATTCCTGCCACTGGCGAAAATATCCCCACTGCAATGGCAACCGCTGAAAACGATGCCGTGATTGACTCTCCTATCCCTGCCACCGCTGGCGCTGGAGGGCGATAGCACGGTTGATGTTTCTCCGACAAGAGACAGTGAAATTGCCCTGCGTGCCGGCGGCTCCGCTGTTGTGGAACAGACCACCATTCCCACTTCGTCCTTTATCCAACAAGCACGCTATGAACCGTGTGCTGCTGGGACAGATGGGCAACAGCGTCACCGATGTGGAAATCGGCGGCGGAAAGATTCAAGGGCGCGAGATCATCCCCGGACGCGGTCAGATTCAGTTTGCCATGTACAATGCCCGCCGGTACGAAAGCCGGAGGGTCATTTTACCGAGCAAACCTCCCGCGACGGCGAAAAAGTGGTACAAAGGTCTACGCCACGACTCGCGTAGAAAAAACGCCCACCGTTCAGGACGAACGCGGGCGTATGCAGTATGATGAGCGCAAAGTTGCCGCCATGCCAAAGGCCCCTGCGCGGAGACACTAAATGATTGAAAACGATACCCAAAATTTTCGGCAGGCTTCAGCGGCACTTCACAATGCGCCCAAGCTTGCCAAAATTGCCTAAAGCCGGACAGGGCGGTGCCGCCGGGGCTGCTACTGAAGCTGCGGTGCAGTACCGCAAGGAAGTACTGGTCGTTGTCATTGCGGTCTTTCTGCTGCCGGTTCTGGTGCTGCTCATGCTGCCCGGCGCGATTTTCGGTACACTTACACAGCCCAGCACGGCAATCAACAACGATTTAGAAGTTGCTGCCAACGTGATACAGCTTCGCAATTCTATATCGAATATTTTGCAGGAAGCCTACGAGGATACCCTTTGCCGAAATAGAATCCGAGCGTGCAAACCTTACCTACAGCGATGTGGTCGATTCCGTGGGCGGTCATGTCTCCTACAATGCCTTTCAGCTCATTTCCATGTATTGCGCCTATCAAGGAGAGGACGACTATACCAAAATCAGCCTAACTGACCTTTTCTGAACAGGTGCAAGCGCACCAGACAGAATATTATGCCTACACCACTTCCGAGGAAGTCCGCACTGAGCCTGTGCAGAAAGAGGTGCGTGGGCAGACCATAACGGTACAAGAGGATCACACCTACACCGTTTTCGCGCTTTCCTATGTGGGCGATGACTACTTTGCCGACACGGTCTGGCAGCTTGATGACAAGCAGAAAAAGCTATGCCGATGCCTATACGCATAACCTGACCGTCTACCTCCACGAAATTGAAGAACGCGAAGGTATCTCGATTCTGGGACAAATCAACGATGCGCTTATTGCTGATGACTCCCCTGCTCCCAGCGGCGGATTTGGCAATCCATTCAATGATCCAAACTGGGAACAGCACATTACTTCTTTCTTTGGCAAACGTGAGGATGTCGGCATTCCAGGTAAGGATACCACCAACCATAATGGTTTGGACATTGCCTATCCCTATGGCACCAATTCTGGCAGTGGAAGCCGGTACGGTCATAAAGGCCGGCTACCATGTCAGTTATGGAAATATCTCGTCATCAACCGGCGGCGGGTATTGTACACTTTATGCCATTGCAGCCAACTCCTTGTCCAAGCCGGCAATATTGTAAACAAATATGATACCATCGCTAAAGTGGGTTCCACCGGAGATTCCACTGGGAATCATCTGCATATCTGTGTTATTGTCGATGGGGTTTATGTCAATCCAAAAGGATATCTAAACTAAGAGACACGTTTTCTTGCTTAATTTTAGTATAATCATCCTTATTCATAGTAACAATTTTTTCGCATTATAAAGTCCGCCAGCGAATCACAGCGTGCTTGTGATTTGTTGGCGGACTTGTTTCAGTTTCGATTTTAGTAACTTGAAATTCTTGTCACCACATTCTGGGACATTATACGTGGGAGAACGCTTCATCTACTTCTATAAGATGTCTCAGTTCATCTTAGGAAAGTTCTGCTCTGGGATCGTATCAGTATATAACATATCGCTTTCGTAGAAAACGCTATATAACCATATGTTATGATTCAAATCAAATTCCGAAGCATATTGGCCGATTCAGTTAACGAATCCAATTTTTCTTGAAGTTCAGAAATTTGCTTGGTGATGGTATCATTCTGCGCTGTATCTTGCTTTTCATCAGCAATAAGTTCTTCCAAGGCTTCAATCTTTGTCTGAATTTCTTGAATTTCAGTTTCCATTTGTTGCAAAAAGCTCTACACGGTCGGCCGATGATGCATCTCTGCTTTGCAGTTTAGGAAGCGAATCCGAAGCGCTCTCTGCCGACTCAAAGTTGATTCAATCGATGCAGCACTTTTCAATCCAGCTGAATCCACACATCCAGTCAATTGAAGAATAATAAACATTGCAAATGATACCAGAAGCAATAATGCTCGCAGATTTTTTACCATTGCTGCTGATTCCACCTTTATCGAATTTCATAAGTATAGGCCGTTCGCATAACCCTATCCCATACACGACCAGCATATTTGTAGTTTTCTTTTATCCAATCAATATAATGACCAGTCGAAACCAATGTTTTGCCCGCTGGAACCGTGTAGGTGCGATACTCATAGTGATTATAATAATCTTTCCCATCAAAGCAATCGTAGTTTGCAGATACTACTTCAACCAATTCAGCGCGTCGAGGCTCAATATATGCCTTGGCAAGATTATTGTTTTCGGAATCAGCATCTGCTGCAAACGAAAGCATACAACAACTGCAAGAAACCACAATGACCATAAGAAAACTTATTATTTTTTTTTTTCATGGCAAAGCTCCTTATTGTTACTCTGCCTTTTGCGGTCATTTCTCTCTGCATTGGAATCACCAAACCCCTTTCATGTGGGGTGACTAACTTTTAATAAGCGAATATCAAATTGGTTTTCTTCATCTTTTGTTTCGCACTTTTGACATTGCTCTCACATATCGATTATCAAATCATTGAGCAGCTTTTTATTGCACTTCCTTGTCTTTCCTCCTTTTTTTGTTTGTTCAACTTGTGTATAAGGTATCAAATACAGCAGGTAATTGGTGGCGTCCTTATTGAACATCACATATTGTCCAGCGATATTTCCCTTTTGTCAAGCACTTCATAAATTGTGGCTTTTTCCCCGGAAGACATTATAAAGGGGATTTCCTTTACTGTATATTGACTTTGAGAAAATGGAAAAATATATTCTTTGTGATTCAAGGAACTTCCATCCCATATTGTATCCGCAACAATGGTGACACCGTAACCATTATATGTGCGATAACAAGTATAGGTAGTGTTCGCAATCTTACCCGATTCTGTTGCCTGCACACTAAGTGTGTCTTTCTTGTTCGGGTTAAACGCGTATTTTTCGATATTCCTGCTGATCAAAAAGTCTATTCCTAAAAGATTTTCCGCGGCTTGAATACTCTCCACAGAGTAGGTTTGTGCCCAGCTGTTTTCTTCGTCAAATATAATTTTATGTGTTTTCGCTAACAAAGTATCGTCCATTTGTGAAGTGCTTGCTACCACTGGCGCATCAAAAGCATAGACAATCCGAATTTTGCCATCTGTAAGCTCTACTTTGCTTTCTGACGGAGTACTATCTTGAGAAAAAGCCGTAAGGGAAAAAGCAAAAAGAAAAGAAAGTGACCGATATAACACCCAGAATCTTTAGCCCTCTTTGATGTGCATTCTTTTTTCTCATTCATCATCACATAAAGCCTTTCTAAAATCGTCTTAAATACCGCCACACTTTATAAGGTTTGTCCTCACCCTAACTTCACGGGACTGCTCCGAATATCCACAGTTTGCAGAACATTTATTACACACTATATTATAGGTAACCTCGTTCTTATCAAACCCTCTTAAGCCGTGATCACAATTTTCATAAACGGTTGTGGTTCGTTCGCCAATCTTACGCTCGCTCAACAAGTCCACCCCTACTACAGTTCGGACAATTTAATGCAATTCGCGGTTCATTGGTGATAGAATCTGCAAATGCCGACATACTAAAAGTCACCACACAAAATATTGCCATCATTAGGCTGATAAACTTTTTCATTCTAAACTTCATTTCTGCTCTAAAAGTTGCTGTCGGTCATAGTTTCTTTCTGCATGGGAATCACCGAATCCTCTCTTGTAGGATGAATATCTTCTAATTAAATGATATCAAAGCATTATATATTTGTCAATGAAATGTATTGACAAATATATTTATTCTGTTATAGTGATATTAAACAAAAATCAAGGTGATTTCACTCATGGAACAGGGAAAAAAAAAATCAAAAAAGCACAGTTTCTCAAGGTATGCGGGATGCCATGAAGAAAGCCACGACCGAAATGTTGGTTCTATTCATGTTGCGGCAAAACCTATGTATACTTACCAAATAGCTCAAGAAGTGAATCGACTAACGCAGAGGCGTTCCTATCCTACAATACAATGTATCTTTGCTGTATATCGACTTCAGGAAAATGGCTTTATTGAAGAAGCCAAAAAGTATTGAAGATGGTCGAGCCCGCATTTACTTGGGAATCACGCCATCAGGACAATGCTATTACGATCAGCTTCGAACAGAGTACAAGCTATTTACAGCGACATTAGAAACCTTAATGAATATGGATGGACATTTATACGCGGAGGGCAAGAAATGGTTAGTGAAAAGGATTTGCAATCCTATTTGAAGGTTGCGGCATCAGCACTGCCCTGTCGTGAAGCCCGCAAAGAGTTTTCTTCTTATGTACATAACGTGGCGCACGATATAAGCATTGAAAATCCAGATGCCGATTTTGAAACAATCGCAAACATGTTAGGAGTCACACCCAAGCAAGCCGCTGTCGATTTTGTGGAATGCCAATCGGCACAGACAATATCACAATGGAGTCTTTCTGCGAAGCACCATAAATATTGTTTGCGACTATTGATAGGAATAGTTGTTGTAGTTGTCTTTTCTGTAGTAATCTTTTTGCAGCAACGAAAGTCCAGCTAATAAATGTCAATAGATAAATGAAAAATATTTTCTCCATAAAAAGGGTACACTTATCCCTTGGTGAAAATATCATTTTGCAAAAAAAAGATATTGGTTCGTTGGATTAACAGTATTTTATGCAGCTATGTCGCATTTAGCAGCATTGTATTGTTTGATATGCTCCTGAGGAGCAATGATTTTGAATGGTTTGTTGTCTCTGAGTATTGCAAATATCATATTGCATACCTTATGTGAAACAGCGCCCATTGCTACGAGCTTTGGTTTTGAGTCACACTTCTTGAGATAGTATTCGCGAAGAACCGGATTTTTTGCTTCTCCTGTACGGGATGTGCTGATGCTTTGTAAAGTCAGTGTATGAATAGCTCGTCTGGCTATAGCAGATCCTCTTTTGGAAATTTGAATCTTAGTTCCTTCGAATTTACCAGATTGTTTTTACTGCTGGATCAAGACCGAAATAAGCGAAAAGTTGCTTGGGTTTTGAAAAAGCAGAGAAATTACCAATCTCTCCCATGAGAGATTACAGCAGATAAGAAACCAGCGCCTTTGAACGTTTCAACTAAGTGAATCTGTTTTGACGAAGTCAGTTTCTTCATTGTCATCAATAAGCTCATGCATAGCATCGAGAATGTTTTTTGATTTCTTCGTCGTACTTACGGATGAAGCTGATATATAAACGAATACGTTTGATATTGCTGTCTAAAATATAGCCAAATTCATTAGCATCATGAGCGGCTTGAATAATGGCATTGTATTTGCTGGCAGCATATGCAACTCCAAAACGTGCAGTTGATTTAATGGTATCAATAATCTCTTGCGGGTCTGCTTCAATAAAGGCAGATGGAGATGTATAAGTTTCCAATAATGTAAGAGATGTATTGGCTGTAATCTTGGAGAATATACCAAGATACTGTGGGAAAGCCATACGCAATTTCACCTTGAAGCTTGTTCACGTAAGCACTGCGGTTATCCATTAAATCGTAGTATTCACGGCACAGATTACGGCAGTTTAGAGCAAGGTCTGATGGCATAAGAGAAACCTTTAGATCAGGCTTCAAACCAACTAAAGCCGCTTTTTTAGAATCAAAACGGTCATTATGCACTTTTCGTATGTTGATATTTGTGCTATTCTTAGTGATGATAGGATTAATAACCGAGCAGTTAAAACCCTTATCACGAAGATAGCAGAAGAGTGGGTAATGATAAATTCCCGTGGATTCGAGGAAAATGCGACTTTCCAAAGAATACAACTCTTCTGCTTCTTTTATTTTTTAGAAACAGCAGTTGCGAGGGAATTCATTTGATTATGTAGGATTTTATAAGGTTTTCCTATAATCTGTTGGTTAGGAAGTGCGATAGACATCCAGGAGAAGTCAGCACCAACATCAATACCAACAGAGATGAATAAATCATCAAGATTAAAAATAAATTTGTTTGGACATGAGCGATAGCTCCTTTCTGATAGGAATCCATTTCCAATCTGGCAGGTACACAACCTAGCGTGTTATTCGGGTATTGCCTTCCGGCTCCCAACCAGCTAAAACATAAAACCCTGTCGAATGGACTAATTGACTTTCTTGTAGGTATCTGCTGGTGAAATCAGCATCCCAAGGAGGAATACATTCTTTGTCCTATCCTAAGAGATGATACCTTATGTTTTATCTGGTGTCTATCAGGAACAACCGTCAGACATGATCATTATTACGGATAACATCTGATGAAGGAAGAATCCCTTCTTCTGTTATCTGATTTATAGAAATTTATTAACCAAGTAGTCTTGTTGACTACATCATTATTATACTAGGAGTGATGGTCATCAACACTGAAACCACCTATGCAGACTTAGGCGGAGAAGAAGATTACTCTCAGAACGAACTGGATGAACTGGCAAAACAAAATATTGAACAAATTGCAAAGGAGCATCAATATGACAAAAACACTCTTAAACGGGTTATCGCACTGCTGTCTGTTTCTATGTTCATGGCTCTTTTTCGCTTTCTTTGCTTTGCGCAAGAAAATAGTTTTGGCAAAAAGATTTATACAGAAGATTTAGGCGATGGAGTTACGGTTGTTGTCACTTTGTCCGAAACAAATGGCATAGCTCGGAGCTCTAGGACCCATAGCGTCACGAAAGAATATTATAAAGATGGAACTTACATAGGTGTAGCTACTCTATATGCCTCTTTCTATTATGACGGATCATCTTCCAGTGCCACCGCTGCTAGCGGAGCAGGAGCAGGTTCTAACGGTTGGAGTTATAGTGGTCAAAGCGTGTGGACTAGTGGAAATAGTGCCTACTTAAACGCAACCCTATCCAGAAACGGAACGTTCATCCCGGTAAGTCTCTCATTATGCTGTGACGCTTATGGAAATGTTTCTTGATTCAGTATTGAATGATAGCGCGTTTCACTTTTTTGACATTTTGCGCATAGTAATTGATTAATTATCTATTTGTTTTGTAAACCGAATAGGGGCGGCTTCTGCTAATATGCAAAAACCGCCCTCTTTTACTTTTTTCTTATCCAAACAGCACCGACAAATAATCCGTCCTGCCGTCCAGCACACGAAGAATCTCTACCACGCCATTTACATTGTCCACATGATAGAAAATCAGCTGTTTGAGACCACAAAATAGCGCACATCTGTGTCAATTTCAAACTTTTCTGCCAGTGCTGCACCCATATACGGGTTATCTACCAGCAAAGATATAGCTTTCAGCAGCGCGGTCATCAGCTTTTTGGCAGCTTTCGGGTTCTTCAGCCGCCCGGCGATGTAGTCACGGGTTGCTTCCATATCCTTAACGGCGGTTCTTTTTTATAGATTACCCTCATTTCTCTACTCCGAACATCTTGTATACTTCATCCTCGGAGTAAGAAACCGGATCATCCTGCGCTTCCTGCAACTGCTTTGTCAGCCGGGAGAGCGCCTTTGCCTTGATGATCTCCGCGTTGTCCTCTGTTACGGCAAAGGGAAAGCCGCCAGCGTTCAGCGACTGCTGGAAAAACACGTTGATGGCATCGGTCAGGGTAAGACCGTTCTTTGCATACACAGATTCCAGTTCCTGCTTAATTTCCGGGTTGATGCGAACGCGGAACACATCCGTTTTAGCTGCCGAAACAATGTTTTCCATAAAAAAACTCCCTTCGTTCCGTGGTTTTCTTCTTATCCTTATTATACGTTCACGGCATTCGATTGTCAATCTATGTAGCTACATTGATGCCACAAGCTCATATTTGAAAATTTATCTGCCGAAATGCAGTAAATCAGCACAACATCCGCACAGCAAAAGTCTTTTTTGCTGCAATATGACTCTGCTATAATAGTATCGTCAAAATTGAACAGAAATGCAAGAGCGCCTTTTTTGAGGGCGCTCTTTTTGTTTGGAGGTGGTCGAAATTTCACGCGAAGAGCGGGATGTTTACCTGATTCCGCAGAATTTTGTGGACACCGGCACGATCCTCGGCGGTACAGTCAAGCTGCGCAATGCGGTGGAGGCGGCTGTGCTTGCTGTGGGCAGCGCGGTACCGCTGTTTTATCTGCCGCTGGCGTTCAACATTCGTCTGATGATTGTCATTGCGGTGTCGGTGCCGCTGGGCGTTTTCGGTGTGGTCGGTATTGGCGGCGACAGTCTGACGCAGTTTGTGGCGAACTGGTTCCGCTTTATGAAGCGCCGCCGCATCGTTACGCCTACACCGCAGGGTAATCTCGAAGCCAACCGGCATCGGCACTTGCGCTTTATCAGTAAGCGATACCGTGTTGTCTACTACGAAGATTCGGACACCCTGCCCCACAACGCACAGGTCTTGCATCGCAAAGCGGACCGCCACGGAAAGCTGGTTAAGCGGCAGACGCTCTACGATCTGCTCCCTATTGAGAAAATCGAGAACGGCATCCTGCACACCACAGATGACCGCTACATCAAGATTCTGGAAATTGAACCCATCAACTTCCTGCTGCGCTCCCCACGGGAGCAGCGCAGTGTCATCTACTCGTTCGCCAGCCTTTTTTGAAAGTCAGCCCGGTGCGACTGCAATTCAAGTCATTCTCCCGCAAGGCCGATGTCAATGCCTATCTGGACAGGCTGCGGCGGGATGCCGCCAGCGAACCGGACGCAGCGGTGCGTAAGCGCCACATGAGTTATATCCGCTTTGTAAAGCGACTCGGCTCCCGCGATGCTGTCAGTCGCCGCTTCTTCGTGATTTTTTTCAGTATGAAGCACCTACAAATGAACGAAATATCTCCTACGCCGAAATCGTCTCCACGCTCGAAACCACCGCCCGTAACTTCCGCACCTATCTGGCGCAGTGCGGCAATGCCATCGTGGAACACGAGAACGAGGACGAGTTCCTCACCGACGTTTTCTATACCTTATTAAACAGGCGGACGGCGGTACAGGTGCCATTGCAGGAGCGCATCCAAGATGGTAACTTGCCAGCTATCTGGCCCAGAACGATACCACAGCACTGGATAAGATACCGCCCGCCGCCTTTATGATCCCGCCCTCGCTGGAGTTGAAGCACGGTCGGTATCTCTACATGGACGGCACATACCACGCCTACCTGATGATTCCCGCAGACGGCTACCGCGCACAGGTCACAGCCGGGTGGATGGCGCTGCTGGTAAACGCCGGCGAGGGGCATTGACGTGGATCTGTTTCTGGAACGACAGCCCAAAGAACGCATGATGCAGAAAATCGGGCAGCAGATTCGCATCAACCGCAGCAAAATCAAGGACACCAGCGACACAAACTCGGACTTTGATGACCTCTCCAACGCCATCCGCTCCGGCTATTACTTAAAAGAAGGCCTTTGCCAACAACGAGGATTTCTACTATGCCGCCATCCTCGTAACGGTCACAGCGGCCAGCGTCAAGGATTTGGGTGGCGCATCGGGGAGATACGTAAGCTCATGGTCTCACAGGATATGAATTTGCAGCTGTGTGCAGCTTCCGGCAGGAGGCGGCCTTCCTCTCTTCTCTACCGCTGTGCCCCCGGAAGCGGCGCTGTTCAAAAAAGTACCGCCGCAACATCCTCACGTCCACTGCCGCCAGCTTTTATCCGTTCGTCAGTTTTGAGTTGTGCGATACAAACGGCGTGCTGCTGGGCGTGAACAAGTACAACAACTCCCTTGTCAGCCTTGACAACTTCAATACACGCATCTACAAAAAATGCCAACATGGCGATCCTCGGTACCTCCGGCGCGGGCAAGACGTTCACCATGCAGCTTATTGCCCGCCGTATGCGGCTGGCAGGAACACCTGTCTACATCATTGCACCACTGAAAGGGCATGAATTTTATCGTCAGGCCAAGGCGTTGAACGGTACCGTCATCCGCATCGTGCCGGGCAGCCCGGACTGCATCAACGTCATGGAGATTCGCAAAATCGACCACACCAGTAGCGAACTTCTGGATGGTCCCATGCCGGAGCAGTCGGAACTGGCCGCCAAAATCCAAAAGTTGCACATTTTCTTTTCGCTGCTGATTCCGGATTTGAGCAACGAGGAACGTCAGCTTTTGGATGAAGCTATCGTCACAACCTACCGCAATAAGGGCATCACCTACGACAATGCCAGTCTGGACGACCCGGCGCGCCCCGGTCAGTACCGTGAAATGCCAATACTGGGCGATTTGCACGCGGTCTTGTCTGCCACCCCGGAAACACGGCGCATCGCCAATATTCTAAACCGCCTTGTACACGGCTCGGCATCTAGCTTCAACCGCCAGACAAACGTGAACCTCGACAACAGCTATGTCCTCATCGACATCAGCGAGTTGTCCGGCGACCTGCTGACGGTGGGTATGTACATCGGGCTGGACTATATGTGGGATAAGGCGAAAGAGGATTTGACCCGCCGCAAGCAGATTTTTATAGATGAGGTTTGGCAGATCATCGGCGCATCGTCCAATGCGCTGGCCGCCAATTATGTATTCGAGGCCGTCAAAACCATTCGCGGCTACGGCGGCGGTGTTCTGGTTGCCACGCAGGATTCGAACGACTTCTTTTCCTTGGAGGATGGAAAATACGGCCGCGGCATCCTGAACAACTGCAAAATCAAAATCATTCTGAATCTGGAGGAAGAAGAAGCGCAGCGCGTACAGAGCGTCTTGAAGCTGACAGATGCCGAAATCGACAACATTACCCGCTTCGAGCGCGGCAGTGCGCTAATCGTCACAAACTCCAACAATGTCACCGTTGATATGCGATGCAGCGAGGAAGAAAAAGGACCTAATCACCACAGACCGGGACGAGCTGCGCCGCATTGTAGAACGCAAAATGCAAAATCAAACCGAAACGGAGGAATCTAATGAAGAAACCTGTTATCGTCGCCCTGTGCTGTCTGCTGGCGCTGGGCACCGCCACCTGCTGCCTTTGCCGAGGAGCCCACACCCACCCCTGCCCCGGAACTGGTGGAATTGTCGCCCAAAGATACCGCGCCGCCGTTCTATCCGGACAGTATCTCATGGCAGGAGGACGGCGGCCAGCTGCTTGTCGTCAAACAGTACAGCGTACCGTATGGCACGGCCGTTACTGACCTGACCGAAAGTGGTATACAGTGGGGCGGTTTTTGACTACACCTTATGGGGTGTCACCCAGTCGGTAGAGGGCGGTGTAACCGAGGAGAAAGAGGTCACGCAGGATTTTGAATTGTCCGTGCGCAGCGCCGATGCCGAAACCGCCCGCCATGACGTGAAAAAAGAGTCCGTCGCCTACGATGACGAGTACGGCTTTTCCGGCTCACTGACCTTGCAGGACATTACGATTGGCGAAAACTTGCAGGCGGACAGCACCTACATGGCAACGGCGCACTACGCCGGAACGGTCACCCGCACCGAGGCCGGAACCGTGCATTACACACTGCTGTACGCCCCAGTTTCTGTGCCTGTGGTGGTTGCTGCGGCAGAAAGTGGGATTACCCCTGCCCTGTTGATTATGGGGATTTGCCTGCGCATTGCTCTTTATCGCCGTGCTGCTGATTATCACCCACCTGCTGCGCAAAAGGACCCTCCATGCGGCAGAACCCGTAAAGCCCACCACTGCGCCGAAAGTCTATGTGCCGTCCGGGGATATTGTCCTTGGTGGCAGAAATGAGGATGAAGATGAAGAAAATCTCTGATTGGGCAAAAGTCCTTCTGCCGCTGGTTGGCAGCGGGATGATTCTGCACTACCTGTTTTCTATGGCATGATCGCCGCCATGCGGTGGCACTGCATAAAAAAGAAGTCTATCACAAACCGCACCATTAAGGAGGAAAACACTATGATTGCACAATGCCTTTACCAGTCCGACCCGAAGAATCTTGCCAGCATGGGCAGACAGCGCCTCGCCTGCCAGCGCGCCGCCCGCAAATTGCAGTGGGGCGTGCAGAAAGAACGCATTTCCGAGACAAAAAAGAGCCCGTGCCGCTGCTCATGCGCCCCGCCGTCAAAGGAGCTTCTACAGGATGCCGAACAGCACCGCTTTGATGTGCTGCTGATTGGAAACCGGGATTCTCTCTGCTGTGATGCCGCCGACATGGAGAGCTTTTTGACCGTGCTGAACTCGTTCAACATCCACATCTTTGCCGGCGGTCAGGGGCAGCTGGGTCGAACCGAACGGCCGTCACTACGCGCCCCTGCCCCGCCTGCCGTGGCAGGAGGATGATGTTGCGGAGGTGCCGCAGTGAGAGAAAAATTCAAGCGTTTCTGCGATACCGCCAATCCCGATTTGCTGCGGCTTATCATCATTTTTGTTTTTTGGTTGGGCTGCGGTTGGCCGGGTTCCTGATTTTCGGGCGTTCCAGCGGCAGCGGTTCGGTGCTGCCCGCATGGGTACAGGGCGAGCACGTGGAGCCACCCGATGAACGACTTGCCGCCGCGCAGAAAGAAAACTCCGGACACCGTGGCGTGGATTACGATTCCCGGCACGAACATTGACGCGCCCGTGCAGCAGTACGGAGACAACGACTATTATCTGCGCCGTGATGAAAAGGGGGCCAAGGATTACCACGGCTGCATCTATGCCGACTATGCCTGCCGCATGAACAGCGGTATAAAAGTATCTCGCAATCTTATTTTTTACGGTCACACCTTTACCGACGAGGACTATGTCGGCGGATTTGAGGATTTGCACAAATACCGCGTGTTCGAGTTTGGGCAGGAAAAAAACCCATACATTTATGTTTTCACTGGCAGATGAAAAACTGACTTACCAGATTTTCAGTGTGTGGGTCTGTGATGCAAAGGCTGACACTGACTGCATTCAGGCCAACCCGGACGATGCGGCCTTCCAGCAGATTCTGGGTAAGGCTGTTGCCGGTTGTGCGTTCGATTATGGTGTGGACGTGACGACCGATGACCATATTCTGACACTCTCCCACCTGCACGGCTGACCCCAACAGCCGCCTGTTGGTCGTTGCCAAGCTGATTGATGGAGGTGGTGTAGATGTAGCATCGTGATTTTTTCGCATTTGATGTAAAAATAATACGAAGGAGTTATGCAAATGCAATATAAACTCAAACACCGCTTATCTGCAGCGCTCATGGCGGGTGCCATGTGCTGCACAATGATTCCCGCAGCTTCGGCCGATGAGATTGCTACGCCGGAGACAGTAGATACGGCTGTTCCTGAAGTTACTGACAGTGTAACACCAGCCCTTTCTCAGATTACCGAAAATCTGTACAACGATCTACCTGATGCACCTACCGGCAGTTACATCGGCAGCATGGGTCTGCCTGTGGCAACCGGCGAAAACCAAAATCAGCATTTCTTCGTGGGTGTCCGACTTGTACGATGGTGTGGATGCCCACATGGATGCGGATGCATTGAGCGAGGATGAAACAACCATCATTGTCGGTAAAGGTTCTGATTTCGACTATGCGGTGGTTCCGCTGCTGGTGCAGACGGAATATCCAGCAGATGGTGCAACATCCGAAATTATCCTGCCTGACGGTGTGGAACTTCTCAGCTATGCGTCCACCGGCTATGACCTCATCCCCGCCGATGAGGTCGTCGAGCAGACAAAAATCCTGCACCAGACCTACGCCGAGCAGTCTGCGGCGGCCACAGGGCTGTATGTGAAAACATCTTCCGACTTCACCGCACAGTTTATCTACACCGCCCCGGATGGCGAACAGTTGCAGAAATCCCTCCATGTGCAGTTGTCGGATGAAGCCGCCCCGACGCAGCTTTATGCAGACAACGGCATTGCTACACTTGCGGCAGGGCCGACCCCGCCGTATGCCACCGGAAAAATCACCAGTATTGCCAAAGAGGGCGGCACATGGCTGATTTGGTTCAACGGCCAGGAAGCCTACTGCTGCAGCCACGGCCTGAACGGCCAGCCCAAGGGCTGTCCCACCTATAGCTTCTCTCATGTGTCCCGCCTTGAACCCGGCCAGTATACCCCCCGGCAACCACTATGCAAACCAGGTCAACATCTGGGGCGGTCTTGGTCAGCTGAGTCTGGATATGCTGGATGACCGTCCTGTTGTGGCAAGCCTTGAAGATGATCCTGAAGTCTGTGAAGAACAGCCGGACATCCTTGGCAGCCTTTACGATGAAACCCAGCAGTGGATCATGGAAAACTACCCCGACAGCTACGCGGCGCAGACCTATATTGCTGCTGCAGAAGAACTCATAAACGGTACAGATGCACAGTCCGGGGAAAACGGCTACTACACCTACATCTATAACCCGCCCGCAGGGTATGCGGGCAGGTTGTGGCGCTGGTCGGTGAAGAAATTGCGGGCGGCACTGAGATCCCGGATGTGCCGAGTGTTCCGGAACCGCAGTATTATTCTGCTTCATGGACCGCTCCTGCACAGAGCGCTAGCGGAAGCTTTGATCTGACATTCACTGTCAACACCGACAAGTACCAGCTGAACACGCTGGAAAAGGTGGACGGGGCGGTCATTACCGTCACGCCCAGCCGGACCGGCGGCAGCGTGGACGGCGGCAGCTGGCAGATGACCCCTGCCGGGGCACAGACCATTACCACAAGCGGTCACACGCCGGATGACAACTTTCACCTCAACGGCGGTGACGGTTCTGCCACATGGACGGTTCACTACGAGGTGTCCAAGACCAGCACCAGCACGCTCAGCGGGCAGGAAGGACCGTTCACCAGCCAGGCTGAAGCGGATGCCGCTGCCGAGGCTGCCAAAAAAATGCAGCCATCAACCAACTGAAAACGAAGCGCAAGGTATGGTAGATGCCGCCATTGCCTCGGCGCGGGCACAGCTTGCAAATATTACGTTTAGCTACGATGAAATCACCATTCCGCACGGCTTCGATACCACGCCCGGCGCTTTGGGTAGTCATCAGACTATTACCGTTCCGGCCAATAGTTCCAATGCTTATAAAATGCAGAACGATGAATGGTCTGTAAAGGTGTCGATTGATAAGATCGACAGCGAGACCAAACAGCAGATTCACGGGGATGCCGAGTTCGCCATTTTTTCGAGTGGGATACTGTTCTGCAACGGTATATCCCCACTGGCGGGTATAACCAGTACAAGGTTGAGCGTCAGAGCGATGGCACCTACAAGGTCATCAACCACAGCGGCTATGCAAACGGCTCGGATAATGTTTACTTTTTACCCAGCGCAACGAGGGCCGTTTTGTCATTGTCGAGCGCCGCGCTCCCAGCGGGTACTACGGCGATTGGACGGATGTAGCCAATCCCGGCACGGCTGGTTCCGTGTTGGGCAAACGCGCCTACGCCTTTGAAATCACCAAGGCACTGGACGGTCAGACCATCCAATTGGGCAATGCTGATTACAACGCTGACGTTGGAACAGCCGATAATGGTGGCACCCTCATCGACACCGGCGAGGGGGGCATTGTTAGCATTGCGTTCGGTGACCGCAGCGGAGACAAATCCTATAGCACTGATCCTACCGGCATCGCCAGCAATGAAAGTCCTATACCATGCGCGCTGATTCCGTCACCATGCAGAACGACCGCGCTCTCGGCAGCATTACGCTCTCCAAAGTAGACTTGGACGCCGCGCCGGTATCTGGCCGCAGGCAGTAATGGCGACTCAACACTCGAAGGCGCCGTGTACGACCTGTACGCCGCCGAGGACATTCTTCATCCGAACGGCGTTTCCGGCATCGTCGATTACTCCAAAATCACAGATGCCAACGGCACGCCCATCTGGCATACCACCGTGCTTACCAACGGCGCATGGAAATCCGATTATCTCCCGGTACTGAAAAAAGACCGCCTCGTTGCCTCTGCCGCCATCAAGGACGGAAAGTTGGCATTTTCTAATCTCTACCTGGGTCGTTACTACCTTGTGGAGCGCGCCACCGGCATCGTGATTCCCGTAGATTCCAAAGGGCAGTATTACCTTTCCGGCCAGTATCCCCTGCTCAACAAAAAGCTGGAGCCTACCGGCAGCTATGCCACCCTTGCCAGCAATGGTACGGAGTACACCGACTATGTCTACTGCAACCAGTATTCTGCTGTTGCCGAAAGCCGCGCCCTCGGACGGCAGCAAGACCTATGACGGCTACTACCATCTTTGCGAAAGGCTATCTCTGTGTGATGAAGTCAACCACTATCAATCCCTTACTTATGCAGATGAATCCACTTATGTTGTCCGCATCGAAGATCAGACGCAGGACGAAGTACTGAAATCCGGGTTCAGTCTGCAAAAAGCTGGTGTCCACCACCGGGCAGCCCTCCCCTGCCATTAAGCAGGGCGGCGCCGGGTTCAAAGTGTACCGTGTATCGCTGCTGAGCAAGGCAGACCAGTTTATCCAAAATGCCGATGGCAGCTACGATGCCGCCGGCATTTTGATGCCACCGCAACCAGCTACGATCAGAACACACTGAAATTTGATTTTTTCCGATGAAGAACAGGCTGTCGCCACGATGTACGAGAGTGACACCGCCACTGTCACTCGCTACAATGCCACCTTGACCGTAGACGGCGATTTTGCCAAGGGGCAGGCTCTCGGCTGGGTGCCGACCAACAACGCGCAGGAATATCGCTTATCCGAAATCTTCACGAACGAGGAAGGCATCATCCTGCGCGTGCAGGGGCTTCCCTACGGCCAGTACATTGTTGTGGAAACCACGGTGCCGAAGGATGTTTTTCAGGCAGAACCGTTTTGTCACTGTCAATGCGTCCAGCCCGCAGAGCAGCTTTTACTGTTCCCGCCGGCAGCATCACAACGCCCAGCGGCAGCAACATGACCTACAACATTCTGGACGAAGAGTTAGAGGGCTACTTGCAGCTTGTCAAAATCGACATTGAGACTGGCAAGCCTGTAAAAATTGTCGACACCACGTTCAACCTTTACTATATTGCCGAGGACGGCCGTGAAACCCTTTGTGGAAATGAACGACCCAAAAATCCGGCAATGCCTGGGCAAAGACCAGCACTTTTATACCGACTCAACGGCGAAATGAAAACCCCGGAGAAACTGCCGCTGGGCAAGTACCGCATCGTTGAGATCGAAGGCCCGCATGGGTATTTCAACGACCGCCAGTACAATGTTGTATTTGAGCTGACCTCGAACCGTGTGTATCAGGTCAGCGGCGGCAGCGCCGACGGCATGGATGACTATGTCATCACTGAGAACTACTATAACCACGAGACTTTGGGGCAAATCAAGATCCGCAAAATCGGCAACGTGCTGACCGGGTATGAGAACGGGCAAAGTTCGTACGAGACGATAACCTTGCCAATGCCACCCATGAGATCCACGCGCAGGGCGACATTCCCACGCCGGACAATCAAGGTACACTTGGTACGCAGACGGCGACCTTTGTCGCCACCGTTACCACGGCCGAAGATGGACAGGTGGACGAAGTCCGGTTCAGCCCCCACGCGAACCACTGCAACCTACGATTTCTTGAAAGTGACCCACGATGGCACCAAGGGCGAAGTCAAATTTTCATACCCTGCCGCTGGGTACCTACACAATTTCTGAGGTGCAGGCTCCCCTTACGGCTTTGTTCACACCGACCACACCTACACCGTGGTGCTGGACTGGGATAACCAGTATAACGACCTCGTTCTTGCAAAGCATCATCGACCACACGCAGGATCTATGATGTTGTGTATGGATTACCTATTATAAATGTAGGCAACGCCAGCGCCGAGCAGATTGAGAAGCAGGTCTCCAGTTCTTGAGAACGCCCGTGTGCTGCCGGTCGCTGAGGAGGGCAAAGTCGGGTGTCGGGCTGTAAGATAGACCGCGACACTCCGCAGATTTGCCCGGATGAAGCGCTCCTAGTTATGCAGCATTTGCCAAGACCCGCACCTCCCTTTTTGAACGGCGGCAGCAACCGCGCCGACATCCCGGCTGATGCCAAGATGGTCGCGGGCGCCGTCTATGAGCTGTACACCGCAGACGACATTTACAGTATTTCCGGCGAGCTGCTGGCAACCGCTGATACGCTTGCTGCCCGCTACCACCGATGAAAACGGCCTTGCCTATTTTGACGTAGATGTTCCTCTGCGCGGTGAAATATTATGGCGGCAGCGATGCCTACGACTGACGACCAACAGTGGCCGCTACTATCTGCGGAAACAAGCCGGACGGCTACCTGATTGAGCAGAGGAGTGATTCCTGTGGAGTTCACCTATGAAAACCAGTTCATTGCATGGCAGGTCGTTGACTGCCTGCACCCGACAAGCAGACCACCGTGGAGATCGACAAGCGCGCCTTCACGGCTGATTCCGATGACACCTTTGCCCTGCCCGGTGCAACCTGAATGTGACCGATTGGAAACGGCAATATGGTGGACATACTGGGAGAGCAGCGATACGGTCCATGTGATTCGCGGGCTGCACCTTCCCCATAACTTGCCGGGAACCGCGATGCCACCAAAATCTATACCTGACCGAAACCTGCCTGGCAGACGGTTATACCATCGCCTGCTCGATTCAGTTCCGCTTTGAGCAGGCTTCACGGACGATACGCCGCCTACTTTGCAGGAAACGGCGGTCTGCGGGAACTGAAGATACAGTATACCAGTTCGGTGCATTATGCCGGTACCGTCCGGCGGCGTTGTCTTACCGCATTCTCCGTGACACCGTGGCTGATTCGTAAACTCCCGTACCAAATGCCTGCGAGGCGATTTTTTCCGATTTGACGTTTGATAAGCTCTACCTGAAGACGGCGCGGCTCCTGCGTTCTTTGCGAAGATAAGCGGGTTGCCGACAAACCCGCCGATACAGCACCACCTACTGCAAGGTTGGTTTTTGCTGAAAAATTTCGATAGGTTCGGTCAGACAGTGACAATGCTGGATGCGCCTACCCGCGTAAAATCCGCAAAAAGCCGATATTACGACCCAGAAGTCCCCGGTGCCACGCTGCGTGTGCTGGATAAAAGAGCGGCAATGTTGTGGACAATGGGTGTCGAAGATAAACATGGAGGCTTTAATGCTGGTTGCGGGCAAGAAAACCTACACACTGGAGAAACGCTCGTACCATTTCCGGTTCCTGCCAATGCCATTCGGTTCATTGTGAAGGGATGACAGCAGGTTCAGCACGTTTTCATGCGGGACGACACGTGCAGGTTTCAAAGGTCAATTTGAAAAAAGCTGAAAAATTGCTGACACAAACGGCAAGACGATTGCTGAATGGGTGCGGACACACCGCACTATATGGAGCGCATCCCCGATGGTACGGCCACCTGACCGAGACGATGGCCCCACCGAGCAAGGGGCTATGTCCGCGCCGAAAGCATCACCTTTGAGTTGGCCCCACCGGGATATTCAGCGCGTGGAGATGAAAAGACGACTTTGCAAAATTCAAAATCTCCAAAGCAGACATGACGGATGGCCGTGAGCTGCCCGGTGCAAAAGCTTTAGAAAATCACCGATGCCGGCAGCACCATTGCCGAGTGGGAAACCAACGGCCAGCCACACCGCATTGAGCGCCTGAAGCCCGGTGAGTATACGCTGACCGAGACTGCTGCCCCGGCAGGGTATCTTCTCAGCGGTACACTTCACCGTGCAGGAGACCGGGAAATTCAGAAAGTCACGATGTACGAGATGCTTCCGCATTCGCTGATCCTCACGAAACGCGATATTGCCACCAATGCAAAGCTGGCAGATGCCCGCTTGACGATCCGCGATGCCTATGGCACAACCATTGACCGCTGGACGACCACGGACGGCGACCATGCCATTCGCGTACTGCCGGAACGCTCTGCTGCCAAGATCCGCACAAGAATCTGCTGCTTTTGTCCGATGACACCAGCGAACACGTTTACACGATGGTGGAGGAACTGGCTCCAAATGGGTATCTCGTTGCCGAGAGCATCACGTTCAAGGTCATGCAGATGAACGATGCCCTTGTTGTGTTTGTATGGCAGGACGGAGGCTGGCAGAAATCCACCGAAAGGGTATCTTGCCATGTATGATGAGTGCACCGATACACCCGTGCCGCTTATGAAAACTTTCCCCGCAAACCGGTAGCATTTCATAAAAAATCCGTGCCGAGTTGTTATACTGCGCACAATTTCCGATAGGAGTGATATTTTTGTCCGTATCTTGTTTTTACTTCCACCAACTCGCATCTTCGCAAAGTTCCTGCACCACAGGCCGCGACTGGCGCAACACCATCTACATCGAGTGTGTGACTGCCAGCGCGCCGTGAGCCGCAGCTGTAAGAATTTGCTCTTGTGCCTTTGACACGGCTGGCGCACCGGTCATTGTGTTTATGCATGATGTGGAATACCTGTTCAGCACCACTGTGGACAAGTCAGAATGCTGTGCCATCCTCACAAAAAGGCAACTTCTGTGAACTGTACAAAGGTTGATCGACGAGCATATCCGTGACCCCCACACCTGCCCATTGAATGATTTTTGTACGTCAACTGGGAGGTACCAGACCCCCCTGCGCGACGAGGATTTTTTCTAAATCGGTAAATCAAGCCCTAGAAGAACATATTACGAAAAACGCCCCTCAAGGGACCGCGAACGGTTCGGTCAACTCATTGCCGACTCGTGGCTGGACCCCTTAAGGGGTGTTTTACTTATGCCTTGACATTCTTGCGGCCCGTAAACGGGTCAATAAACTCTTTCAAGCTCATTTGATCCGCTATCTGATTTTCGTCAAACTGATGCTTGAATATACGCCACTATCTGCTTTTTACTCCGGCCTACTATATCTACGTAATATCCCCTTGACCAAAAAGCGTCAGTCCCCATACTCATATTATAAGTTCGCGTGTCTGCTAAATATCATCCGTGCGTAAAACTTTCTTGAATACCCTACCAATCAGAATATCTTACTAAGTTCCCATCCCCAGGGCTTTTTCGTAAAAGTTATCATTTATGATTTTTTGCTTGGAATATCTGTCCAATGGACATGAAATCGTGTATATCTTCAATATATTGTTTGGCTATTCTCGAAATATAAATCGAGCCACAGTTGCGAGCGTCATCAGTTTATTAACATCAACTGAATACGGTTTAATAGCAGTTACAGTACAATGGACAATATCTCCCTTTTTTCAAAAATGCGTTATCCTTAACGGCTTTGTTTGTTTGGCTTTCCTATCCGCCGCTTAACGGTTATTTCTTTTTGAGCGATGTTGTTCAGAAACAGGAATATCCACGGACATTCACTACACACTATCAAGCACGTTACGGCGGCATCCGGCATTCGCTTCATATCGGCATCGTTTTTTCATAACTTCCACAATTTCTTGCAAAATTTTCTGTTGTTGCCGACCGACCAAAATACAACTGCACTACCCGCAATTAGTGTACATAAAAATCAAGTGGAACTTAAATTTCTTATATTTTCTATCAAAGCATTATTTCGAATCTGTTGCATCAACATAATAACTAAAATACGCTGCACAGAAATAGCGGTTCATAATCATCTGTATCGAGGAATAGCCGATTATCATACGCACGAAGCAAGTTCGCCATAATAGCGATGAGTACTATGAGGTTCATTCAAGAACATCGCCAAATACGATTGAATCTGTTGCGTAAGGGTAATAACTCTATTTTGCTAACCACCATCATTTAAGTCATACTGTTTAGAGCGGCGCTCATGGTAAAGGCGATACGGATTGGAGACAGCATCATAAATAGTCTTGCGGACGTTTATGAAAATGCTTCGTAGCAACAAAAGCTTCAGATTTCACTTCTGTTTGACGATTTGTTGTATAAATAACTCGATTCAAAGAAATCTCATTTAATGACTTCAAATAAGCTTTACCATGGCACAAAGGGAATCATCTTAGGATATCCCTATTATCCAAACAGACGTAACTGTCACGACACCCATTCTATTTGATAATCATATATTTCGATTTGATCGCCCACAGGAGGTTATACTTTTAACCACTATGGTAATTCCATTATTTAACAAGCAAACGCTTGCTTGATCTTCGCCATGTC
>VOFK01001379.1_pt1 | contig 25971 bp, 41 predicted proteins | sample 5384121 | NCBI WGS metagenome assembly VOFK01 (sample SAMN12384730, study PRJNA508395) | human gut metagenome | isolation source: healthy gut J | host: Homo sapiens | reverse complement strand
CGACGAATAAGAGGGACTTCCTTCGGGTTGTACTTGATAGGGATAAGGGGAAAGCGTTCCCAGTTCAAGGGCTGCTCGTTACCCTTGCTGTCCTTCACCTTAACGTAGGCCTGCTTCTCAGTGTCCGGCGTGAGTACGCCGTTCTCAAAGATGTAGGTCGTGACGCCTTCCAGCGTGAAGAGGTCGACCTTCTTAACGATTTTTCTTCTCGGTACCGTAGTAGACCTCGACCGGATAAAGGCGAAGAGCGGAGTCAAGCTCGGTTTGAGCTGCGTCCGCCCAGAACCGCATAATCGCGTAGCCGGGGGGAATACCCGGAATGCGAGCTCGCCGTTTTTATTGTAATATCGAAAGGCCACTTGCTTTTGAAGTAGTCCACAAGCCAGACAACATTCTCACGGTTGACGATATAAATATTCGCCTCCCGCTCACAAGCCGCGATACGCTCAGCCTTCGACCCGAGAATCAGCGAGAGCTTCAGGTGTTTCAGGTGGTCCCACTTCTTGACCTCAGGCGGCCACGTTTCCTTTGCCGGTTTCAGTGGGGCGATAACAAGGACCTTGCTCACAGCAAAGTAGTCATTCAGGAGCTTGTCCGCCGCGCTCAGACTCGTTACCGTTTTTCCCATACCCATATCCAGTAAGAGCCCCGCCTCAGGGTTATCGAGAATGAACTTCTCCGCGAAGTCCTGATAATAGTAAGGTTTATATTCCATCGGCTTTTTTAGCCTCGCTTTCAAATCCTCCATATCGGAGATACGCCAAACGGTACCGCCGAGCCCCCTCTAATGTCGCGATGACCTTTTTCTGCCTGATACTCAAACCGTCACTCAGCCCCGGCCGCTTGACCTCTATAAAAAATTATTCGTCCCCCGGCAATATCGCGATTCGGTCAGGCACCCCCTGGAGCTCCCGGGGACACCCACTTATACGCTTTACCGCCGAGAGAGCTTGATATACTCACATAGCTGTCGCTCAAAAGTGCGTTCATACAGAAAAATCCCTCCCTTTAGGTAGTCGAGTAGCGCGTGTAACAAAGATTCCCTATATATACATGTAATGCGAGGGGGCGACGGGATTGCGTCGAGTGTCCCTTTACTTTTTCAAAAAATGTTTTTAAGATTTTTCGACTACCAGTACTACCAAGTAGCCAAATGATCTACGCTTTCATCAAGGCAAAGAAGAACCCTGCCAAGTACGACGGCGATGTGAAGGTCAAGTTCGACTTCAAGCGCATGGTCAAGTCCTTCATCAATGCTCTGCCTGCGCTGGTCATGCCTCTGATCATCATTGGCGGCATCCTGTCCGGTGTGTTCACCGCAACCGAGGCCGGTGCGATCGCCGGTGCTTACGGTCTGATCATCGGCATCTTCGTCTACAAGGAGTTCACCTTTGAGGGTGCCATCAAGACGGTCCTCAGCGCAGCCCGCACCTCTGGCTGGGCATGACCATGCTCATCGTGGCAAGCACCACCGCATTTGGTTACTGCCTGGCCATTGAGAAGTTCCCCGAGCAGGTGTCCGCTCTGCTGACCGGCATCTCCACCAACCCCAACGTCCTGATGCTCCTGATGATCCTTGCCATGTGCGTCATCGGCATGTTCATGGATACCACCTCTGCCGCCATCATCATGGTGCCCATCTTCTACCCCCCATCGCCGCAGCTGCCGGCATCGACGGCATCCACTTCGGCATGGTCATGGTGCTCACCTTCATTCTGGGCGGCATCACTCCTCCCGTTGGCGTTACCCTGTACATCGCAACCGCTGTTGCAAAGATCAAGTTCACCAATCTGCTCAAGGAAATGTGGCCATTCATCGCACTGTTCATCGCAGTGCTGTTCGCAGTTGCTTACTGCCCGGCTATCTGCCTGACCATCCCCAACATGCTGGCCTGATCTGCAGCCGGACAGCAGATGCTCATGAAAAGCTTTTTCTAAATTTTCTCCTAAATCTCCTATCCCTTGCTTTGCATTCTCCATTACTTCCCAGCGATCTCCCAAAACAGAAACCATTCGTGCAGAGGTCAGGCTGCTTTCATCCCTCCCGGGTGGAAGCGGCCTGATTCTCTTTTGCCAAAGACCCGGAAAGGAGCATTGTTTAACGCCGGAGAACATCCCGGAGTTCCGCAAGGCGGGCTGCCTTGGCGTGGGCCTTGCCAACAGCCTGATGCCGAAGGACAAGGCCGCCGCCCGCGATTGGGATGCCTGCGCGGAATACGTGCACATGCTGCTTACAAAAAGCCAAAGGCGAATAAACCGCAGAAACAGCAAGGCCGTCTGCCCGTTATGGGTGGGCGGCTTTGCTGCATGAACCACTTTCACCCTGAAATGAACTGCATGAAAAAAATCAGAAGGCCTCATTCTATTGACTTTGCCCTTGCAGGGGAGTATACTCCATGTCACCAAGAATATCACGGCTATGACGAGAAAGAGTACCCGGAAGGGAATGCTACAGAGAGCTGCCGGTTGGTGCAAGGCAGTGCAGGGCGTCCGTGGGAAGATCCTCTCCGAGCTTTCCGGCTGAATGGGCGGTGTGCGCCCCAGTAAGCGGGAACGGCAGGCCCCGTTATCACGGGCCGCGCGTTGTTGGACGTGCACTGAGTGGTCAGCGTTGTGCTGGCAAATAAGAGTGGTACCGCAGAGGAGTATTACGCCTTTGTCTCTTACAGAACCGTAGGGGACAAAGGGCGTTTTTGTTTGCGGGAAAGCCATTTTCCGGATGTCATTGCCTTTGCATCCGCAAAAAATCAGAAGGAAAAAGGAGAAACAACATGAAAACATTGGAAAAAAAGTAAGCGACTTTGTGGGCAAGTACATGGCCGCCATCGTTATTGTGGTGGCCGCGGGTTCTCTGCTGTTCCCCGGCACCGTTCAGTGTGGTAAAGACCGCATGGGTCAACAACCCTGCTGGGCATCGTCATGTTCGGCATGGGTCTTTACCCTGAAGCCGGAGGGACTTCAAGGTGGTGTTCAGCCGCCCGAAAGGACGTGATCGTCGGCTGCATTGCCCAGTTCACCCTCATGCCGTTTCTGGCATGGGCGCTGACCCAGGTGTTCCACCTGCCCACCGAGCTGGCCATTGGCGTGATTCTGGTGGGCACCTGCCCCGGCGGCACCTCTTCCAACGTGATGACCTACCTGTCCAAGGGCGATGTTGCTCTGTCCGTCGGCATGACCGCCGTTTCCACCGTGCTGGCTCCTGTGCTCACCCGCTGCTCACCCTGCTGTACGCCGGTCAGCGCGTGGATGTGAACCCTGTAAATATGTTCCTCTCCATCGTCAAGGTGGTGCTGGTTCCCCATCGCACTGGGCTTTGTGGTCAATCACTTCTTCCACAAGCCTCACCCAGAATGCCGTCCGGGTGCTGCCGCTGATCTCCACCACCGCCATCGTGCTCATCATCTGCGCCGTTGTTTCTGCCAAACTCTGCCAAGATCATGACCAGCGGCCTGCTGATCCTGGTCGTGGTCATCCTGCACAACCTGCTGGGCTACCTCACCGGCTTTGGCGTGGGTAAGCTGCTGAAGCTGGATTCCACCAAGTGCCGCGCAATCTCCATCGAGGTCGGAATGCAGAACTCCGGTCTGGCCACCAGTCGCTGGCTGCTGCCCACTTTGCACAGTATCCGCTGGCAACCATCCCCGGTGCTGTGTTCTCGGTGTGGCATAACATTTCCGGCGCTGTCCTTGCCAACTTCTTCGCCCGCACCGCCGAGAAGAAGGACTGATCTTTCATAACACAGCAAAGCCCCGGCAGGCAAACCTGCCGGGGGTTTTGTGCCTGCGGGCCGGGTATCTGCAACAGAACCGGCACAAAATCATGCTTTTCACGCTGCTTTTAGGGCGATTCACGCAGGTTTGCTTCCAAAATGCGGTAAAGTGTGGGATAATCAAGGTGCTGTAATACATACCCCCCCCCAAAAAATGCGAGGGGAAAAAAGGAGGTTGTACCATGAAAACAATGCAAACTTATCCGGCGTCAGTATCTGCGGCGCTTGCCGGATGCATGATGTTCCTTCGCTCCGGCGCTGGCCGAAAGCACCGATGCGCTGATGCAGCTGAGAGCATCGGCTCTACTGCAGCTCAAGTCTGCTCAGCGAGGAGAACAGTTTTCCGGCCATCACAGTCAATGGAACGAAGGTCACTGAAGAGAACATAGGCAGCATCCTGGGCGCAGGTAAGCTGAGCTAGCAACGAGGCCACCAAGACCTCCTGGAGTCCAGTGGAAGTATCAAGGGTGACCTGACCATTGATGCCAAGGGTGTGAACATTGAACTGCATGGCAATTCAGGTGAAGCAGCTGTAGGAGGCAAACTGACGGTCACAAATGCACAGGACGTCAAGGTCACGGCCCAATCCTATGTTGCCGTCCTCGGCGATGTTGAGATCAGCTGTGACGGCAAGGTGGAAATTACTTCGAAGAAAGCCCCACCGTGGCCGGCAATTGACGGTGAAACGGGCCTCCACGGTGGCGATCTCGGGTGAGTGGAATAGTTACCACATCGTGAGGGCGATGTTACGATCGAGTGCCCTGTCCCTGTCACCATCCAGAACAAGGGCACGAGGCGGCATGGCAGCTTTAGCATCGTCTATTCCGGCGGCAAGTACGTCTACTGATACTGAGGGCGGCATGCCTGTTGACCCGAGTAGTACGCCCATCAACGCAGAAGCAAATGCTGTGTACATTACGCCCGTTGCGGCGAGGACGATTACCCGACCAATGCAACCGTGGATGTGCCGGATAAACAAGGCCTACGCAGGCCAGACCGTCACCGTGAAGGCCGATGCCCGTGCGGGCTATCAGTTTGTGCGGTGGGAGGGCAATGTCGCCCTGAGCAGTATGAACAGCCAAGAAGCCATCTTCACCATGCCGGACGAGGATGTGGTGCTGACGGCACGCTACAAGAAGCTGTTTTCACGGTGAATCGGGGCACCTACACCGTCAATGGCACTGCCGCGGCTGGCCTGAGGCTGTCAAGGGCGATCAGATCGTTTGCAACGGCAGGCTCTGCCCCCCAGGCCAGAAAGTTCAGCCACTGGGAAGTGACCGGTGTGGACGGCCTGACGGAGGAGCAGCTGAAGAACGAGACCCTCGGGTTTACGATGCCCAGAGGAGAAGTGACCCTGAAGGCTGTGTTCAAGACTCTGCACAAGATCGGCGTGAAGTTCAGCACTGCAGACCAAAAGGACACCGCCATTGAGGGCGAGACCGTCACCATCAAGGCAGACGACCGCCCGGGCTATGTGTTCGACCGTTGGGAAGTGAACAACGGCGATGTTGCTGTGCTTGACAAGAATGCGGAAGAGACCACCTTTGTCATGCCGGATGCGCCGGTGACCGCCGTCGCAAAGTATAAAAGCTGCTGGGCATCACGGTGAACAGCGGCAAGGCCTATGATGGAAGATACCGAGACCGATGCAGCCCTGAAGGGCAAGCTCGTTGTCATCAAGGCCGACGAGATCGAAGGCAAGCGCTTTGACCACTGGGGAGATCGTGTCTAAAAAACGTGATCCTGAATGACCTGAATGCGCCTGAGACGATGTTCACCATGCCGGAGACCGCTGTGGAAATCACGGCCGTATACAACGATCTGAATGCCATCACTGTGCACAACGGCAGTGCCGATGTTGAAAAAGCTGTCATCGGCGAGACTGTTAAGATCAAGGCAGACAGCCGCGAGGGCTATGTGTTCGACCGCTGGGAAGTGAACTACGGCGATGTTGTCGTGGACGACAAGAACGCGGAAGAGACCACCTTTTTACCATGCCCGACAGCATGGTCGTGCTGACTGCAAGATATAAGGCACTGCAGTCCATCACGCTGGAAAACGGCAAGACCTATGCAGGCGGTGAGGAGATCACCACTGCGAAGAAGGGGCACCGAAGTCACCATCAAGGCAGAGAGCCGCGAGGGCTATGTGTTCGACCGCTGGGAAGTGAACTACGGCAATGTGACGCTGGAAGATGCAAAAAAGGCCGAAAAACCACCTTTACCATGCCGGCCGAGTCCATCTCGCTGAAGGCTGTGTACAACACCATCCACAGCATCCATACCACATTCTGCACCGCAGACCCGGCCAGCGCTATCGTAGGCACTGAGATCACCGTCACGGCAGAAACCCGCGAGGGGGCTATGAGTTCGACGGCTGGGCAGTCTCCGACGGCGTGGGCTGTACGACGAGGACGGCCTGACGGCAAAGTTCACCATGCCCGATGATGATGTGACCATCGAGGCAAAGTATAAGCAGTACCACACCATCACCATGGTGGGCGGCAAGGGCACGGCCTACGATGCCGATGGCAAAAGAGATCACCAGCGCCGTGGTGGGTGACAAGATCACCATTGTGGCCAATGACCGCGACAGCCACGAGTTCAACCGCTGGGGAGATCAACCCGGATAACGTCATTCTGAAGACCCCAACGCAGACGAGACTGCTTTATCATGCCGGACGAGCCCGGTAAGCGTGGAAGCCAAGTATAAGCATCTGCAGAGCATCACCATGAACCACGGTACTGCTTATGACGAAGACTTCAGCGAGACCGACATCGCCAAGGCAAAACAGACCATCACAATCAAGGCAGAAGATCGTTATGCTGACGGTCTGGTCTTCGATCACTGGACGGTGGACACCGATAACGTGACTCTGGCCGATGAATACGGCGAAAAGACCACCTTCGAGATGGTGAACGGTGCTGTGGAGCTGACCGCCCACTACAAAGCAAGAGTTACCGTCTTCAGTGTTCCCGCAAAGTTTGAAGAGGGTATCGGCGAGCATTCGGATGAGACATGGGAAAAGGTCGGCGAGACCGCGACCATCACGGCCAAGATCGACGAAGAGACTTTCCCCCGGCATGGAGTTCGATTACTGGGAGGTCATCCCGACAGACCTCGATATCGGTGACATCCACAGCCCGACCATCATCTCCTTCGAGGTGCCTGAGTGCGAAGTGAAGCTTGGTTGCTCACTGGAAGGCTTCTGGCATGAATCCGATCGTAGATCCGGACGAAGATCTCGACCCCGGCTTCGGCGTTGAGACTGAGTCCAGCGACGGCGGCGCAGGCGGCGCAGGCGCTACCATTGCGAACGTTGCCATCGGCGGCGCAGCAGTCTGGGGCGGCTACGAGATCGCGACCCGCATCATCCTGAACGACCTGCTGCCTGCGGGCGCGGCCATCCCCGCAAACCGCGGCCAGCTGGCACTGCTCATCTGGACTGAGAAGGGCAAGCCCGAACCCGCCGCACAGCCCGCCTTTGCGGATGTGGCCGACGCTGACATGGCAAAGGCCGCACAGTGGTGCACCGAGCAGGGCACCATGGCTGCCAAGGGCGACCGCTTTGAACCCGAAGGCTGGACCCCGGAAGTTCAAGGTGATCGAAGTGTGGAATAAGGCGTTCCCAAGCAGTAAACAAACAAACAGCCCCCGGCAGGCAAAAACCTGCCGGGGGCTTTTGTTGTGCTTAGCTGGAGCTTGTCGGGGCAAGGCCCCTCCATCTTGCTGGCGCAAGACCGCTCGGCCGCTTAAAAGCCCCACTGGGGACTTCATTGCTTCGCAAACGCAAACTTCTTTCACTTGCACCTCCATATCCTTTTTGTAACCGGGTGCCGGGGCAGAAGGTGCCAGCTTTCCCCCAAACGTTCCCGATGAGGTTCAGATTTCCGAGTGCCCCTCCTGTGTGCGGGGTTGTGCCGCTGGTTTGTTTTGTGCCTGTTCTGCCTGCAAGCGGTTCAGCAGTTGCAGCACCGAATCCCGTGCTTTCTCCTTGACCTGCTCCTTGCCTTTCTGCCGGGCTTCCGGCTTCAGCAGCTTCTCCTGCAAGCGGGCAGCGGTGGTCTGCATGGTCTTGAGAAACTTGTCCAGCACGGTGTCCAACCGATGGGCGGCGTATTCTCTCGTGGTCTGCGGAGCCTTACGTTCCGGGGACAGCACCCACTTCTTCGTGTCCTCGATCATCCGCATATCTTCCTTGCGAGTTTCGGTGCGCACCACATCGGTCACGACCTCCACCGCCTTGTCGTAGGCCGCAGCCGAAACATCTTCCAGCAAGGTCTCCATAGACATCCCTCCGTTTCAACAGCTTGGCGGGGAGAACGCAGCAGCGGGCTGCTGGATCTGCCGCCGTTTTGCGCCAGATAATACCCAGTAGGATATGACGCACAGCATCATATCACTGGGCAAGGCGTTCCCCTTGACTCCTTTCAGCAAAGCGCGGCTCGCCTGTCGGCTCGGTCGGTGCTTCAAAATGCCTGCCAGACCTTTTGAGGTCGCCACTGGCGACCCGCACCTCACTCTTGCCGGGCAAGCTGACAGGCAAAGATTTGCGAATCCTGCCCGCAGCTTGTCCGGTTTTCAGTTGGGCATTTTGACCCTGATTTTTTCCTGATTTTGGCAAACTGTCAACCTGACACTTTGCCAACACCCCCTATAAAGGAGAACTTTTTCCCCTGAAACTTTGGCGTTTTCTGCGTACGTGCGTACACGCAGCAGGCGGCGTTCTGTACGCACGTACGCAGCGAAAGACCGAAAACGTGCCATATAGGGGGGATCAAAAACGGGTCATGCCCGCCAGCTATTTGGGGTAAGGTCAGGCTGCACAAGGGCTTCGATGCCCACAAATCCCCGGACCCGCCGCCCGGAAGAATTGATGATGTTGTTGGTGGATTCCAGATTGTACCTGCGCCGGTTGGCGATCAGCGCATCGCTGAACCCTCTGGACTTGATGGCGTTCAGGCTGTTCTCCTCACACCACATCTTGGATAAATCTCGTACAGCTCTTTCGAGCTGGTGTAGGCATCCGCCTTCAGGCGGATGTAACCCTCGGATTCGAGGAAATCAAACACGTTGTTGTTATCCCGCTTCACCAGCTCCCGGTTCCGCTTGGCACGGTCGCTCTCGGTGAACTGAAAGCCATTCTTCACCAGCCGCTGCAAGCCCCTCAAATGCCCACAGCAGGATGCCCTCGGCTTCTGCCGCCATCTTCTCGGCAATGTCCGGGTCGTCTACACGGGACAGGAGCTTGTCCTTTGTAGTCAGGACAAGCTGACGACGGTAAAAACCGTCCGAGCGATCATACAGAGCCTGCAGATCACCGTTGCTGAACGCCAGCAGGCGGGCACACATCCAGCCCTGATAACTCTGCTTGCCCTTGCGCCCAAATCCATCTTACCCTGTGCGGTGACGATGGATTTGACGTAGTTGGTCTGACGCAGGGCTTCCATCCGCATATCATCGTCCACGCAGAGCAGGGTGTCCTCCAGGTCGGCACGGGCAAAACGGTTCTCGGAAATTTTGCCGATGCTGCCGTCCTTCATGTTGCTGCCGAACAGGGCGGACAGCACCGCGCCGATCTGGCTCTTGCCCTCGCCGCCGCTGCCCTTAATGACCATCATGCGCTGTCCCCTTGTTGCTGGGGATCAGGCAGTAGCCGATATATTCCTGCAACGTGGGAATGTCCTCCGGGTAGAGCAGGTCGGACAGGAACCGCAGCCAATGGACAGGCTGGACGGCTTTCGGGTCATACCTGACCGGGAGCCGGTTGCGGACGATCTCCGACTTGCCTTCTTGAAAGGTTCCGTCCAGATACAGGGTGCCGTTTGCCAGCGCAATGCGGTCGGTGACGGGCGGGAAGTCCTTCACCTGCGCCGCCAGTTTCAGCACGTCTACCACATTGCTGACTCGTTTGTGCGATATTTGCGCCGCTGTGGTCTCGCAGCATATCGAAAATTTCACAGCGCAGGTTCATGGTGTCTGTGACCCTGCCGTCCGGGGGGTGAAAAATGCGCCATTCGAGTAAAGCAGTTGGTGGATGCTCAGAAAATCGTCACAGAACAGGGATTCGTTGAAAAAGCCCTTCTTGAACCATGCAGGGGGTAAAATTACTCATAGGCATTCCATCCTTTCGTTGGTGTTTGGCCACATGGAAAAACAATGTGGTCAATTTGACCACATTGTTTTCTGGTAACTGAGGAATCAACGTTTAGCCGTTCTCCACCACCCTGCATGGATTTCCTGCCCCCTTTCCGGCGGCTGTTTTCCCGGCTCTCCCCCACTTGGGGGCCATCGCCGGGTATCCCATGCAGACGGTCATGCTGTTTTCAAGGTCCAACGGGCAAAACGGCAACAAAAAGCCGTCACAAAAACAGACCAGCCCCCGCCTTCGCTTTTTCTGGAAGGTCATGCTAGTCGGTTATGTAACGGCTGAAAGCAAGATGTTCAGCCCGCAGGGCCTGAACGAATATGTAAAAATATGTTATATTCAATTGTTGGGATAGATTACCACAAAAATCGAGCCGTGTCAACAAAAAAGTTTTGAGAATACGTCACTTTCGGCAGTGTGCAAGAAAAAAACAATGAAAACTTTGGAAAAAAAGAGAGGGCTGGACAGTGCCAGCCCTCTTGACAAGGCAACAACAGCCAAAAAGTTTCATTCCCACCCTCAAACCATCTTCATCCCGGTTTCGTCCCGGTTTGCAGAATGCCCTTGCAATCCGAAAGGAGCCGTGCTATAATGCCGCTGTAATTGAATCAGAAATCTTCAGGGGCAGGGTGCGATTCCCCTACCGGTGGTACAGCCCACGAGCCGCAAGGCATGACTCGGTGAAACTCCGAGGCCGACAGTACAGTCTGGATGAAAGAAGATATCAAGTGCAGAGCCCGCACGGTTCTGCGCTTGTGGAGGCTGCTCTGGGATGCGTTTGCATTCTGGAGCTTTTTTTTTGCACCAGAGGTCCCTTGTGTCTTTTCGGCTTGCCCTGAACGTTTTTGTTCAGGGCTTTTTCTTTGGAGGCAACACGATGAACGACAAAACTATATGCGTCTGGCTTTGCAGCTTGCAAAAAAAGGGCTGCGGGTGGACATCGCCCAACCCGATGGTGGGTGCCGTGGTCGTAAAAGGGGCAGGATCATCGGACAGGGCTGGCACCAGAAATACGGTCAGGCTCATGCGGAGCGCAATGCGCTGGCATCCTGCACCGAAGATCCGCAGGGAGCGACCATGTATGTGACATTGGAGCCGTGCTGCCATTACGGAAAGCAGCCGCCCTGCGTGGATACGATTCTGGACGCGGGCATTCACCGGGTGGTCGTGGGTTCTGCTGATCCGAATCCGCTGGTGGCTGGAAAAGGAATTGCAATCCTGCGCGCACGGCATAGATGTGACCGAAAATGTTCTGCAAGAGGAATGCGATGCGCTGAACAAGGTGTTCTTCCACTATATCACCACAAAACGCCCCTTCGTTTCCATGAAATACGCCATGACGATGGACGGAAAAATCGCCACATACACAGGCGCTTCCAAATGGATCACCGGGGAAATTGCCCGGAATCATGTTCAACGGCAGCGACACCGATTCCGCGGCATTATGGTGGGAGTCGGAACCATCCTAGCAGATGACCCGCTGCTGACCTGCCGGATAGAGGGTGGCCGTGATCCCGTCCGGATCATCTGTGATACATTTGCGGACACCGCTGCAATCACAGGGTGGTCATGACCGCCAAACAGGTTCCGACCATTCTTGCGACCTGCTGCGGCGACCCGGAGAAGCAGGCGGCATATCAACAGGCCGGGTGCCGGGTCCTTTGTCTGGAAGCGCATTGCGGTCATGTGAATCTTCTGCAACTGATGGAACAGCTGGGGCAGGAGCAGATCGACAGCATTCTGCTGGAAGGCGGCGGAACCTTTGAACTGGTCTGCACTGGAAAGCGGCATCGTGCAGCAGATACAGGCTTACATTGCCCCGAAGCTGTTCGGCGGAAGGGATGCCAAAGCACCCATTGAGGGTGCAGGTGTCCCGCTTCCGGATGCTGCATTCCGCCTGAAGAACAGCCGATTGGAACAGCTTGGCAAAGATTTCCTGATAGAAAGTGAGGTGGAATATCCGTGTTCACAGGAATCGTAGAAGAAGTCGGAACAATAAAGTCCATCAATCGGGGACAGCATCCCGCCGTACTGACTGTTCGTGCAAAAACGGTTCTGGAAGGAAACCAGGATCGGCGACAGCATCGCCGTCAACGGCATCTGTCTGACCGTCAGGCAGTTCTTCCCGGATAGCTTTGCTGCGGATGTCATGCACGAGACCTTGAACCGCTCTGCGCTTGCACAGCTCACCGTTGGAAGTGCTGTCAATCTGGAACGGGCCATGGCCGCCAACGGCCGCTTCGGCGGACATATCGTAGCAGGCCATGTGGATGGGGTCGGACGTATTGCCAATATCCGAAAAGACGATACGGCTATCTGGTACACCATTCATGCAGATTCTGCGATCCTTCGCTATGTCGTTGAAAAAAGGCTCTATCACAATAGACGGTATCAGCCTGACCGTGGCTGCGGTGGAACCTACGGGCTTTTCCGTGTCCACGATACCGCACACCGTCCGTCAGACGAATCTGAACCAACGGCACAAAGGGGATTTTGTCAATTTGGAAACCGATGTTGTTGGAAAATATATCGAGAGGCTGCTTCCATCAGAAACACCGAAGCAAAAACACGCTCACAAAAGAAATGCTGCTGCGCTGCGGCTTTTGAAGGAGTATTTACAATGAAGTTTAATACCATTCCCGAAGCATTGGAAGATCTGAAGCAAGGAAAAATCATTCTGGTAACAGATGACCCCGACCGTGAAAAAACGAGGGCGATTTCATCTGCGCCGCCGAATTCGCCACCACGGAGAACATCAACTTTATGGCCACTCACGGCAAGGGACTGATCTGCATGCCCATGTCGGAGGCCTTTGTCCGAAGGCTGCAATTCCCACAGATGGTGCAGTACAACACCGACAACCATGAAACGGCCTTCACGGTGTCCATCGACCACGTTTCTACTTCTACGGGCATTTCTGCCGCAGAGCGTTCCATTACGGCGATGGCTTGTGTGGACGATCACGCAAAAGCAGAAGATTTCCGCAGACCGGGCCATATGTTCCCCCTTCTGGCAAAAAAAACGGTGTGTTGGAGCGCAACGGTCACACGGAGGCCACCGTTGACCTGTGCCGTCTGGCGGGACTGAAGGAATGTGGCCTGTGCTGCGAGATCATGCGGGAGGACGGCACCATGATGCGCACCGCTGAACTGGCAAAGCTGGCAGAGCGTTTCCAGATCAAATTCATCACCATCCGTGATTTACAGGAGTACCGCAAGTGTCACGATAAACTGGTCGATCAGGTGACGGCAGTGAACCTGCCCACCAAGTATGGCACCTTCAGAGCTTATGGTTTTGTGAGCCGCCTGAACGGAGAGCATCACATTGCACTGGTAAAAGGTGACATTGGCGATGGAAAGGATATTCTGTGCCGCGTCCACTCGGAATGCCTGACAGGAGATACATTTGGCTCTTTGCGTTGTGACTGCGGACAACAGCTGGCCGCCGCCATGACCCAGATTGAAAACGAGGACCGGGGCATCCTGCTCTATATGCGGCAGGAGGGCCGCGGGATCGGCCTCATCAACAAGCTGCGCGCCTACGAGTTGCAGGAGCAGGGCATGGACACGCTGGAGGCCAATCTGGCTCTGGGCTTCCACGGAGACGAGCGGGAGTATTTCCTCGGCGCGCAGATCCTGCGGGAGCTTGGCGTCAAGAGCCTGCGCCTGCTTACCAATAACCCGGACAAAGTATATCAGCTCTCCGAGTTTGGGCTGGAGATCTCCGAGCGCGTACCCATTCAGATGACGGCGACCCCGTATGACCTGTTTTACCTGAAAACGAAGCAGGCACGGATGGGAGGCATCTTCTGGAATATTAACAACGAAAGAGGTATTTAAAAATGAAAACATTTGAAGGTAAGCTGGTTTCTCAGAATATCAAGGTCGGTATCGTAGCTGCCCGATTCAACGAATTTATCACGTCCAAACTTCTGAGCGGAGCAATGGATGGTCTGCTCCGGCACGATGTGCAGGAGGCTGATGTTCATGTTGCATGGGTTCCGGGTGCTTTTGAAATCCCACTGGTTGCCTCTAAAATGGCAAAAAGCGGAAAGTATGATGCTGGTGATCTGCCTTGGTGCCGTGATTCGCGGTTCTACCAGCCATTACGACTATGTGTGCAATGAGGTTTCAAAGGCATTGCCACGGTCTCGCTGGAAAGCGGGGTTCCCGTCCTCTTTGGTGTTCTGACCACCGAAAACATCGAGCAGGCCATCGAAAGGGCAGGCACCAAAAGCAGGTAATAAAGGCTATGACTGCGCAGTCAGTGCCATCGAGATGGTAAACCTGCTCCGGGAAATGGATACCGCCGCAGAGTAAAATACACGCAGGAGTTTGCCATGATCGTTATAAAGACCCGACAGCCTGACCCGGAATTGGGCAGAAGATCCGGATGCTTCTGGAACGAGAGCACATCGAGGCAGAGCAAATATCCATTGATTCATGGGAGAAGTTGGTTCTTCCGGGGCTTACACTGGATGGAATGACCCACGAAGTGTCGTGCAACGGCAGAAAAAGTCTCCCTTACACGACTGGAGTTCGATTTGCTGCTGATGCTTGCCTCTCCACGAAAGGACAAATCTTTTCAAAAGAAGAGCTTTTTTCGTGCTGTGTGGGGGACAAAACTGTAACGACACCTTAAAGGTCGTGGCAAATACCGTTTCCAATCTGCGAAAGAAGCTGGCCGGCTGCGGCAGCTTTATCCGCACTACCCACGGCGGCTATACTTTTTTGTAAGCCAAAAAGGAGAACGACCCGGTATGACCAGGATCTTATTTATTTGTCTCGGAAATATCTGCCGAAGCCCGATGGCCGAATCTATAATGAAAGACCTTACGTCCAAGGCGGGATTTTCCGAGCAATTTGAAATTGCATCAGCCGCCACCAGTGCATGGGAAATCGGAAATCCGGTCTATCCTCCTGCACGGCAGAAGCTGGCAAGAACATGGCATCGACTGCAACGGCAAGACCGCCCGGCAGATGACCCGGCTGGATTATGCACGGTATGATCATCTGATTGGCATGGACGAAAGTAATCTGTGCGACATCCTGCGGCTTGTCGGCGGAGACCCACAGCATAAAGTCTCGCTGCTGATGGCGCATACGGATCATCCCCGTGAAGTGGCAGACCCATGGTTCACGGGAGATTTTGAAACCACATGGCAGGATATACTGGAAGGATGCACGGCATTGCTTGAGGAACTGCGCTAAATTGGCGTAAATTTTGGCGTATGCCAAATCAGGAGTGTTTTTGACACTTGCCAACGACAAATTGATTTAACCACAGGAGAAGTTGCCTGTCAGCATAAAAATCTCTATACGAAACAAAAACGCGGCAGCTACGTTGTATTTTCACAACATAGCTGCCGCATTTTTGGTTCGGTGTACCTACTACACCAATCTGCCTATTCACTTCTTACACCACACTGCTTTGTTAGGCTCCTTTTCGGGAAAACGTCCCAAAATTGGTGTAGTTGTGGTGTAGTACCGCAGATGTTGCTTGAAATCTGTTCAAAATTTCGTCGCATCTGCGTTTTAATTTTGTATTTTACTGCTCAATCGGCTTTCATCGTGGGGATACTTTCCGGAACCGGCTTACAACGCTTCGTGATGCTTCACAATCGCATTTTCGCTTGTGTTCCCGGTATTCATGATCCTTCGTGATTCGCCGTCATTCTCGTAGTTTGCTGTCAATTTGCTGTCCTTGGAAGAATTTTGCTGTCAGACAAAACGCTCAGTAAGAGCCCTTCTTTGCTATCAAAAAATATCCAGTGTAGCAGCCAAACGCTCAAATGATTCCTGTTTTTTCTCCTCGGTCGCCTCGGCATAAATGTCCATCGTGGTCTGAATGTCTTTATGCCCCATGACCGATTGGATGACCTTCAGGTTGGTCTCTTTTTCGCAAAGCCTTGTGCAGAACGTGTGCCGCAGATGATGTGCCGAAAAGTCCGGCAGCAGAACCCGCTTCGCGATGCTGCTTCTTTAACTTCTACTTCCTCGCCTGCATTGTAGTCTGCAATAATGCGCTTGATGGAGCGGTTCTGGATTGCGGATTCGGGACGTTGCCAAAGCGATTGCAGAAGATGAAGCCTGTCATACCATCAATCTCCACATCGTTCCAGCCGGATTCTTTTTGTTCTTCATGCAGCATTTCAAAGGCATCCTTTACGGTATCAAACATAGGGATCGTCCGAACGCCTGCTTCCGTTTTAGGCTTTGAGATGTGCAGAACAGAATTGCGGCTTTCGCCCACCGGGTAATAGACCAGACTGTGATTGATACTGATAGTGCGCCGCTCATAGTCAAATCATCCCAGCGCAAGCCCAACGCTTCACCAATGCGGCAGCCTGTTCCCCAGCAGTACCGTGAACAACGGCCACCAGTGGCAGAAGACCGGGTGATTGGCGATATGTTCCATGAACGCCCGCTGCTGCGGAATCGTCAGGGCATGACGCACACCAGTGGTCTGCTCGGAACTTTTCTTGATTTCTGCCATCACACCATCTGTGGGATTCTTGCGGACGATCATCCCGAACCGCCAGCTGAAAGGTGGGATGTAGCAGCGGCTATGAACACTTTCCAACGTGTTTGCCTGCAAGCCCCTGCTTATCCAGCAGATAATTGTAGAACTGCAGCACATCCGAATACCGAATCTCTGCAATTTTTTCTTCTTGCCGAAGGTATCGCGGATGAAGCGGTCATACATATAAAGATAGTTGCTCCGGGTGGTCTGGCGTAGATTTGTTTTTAGGCTCATGTAGCGGTCAAACACAAAGTTGACCGTTGCTTTGCCTGCAACGTAAATATCCAGACCGTCCATCTGGTCTTTGGTGAGCCGTGCTTCCCTTCTCCCGAAGGGTCACAAGGTCATTGCGTAGATGTATTTGCGCCGCCCCAGCGGGTCCGTGTAAGAATACGCATACCGCTTATCGGAGCTGCGCTGCATCTCGCCTTTTCGCAGGGGTACGCCCCCCGCAGGTCTTTTCGTGTCGTTGCCATATCAATTCTCCTTCCCGAAAGAAGAAGGGCTTGATACTATTTAAGGTCGGACAAAACTTTGTCCAGCCCTGCAAGACAACTTCTGTTACAGTCAGTTGATGTTGTTCGGCATAAGTGCAGATACGTTCATACAGAGCATCCTCCACCTGAATGCTCAAGGTTTCTTTTTTTGCATTTTCGGATTTTGGTCGTCCCATCTTTGCCATAGCTGCTCTCATACCTCCACAGTACCAGTATACTTTCCGGTGTGACAGGAAGTCAAGCTGCAAAAAGCCCTTTTGAAAATTTTTACGAAAATCGAAAGTTCACACTCTGCTCATTGACTTTTCGTCCTTGATTTGCTATTATAATGGTAACAACTCCCCAGGCCTCTGCGCATAGCGTATGCACACTTGGGGGCGTTTTTGTATAAAGGAGATTTTTTTCATGGCAGACAAGGACTTCAAAACGATAGACGAACAAATCGAGATTCTTCGTTCACGCGGCCTTTACCATCGAGGATGAAGCCAGAAGCAAAAGGATTTTCTGCTGCGGAACAATTATTACCGTGTCAGCGGCTATTCTCTGACGCTCCGCAAGAACGATGTTTTTTTGCGAAGTCTGCCACGTTCCAAAATATCGAAGACATTTACAATTTCGACCATGAGTTCCGTCATATCATCCTGCACCATATCGAAACCATTGAGGTACAGATAAAGTCCATCTATGCCTATGAATTTACAAAAAGTGTATGGGCCGCTGGGTTATCTGGATGCCGCAAATTTCTCCAATCAGGCAAAAACATAAGGAAATCGTCGACAAAGCCAACCAGCAGAAGCGGCAGCGGCTGGCCCACGAAGCCTAAAAGCACTTCATCAACGATCTGCACCAAGAGATTCCGCTCTGGGCCTACGTTGATTTGCTGACGATCTCCGACATTTCTTTCCTGTATTCCATTTCCGAACGTCCGCTCAAAGAAACAATTGCCCATCGGTTCGGGCTTACCATGAATCGCGGCCCGGAAATTCTGGGGCAGTATATGCACAGCATGACGATCATCCGCAATCTTTGCGCACACGGGAGCCGCATTTTACAATCGTCTCTTTGAGCAAAAGCCTTCTCTCAACAAGAAAGAACAGACATTGTTGATTCGCCGGGAAGATGGCACAATGGATAATGCCCATTTCTTCGGGTTCTTCCTCATCATGAGAAGGCTTCTGCCCGCTGAGAACTTTGCGGAAATGAAGGAAGCCGTCATTGCTCTGACGGAAAAATATCCGTTTGTGCGAATGGATTATTACGGCTTCCGGGATGACTGGAAAGAAAAAGCTCTAATTTTGCATAGAATAAAGGTGCCTGCTCCCCACGAGCTGCTCTGCAGCGCAACACTGTGGGCGATCTGGAGCCGGGGGGTTTTCCTCCGGCCTATTTTTATGCAATGCGGAAGGTTTCCAGATACCGCTCGAAAATCTCGCAGTTGACCAACGCCACCTTTGTCGATTTTATAAACGGCTTTTAGCTTCCTTCGCCAACTCCTGAAATTTTGTCAGACCAAGACTGTATTTTTTCAGCCCCTTCCTGATAGCGGACAAACTTTTTTCGCGTTCATTTTTGTTCTTTCAACGTCCTTTCGGGCGTAACCCATAAGCAAAACCTCCATGTTTTATTTTTGATATAAATTCAAAATCACCTGCTCACTCTGCTCATCCTGCGCCTATTGCACACTGTGAGCAGGCTGAGCAGGGCTTTTTTCAAGTTGATTCTTTTTTAATCCCACGGACTGGGAACATCAACGGGTAAAAACAGGTCAACGTCTACATTGTGAAAGCCCCGATTTGTGCCAATGCACTTATCATCATAGACGATGCCCAGACTTTTCTGATTATCTTTTAGATGGTGGATAAAGGTTGATGCTGCCAGCGGCTTTTCCAGGTTATCCAGACACCAGCGTTCATAGACCTTATAGAAATCGGTAGACTTGCACTTGGTCCCCTGCCGAATTTCAAAGTAACCCTCGGATTTGAGAAAGCCCAGGATATTATTGCCCTGCTCCATCGCTTCTTTCAGATTCGCGGCGGTGCGTTCGCTGGATAGTAAATTGGTAATTGTTTTTTGAATCAGCCGATGCAGCCCTCCAATGCCCAAAGCAGGATACCCTCTTTTCACCCCGCATCTTGTCAATGAGGAAAGGATCATCCACCCGGCCAACAGGTTTTTCCTTAGTGGTGAGCAACAGCTGGCGGCGATAGAAACCGTTAGACTTGTCATAGAGTGCGTGTAAGCTGCCATTCCCGAAGCAGGCAAACCGCACATACAGCGTACCCTGCACACTCTGCTGACCCTTGCGCTCAATGTCGATTTTATCTTCCAGTGTAACAAGGGTCTTGATGTTGTTGGTCTGCGGCAGAGCCTCAGTTTTCATGTCATCGTCCACCAAAAAGCAGCTTGTACTCCAAGTCTGCACGGGCAAAACGATTGGTTTCCACTTTTTGTAGATTGCCTGTGTACATACTGCTGCCGAACAATTCTCGCAGGATCAGCCCGATTCTGGATTTTCCCTCACCGCCCTTGCCGACCATCAGCAGCATTTTTCTGCGCTTTGGTAACAGGCAGCAGGCAATAGCCAATGTATTCTTGTAAGGCCGGAATATCTTCTTCGTATAGCAGTTCGTTCAAGAATTGCAGCCAGCGTGTCGGTGCTGGTGCTTCTGGCACATAGGCGATGGGCAGTCAGGTTCATGCAGTATTCTTTTCAGGGGTAAAGTGACCGTCCACAAAGTATGTGCCGTTTCGGACATGGATGCGGTCTGTCTGAATCTCCGGCGGCTTCGGATGCGCAGGCCAACTTGATGGCCTGCATGATATGTTCAATACGCCGTGCTACGCTGGTGGTTGCATAATAGCGAATCTGCTCATAGATTTCCTTTTTCAGTGGAGCTTCATCTTCCACCATGCCATCCACGGTGAACAGTCTGCCTTGAAAGCAGCGCATGGGGTGCTGGCTCAAAAAGTAATCTGCGAATAATGGTTCAATAATTTTTCCGTTATCACCCACCCAGTTTCGGGCAGGTGCACTATGCTGCTTCTTCGGCTTTCTTTGCATCGTTCGATTGCTTCTCCAAGGGCGGTCACTTCCTTTCCGTTCAATAGTTGTTGCTTTTCATTTGGACTTCCCTGCAAAAGAATATCCAGCAGATATTGCACACGGTCTGCATAGTGTAGACTTGCTACAAAACAAGGATGCAGGGACGCTTCTGGATTTTTGGGTGCATAGGCCATGCGCCAATTTGCTAACAGAGAACGATAGCTGCACAAGATTTTGTAAAGTTGTTCTTTCTAGCTCGGTGGCCTTTCAACAGGTCTGCAACATATTGGTGGAAAATCGCCTGTAGCAGAAAGTCCAAAGTCTGCAGCCAGCTTTTCCGCCGCCTGTCGTAGGGACAGTTGAAACATTTTTGCGGTGAAGTCGATTGACATCGCCATCCGCGCCACAGCCAAAGCAGTGAAATCGAAAATCCACTTTCATGCTGGGATTGCGGTCTGCATGGAATGGACAGCAAATCATGCTGCTGCGGTTTGGACGAAAAACCATAGGCTTCTGCGGCCTGTCGAGTAGTGATATTCAGTCTTTACGATTTCAAATAAATTGTTGTTCTTGAAAGTTGGCCTCCTTTACAGTTCCATGCCATGACTGCGCTTCTTCAGTTTGGTGCATGTCTGCTCACGCTGGTTGATTTCTTCCTGCCTCTGATACAGCTTTTGTAGAACAGACGGACGGGAATCCTCTTTGATTTGCTCCATGGCCGCTTTTTTTCACCTCTGGGATATAGAAGAACTGCGTCCCTCTTGAAAGAAGGCTCTTGATTGCCCCAATGATATTTTTTCCGCAGGCAGAGTATTTGTTCTTCTGCATATTTTCTGGTGCGGAAGTCTGCAATTCGTTCTGGTTCCATTAACCATTCCAAATGTTGATCAATTTCATTTACAGTTTCCTGCAACGCTTTATTAAGTCAACATCGGAAACCGCAAGGACCGCTTGGTCATAAGAACCATTTACCGCATCATTAAACAAATCGTTTACATCTACCCATTGCGAAAACAGTTCTTCTAATTCATTCTCCTGGCTTTTAATTTTTTTTCATTGTTTTTCAAAATCTCTTCAGATTGCCTTATCGCCTGATTGAATAGTTCAGCATATTCATCTCGCTGGTTACGGCAGTCTTCCAGCAATCCGACGTATTGAATACTTTGTTCCTGCAGTTCTTTCTTTTTGTTCTGCAATCCGTTCATTTTGCTTTTTCAGGATGTAGTCCTGCTTTTCCAGATAAGCCTGTCCGCCGTATTCCGGCACTTCGTCCAGTTCCAGACCGTGGCGTTTGGCAATCTCAAACAGCATCGTGCGGCAGGCTGCATCGAAATGTGATCTTGCGGTTGTTGTAGCGTCCAAGGGGCTTGTCTGGTTTTGGCAGTTCAAAGCCAGTGCTTCCAACGCCTTTTTCTTGCTAGGGTGCGGTTTCGCCGTATTTGTTCTCGCAATCGAACACATGCCGTTCGTGGACGTGCGGCGTTCCCTCATCCAGATGTAACGCCCAATCCAGAATGTGAACGTGTTTGCCGAAACGCTCATGGAACTCATCCATAAATTCTGTGGCGATTTGAAAAAGTTCTTTCGGGCGAAGCATGGCTTTCCAGCGTTCCCAACTGATAGATGCTTTCTTCGGGGACAGGTTTTCTTGCTGGTTAGCAAATCTTCTGTTGAGCGGTTTCGTTCCGTGTGCCGAATTTTGGCGTTGCGCTCATTCTGCTTTTCGGTGAAGTTGGTGTAATGGAGTTTGTAGTAGCTTTTTCGACTTCTTCAAAGGTGTCAGCCAGACTATCCATCATCTTTGGGCTGCAGGGCAGAACGGATGCCGTTGTAGCAATCCCAATAGATGTTTTGCTGGACACGTTCCGGGTCGATATGCTCACTGTTGGCAATTTCAAAACTGCGGTCATTGTGCTTTGGGTTATAAGTGCCGTGCTTTCCGGCGCGGCCATTGTGTCGGGTCAGTTTCAGCGACCATCTCTCCTTTCTGGGGTCACGCAGAGAACGCCGTGCGCGGGTAGGGACAACGCGGTGCAGCGGAGCTGCAAATCTGCCGCCTGCTATGCGCCAGATAATACCCAGTAGGATATGACGCAGAGGCATCACATCCACTGGGCAAGGCTGCCGCCCTTGACCCGCGCAAAGATCTGCGATCTCTGTACTCTTGCGCCGAACAACCCGACGACAAAACTTTTGCGAAGTCCTCTCTGCCAGCTTGCCCGGTTCTTCTTCGGTGTCGGTCTGCCCGCAAGCTGTTCCTGCCCGATTTCCTCCGGCGTACGGCTTTTTCTTGGTGCGCTCTTGTCGTGGCGGCACTTCCTCGAAAAAAAGCATAGTGGCTTGCAGCCGATCATGCTGTTGTCAAAATACAATGTTGTCTTGTAAGAAGTTGAGGGCTTTCAAAAATACCGGTAGGGCTGTTTTTGAAAAGTAGTCCCTATACCCTATACAAACTTAAAGGGGTATTTTTAAACAGGGGTCTTATGAAAATTCGGGGAAATTTTCACTTTTTCAAAGTCCTCTACACCTATAACAATCTAAAATGGGTGTTTGGCAACCAGATTTTCAAATTTTGTTGAACCGCCTAATTTTTAGAATATAGATTTTGTTCATTTTCCTACTTATAGAAACAGAGGAAAGCTGTTTTACAAAAATTTTGAAAACCCCTACACTAATAGGAATCCGCAGAGCCGTTTTGAATACAGTTTTTGAAAATTTCACAAATTTGGGCAAAAAAGAAAAACGGCAAAGTTCGCAATGAAACTTTGCCGCTATTGTGTGAGCTCGTATTATTGTATTAACTGATACTGGAAAAAAATCGAAGAGTTCTTTATTACTGTGATAATAATCGGAAGCTGCACGCGTTAATTTTCCGCAAAGGCTATAAAGGTCCACCTTCATTCCACAATCCGAACGAGCACCATCGTGGTTTAACGCGAACTCAGATGAAATTATATGTTCATCCTTGTTAATCACAAGAATAAAGTAATCCATCTTGCAACGCTTTTCTGTGATTTTGTTATTGTCCGATATTGGGGGTTCCTTGATGCAGCAAGCAATTTCTCAGACTGTAAAGCAACCTCACCACTTAAATACGAGAAATCTTCACTATGTGGTCCACTTGGAATTTCACGGAATCAATATACTCATCGTACCATTTTTCTTATACCGCAGCCCAACATTCTGCTTTTTCCATTGGGGATATTTAGCTTTTCCACAAAATATCCGGCAGGGTCAATGCCATTCCCAATGCTGAAAATGTAGCAGTCATTTTCCAAGCAGATGTTAATCTCCTTGACAATACGGTCAACCATAAAATCACACCCTTTCCGGAAAGTTGATATAAGTGTTCCCTGATGTGCGTACTTTCATTCGAGAATAACGCTAGGACTAATGTCTTTCTACTCGAAATTCAATATTATTCCTTTGCGCATATTCAAGTGCATGGGACCCAAGGCGCAGTAAATCAACAGATTGAGGTTTTGCCGCCTGCTGTCCTATAAATCACTGCATTCCCATTTGCTTTGTGAATTGGAACGTATTCAAAAAAAAAGATGTTCTCAAACAGAGTTACTGTTGATGGAATATGGATTTCCTTTGGCTCGTACAGCTTAAAAAAGCCCCTTGGCGAATGCTTGTTAATCCAACATTCAATCGAATCATATTGAGTGAAGTGCATCAAGAAAAGTCATTTCACCAAAGGCTTTTTACATTTGGTGGTAATGCAATTCTTTGCAAGCTTTCACAGAACATAAATGCTCGATTGGAAATAATCTTAACGGTATTGGACAATTCAATTGTAGTAAGCCGCTCACATCCTAAAAACGCTTCCTCTGGCAAACATTCTATACTTGATAAAATCGAGGGCACTCTTTTAATTTTGAGCAATTTCTGAATGCATTTTTTCAATATATCGAATAGCTTCCGGCAAAATAATATGTTCTAGGGCCGTGTGTTGCTCAAAAACTCCGGTAGGATTTGGTAGTGTATTAAGCTCTGAGCCAAGACGAACAAGGGACTGTGGGAGCAAGCAGCTTTCAATGCTGAACAATCAAAAAATGCACCATCTTCAATGTAGCGAATCCCTTCTGAAATTCGTAGATATTCGATTGTTATACAATGCTGAAATGCACCTTTTCCGATACCAACAATATTTTTTCCGTCAATAGTGCTAGGATGATAACATTTTTTAGAATTATGCCCATGATATTGGGAAATCTCAGCCGTCGCTAGAGTAAGAACTCAACTCATATTCTGGAGCAGTATTGACGATTTGATAAGCGTTTTCTGAATCTGGTGAAACATTTGATTCAAAACTTGTAAGGGCCAGACAACACACGAGAATCCTTAGCAGGAACTTCGTTTTCTGAATCGCTACATTGTAGGCTTCAAGCCACAAAGCAAGTCCACGAAGTGCATATTGGGCCGGAAGTGCATACTCGACTTCGAGTTGGCGACAAAAAGCTTGTACCTGCAAGGCGTCAATGCTTTTAAGCTGTTTGATTTTATCTGCAATGCCACATTCATATATATCCAAAACAATATTGATTTCTCGGCGTTCGCTGGGGTACAGGTCGCGCAGGATGGCGGATAGCTTTGCACGGCTCTCCAGACATTGTGGATACTGGTCAATAATAATATGAAGATTCATAAAGAAGACTTACTCTTTTCATTCAGGAGATTTTGCTCAGCGCGATTTTTTCGCATCACGAAGTTCTTGTGCTTTCCTTGGCAACTGATTGTCCAAGGCATAAAGCAGTTCATCAAGTTCTTCTTCAAGACGTGCACCAAGGGTATATGCTGCTGGGTAGTGTGTAGCCTTTTGCAATTCATAAATTTTACGATTTTTTGAGCATTTCAATATCACTTCTGATTTTCAAAATTTCAAATGAATATTGTTTGGATGGTTTCATAGAACACCGCTCCTTTCAAAATAAAGACTGTTTCAGTAAAATCTACGGGCTCAGTTATATAACCTGGCCAGTTTTCAGCATTTTTCAAGGGGGGATTCAAAGACGTGCACTCACAATGCTTTTTGTTCCGGGATAAAGATATGCTACGATTACTCCCTTTTCCCCGTGTCCTCCATAAACATCAAGAGAGGCTTTTTCTAAATATATAAGGGACGAAGCGAAAGCAAATTCTATCAACTTGTGTGCCAGCAAATGCCAAAAAGCATACGTTTTTAAGGTGTGTTTCATTTTTAATTCGTTTTTAATTTTTCGCAATCGCTGAATGCTTCTTTTCCGATATATTCTATTCCATCAGATATCGTTAGTGACTCGACTTTTTTGACAGTTATGAAAAGCCATACGACCACCAATGCCAATAACCTTATTTCCAGAAATCATGTTAGGGAATAATCATGTCTTTCTTATCAAATCGAGAAATCTTGTAATTTCTACTATACCGGACTCAACTTCTTTCACTTTCAAATATTCAGAGTGGATTGCCCTCTGTTCCAGTATGTGCAAAAAACGGATCATTTGAAATGATGGCAGGATTTTGTTGTTCCGAAACGTTTATACTATTGGCAGGTGTAGCAGTTATAAATTTGCTTTCATCGAAACGCCATAGCATCGGCCCACATTTCAAGGCCTTGGAGTGCAACACTGGAAGGGCATACTCTGTTATGATGATGAGCCGAGCCGCACATGACGTTAAATCACTCGAACAATGAAGCACCGAGGCCGGCTCGGCCAGTCTTTCATTTCGAATTTTCTGAGAATCTCGCGAAACAAACCTTGATTGATTCCCAGGCATTGGATGATTATAAGCTGTTACTAGAGACCATGGCACTGAACTCTTTGAAACATCCAGCCGTTAATCGAATAGTTTCTATTTTTGAATTAGTATCATTTCATACCTAACAAATTCCAGATTTCAAAATAATAAGGGTAAACCCTGGCTCGGTACTTGATATTGAGGAGATGGGTGCTGATCTCAACTAAAGTCGGCAACATATCGATTGAAAATTTCAAGATGGCCAGTTC